>Ga0209253_10004945_pt1 | contig 11584 bp, 11 predicted proteins | sample FrelakmetBRP12BR_FD_187145 | JGI IMG/M metagenome (GOLD analysis project Ga0209253, IMG submission 187145) | Freshwater lake sediment microbial communities from the University of Notre Dame, USA, for methane emissions studies - BRP12 BR (SPAdes)... | ecosystem: Environmental > Aquatic >...
TCTGCCACATATCCTCAATCCGCTGCAGATGGCCGGCTAACTCGTTTCGATTATCTTGGCTCATGATGCGTCTCGGATAGTTGAGATGAAGCGTTTTTGCTACCTAGACAGGTCTTTCTATTAGCTGCTGTCCCGTTGGCGGACCGCATATTAATTATCATTATAATTAATACTTTTGCGCGCCATGAAAATCGTTAACGTATCGCCATTGCTGAAAGCCCATTGGGCGCCGGAGAGCAAGCGAACGCCGAACACCGTATTTTCAAGATGCCCCGTCAATGCAAAAACCAGGATATTGCGCGCAGCCACGATAAAGGCAAGTAGAGGAATACTACTCCACATAAAAACCCCCATATAAGCTCCCTCTGAAATTACAGGGTCGAAATAACCGGGATGTCTGATTCAGCGCAGCGGAGTAGTGTTATCCAGTCCCAAAGTACGAATCAGAGCCTGCTGCACGCTGGCTTCAGCACTCTGGAAAATGCGCTCGATCAAGCGGGGGCGCCGCGTATAATCTACTACGGTCTTGGCACCGATGACTTTCTCGGCTACTTGGCGAACGTCGGCCAACTCGTCAATGAGTCCCAATTCCACACTTTTCGCGCCGGTCCACACCAAGCCGCTAAACAGTTCCGGGGTCTCGTGCAGACGTTCACCCCTCCCCTCTCGCACCGCCGCGATGAACTGCTGGTGAATATCCCCTAGCATGCTTTGCAAGTGGCTAACATCCTTCGGTTGCTGGGGAGTAAAGGGGTCCAGGAAGGCCTTGTTTTCCCCCGCCGTATACAAGCGGCGTTCGATCCCAAGTTTTTCCATCGCGTCCACAAAACCAAAGCCATCCGCCCTGACCCCGATAGAGCCAATGATACTGGCTTTGTTGGCAAAAATCTTTTGAGCTGCCGCAGCGACATAGTAGCCCCCTGAAGCACAGACATCGGAAGCCACGGCATAGACGGGCGTATTGGGATAGGTTTTCCGCAGACGCAGAATTTCGTCGTACATCTCGCCGGCCTGCACCGGGCTACCACCTGGGCTGTTAATGCGCAGGATTATCCCGGCTGTTTTGTCATCTTCAAAGGCTGCGCGTAGCCCAGCGATGATGTTCTCAGCATTGGCGACCGCACCACTGGCGATCAACCCGTCCACGCTTACCAGGGCCGTGTGCCGTTTCCCAAGCACCGTTTTGTCGCTGTCAAAAGGTCCATACGCTATCAGCAGCACAGCTAATAAATATATAAGAAATAGAAACTTAAATAGAATCCCCCAGCGCCTGCTGCGACGTTGCTCAACCAGGGCGGCAAACGCCACCTTGCTGATCAGGTCCCGTGCCCAGCACTCATCATTGGTGTTGAGTTGGGACTGGCCTGGCTTATCCACTTGTTCGCTCATAACGCGTTCTCCGTATGCGTATTACGCCGAATTGCCTCCAGTACTTCCAGCCACTCGGTCATAGCCTGAAAGACTGGCAACAGGCTCACGTCGGTTCAAGGTTTTGCCTCCAGTTGTTCCAGCACATCCTTGAGTTCCTTGCCTAGTGGCGCGCTGACCGCGACCTCCCGATTACCCAGGGAGAACCTGATGCTATGGGCGTGTAAGAACAAGCGGCGCAAGCCATAGTGGGTCATTTCCCGGTTGAACTGAGTATCACCATACTTGCCGTCCCCGGCAACGGGATGGCCCGCGTAGGCAGCATGGACACGTATCTGGTGGGTACGACCAGTGATAATCGCCACTTCCAGCAGCGAGGCCTTACCGAACCGGCTGAGCGGCCTGAAACGGCTATGGGCCGGTTTGCCGCCCTCAACCACCTCGACCATGCGCTCGCCACCACGTAAAGTGTTTTTACGCAACGGCGCGGTCACCTCGACAGTACCCTGACTCCAATCGCCTTGCACCAAGACCAGATAACGCTTGTCCACGGCGCCAGCTTGCTGGGCAGTCTGAATTGCCCGCAGAGTCGTCGGGTTCTTGGTCAGCACGAGACAACCGCTGGTATCCCGGTCCAGGCGATGCGCCAGTTCCAGAAAGGGCGCCTGCGGTCGCAGGGCACGTAGGGCCTCGATGAGGCCGAAATCCAGTCCACTGCCTTTGTGCACGGCCAGGCCGGCAGGCTTATCAAGTACCAACAACTCCCAGTCTTCAAACAAGACAGCCTTGCCAAGCTGCTCCAGAATGGGCCAGGGCGGAGAGACTTCAGTCTTTTCTTGCGCAACGCGAACCGGCGGTATGCGGACCTTGTCGCCAACCTGCACGCGATAGTCTGGCTGTACCCGGCTGCGATTTACCCGCACCTCGCCCTTGCGCAGAATACGGTAAATCCTGCTTTTGGGAACACCTTTAAGAATGCGCAACAAGAAATTATCAATGCGTTGACCACCCTGCTCGGACGAAACATCAATGAAGCGAACACTGGCTTGCGGCTCGGCTATACTCATAAATTGAATAATAACAGTTTCACCAGCCAATTGAAGCTGTTCAGCTTGGCTGTTATAGTAGATTAGTTGTCGCCACAGGGTCCCATAGGTAGGCGAGACTCGTTGCAAAACGATATCGATTTTCCAAGTACACGCTTCAGAAAGCGGGTATCCAAAGGGTTCATTCATCGCTCGACCATTATCGAGCAGAACGATACAAAGCTGCGCTCCCACGTCCGTTGTCTAACTGAGTGGCGCATAGTGCATTAGGTTCAGCATACCGCTTTCGTCCTCTCTTGATGGACTGCGGTAGCCGCTCCGTGCATGTGCCATCCGAGCAAATTTCCGGCGACAACGCAATCACGATGGGCGATGGTTGAGCGCTGGAGTCATAACATGAAGAGAATGCTGATTAATGCAACTCAGCAAGAAGAGTTGCGCGTGGCCATGGTGGATGGCCAGAAACTTTACGACGTGGATATTGAAACTCCCTCACGGGAGCAGAAAAAATCCAATGTCTACAAGGGGCGCATTACTCGTATCGAACCCAGCCTGGAAGCGGCTTTCGTAGACTATGGCGCCGAGCGCCACGGATTTTTGCCTTTCAAGGAAATTTCCCGCAGCTACTTTGATTCCCAGTCCGCGAACGGTGGCGGGCGGCCCACTATCAAGGATGTCATCAAGGAGGGCCAGGAAATCGTCGTGCAGGTGGAAAAGGAAGAGCGCGGCAATAAGGGAGCAGCGCTCACCACGTTCATCAGCCTGGCTGGCCGCTATCTGGTCCTCATGCCCAACAATCCCCGTGCCGGCGGCGTGTCACGGCGCATCGAGGGCGAAGATCGCCAGGAAATCCGCGAGGCCATGAGCAACTTGGATATTCCCGAAGGAATGGGTTTGATCGTCCGCACCGCCGGGATGGGGCGCTCCACGGATGAATTGCAGTGGGATCTAGATTATCTTTTGCACCTGTGGCGCGCCATTGAAACCGCCTCTCAGCAAAAGAAGGCTCCCTTCCTGGTCTATCAAGAGAGCAATATCATCATCCGCGCCCTGCGCGACTATTTGCGCGCTGATATCAGCGAAATCCTGGTGGACGATCCCCATGTTTATCAGCATGCTCAGGATTTCATACAGCAGGTCATGCCCCACAACCTGTCTCGTCTGAAACTCTATCAAGACCACATTCCCCTGTTTACCCGCTTCCAGATCGAGAGCCAGATTGAAACCGCCTACCAGCGGGAGGTCAGCCTGCCCTCAGGAGGGGCTATCGTCATCGATTACACCGAAGCCATGGTCTCCATCGATATCAATTCCGCCCGCGCCACCAAGGGCAGCGACATCGAGGAAACCGCCCTCAACACCAATCTGGAGGCAGCCGAGGAAATCGCCCGCCAGTTGCGCTTGCGTGACTTGGGCGGCTTGATCGTCATCGACTTTATCGACATGACCATCGCTCGCAATCAGCGCGAGGTCGAAAACTGCCTGCGCGAGGCTCTGAAAATGGACCGCGCGCGGGTACAGGTGGGACGCATCTCTCGCTTTGGCCTGTTGGAGATGTCACGGCAGCGTTTGCGCCCCTCACTGGATGAAGCCAGCCATGTAGTCTGCCCCCGCTGTAACGGCCAGGGCACCATTCGCAATGTGGAATCCCTGGCCCTGGCGGTGCTTCGCTTACTGGAAGAAGAGGCCATGAAGGAAAAGACTGGCCGGGTCATGGCCCAGTTGCCGCTCAAGGTAGCCACCTTCCTGCTCAATGAGAAGCGGGAGGCGGTCAGAGTTATCGAACAACGCCACCGCGTAAGTGTATTACTGATTCCCAACGAATCCCTGGAGACGCCTCACTTCCAATTGCTGCGGCAGCGTGTCGACGAACTGACGGATTCCCGCGAAGCTTCCTACAACTTGGTGGTCCATAACGACGACCTTCAGGAAGACTACGCCAGTCCTCAACCACGCGTCGATCGGGAAGAACCCGTCGTCAAATCCATCAAGCCTTCCACACCGGCCCCGATTTCCGCTCCACCGCCAGCGCGTGCTGAAACTAATCCTGGCTTCCTGAGATGGCTGTGGCGCAATCTGTTCGATCAATCAAGCGCCAGCACGGATAGCTCTTTTGACCGCGAAGACCGTCCACGTTCCGGGGGGCGCCGCAATGAGCCCAGCCCCCCCGGCGGGCGCCGCAATCGCGCTACGCAGCGACCGGGTAGCGAGCGCGACCAAGCAGTGCCATCCAAGGCAGCGACGCAGGCAGAAACCGAGCCTGCCATCGGCAATCTTGAGGCTAAGACCGAGTCGGTCGAGCTTGCCACACCAACCATTGCTGAATCCGCCAACTTGGTTGAACCCCAAGAGGCTGATACCGCCGCCCAACGCAGTCGCCGTGGGCGTCGCGGTGGGCGCCGCCGGCGTAAACCGGATAGTTCGACAGTGGATATCGGTGCGCCTAGCGATGAAACCGATGAGGAGATCACCAGCAACGGCGCGACGCCGCCCTCCCCGGCCGCATCACTGGATGCGGGTTTTGCAGACACCACGCCCAATAGCGAGGAGAGCGGCGATGCTTCCGACAGTTTCCCAACGCCGCTACCGATCAACCGGCGGCGCATACGCAGCGGGCGCCCAAGGCGACCCAAGGTGTTAACTGAAATGGATGGCCAACCGGAGCATACGCCGTCAATCCACCAAGATCCGCTGCTGGAACAGATACCCACACCACGGGAAGACTTACCGAAACGGGAGACAACTGATTTGGCAACTCCAAGCCAGTCCGCTTTACTCCTTGCGGTGGATACTACCCCGCCAGTGGACGAACGCACCCTGGTGCTGGATGCTCTCCCGACTGAACCGCCGCCGGAAGAGAGAGATGACGCGTTGGTAGCCCCCTCAGAGCATTCAAAATCGATTGAACCGTCCGCCACGGAAGCGGCGACAGAACAGGTATTAACGGAGTTGGAATACGAGACTGTTGAATCGACGGCAGCGCCAGTAGTAACCTTGCAAGGATCCGCGATGACCGAGGCCGGGACAGTGGTTACCGTTGCCAGCGCCGCGGCCGAACCCGTAGCGCAGGAACCTGCACCAGCAGACGCTACTGAGCAGATCACAGCACTCGAACCCAAAGTGGAAGAGACTGCGGTGGACCAAACTACTCTGCTAGCCCGGGTGGAAAATCCAGCCGCAAAACCGGCTCAGGAAGGCACTCGAGAGGATACAACTAGCCAGCCTTAAGGATAAACTGGGTGGCCGGAGCGGCCCGGTCACCCTTGCCTTTCACAGGCGGTAACGCTCGCGGATATGGAGCAGCAATCCTTCGGCAGCCGCTTCCAACAAATCCATCACACCTTCGAAACCGCCGGGCCCTCCGTAGTAGGGATCGGGCACCTCTCGTTCTGGCAGATCTGGCGCAAAGTCCAAAAATAAGCGCATTTTTTCCTGCAGCTCAGGCTGGGGGCACAAGTTAAGCAAATACGCATAGTTGTCGCTATCCATGGCCAACAAATAATCGAAGACGGTAAAGTCTTCCGCTTCCACCCGTCTTGCCCGCAGAGCGCTCAGATCCACACCCCGGCGGTTGGCGGTAGCCTGGCTGCGTTTGTCTGGTGCCGAACCGATATGATAGAAATGCGTACCCGCCGAATCCACATAGATCTTTTCGGCCAAACCGGCGTCCTGCAGTATGCGCCGGAATGCGCCTTCCGCCATCGGTGAACGGCAAATATTCCCCATGCACACAAAGAGGACCTTTACCATCGCTTTCTCCCATAACTGAATAGCGTTATCCTGGACAGGATAAAAAGCCTCGAACCGACTGCAAAACCGTTGCTCATATTAATGGGAATTAATGTGTCGCTTATCAATCCCGAACAAATCAAAAACTTTCTCGCTCAGCGCCTTATCTGCCAAGGAATACCCTGCCACGGCGTTGCAATCCTTGTGGAAGAGCCTGCCGTAGTATTACAGGACTGTGATGTATACAAAGTTATCCAGACGAACCGGCATGGTGAGGCCAGCCGCCGCGTTCCGCGGATCTTTACTGTAGCCCTGCACAACGTCCGCCGCGATGGACTCAATCCTGCCCTGGTGGATTTGCCGGATCCATGGTCTTGATGCCGGCCTAATCCCCTTCCCCTAGACAGGCCGCCACCCGCGCCAGATCTGTTTCCGTATCCACCCCTAGCGGCGGGGCCTCCGCAATTTCCTGGACATGGATGCGGATACCGTTCCAAAGCGCCCGCAATTGCTCCAGGGATTCGGTACGTTCCAACCTGCAAGAGGATAACTGCGGGTAACGCCGCAGCACGGCAACCCGATAGGCATACAGGCCAATATGGCGGAAATAATCACCCGACGGCAGCGCTGGCGGTGGAGTAATTGCTGCAAATCCATCCCGATGGTAGGGAATCGGCGCACGGCTGAAATACAGGGCATAGCCCTGAGCATCCATCACCACCTTGACCACATGTGGATCGAATAGCTCAGAGATACCGTGAATGCGAGTGCACACGGTAGCAATGCCCGCCGCCGGATACTCATCCAGGGCTGCCGCCACCCGCTGGATCAGCACAGGAGGCATTAGCGGCTCATCCCCCTGTAAATTTACCACGACGTCATCAGCCAACCAACCTCGCTGTTCCGCTACCTCGGCCAGTCGGTCCGTGCCGGATGGATGCTCGGCGGACGTCATACACACCGTGGCGCCGAAGCCCTCGGCGACTGTGCGAATGCGGACATCATCCGTCGCGATCAGCACTTCTTCCGCGCCACTGGCCAGCGCCCGGCGGTAAACATGCTCGATCATGGAACGCCCGGCAATAAGTCGCAACGGCTTGCCGGGCAAGCGAGTGGAGGCGTAGCGGGCGGGAATAGCGATCCTGAAAGGGATTATCATGCCCTCAGACGTCTTCGTCATCACCCAGCCGACGGGCTTCCGACTCCAGCATCACCGGGATGCCATCGCGAATAGGATAGGCCAGACGGCTGGCCTTACAGATAAGTTCCTGGCGCTCCTTGCTATAAATCAAAGGAGCCTTGGTAACCGGGCAAACGAGTATATCCAGCAGTCTCTTATCCATGCTTCTCTCACTTAAGGTGTTGCTCTGGCGGGTACGGCGCGGTAGCTCAACTGGGCGAGCAGTCGCCGCTCCAATTCGGGGTCCAAGCGCGCCTCAACCGGTACATACCAGAACCAGTCACGCGCCAGCTTTTGGCATTTTACCGCATCTTTCTCGGTCATCAGCACGGGCAACTCATCGCCAAACGCCAGATCCGTGCTGGTAAATGGATGATGATCGGGAAATGGGTGTTCCAGGAGGCGCAAACCACGCCTTCCCAGATAATTGAAAAACCGACTGGGATCACCAATGCCGGCTACGGCATGGACCAGTTCGCCGCGAAACCCTGGCAAGGCACACGTCACGCTGGGATCCGCCAGGTTTATCGTGCGCTCGCCGGCGAGAGTCATGAGAAATTCTCCGCTCTCGGCCTTGCCGTTGCTCACGATGAAGTCCACGCTGTTGAGTCGCTGGGCTGGTTCTCGCAATGGACCCGCTGGCAGGCAGCCGCCGTTACCCAGACGGCGATTGCCGTCGATTACGGCGATTTCGATATCGCGGACCAGCCGATAATGTTGCAATCCGTCATCGGCCAGAATAACGTCGCAGTTGTGACCCTTGAGTAGCGCAAGCGCTGCCGCCACCCGATCGGGCGCCACCAGCACGGGACACTTACAGCGCCGGGCCAGCAGCACCGGTTCATCGCCCACTTCTTGGGGATCGCTGTCGGGGCCAACCTGACGCGGCCAATCCTGAGCGCTTCCGCCATAGCCCCGACTTATGATACCGGGCCGATAACCGGCTCCCCGCAACACCTCCACCAGACGGATTACCAAGGGTGTTTTACCGCTCCCCCCTACCGTGATGTTGCCGACCACGATGACCGGTACCCCAGCGCTAAAGCATTTCAACAGGCCCCACCGATAGGCAAGGCGACGCACCATCACGGCGCCACCAAACAGCAGGCCTAACGGCCACAGTAGGATGCTCACGGGGTTAAGGGAATACCAATAACGTTCCAGGCGCTGCATGATTTACCTCCCTGCTGGCACCGGCTCGTTCCGACCGGCGCCCTGAATAGTAACGATGGCCAGGCGCTTGAAGCCCAGTTGCCCGGCGGCATCCATGACTGTCACCACCGCCTGGTGGGGTGTCCTGCCGTCGGCGCGAATGACGAAGGACAGGTCGCGCCGGTCTCCGGCCGCCTCGCTCAGTGCCGTTTTGAGGGTATTAATCGCGGTATCCGCCAGAGCCATGTCATTGACGCGGTAGCGTCCCTGGGCATCGATAGCCACCTCCAGGCGTTCCTGTTCGGCCGGCAGTGGCCGCTGCGAAGCTTCCGGTAGTTCAATCTTAAGATCGGCCTCCTTGCGAAAAGAGGTGGCGATCACAAAAAAAATCAGCACCACCAGGACCACGTCGATCATGGGGATCAGATTGATTTCCGGTTCTTCCCGGCGACGGGGGCTCCGTAGGTTCACGGCTGCTCCGCCATGACGCTGCTATGAATAAGATCTACCAATAGAATGGCCTGCTGCTCCATGCCCACGACCAATCCGTCTACCTTACCGCGGAAATAGCGGTAGAACAATAGGCTCGGGATGGCTACGGTAAGTCCACCAGCGGTGGTAACCAGAGCCTCGGAGATGCCCAAAGCCAGCAGCCCAAAGTCACTGTTACCCTGAACCGCAACCACCTGAAAGATTTTGATCATGCCAGACACGGTACCAAGCAACCCTAGCAGGGGGCTAATGGCAGCGATAGTGCCCAGGGTATTGAGAAAACGCTCCAATTCGTGGGTCACGTGACGGCCAGTCTCCTCTATGCTTTCCTTGACGATTTCCCGTCCCTGGTTACGGTTCAGGAGACCGGCGACCACGACCCGGCCCAGAGGGGATTTCACGGCAATCTTGTCCAGGTTTATCTGGGGGACCTTGCCCACCTTGGCCCAGGCATGGAGGGTGTTGATCAACTTAGCGGGCAACACCCGGCTGCGCCGCAAGGACCAAAATCGTTCCACGATAATGGTTAAGGCGATCACTGAACAGGCGATGATCGGCAGCATCAACCAGCCGCCGGCTATGATCATCTGTAGCACCTTACCTCCTTCATGCCTGCCTGGAAATGCGAAACCGCATGATACTTGATTTGCAAGGCCCGGCGTAGTGCGCTGTTTATCGACCCGCAGCCTACCAACGCTCTGCTGGTCTATTCACCAAGCTCTTTTCCAGATGCCGTGGCACGTTTGTATATCGCACTCTCTCAAGGATCAGCCCGCCAATAACGGCGCGCCTGTTGGCGATACAGCGCCGGAACTGACTCGCCTCCCCATCCGTCCAGGTGAAAGGTGATGGCCCCAGCACTTACCGTATCCAGCACTGTGGCGCCGGCCTCACGATAAGATTCGACAGTCTCCGGTCTGGGAAAACCAGCGCGGTTGTTATAGCCGGTAGAAAACAGCACGTATCGGGGCTGCACGGCGGCGAGGAAATCCGCCAGGGGCAGGCCCCCACCGCCATGACTGGGCGCTACTAACACCTCGGCCGCCAGCGCGGCCCCATAAGTATCGACCAAGGCCGCCTGGGCCGCGGGCTCGATATCGCCGGTCAGTAACACCTGACCATTACTCCCCTCCACCCGCAGCACGCAGGACGCATTGTTGCCGGAGAGGCGCTCTCCTTCAGGTGGATGCAGGATGCTGAAGCGCACCCCATCCCAGGTCCACCCATCGCCAGCCTGGCAGGGTTGAGCACCCTCGATGGGCACTTCCTGAGGAGAGGCCGTCAAAATTCTGTCGGCCTTAACATTTTCCAGCAGGGAACGCGTGCCGCCCAAGTGCTCATTGTCGGCGTGGCTGATGATCAGGGCATTGAGTCGCCTTATGCCTTGTTGGCGTAGAAATGGTACCAGGACAACGCGCCCGGCGTCGAAGCCTCTACCCCGCCGTGGCCCGGTGTCGTAGACCAGGACGTGCTGGGCGGTACGCACAACCGCCGACAATCCCTGGCCTACATCCAGCAGGGTAAACCAGATTCCACCGGGAGCCGGCATGGTCAGTGGGAAAAATATCAGAGGCAGGCAAAGCACGCCGCCCAGCCAGCGTCCTGGCATGCCCCACGGAGCCACCAGCAAGAGGACGCCAGGCACGGCAAACGCCAGCGTCCATAGGGGCGGCGCCGGGTGGTAGACTAACGCCCAGGGCGACCGCCCCAACCAGATCAGAAACCGCCACAGCCAGTCCATAGTCAGGGCAGCCAGTTGCAGCAATCCGGTCTGGGCAGTCTCACTTACCAAACCGGCTATCATCGCCAATAGGGTAAGGGGAAGCACGGTAATGCTGGTCCAAGGAATAGCGATCAGATTGGCTGGCGGTGAAAGGATAGGTATTTGTTGAAAAAAGATCAGGGTGGCGGGTACCAGCGCCAAAGTGATGGCCAGTTGCAATCCCAGCCACTCTCGCAAGGGCTTTACTACGCCACCGCGCCCCGTCACCGTGTACAGAATAATCGCGACCGCCCCGAACGACAGCCAGAAACCTGCGGCCAGGGGAGCCAGAGGATCGATGACCAGCACCGCCAGCAAGGCCAAGGCCAGGATATGGCTGGGGACGACAGGGCGCTGCCCCAGCAAGGCCGCCATGGCCACAGCAATCATGATGAAGGAACGCTGACTGGGCACCGACAGACCAGACAGCAGCGTGTAAGCCCCCGCTCCCAGTAAAGCCGTCAGGGCGGCGGCTTTGCTGGCAGGCCAACGCCGCACGAGGGTTGGAAACCAGATCCAGCACTGGCGGACCACCCAAAAAATCAGCCCTGCGACCAGACCGATATGTGAGCCCGAGATCGACATCAAGTGCCCCGTGCCGGTGCGGCTAAAGATTTCCCACTGCCGCTCCTGGATACCGTGGCTCTCACCCACCGCCAAAGCGACTAGGATCCCGACATAAGGATTGTCTGGCAGCAAATGCCAAAAACGTTCGGCCAATTCCTGGCGGAAACGGTCAAGGTAATAGCGCGCAGCCGGTTCCAACAAACGGGGTTCTGGATGTTCCAGGACATGACCTTGGGCAGCGATGCCATTGACCAGCAGCCAGCGTTCATAATCGAAACTGCCGGGATT
>Ga0209253_10004946_pt1 | contig 11581 bp, 10 predicted proteins | sample FrelakmetBRP12BR_FD_187145 | JGI IMG/M metagenome (GOLD analysis project Ga0209253, IMG submission 187145) | Freshwater lake sediment microbial communities from the University of Notre Dame, USA, for methane emissions studies - BRP12 BR (SPAdes)... | ecosystem: Environmental > Aquatic >...
CGAGTTGATCGCTTCGAAAGATTTAGCCGAACAACATGGCGCGTTGGGTATACACCGGCGTCCAGCCCTTGGTGTCGATGAAATAACGCACCGCCTTGATACGCTTGCTGTCCTTCATCTCGAACCAGTGCTCGGCATTGGCCGGCACGTTGATGTAGTCTCCGGCAGCGACTTCCAGCAAGAACTGTTTCCCGTCCGCCTCGACGAAACCGAAGTAACCCTTGCCCGCAAGAATGTAACGCACCTCGTCATCGGTGTGCATGTGGATCTTGTCGAACTTGGCGAGCATATCGGCGAGTCCCGGGATGGCTTCGTGGATCACCACCATATCGCGCGTGGCATAACCTTTCTCGCGCTTCAGTTCCTCGAAACGGTTGTCGACGCTCTTGAGCAGCTCTTCCTTCTCGGCGTCGTTCAGCGACTGTTGATCGAGAAGAGCCCGGGCACGACTGTCCTCTGGCGCGGGCCAGCGCTTGAGGGTGATGCCGAGCTTACTGAGGCGCGCCTGGATGAAACTGAGATCGGTATTTTCTTTGCCGTCCGGAAAAATCATGCGGGCCATGCGGTGTCCTCCGATATATAGGATGTACAAGTACCGGCCGGACTGTGCAGGAGCGGCCGCTGCGTAGGATACACAAGTGCTGCAGAGTCGGGAAAGCGCAGGGACAACGTGCAAGCAACGGACTGTGCGCCGGGGCGTGTACGTCAGCCGATTACCGGGGTTTCCGTTTTGCGCCGGTGGACATTGGCATTCGGCCGCCCGGTCTTGGGCCGTTCCGCCGCTGGCTGCTCACGCGCTGCGGCCGGTGCCGGCGCGGCCACCGCCGCGGTCACCGGTGCGGCCGGTTTTTCATCGCGCTGAGCCGGGGCAGATGGCCGTGTTTCGCGGTGACCGCGCTGCGGCGGACGTGCTCCGCGATTTCCGCGACCGCCGTGCTCATCGCGCCGGCCGCGGCCACCGGTACGTGCCTGCTCGTGTTCACGCGCCCGCTCGCGAATCTCGCCGCGTGGCGGCGGCGTCAGTTCGGGCAGAAGTTCGGCGGTGATGCGCGCCACCGGAATCTTGGAGCCGATGAACTGCTCGATCTCGAGCAGCGAGAACGAATATTCTTCGCAGGCAAACCCCACGGCGTCGCCGGAAGCGCCGGCGCGCGCGGTGCGGCCGATGCGGTGCACGTAGTCCTCGGCATCCTGCGGCAGGTCGTAATTGAACACGTGCGACACGTCCGGGATGTGCAGGCCGCGCGCCGCGACGTCGGTCGCCACCAGGATCGGCAGCTCACCGGACTGGAAATCCTGCAACAGGCGCTCGCGCTTGTTCTGCGGCACATCGCCCGAGATCACCTCGGCATTAAAACCATTGGAGCGCAGCCAGGCGCGCACGCGTTCGGCCGCGCCCTTGGTATTGGTGAACACCAGCGAGCGGTGCGGGTCCATGTGGCGCAGCAACCCGACCAGCAGTGGCAGCTTCTCTTCGTTGGCGGTGTGGTACAGAACCTGGGTGACGCGATCGGCGGTGACTTTCTCGGACTCGATTTTCACCAGCTCCGGGGTGTTCATGTGCTCGTAGGCGAGCTCGATCACTCGGTAGGAAAGTGTTGCCGAGAACAGCATGCCAAGGCGCTCGGCCGGGGGCGGCATGCGATTCAGCAAGAAGCGGATGTCCTTGATAAAGCCGAGATCGAACATGCGGTCGGCCTCGTCCAGCACCATGACCTGCACGCCCTTGAGATCAAAAATATGCTGCTTGAAGTAGTCGATGATGCGCCCGGGGGTGCCGATCAGGATATCCACCCCGTCTTCCAGCATTTTGCGCTGGCTGTCGTAGCCGGTGCCGCCGTATACCAGGCCGAGCTTGAAGCCGGTGTGCTTGCCGAGCACCACGGCATCCTTATGAATCTGGATGGCCAGCTCGCGGGTCGGCGCCAGCATGATGGCACGCGGACTGTTGACCTTGCGGTCGGGGCGCGGCGGGTGTTTCAGCAGGTGGGCGAAGGCGGCCAGCAAAAAGGCCGCCGTCTTGCCGGTGCCGGTCTGCGCCTGGCCGGCCACGTCACGCCCTGCAAGGGCGATCGGCAGCGTGCCGGCCTGAATGGGGGTGCAGCGCTCGAATCCGGCCTCGCGCACACCGGCCAACAAGGACTCGGGTAGGTCCAAATCGGCGAAGGCTTTATCGGATAGATGGGTGTCGGTCATTGCGTAGCTGGCAGGATAACAGAAATTAACCGCAATTGGCATGGAAATCCAGATAGACGAACGGTTTTCCGGGTACTGCCCTTGCTTTACCCCGGCGATTCCGCTCAAATAACCGGCATCGGTTCGCCCCAGCGGCGATCCAAGCCCACCAGACCACGCGGAGATACGCGATCATGAGCAGTGGTATTAGTCACGTTACGGATGCATCCTTCGAACAGGAAGTGCTCAAGTCGACTGGGCCAGTGCTGGTGGATTTCTGGGCCGAGTGGTGTGGCCCCTGCAAGATGATCGGTCCGGTTCTCGAGGAAATTTCCGGCGAATACGGTGCCAAGCTCAAAGTCGCCAAGCTCAACATCGACGAAAACCCGCAGACCCCACCCAAGTACGGCATCCGTGGAATCCCGACCCTGATGTTGTTCAAGAACGGTCAGGTCGAGGCTACCAAGGTCGGCGCGGTTTCCAAGTCGCAACTGGCCGCATTCATCGACGGTAACCTGTAAAAAACGCCCCCCACCCGGTGTTTCCCGGCTGGACGCCGGGCGTCAGCAGTGCTATGTTTATTTACAAGTAGTAACAACAATCCTGTCGTAGCAAACCAAACCATCCTTTCGCTGCATCCGTCCCGGCCCCCGGGGCAGGCACGTGTTCCCGCACGGCGCCGTACTCTCACTCACTTACTGCCATGAACCTCACCGAACTAAAACGCAAGACACCCACAGAACTCGTAGAAATGGCCGCCAGCATGGAACTGGAAGGCGGCAGTCGCATGCGCAAGCAGGATCTGATTTTCGCCCTGCTCAAGGCGCAGGCGCGCAAGGGCGAGGACATCATGGGTGAGGGCGTGGTTGAAATCCTGCAAGACGGTTTCGGCTTTCTGCGCTCCGCCGACTGCTCCTACCTGGCCGGGCCGGACGACATCTACGTGTCGCCCTCGCAGATCCGGCGCTTCAACCTGCGCACCGGCGACACCGTGGTCGGCACCATTCGCCCACCGAAGGAATCGGAGCGCTATTTCGCCCTGCTCAAGGTCGACGCCATCAATTTCGGCGCGCCCGAAGAAGCCAAGAACAAGGTCCTGTTCGAGAACTTGACGCCGCTCCACCCGAACAAGCGGCTGCGTCTCGAACGCGACAACGCCTCCAGCGAGAACCTCACCTCGCGCGTTATCGACCTGATTTCCCCCATCGGCCTCGGCCAGCGCGGCCTGATCGTCTCGCCCCCGAAGGCCGGTAAAACCGTCATGCTGCAGAACGTCGCGCATGCGATCACCAACAATTACCCGGATGTATCGCTGATCGTGCTGCTCATCGACGAGCGCCCAGAAGAAGTGACTGAAATGCAGCGCTCGGTGCGCGGCGAAGTCGTGTCCTCAACCTTCGACGAACCGGCCACCCGCCATGTGCAGGTCGCGGAAATGGTGATCGAGAAGGCCAAGCGCCTGGTCGAGCACAAGAAGGATGTCGTGATCCTGCTCGACTCCATCACCCGCCTGGCGCGTGCCTACAACACCGTGGTGCCGGCCTCCGGCAAGGTGCTGACCGGCGGCGTCGACGCCAACGCCCTGCAACGCCCGAAGCGCTTCTTCGGCGCGGCGCGCAACATCGAAGAAGGCGGCAGCCTCACCATCCTGGCCACCGCGCTCATCGATACCGGCTCGAAAATGGACGACGTGATCTACGAAGAATTCAAAGGCACCGGCAACGCCGAAATCCACCTCGACCGCCGCCTGGCCGAAAAACGCAGCTACCCGTCGATCAATATCAACCGCTCCGGCACGCGCCGCGAGGAACTGCTGCTCAACCCGGAAGACATGCAGAAGATCTGGATCCTGCGCAAGCTCCTGCACCAGATGGACGAAATGGAAGCCTCCGAGTTCCTGCTGGACAAGATTCGCGCTACCAAGAGCAACGCCGAGTTCTTCGACTCGATGCGGCGCTGATTAGCTGATTAATAGTGCGGCCCACCTCTAAGGCCTAGATTAAGACCAAAAACACCGCCGGTTTGCTGCCAAGAACCGTGTTTTCCGGCCAGAACTTGCGTCCGGGCATGGTTTTCCGTAACATCCCCGGCCTTTCCGCTCCCGGTCGGCAATCGGGGCATGAATTGAGGCATTGAACATGAAAGAAGGCATCCATCCCGAGTACAAAGAAGTCAAAGTGACCTGCGCCTGTGGCAACAGCTTTGTCACCCGTTCCACCCTGGGCAAGGATCTGGGCATTGAAGTGTGCTCGCTCTGCCACCCGTTCTTCACCGGCAAGCAGAAGGTCGTGGACAGCGGCGGGCGTGTCGACAAATTCCGCCAGAAGTACGGCATGGGTGTGAAAAAGTAACGGTGCAGCCGTTCGCCCGATTCCCGCAAAAGGCGCCGCTACCCGGCGCCTTTTTGCTTTCCTGGTTTCGTCATCGGTACTTCCCTGTACCGTTCCTGCTTGTCCTTACGCTGTTCCTCCCGCCGCTCACCGCAGCCGCCCACACGGAAGGGGTCACAGTCCGGCATGTGCTGGATGGCGACAGCGTGATCCTGACCGACCAGCGCCAGGTGCGGCTAATCGGCATCAACGCCCCGGAGTTCGGCAAAGACGGCAAGCCGGACGAACCGCTGGCCGCCGCGGCGCGTGACCGCTTGCGTGAACTGGTCCAGGGCAAGAACGTGCGGCTGGTATTGGAAGAGGAGCAACGCGACCATTACGGCCGCTGGCTCGCGCATCTGCAGCTGCCGGACGACACGAAGGTCGATGAAGTCCTCTTAAAAGAAGGGCTGGCATCGGCCATCGCCATTCCGCCCAACGTCAGTCAAGTGCGCCGGCTGTTCGAGGCCGAGACCGTGGCGCGCGCGGCGCGGCGCGGCATCTGGGGCCTCGCCTACTCCACTCCGGTTCCGGCTGAATCACTGGCCAGCGCGCACACCGGCTTCCACTTTGTGCGCGGCCGGGTGTCCCATGTCGGGCGCAGCCAGAAATACGTGTACCTGGACATGGGCCCGCAGTTCGCGCTGCGTATCGGCCACGCTGACTGGAAGCAGTATTTCCGTGGCCACCCCGAGGACTGGCGCGGCGCGCTGATCGAGGCACGCGGCTGGATCAGTGAACAGAATGGACGGCTGCACATGGGCATCGGTCACCCGGCGATGCTTCAGCGTCTGCCCTGAATCGGGAATATGTAAGACAATAGCCCCATGCTCATTCACCTGCGGCGACATCTACTACTGCTTCTGCTGCCCGGCCTGGCCGCGGCGCTGATCGCGGCGTGTGCTGTCAATCCGGTAAGCGGCGGCCACGAACTCGCGCTTATGAGCGAGGCGGACGAGCTCCGGCTCGGACAGGAGAACGACGCCGCGGTGCGCAAACAATACGGTGTGTACGCGGATGCGCGCCTGCAGACGTACGTGCAGCAAGTGGGCGAACGCCTCGCGGTGAAGAGCCACCGCCCGCAACTCAAGTACAGCTTCACCGTGCTCGATTCGCCGGACGTGAACGCCTTCGCGCTACCGGGCGGCTACATCTACATCACGCGCGGCATCATGGCGCATCTCAATTCCGAGGCCGAGCTGGCCGCGGTGCTCGGCCACGAGATTGGACATGTCACCGCGCGCCACGCGGTGCGTCAGTACTCGGCGGCGATGGCGGCCAATGTCGGCTTCACCCTTGGATCGATCCTGATACCGGAACTCGGTTCGCGTGCCGGTCAGTCGTTGCTCAACACCCTCGGCGGCGCACTGCTGTCCGGCTACGGACGCGACCACGAGCTGGAGGCTGACCGGCTCGGCGCGGAATATATCGCGCGCAGCGATTACGACCCGAAGGCGATGATTGAAGTCATCGAGCTGCTCAAGAATCAGGAAGTGTTCGAGAAGGCACTCGCCGCCAAGGAAGGACGCGCGCCGCGCGTCTACCATGGCGTGTTCGCCAGCCACCCGAGCGCCGATGAGCGTCTGCAACAGGTCGTGGGCGAGGCGGAAAAACACCGCAGCGTGACCAACGGACGCGTCGAGCGCACGGCCTATCTGAAGCTGCTCGACGGTCTCGCCTGGAACGACAGTGAGGCGCAGGGCATTCGGCTCGGCGCCGACTTTTATCACAAGGGTCTCGATTTCGCGGTACGTTTCCCGGCCGGCTGGCGCGTGGACAATAATCCGGAACGACTGCTCGCGGTCAACCCCGGGCAGAATGCGCTGGTGGAGATGCAGACCACGGACAAAGGCAGTGTGCGCACGCCACAGGAATATCTGGTGGTCGGCATGAAACTGCAAGACCTGCATAACACGCAGACACCAAAGGTAAACGGACTGCCGGCCTACGCCGGCGTCACTCGCATGCAGACACCGTTCGGGCCGCGCGATACACACGTCGCGGTCGTGTTCTTGCATGGGCAGGCGTTTCGTTTCTTCGGTGCCGCAAGCGCCGCTAACGCAGCAGTCGAGCGCGCCTTCCTCGACACGGTGCAGAGCCTGCATGCATTGCGCCCGGAAGAGCGCGCCCTCGCCCGCGGTCAGCGCGTTGAACTGATGACGGCGCGCACAGGGGACAACTTCGCCGCACTCGCACGGCGCGCGTCACTCAAGAACGAGCCGGAAGCGATCCTGCGCCTGCTCAACGGAAAATACCCGCAGGGCGAACCCGCGCCCGGCGAACTTGTGAAGCTCATCCACTAAGGACCCCCCCGCCATGGCCACCGATCTGAAAACCGCCGCGCTCGACTATCACGCGCTCCCGCAACCCGGCAAGATCCGCGTCGAGTCCACCAAACCCTGCGCCACCCAACAGGATCTCGCGCTCGCCTACACGCCCGGCGTGGCCGAACCGGTGCGCGCCATCGCCGCCGACCCGGAGGCCGCCTATCGCTACACCACCAAGGGCAACCTGGTGGCGGTGATCACCGATGGCACCGCCGTGCTCGGCCTCGGCAATGTCGGCGCGCTCGCCGGCAAGCCGGTCATGGAAGGCAAGGCGGTGCTGTTCAAGCGCTTCGCCGATATCGACGTGTTCGATATCGAAGTGGACGCCAAGACATCGCAGGAATTCATCAACACGGTGATCGCCATTGCGCCGACCTTCGGCGGCATCAACCTCGAAGACATCGCCGCCCCGGCGTGCTTCGAGATCGAAGCGGCGCTGCGCGAAAAACTCGATATTCCGGTATTCCACGACGACCAGCACGGCACCGCGACCATCATCGGCGCGGCGCTGCTCAACGCACTCGAGCTGCAAGGAAAGAAAATCGCGGACGCGCGCATTGTTTGCCTCGGCGCCGGCGCGGCCGGCATCGCCTCGCTGAACATGCTCGTCGAGCTCGGTGTGCGACGCGCCAACATTCTGCTGGTGGATCGCAACGGCGTGATTCACAGCGGGCGCACCGATATCAACCCGCAGAAGCGCGCGTTCGCGGTGGAAACGCCGAAGCGCACGCTCGCTGACGCCATGCAAAACGCCGATGTGTTTCTCGGCGTGTCCGGGCCGAACCTGGTGACCCCGGACATGCTGCGCAGCATGGCGGCGAAGCCGGTGGTGTTTGCGCTCGCCAATCCGGATCCGGAGATCAGCCCGGAGCTGGCGCATGCCGCGCGCGCTGACCTCATCATGGCCACCGGGCGCTCCGACTACCCGAACCAGGTGAACAACGTGCTCGGCTTCCCGTTCATCTTCCGCGGCGCACTCGATGTGCGCGCGCGCACGATTCACCAGAAGATGCTGATCGCCGCGGTGCACGCGCTCGCCGCGCTCGCGCGTCTGCCGGTGCCGAAGGAAGTGCTCGCTGCCTACAACCTCACGCAGCTCGCCTTCGGGCGTGACTACATCATCCCCAAGCCGCTCGACCCGCGTCTGCTCGCGACGGTGCCGGCGGCCGTGGCGCGCGCCGCGATTGAGGCGGGTGTGGCGCGCGCTCCCTACCCGGCGCATTATCCGGTCTGAGCCATCCGGCCGTCCGGTGGCGAGCGGCGCTCGTCCGGCAGGCATGGCGCCGCCCGGTCTTGATTGCATACTTTTTAATCAGCCCCACGAGACGCATCATCCCTCATGACCGGTTCCACAACAGCTGACGACAACCAGTTGCTGGCCAACATCCAGGAGATTCTGGACGGCCTGAAGAAAACCGCCGATGGCGCGGTGTTGCACAGCTTCATCGAGCGCGGGCTGCGCAAATTCGGTGCAACCCGGATCGAGGCGGCCTTCCTGGCGTTCATCAATAAACTGCTAGTGCGTTACCTCGACAATCCAGACAGCGATCCGGGCACGCGCATCAAAATCAAGGTCATCCAACAGCGTCTGCGTCCCTACCTGGCAGAAATTCCGGCGCGGCCAGTGCCCGCCGCGCCGAGCAAGAGTGAACCGCTGCCACAGGCAGCGGCAGCAACGCCGCAGATTGCCGAAACGCTGACGGCGCGTACGCTAGACCCACTTCCCGAAATGCGCGAAACCACTACGCCCCGTGTCCAGGCAGCACCGGAATTGGTCGGCAGACCCGCGGCGGTGCATGGCGAAACCGCAAACGGGCCATCCCTGGCCCGCGGCCCTCGCCTCGATCCCATCGGCGAATCCCTGCCCGAACAGCTCGCACACCAGATGGCCGACGCGCTCAGCCGCAGCCATGACTTCGATGCCCTGCTGCACACCAGCCTGCTGACACTCGATCAGAGCGGTGATACGCCGGATGTGGCCGAGCTCAAGCGCCTGCTCAAAAGCGGCATCGAGGAGCTCATCGCGGAACATCAAACGCTGGAAAAAAATCTCGTGGACACGCGCCGCGGCCTGCAGGCCATGGCCGAGGACCGGCGGCATATGGAGAAGGCGCTCGACCACGCGCGCAAGAACAGCCTGACCGACGAACTCACCGGGTTGCCCAACCGCAACGCCTTCCTGCGCCAGCTGAACGCCGAGATTGGACGCGCGCGGCGCTATGGGTTTTCGCTGGCGCTGGCGCTGATCGATCTGGATGGCCTCAAAGCCATTAGCGAGCGCCATGGCTACGCGGCTGGCGACGCCATCCTGCATACCTATGCGCGCGAGATCATGTCGCTGTTTCGTGGCCACGATCTGGTGGCGCGCTATGGCGATGACGAGTTCGCGGTGCTGCTGCCGAATACCCAGAAGGATGGCGCGGTGCGCGCCATCGACAAGGCGCAAAAACACGCGGCCGGCACTTTCATTCAGTTCAACGGCCAGAATCTTCCGCTGCCGTCGTTCTCAAGCGTGGTCACGCTCTATTCGCATGGCGAGCAGCCGGATGCGCTGCTCAAACGCGCCGACGAAGCCCTGAGCCATGCCAAGCAACGCGGGCGCGCCCAATCCGTGGTGGCCCTGGCGGCCAACTGATGCGGGCGGCACGCATGCGCACCGGTACGCCGTGAAAAAGAAACTGTGCCTGCTCACCGGCTTCGCGTTCATCGCGCCCCTGTACTATCTCAGCAGCAAATACCTGCCGAACGCCACTACAGCATAACGCCGGCGTTCGACACGACAACAAGAAAGGCGCAACCATGAAAAGCCTGTGGAATGACGAGGAAGCCAGTCTCTACCAGGGCGAGCTGGGCCAGCGCGTATACAGCTCGCGCCTGCTCGGCCGCGAGCCGGCGCTGGTGCTGCACGGCGGCGGCAACACCTCGGTCAAGCTGAGCGAGAAGAACCTGCTGGGCGAGGAAGGGGCGCTGCTCTACGTCAAAGGCAGTGGCGCAGACCTGGAGCACATCGAAGCGAGCGGCTTCGCGCCGGTGCGGCTGAACCCGCTGCTCAAGCTGGCGACTCTGCCGGCGCTCTCCGACCCGGAGATGGTCAACGCGCTGCGCACGCAAATGACGCGTGCCGATGCGCCCACGCCTTCGGTCGAGGCGATCCTGCACGCCATCCTGCCGTATCGATTCGTGGACCACACCCACGCCGATGCAGTGCTCGCCGTCATGAACAGCCGCGATGGCGAAACGCGTATCCGCGAAATCTACGGCGACAGCGTGGTCGTGATTCCCTATGTCATGCCGGGTTTCGATCTGGCGCGCGTTGTCGCCGAACGCTTCCCGGCGGCGGCCGGACCGAAGACGACCGGCATGATCCTGCTGCACCACGGTGTATTTTCCTTCGGCCACACGGCACGCGAGGCCTACGAGCGCATGATCGATCTCGTGACGCGCGCCGAGGACTATCTCGCCAAGCACAATGCCTGGAACATATCGGCCCCATCGCTCACCCCCGGGCCGGTGCCGCTGCGGCGCGAACTGGCAGCGCTGCGTCACGAGGTCTCGAAGACCGCTGGCTTTCCGCTGATTCTTTCCGCGCATACGGATTCGCGCAGCCTCGCCTTCGTGCGCCGCGATGACCTGGCCAAGCTCACGCAACAGGGACCGGCTACGCCGGATCATGCTATTCGCACCAAACGCCTGCCGCTGCTCGGGCGCGATGTTGCTGCCTATGCCGACGCCTATCGCAAATACTTCGATGCTTACGGCGCGCAGGCCAGGGAACCGAAGACCATGCTCGACCCGGCGCCGCGCGTGCTGCTCGATCCGCAGCTCGGTGTGTGCACCCTAGGGCGCAGCGCCAGAGATGCAGCAATCGTGCACGACATCTATTCGCACACCATGGACATCCAGTTGCGTGCCGCGCGCCTCGGCGGTTATCAGGCGCTCTCGCCGAAGGACATTTTCGATGTCGAATACTGGGATCTGGAGCAGGCCAAGCTCAAGAAAGGCGGCAAGCCGCCGCTGTTCGCCGGGGAAATCGCACTGGTCACCGGCGCCGCCTCCGGCATCGGCAAGGCGTGCGTGGAGTCGTTGTTGGCGCGCGGCGCGGCGGTCATCGGCCTCGACATCGACCCGGTGGTCGCCAAACTCCACCAGCGCCCGGATTTCGCCGGCTTCGTGTGCGATGTGACCGATGAGCCTCGTTTGGTACAGTCCATCGAACATGGCGTGCGCGCCTTCGGCGGACTCGACATGCTGATACTGAACGCCGGCCTGTTCCCGCCCGGCACGCGCATCGAGTCGCTCGCGATGGCCGAGTGGCACAAGGTGATGCGCGTCAACCTCGACGCCAACCTCGCGCTGCTGCGCGAGGCGCATCCACTGCTCAAGCTCGCCCCGAACGGCGGGCGCGTGGTGGTCATCGGTTCGAAGAACGTACCGGCACCCGGCCCGGGCGCGGCCGCCTACTCGGCCTCGAAGGCCGCACTGCAACAACTCGTACGCGTCGCCGCACTCGAGTGGGCCAGCGATGGCATCCGCCTCAACACCCTGCACCCGGATGCGGTGTTTGATACCGGCATCTGGACAGAAGAAGTGCTCAAGGCGCGCGCCGCGCATTACGGCATGACGGTTGAAGGTTACAAACGCAAGAACCTGCTCAAAACCGAGATCACCAGCAAAGACGTCGCCGAACTCGCCGCCGAACTGTGCGGCCCG
>Ga0209253_10004947_pt1 | contig 11580 bp, 13 predicted proteins | sample FrelakmetBRP12BR_FD_187145 | JGI IMG/M metagenome (GOLD analysis project Ga0209253, IMG submission 187145) | Freshwater lake sediment microbial communities from the University of Notre Dame, USA, for methane emissions studies - BRP12 BR (SPAdes)... | ecosystem: Environmental > Aquatic >...
GATCCCTCGCTTCCCTCGGGATTTCGCCTGCAGGCTCCCGCTGCGCTCACGCCCGCAAAACGGCTCAACCTCGAAGTGGGCGATCCGGCTACCCGGTTGCATTGTCCTGTTCCCTCTTGGACCGGATTGTAGCCCTTTCCCGGTGCAGCGGATATCGCAGGCCGGGACGTTCAAACGACGACAACCCGAAGCCGGTCAAGGAGATCTGCCGATGGTAAGCGGCCCGCCCCGACGGACCAGTTTCGCGCCGCAGCGGTATCATCGCGGCGGTGCGGTTGCAGGGCTTTGTCACGAAGGAGGGTTCGGACGTGCTGGCCACTCTGAGGAAACTGCTGCCGTTGACCTTCGCGCTTTGCGTCACGACGCCCGCCACGGTGGCTTTGGCGCAGGATGAGGCGACTCTGGCCCCGGAGACGATCCTGCTCAAGATGGGGAGGGTGTACCGCAACTGCCGGAGCTATCGGGACCGCGGCGAGGTGAGGACGATCCTGCTCACCGATGGCGGCCGCGCCGGCAGCGACCGGCCCTTCAGCACCGCGTTCGTGCGGCCGGACCGTTTCCGCTTTCAGTTCACGGACCCGGGGCTTGGCGAGCGCTCGTCCGCGTACATCGTGTGGACGGATGGCGGCGAGGTGCGGTCTTGGTGGGACGCCAAGCCGGGGATCCGCAATGCCGGAACGCTGCAGGAGGGGCTCGGGGTCGCCGCGGGGATCTCGGGCGGGTCCTCGAACCGCGTCCCCGCCCTGCTCCTGCCCGGATCCGTCGGCGAGGGCCCGGCGGTCATCGCCGCCGAGCGCATCCAGGACGGCTCGGACCGCGGCGTGCCCTGCTTCCGCATCAAGGGGAAGGGCCAGAGGACACCCTACACGCTGAAGATGGGGGCACAGACGCTCACGGTACAGGACGAGAGCATCACGCTGTGGATCGATCGCGCCACGCTGCTGCTGCGCAAGGTCGAGGACCGGAAGACCTTCGACACCTACACTTCGGAGAGCGTCACGACGTACACCCCCGAGATCGACGTGGAGATCCCGCCCGAGCAACTGGCCTTCAACGCGCCGCAAGTGCCGGAACCGCTGCACTAGAAGACGAGTGGACTGGGGCGGCCACCCCACGGACCGTGGTCCGGCAGGGCCACAGCGGAATGCGTGTAGCCGCGCCGCCGAGAGTGGGCCAGATGCAAGGCGGACGAGGCGGACGCAGCGGAGTGTAGCCGGAGGCTACATGAGCAAGCGAGCCGCCGAAGTCCAATCCCGCCCATGGCGGGACAGACGGTCCGCTATCGGCGGCGCACCCAACGGCTACATGTACAGCCCGCCGGAGACGTTGATCACCTCTCCGCTCACGTAGGACCCGGCCGGGCCGGCGAGGAACAGCACCACGTTTGCGATGTCCTCTGGGGTGCCGAGGCGCGGGATAGCGAGGTTGGCCATCAGCGCCTTGCGTTGATCCTCGGTGAGCTTGTCGGTCATCGGGGTCTGGATGTAACCGGGAGCAATGGCGTTGACCGTGATGTTGCGACTGCCGAGCTCGCGGGCAAGCGACTTGGTGAGGCCGATGAGGCCGGCCTTGGAGGCGGCGTAGTTGGCCTGGCCCGCGTTGCCCATCAGGCCGATCACCGAAGAGATGCTGATGATCCGCCCCTCCTTCTGTTTCACCATGACCTTCACCGCCGGCTGGGTGACGTTGTACGCGCCATCGAGGTTGACCGAGAGAACTTTGCGCCACGACTCCGGCTTCATGCGCATGAACAGGCCGTCGTCGGTGATCCCAGCGTTGTTGAGCAGGATGTGCAGGCCGCCCAGCTCCGCGACGACCTCCTCGACGACCCTCTGGCACCACTCGGGGTCGGTGACGTTGAGAGGCTTGTTGATCGCCTTGCCGCCGGAGGTGTTGATGTCGTCCACGACCACCTGGGTCGGGTCGGTCGGCAGCGAGGTGCATACGACCGTGGCGCCCTCGCGGGCGAGCGCCCGCGCGCACGCGGCGCCGATCCCGGTCGCCGCACCTGTGACCAACGCCACTTTGCCTTCGAGCTGCCCTGACATCCCTACCTCCCTAACGGTTTCAAGCTCACAGCCGACAGCTTACAGCTCACAGCAGACAAACCAAAACCCCATCTGTGACATCGATGGCTGCCGGTTGGGACCGCGGGGGCTGCTTCTAGCTGTTGGCTGTCAGCTGTCAGCTTCTTGCAAGGTACGCTTCAACCTGCTCTGCAGTCCCCACCTGGGCCGTCGAGGCACCCCGGGCGATCCGGCGGATGAGGCCCGAGAGCACGCTGCCCGGCCCGACCTCGACGAAGGTGTCGAAACCGTCCGCGGCCATGCGCTCCACGAGCTCCACCCAGCGCACCGGGGCGTTCACCTGGCGCACCAGGCCGTCGCGCACGGCGTCCCCTTCCCGCGCGGGTGCGGCATCCACGTTGTTGTAGAGCGGGACCGAAAGCGACTTGAAGTTCAGCGCCTTCAGAACCGGCTCGAGCCGCTCACGGGCCGGCACCATCAGGGGGGAGTGGAAGGGCGCCGACACCGGCAGCGGAACCACCCGCTTGGCACCCTGCGCCGTCAGCAGCGCCCCCGCCCTCGCGACCGCGCCGGCGTGCCCCGCGATCACGGTCTGCTCGGGGGCGTTGAAGTTGGCGGGCACCACGACCTCGCCGACGATGCTCGACTCGCGGCAGGCCACTTCGACGGCGCCCCGGTCGGGACCCAGCACTGCGGACATCGCGCCCACGCCCACCCGGACGGCTTCCTGCATGAGCTGACCCCTGCGACGCACGGTGCGCACCAGGTCCTCGACCCCGAGGCCCCCCGCTGCGCCGACCGCGCTGTACTCGCCCAGCGAGTGCCCGGCCACCCCGTCGAACGCCGCGTCACGGGCCGCCAGCACCGCGTACGCCGCGAGGGAGACCGTGAGGATCGCGGGCTGGGTGTTGGCGGTGAGCTTCAGCTGCTCCTCGGGCCCCTCGAAGCAGAGGCGCGAGAGCGGCTCTCCGAGCGCCGCGTCGGCGCGCTCGAACACTTCGCGGGCCTCGGGGTAGCGCTCCGCGAGGTCCTTCCCCATCCCCGCGAACTGGCTCCCCTGTCCCGGGAAGACGAAAGCGATCCTGCCCATCTACACCCTCCCCACCGATGCGGGAACAAGGCGCGCCCGCGCTCGCGAGTTCAGCGAACCACGAGCGTCACCAGCGCAGAAGCGTGGCGGCCCAGGTCAGCCCGCCCCCGAACGCACCCATCAGTACGAGGTGGCCGCGCTTGAGCACGCCGCGGTCGATCGCCTCCTGCATCGCGAGCGGTATGGAGGCCGACGAGGTGTTGCCGACCCGCTCCAGGTTCATGTACACCTTCTCTGGCGCAATGCCGAGCCGCTCCCCGACGGCGCTGATGATGCGCAGGTTGGCCTGGTGCGGGACGAAGAGGTCCACCTGCTCGACGCCCACACCGGCGGCGGTGAGGACCTCCTGGCAGACGTCGGCGATCGCCCGCACCGCAACTTTGAACGTCTCGTTCCCACGCATCTTGATGAACGGCAGGCGGGCGTCGATGTGCTCCTTGACGTTGGGCGGGTACTTGCTGCCCCCGCCCGGCATCTGGATGAAGTCCGCGTACGTCCCGTCGGTGTGCAGCGCGCTGCGAAGGATTCCCTCCCCGGCGGGCGCGGGCTTGAGCACCGCGGCACCCGCGCCGTCCCCGAACAGGATGCAGGTGGCGCGGTCGGTGTAGTCCGTGTACCGCGAAAGTGTCTCGGCGCCGATCACCATTGCTGTCTTGACCTCTCCCGTGACCATGAACTGGCGAGCCACGTGCAAACCGTACAGGAACCCCGAGCAGGCGGCGGCGATGTCGAAGCAGGTGGCGTTCTTCACCCCCAGCGCCGGCTGAATGATTGCCGCCGTGGACGGGATTGGCTGCTCCACGGTGGCGGTGGCCAGGATCAGCAGCTCGATCTCCTCCGGGGAGACGCCCGCGTCGGCCATGGCCCGCCGCCCGGCCTCGATCGCCAGGGTGGCTACGCTCTCCTCCGGCCCGACCACGTGCCGCTCGCGGATCCCGGTGCGCGACATGATCCACTCGTCCGACGTGTCCACCATGCGCTCGAAGTCCTTGTTGGTCAAAACCTTCTCGGGAAGGAATGTCCCCAGACCCGCGATGCGCGCGGTGAGCGCGTGTTGGTCGTGCACGTTACACCTCCTCCGAAGGCTGCCTGGCACGCAGCTCCGCGACCTTCGACTCGATGTGGGAAATCACGCCGTGGGTCGCGTAGGCGTGGGCAAACCGCACGGCGTTCTTGACCGCCTTCGGGCTCGAGCGGCCGTGTCCCACGAGGCATGCCCCCTGTACGCCAAGGAGCGGGGCTCCTCCGTACTCGGCGTAGTCGGCCTTGCGCTTCAGCGCCATGAGGGCCCCCTTGGCGAGCAGCAGGCCGACGGCGGAGGTCGGGGAGCGCCGCGCCTCTCGCCGCAACAGGCCGTAGATCATCTCGCCCAGCCCCTCGGAAACCTTCAGCACCACGTTGCCGACGAACCCGTCGCAGACCACGACATCAACGGTCCCGGCGTACACGTCCCGTCCCTCGACGTTACCGATGAAGTTGAAGCCGACGTCGGAGAGCAGCCGGTACGCCTCGACCGTGACACGGTCTCCCTTGCCCTCCTCCTCGCCGATGGAGAGCAGCCCGATCCGCGGGCGCTCCACCCCCAGCACGGCCTGGGAGTAGAAGTGACCCATCACCCCGAACTGCTCCAGGTGGTGCGGCTTGCAGTCCACGTTGGCGCCTACGTCCAACACCAGCGTCGGCTTTTCGATGCCGGGGACCGGGGCGGCGAGCGCCGGGCGCTCGACCCCCGCGATCGTGCCGATGATGAGCTTGGCGGCGATCATCGCGGCGCCGCTGTTGCCGGCCGTCACGAAGGCGCACGCCTTGCCGTCGCGGACCAGGCGTGCGGCCACCGCCATCGAAGAGTTGCGCTTTGTCCTGATGGGCACGGTCGGCGGGTCGTCCATCGCCACGACGTCGGGGGCATCCACGACGTGCAGCCCGCGCGGGGCGCCCCCGATGCGAGCGAGCTGCCGCCGCAGCACGGCCTCGCGGCCCACCAGGAGCACCTGCAGCCCGAATTGCCGGACGGCATCGACCGCACCCTGCACCGTCGCCGCGGGGGCGTGATCGCCCCCCATGGCGTCCAGCGCTACCGCGCCCGAAGCCGATTTGATCATGCCGCTGCCTGGGTCAGCTTATCTCCTCGACGTGCAGGACCTGGCGCCCCTCGTACATCCCGCAGTGAGGGCACACGCGGTGCGGCCGCTTCGGCTGGAAGCAGTTCGGGCACACCGACTGCGCAGGCTCCGCTAGGTGATCATGGGCGCGCCGGCGGTCCCGGCGGGCCTTGGAGTGGCGGTGTTTTGGGTTGGGCATAGAAGAATCCTCCCACGGCTACTCGCTCGGGCGCCAGTGGAGCAACGGGGCCCAGCGATCATCGCTCTTCTCGGGGCACGGGCACGGCCCCAGGTTCAGGTTCGCACCGCACTGCGGGCATATCCCGCGGCAGGTCTCGGCGCACAGAGGTTTCATCGGCAGCGTGAGCGCGAACTGCTCCGCGGCCACCTCGGCGAGGTCGAGCTTGGGCTCGTCGTAGAAACGCACCTCGAGCTCGCCCATTTCGAGGCGCTTCTCCTCCTCCTGCGGCAGCGCCGAAGAAGGAAGAAGGTGAAGCTCCAGACGCTCCCCAAACCGGAAATCGAACTCGGCCAGGCACCGCACACAGTGCAGCTTGGCCGCCCCCTGCACGCGGCCCTGGAGCAGGTACCCGCGTCCCGCGCGCTCCACGCGCCCATCGAACTCCACCCCACCCACCGACACGACTTCCTCGCCACCGCTCTGCGGGGCCAGGGTCGGATGCTCGCTGAATACCAGCGGCTCCCTGTCGGCGTGGGTCAGGTCGATCCAGAGCACACGAACCCCCTTCTCGGGGACCGTGAAGCATAGCAGCGACAGGCCCTTCCGTCAAACCCCCACGCGGTTTCGGCCCCTGGGGACTGGCGACTTGAGACGAAGCTTGACAGGCGTGGCCGGCGCGCAGAAACTTGAGACGTGGTTTCAGATCCGTCGCACGATCGGGGGTCATCGACGCCTTCCCTATCCGAGGTCCACCGTTCGGTAGGGGTGTCGCCCCAGCTCTCGTTCTGGCGGCGTCTCTTCGCCTTCTCTGGGCCGGCGTATCTGGTCAGCGTGGGGTACATGGACCCGGGCAACTGGGCAACGGACATCGCGGCCGGCTCCAAGTTCGGCTACGCCCTGATCTGGGTCCTCCTCATGTCGAACGTGATGGCGATTCTGCTGCAGAGCCTCTCGGCGCGGCTCGGCATCGTGACCGGGATGGACCTCGCGCAGGCGTGCCGGGCCATGTTCGGCCGCCCTGTGTCCTGGGTTTTGTGGGTGGTCTGCGAGATCGCGATCGCGGCCTGCGATCTCGCCGAGGTGCTTGGCTCGGCGATCGGGCTGCAGCTGCTGTTCGGTCTTCCCCTTCTGGCCGGCGTCATCCTCACCGCCTTCGACACCCTCCTGATCCTGTTTCTGCACAGCCGGGGTGTGAGGAAGATGGAGGCGTTCATCGTCGCGCTCATCACCACCATCGGCGCCTGTCTTGCGGTGGAGATCGTGCTCTCAAAGCCGGTCTGGGGGGAGATCGCGACCGGGTTCGTGCCGTCACTGCCCGGGGCGGGTGCGCTGTACCTGGCCATCGGCATTCTGGGCGCCACCGTCATGCCGCACAACCTCTACCTGCACTCGGCGCTCGTGCAGTCCCGCCGCATCACCCACACCCCGGCCGGGATCCGCAGCGGCGTGCGGTTCAACTTCATCGACTCGCTGGTCGCCCTCAACGGGGCCTTTTTCGTCAACGCCGCGCTGCTGGTGATGGCGGCGGCGACGTTCTTCCGCGCCGGCCTCCACGACGTGGCCGAGATCCAGGACGCACACCGGCTACTGGAGCCGATCCTCGGTGCCTCGATCGCGCCGGTGGCTTTTGCGATTGCGCTCATCGCCTCGGGGCAGTCCTCCACCGTCACCGGCACGCTGGCCGGGCAGATCGTGATGGAGGGGTTCGTGCAGCTGCGGCTGCGCCCAATCGTCCGCCGCCTGCTCACCCGTGCCCTCGCGCTCATCCCCGCGGTGATCACGATCGTGGCGTTTGGCGAGCACGCCACCGGAAACCTGCTCGTGCTCTCCCAGGTGGTGCTGTCCCTGCAGCTCTCCTTCGCGGTGATCCCGCTCATCCACCTGGTCTCAGACCGCCGGTGGATGGGCCAGTACACGATCAAGCCGCTGCTCCGGGGGGCTGCCTGGGTGGTGGCCGGGGTGATCGCGGCCCTCAACCTCAAGCTCGCCTTCGATGAGATCTCGGGCTGGCTCCTCGGGGCCGGCAGCCACGCCTGGCTGCTGTGGATCACGGTCGTTCCCGTGGCCGCAGGGCTCGTGGGCCTGCTGGTGTACGTGACCGTTGTGCCCGCGCTGGAGAGGAGGCGCGGCGAGCCCACCCCGGTGATCGCCGGCGTGCACGGCCCCAGCGCGATGCCGGCCGTGGTGCCGCCCAGCGCACCCAGGCGCATCGCCGTCGCCGTTGACTTCTCCGGGGCCGACACGGCGGTGCTCTCGCACGCGGTCACGTTGGCGCGCTCCTCCGGGCGCGGCGCCAGCGTGCTGCTGCTGCACGTGGTGGAGTCAGTCGGTGCTCGCCTAATGGGCGACGAGATGCAGGACAACGAGGCGCGCGCCGACCAGCAACGCCTGGAGCTCTACCGCAACGAACTCGGCGAGCTGGGCGTGGAGGCCAGCTATGACCTCGGCTTCGGCGACCCGGCCGAGGCCCTCGCCGCGCTCGTTGGCACCCACGCGCCCGACCTGCTGGTCCTGGGGAGCCACGGCCACCGCAGGGTCGGCGACTTCGTGCACGGCACGACAGTCGATCGCCTGCGGCACCGCATCAGGGTGCCGGTGCTGGTGGTCCCGACGACGGGCTAGGGTTTCGCGCCAGGGACCGCCTGACCGGCGGGCAGCTTGCTCCAGTCGATCTGCGAGCCCCAGGCGCTGTGGGGAATCGCGAACACCGCCAGTGTCACCAGCGCCGCGGCGACCATCGCGCCGCGGGCCGACCGCCCGCCACGCAGTCGCCACAGGGCGAACACCCAGGCGAGGGCCGCGAGCAGCGTCTTGTTGTCCGTGAGGTCCCAGCCGAACGGGACACCTGTCCACCACTGGCCGAAGGCGTAATGCTGCACCAGCGGGCCCAGCACGAAGCCGCCGAGAAGGAACAGCCCGAGCGTCGTCCAGGCGAGCCGGCGCAGGTCACGCCGCGGGGCCAGTGACTCGATCCCGGCGCGGGTGGCGAACAGCATCCCGAGGAACATCGCGAGGATGTGGGGGATCAGCACGGCAGCGGGCGGGTCGCCGCGGAAGCGGGTGATGGCGGGACGCTGGGGGAAAAGCGCCTGCTCCGCGCCCAGCCGGAGGCGGACCTGGTACTCCAGCTTGCCTGCGGCGGGCTGCCTGGGCAGCGTCGCCTGCAGCGCATCACCCTCGCGCTTCAGGTCCAGAACCTGCCAGGGGTCGGAGGTAGGGTAGCGGCGCCAGACCACCTCACCGTTCACCGCGGGGTCGGCGACCGACACACGCACCGGCTGGTCGGAGGCCGTGCTGTTGGAGCGCTCGAGCTTCATGTTGATGGTCTGCCCGGCGAGCTTCACGCTCCCTCGCGCCGGATAGGTCGGGCCGGTGGCCCGCTGCCACACCAGCGTCCCGAGGGTGATCACGACCGCCAGCGCCCAGCGCCAGAGACTCCCCTTCACGATCCCTCCTCACCCGCGTGGGGTGCGAAACCTTCTCCCAGCACTTCCTGCGCCGGGGTGATCGCGACGAACGCGGCCGGGTCAACGTGCGCCACCAGGCGCTTGAGGCGGCCCACCTCGTGCGGCGACACCACCACGTAGAGGACCGGCCTCTGCTCGCCGCTGAAGCCGCCCTGCCCGTGGAGAACCGTGACGCCCCGCCCGAGTCTTCCCAGGATTGCCTCGCGCACGGCGTCCGGGCTCGTGCTGATGATCACGGCGGTGCGCGCCGCCGAGAACCCCGCCTGCACCAGGTCCAGCACGCGTGCCGAGACGAACGCCAGCGCGAGCGCCACCATGACCGCCTCGGCGCCGAAGACGAAAGCCGCCACCCCGAAGATCGCCACGTTTATCGCCAGCAGCGCCTGCCCCATGCCGACGCCGAGGTAGCGGTGGGCGAGCCTCGCCAGCACGTCGGTGCCGCCCGTGGTCCCCCGACCCCGGAACACCAGGCCCATCCCCAGACCGTCCATGAGACCGCCGTAGCAGATCACCAGCAGCCGGTCGTGGGTGGGGGGCACGAGGAAAGGGGCCGAGAGGTCGATGCCCAGCGAGAGCACGACAACGGAGACGGCGGTGGGAACGAAGAAGCGCATCCCACCGGCGAACCGCCACCCCAGCCAGAGCAACGGAACGTTGAGCAGCAGGACCACCAGGCCCACCGGCGTGTGCAGCAATCGGTGGGCGATGATCGAGATCCCCGTGACACCGCCCGAGACCACGTTGTTGGGCACGAAGAAGAGGTTGGTGCCCGCAGCCACCATCAGCGAGCCCACGACGATCTGCGCGTAGTCGAAGACCACGCCCAACCGCCCCTGCGGCGCAACCAGCGGCAACCTCATGGCGCGGCATCCTGACACGGAGACGCACGCTTGCCAAGCCGCACCCACGACGGGCGGCGGCGGCACGCCTCACTCCTGCTACCCTGACACCGGGAGGGTTCCATGCTGGAGGCGGTGGTGCTGATCAACGTGAAACCTGGCCAGCTGCACGCGGTGGCGGACGCGCTCCTCGAGCGCGAGGGCGTGCACGAGCTCTACTCGGTCGCGGGGGCCTACGACCTGGTGGCGGTCCTGCGCACCTCCCGCAACGAACGCCTCGAGGAGCTGGTGACAGGCGAGATCGGGGCGCTCCCCGGCGTTGAGCGCACGACCACGCTGGTGGCTTTTCGGTGCCTCTCCAGACGCGAGGCCGACGGCACCTTCTCGCTGGGCCTCGAGCCAGGCCAGGGAAAGACACCGACGAAGTGACTCGCCGCCGCGGAGTGGCGGCCCCACCGTCGCCCGCGGCAGGGCTTCAGGGTCTGGGCGAGGACAGCCGCAGGTGGACGAGCTCCTCGACGTTTCCGGCCGGGCCAGCGATCGGCGAGGGAATGCGGCCGCGGCACTCCAGGCTCAGGGCCCCCGCGGCAACCACGACGGCTTCGATCGCCTGTTCCCGCACCGCGGAGTCCCGGACCACGCCGCCCTTCCTGACCTGGTTGCGGCCGGCCTCGAACTGGGGCTTCACCAGGGCCACGAGATCGGCACCTTCGGCGAGGAGCGGCACCAGCGCCGGGAGCACGAGGCGCAAAGAGATGAACGACACGTCCACGGTTATGAGGTCGAAACGACCCGCAAGGTCCTCGCGCGCGAGGTAGCGGGCGTTGACACCCTCCTTCACGACCACGCGCGGGTCCTGCCGCAGCCGCCAGTCGAGCTGTCCCCGGCCCACGTCCAGCGCGACCACTTGCGCCGCCCCGTGCTCGAGGAGCACGTGGGTAAAGCCGCCTGTGGAGGCGCCCACGTCGAGGCAACGCTTGCCGGCGGGCGAGACACCGAATGCATCCAGCGCCGCCGCAAGCTTCACGCCGCCGCGGGAGACCCACGGGTGGTCGGCCGCGACGACCTCGACGGAGACCTCGGGGGGGAACGTCTTGCCCGCCTTGTCCACCCGCTCTCCTTGCACCCGCACGAGGCCGGCGAGTATCAGGCTCTGGGCCCGTGCCCGCGAAGGGGCAAGCTCCCGCTCGACGAGGAGCTGATCGAGCCGAACTCGTTTGGCGGGCACGAGCGATGCTAGCATTGGATTCGTGATGCCGGGGAAGGCTCTTTCCGCTCTCGTGCGGGCCATGCGGCCGCGCCACTGGCTCAAGAACGGGTTCGTTCTCGCCCCGGCGGTCTTCGCGGGCCACGCGTTCGACCCCCCCGCAATGTTCAAGGCGCTCACCGTTGCAGCCGCCTTCTGCCTCGCGTCCTCCGCCGGGTACCTGGTCAACGACGTCCTGGACCGCGATGCGGACCGCCACGACCCGGTGAAGAGGCTCCGGCCGGTGGCGAGCGGAGAGTTGGGCATCGGAGCCGCCCTTGTCTGGGCGGCGCTCATGTTTGCAGCGGCGGTGGTGGTGAGCCTCTATCAGGGAAAGCTCGTGGTGCTCGCTCTCGCCTCGGGTCCGGTCACCTTCGCGTTCCGCCCGCTCTTCTCGCTCTGGTCGCGCCGGCACGAGCGCGAGGCCGACCGCTTCGCGGTCGACGCCACGGGCGGTGCGGGGGGGATGGTGTCGGCGCTCGTGCGCCTCTCGAAGGACAACCTCTCCAACCTCACGCCGCACCCCTGGTACAGTTTCTACCATTATTCACACCCGACCGTGGCCGAGCGGGTGGCCGCGCTGGAGGCGTACGCGAAGGAGAAGAACGTTGGAGCCAGGACCACATCA
>Ga0209253_10004948_pt1 | contig 11580 bp, 10 predicted proteins | sample FrelakmetBRP12BR_FD_187145 | JGI IMG/M metagenome (GOLD analysis project Ga0209253, IMG submission 187145) | Freshwater lake sediment microbial communities from the University of Notre Dame, USA, for methane emissions studies - BRP12 BR (SPAdes)... | ecosystem: Environmental > Aquatic >...
GGCCGAGTGGCTCACTGCTCGGGGCAGGCACAGAGGCACAGAGTTATTTTGCCTGGTTGATTTTTGTGATGAGGCTGCTTACCATGCGCTCAATTTCTCTGCCTGCTTCATTCATTCGATCAAAAGCATCTTTTTTTATATAGTGTAAATTGAAGGCGATTTCTATCTGGGTCTGCAATTCATACAGTGAACCCCGGGATATTTTCAGAAAGCGCAGATAGTCCTCTGTTGAATTTCTTCCATATCCTTCAGCCATATTACTGGGAATCGATATGGAGCAGCGCCTTATTTGAGAGGTGAGTCCATAAAGCTCCTCTTTAGGAAAATTAAGGGTTATCTGATAGGTGTCCGTTACCAGTTGCATGGCTTTTTGCCAAACTATAAGATCACGAAACGTTTTCATCTTTGTGCCTTCTGCATCTTTGCCTGCGCCTTTGTCGCTCTGTGCCTGTTGCCTTTGTGCCTTTTGCCTTTCTTCAACTACCAATCCTTTTCCGGCCGGTACTGCCCGGCAGCTTCTTCCTGCGCTTTCTTTTTAGCAAACTTGCCCCGGTTTTCTTCAATGCTGTTGAGCAACTGCTGAGCTTCTTCTTTGGTCATCTGCCGTGCCTGCTGCGGCACTGCCTGAGCTTCGTCTTGTTTTTCGCCTTCTTTTTTATCTGCGGTGCCCAGCTGGCTCTGCGCCTGCTTTTGTTCTTCGGGCTTCTGTTCGCCGGCCCGGGCTTGCTCTTCTTTCTGTTCCTGCTGCTGTTTCTGCTGAGCAGCTTTCTCTTGCTCCTTTTTTTCTCCCTGTTGCTGCTGGTTATTCTGCTCCTGCTGCTGGCCCTGCTGATCGTTCTGCTGGTTTTGCTGCTGTTTATTTTCGTCCTGCTTTTGCTGTTGTTGTTCCTGCTGCTGTTTTTGCTCTGTCTTCTTAGCTTCGCTCTTGCGCTTCTTCAACTCTTCCTGCACGAACTCAAGATTGTGCTTGGCGTCCTGGTCATCAGGATTAAGCCCGAGAGCTTTTTTGTAATATTCTATGGATTCCTCAAGTTTTCCCTGCTGGTACAGGGCATTGCCGCAGTTATAGAGAGACTTTTCCTGCAGCCCTGCATCTTTGGCAGATGCGGCAATATCGAGATACCCCTTCACTGCCTCGTCGTAGTTTTTTGTTTTATAGTGGGAGGCGGCTATATTGTATTTTAAGGCAAGGTCATCAGCATGCTCTATCTGGCCATCGACGTAGGTCTTGAGCGCCTCATCGAATTTTCCATCCTGGTAGAGCCGGTTGCCCTTTTTCACGGTATCGTAGAGGGAGGCGCAATACGCAGCATCCCCCAGAGCATATATAAACAAGGCAATAAGAAAAATTACTCTTCGCATAAACATACTTTAATAATAATAGGCAAAAAGGCTAAGAGGTCAAGAGGCTAACAGATAAAAAAACAATACACCTTTTCACCTCTTAACCTTTCTACCTCTTTACCTTTTTTACCAAGTTCTTGCAGATTTTCAAGATAAAAAAAGGCCTGAAACCTTTGTTACTGATGTGGTAAACAAATGGTTCCAGGCCTTTTTTTTGTTCGTGTTACCGAAACGGAGCGCTATTTCGCTAAAGCGTATACCAGCGAGGTAAACCCTTTATCCATAGCCTCTTTGGCTTCCCTGGCGCTAATCACCTTCTTTTCCTGCAGGCAGTCAACCATTCGGGAAAAGCCTTTCAGCAGGATGCTGCGGTGGGTGGTAGCGTCGATGACGCTCTTGCTTTTTAAAAAGTCGCAAAGCTCGAGCATGAAGTCATCCATCTCGGCGAAATTTTTGGCCTGTGCTTTTGTCATAATAGCCATATTCTCATGACCTCCCTTCAACTCAATGCTGATTAATAGTAGTATTTTTTCTTTTTCTTCTCAGACTCAGACAGGTACTTGCTGCGCAGCGGTGCAAGATCCTTTGCCACGTAGTCAAGGCCGAGCTGTTTCAGCTTCCGCTCGCCGGGGAATCCTGTTCCGGGCTCATACTCACGATACTTGTAGTACTTTTTCAGCATTTCGCTTAAGGGGAACACAACGCCGACATTGGTCTGAAAGTCAACGCCCTGGGGCATCGGCTCAGTGGTAAACCGCTCCGGCACAACGTCTTCCCGGGCGCCGGACATCTGGCGTGCCCAGTAGGCGCGTTCCAGGTTGTAGACGCGCTCGCCGATTTCCTGGAACTCTTCCTCGGTGAAGTCAAGCCCGGTAACTGCATTCAGGTATTCCACCTGGTCAGGCGTGAGAACCGCATATGACCAGTGGGTGGTGAAGCAGCAGACCTGCAGACAATCTGTGGTCGCTTTCTGGTTCTCTTCATAGAAGACCATGTAGGGTTTTCCTACCGTGGTGACCGGCTTATTGGGCCGCTCATCACCGAGAATCTTGGTGTTGAGGCCCGGATAAAGGGCGCCGGAGAGCTCGAGGCAGCACAGTGACCGGAGATGGTCGCAGCCGCCGCGGGTGCCCATTGCAAAAGAGAGCCCGTAGCCGAAACCAAGGCCGCGCGGGTCATCGCCCGGCAGCGTCATGCCGCGGGTGGTGAGGGTATAATAGTGTCCTTTATCACCGAGTCCCAGTTTGTCAGAAGCCCGGTCAGCGCCTTCGGCGAGGATTGCGCCGAAGCCCTTGCGTGTTGCAATCATGGGGATAAGCTTATCCACGACTTCCGCGTTGCCCCACTCAAGCTCCAGCCCGCCGGTCTCTTTGGTGGTGATGAGGCCCTTTTCATACCATTCCATTGCCGCTGATATTACACCGCCGGTCTCGATACCGTCCATGCCGTAGTCGTTGGTTAAACGGGCATTGTGCCAGATATCATTGGCATCTTCAATTATGCCAACGCGCGGTCCGGTCGGAACTGCATGTTCATACTCAGGTCCGCCGAACTCTTCACCGGCCCATTTTCCTTCTTTAATGTGGGTGAAGCGGCCGCAGCAGATCGGGCAGGCAAAGCAGCCTTCACGGTGCTTGAGCACGGTCTTGGCATGGGTCTCGCCTGACATGTTGTTTGCCAGCGGGTGTGCGCCGCCCTGAAAATTTCTCCAGGGGAACCAGCCGTCGCGGTTGGCAACGTTAATGAGGCACAGGCTGCCGAACTCATAGAGACCGATCTTCATGGGGTCGGGCTTAAAAGTCTGTCTCAGCCGGTTGCAGACATCCATCATGGCTTTGGGATTGGCAATTTTAACAGTGCCTGAACCACGGACCGCAATGCCCTTCAGGTTCTTGGAGCCAATGACGCCGCCGTGTCCGGTTCTTCCTGCAGCGCGCCACACATCGTTAAAGGTGCAGGCAAACCGCACCATGTTTTCGCCGGCCGGCCCGATGAGCACAATGTGAATGTCCTCGTCGCCCAGCTCTTCTTTTATCATCTGGTCTGCCTCGCGGGGGAATTTGCCCCACAGGTGGCGTGCATCACGGATCTCGACCTTGTCATCATCGACCCAGATATAGACCGGATGTTTTGCACGGCCCTGAACGACAATCTGATCATAGCCGGCATATTTCAGCTCTGCGCCCCAGTGACCGCCCATGTTGGAGTCACCGAATCCGCCGGTGAGCGGGCTCTTGCAGGTAACGGTCACGCGTCCTGTTGAAGGAGCAGCGGTGCCGCTGACCGGGCCCACGCCAAAGCACACCCGCGCTTTAGGATCAAACGGATCCAGGTTCGCCGGTACTTCATTATAAATGATGTCAGAGTTAAAGCCCCGTCCGCCTATCCATTTGCGGCGATACTCATAGGAGAGAGGCTCTTTGGTTATTGTTCCCGTTGAAAGGTCTACGCGTAGTCTTTGTCCAGCCCATCCATACATAGTTTTAACCCTCCTCTCCAGCTTTCACAGCTTCTAAGCGTTCCATAAGCTTTACCCGGCGCTTGGCCTTGAACGCAATATTGGGGCTTGTATAGGTTATTGCGCCGCTCGGGCACCAGTCAGCACAAACGGGACCGGCATCACGGCCCTCACAGAGGTCACACTTGAAAGCCTTTCCGGTTTTATAGTGCATATTGATTACACCAAAGGGGCAGGCCATTGCGCATTCCTTGCAGCCGATGCACTTCTCGGCATTTATTTTGGTGATGCCTGCGACCGTGTCCATGGCGCATGCACCGGTTGGACACACTGCTGCGCAGGGCGCGTCAGTGCACATGTCGCAGCCGACGACAAAGGATTCCCCGAATCTCTCGTTCCTCACGACGGCAACCCGGGAAACCACTTTCCCGCACTCGCCATCATGGTAGAGAGAACAGCCGACGACGCAGCTTCTGCATCCAGTACATTTTTCCTGATTGTATACCAGGGCTTTTCCGTTACTCATAATTAATTCTCCCTTTTCAAAAACTGTAACAGATGTTGGTTAACTACTGCAGCCCGCTTCCCGCAGGCTTCCCACAAAAACAATAAAACTGCACCTCCTTTCACATGTAACTTTTTAAATATCCCCCAAGTACCAAAAGAAAAAGCCTGAAAGGCAAGCTGATAATTGCACCGATACCTTTCAGGCTTCCTTCGCAAACACGGCGGGCTGAAGTTTTCGTCCTCAGCCTTTTCGGCCGCTGCCATTTCCCTGATAGCGGCTCGGAAGACCAGATTTATAATATAAATATTAATACTTATTTAGTTACAGAATTCACAAGTAACATAACTAAAAATACGTGTCAATAATTTGTTTTGTTATGTTCTACTGCGTTTTCTGCCTGTTTGTCAATGGCCGGCAGGGATGCTCCCGTAACCGCTCATTCTGCTTACATGCCAATTGACATGCAGAGAAAATGTGTATAATAATAAGTATGCGCTCTTGCGTTTATATCTATATTCTGGGAGGTAGAAACAATGCCCGCCGTAACCTGTAAATATTTTACCACTGTGCTGAGCATTACCAATAAGGAACAGGAGACCTTTACCATCAAGGCAGGAACAACGGTAGAAGACTTTATTGAAGAGGTCATAAAAAAATATGGCGCTAAATTTGGCCAGCATGTTTACGCAGAGGGCATCCTTGACGGCAAGCCCTACAAGACCCCCAACCTCTATCTGAATAAAAGCCGTATTCAGTGGGTGCTGGATTATCCCGACGGGCTAAAGACAAAGCTGAAAGATGGTGACCTGTTGTGGTTCGGCCTGATTATTGGAGGGGGAACGGTTAACGTTTCGGGTTGCATGTTTCAGGTTCAAAGATACAATTAATTAAACCTTAAACCTTGAACTGCAAACTTTAAACTTCAAGCTTTAAACCTTAAACTTGAAACGTGTCGTATGCCCTTATCAGAGAGCGAACGCAACCGCTATCAGCGGCAGATGATTTTCCCCGGGTGGGGAGAGGAAGCGCAGCAGCGCGTAAAAAACGCAAAAGTTTTTATTGCCGGTGCGGGAGGCTTGGGGAGCCCGCTCTCCATGTATCTTGCTGTTGCCGGTGTGGGCACCATCCGCATCGCGGACTGCGGCACCCTGGAACTTTCCAACCTCAACCGCCAGATACTCCACGACGATTCCCGCATTAACAAAAACAAGGCGCTCTCTGCCCAGGAAACACTCACACGGCTCAATCCCGAAATAAAAGTTGAGCCGGTCGCTGAGGAAATAACTGATGCGAATACTGAGGCAGTCATCGGCACGGTTGATCTCATCGTTGACTGCCTTGATAACTTTGAAACCCGCCAGATACTCAACAAATACGCGGTCAGGACCCAAACTGCTATGATACACGCCGGCGTGTACGGCATGCGGGGCCAGATCACCTTCATCAAACCTCCGGAAACACCCTGCCTCTGGTGCATGCACACCGGCACCCTGCCCAAGACACTGTTTCCCATCGTTGGCGCCACAGCTGGTGTCATCGGCTGCCTCGAAGCGCTTGAAGCAATTAAATACCTGAGCGGTGTGGGGACGAATCTCATGGGAAGGATGCTTATCTGGGACGGCGCTGCCATGGAGTTCATGGAACTGCCGCAGAAAAAAATTCCCGACTGCCCGGTGTGCGGAGAAATGAAATAAAATATGAACCCGGAACAAATAAAAGCATTTAAATCCATGACCTCGGCCATGAAACTGCGGCTTGCCGAGAGCCTTTATTATTCAGCCCGCACGCTCAAAGAGGCTGGCCTGCGCTCCCAGCACCCGGATTGGAGCGAAGCACAGATTAAACAAAAAGTGCGCGAGATATTTCTCTATGCACAAACATGAACTTTGATGCATTGCAGACGCTGCTCAGGGAGCGGTTGCTGGACAGCGAATGGGAAAAGGTTAAGGATTATAATCTGTAAGGCTATCCCTTGGGACGACTCAGCCATGGAGTTCACCGAACTTGCGCAGAAGAAGATGCCCGACTGCCCGGTGTGCGGGAAAAAGTAACAGGAAGCAAACAAAGAGTCCCTTCCCTGAAAAAGGGGATGGGCTTTTTAAATCCCACTGTTTTAATTTTTTAATAGCAAAGAATTGACCATACTCCTTGCATTAAAATAAATGCGGCCCCTTTTTGCCCACGTAAACTATGGCTATAAGCTCAGTGAGATTGCGAATCATTTACAAATTCACTATACTACCGTCAGCAAAATAATAACAAAGGTTGAAGCGCAGCATAGCTGACAATCCAAGACCTGACCCCGTTTCTTCTTCATCCAAAGGGAAGTTCTCTATAAATTCCGGTTTTTTAGTTTTATAAAGTCACATAACAGGAGGTGTGGGTATGAAAAAGTTGGATAATATTTACATGTATCTGTTTTTAGTTCTTTTGTTAATGATTTCCACAATATGCACCAGCGTCTTTGCAGCGAATGACACTCTGGCAGTCTCAGGTGTCTATTCAAATTCAATTGCACGAAGTGCTACAACGCTCCCGTATGATCCAATTGATTACTCGGAAATCGGGCCCAAGCTCCGCGAGATCGAGAAAAAGAGCTTCCGTGTGCGTGTTGAGGTCATGGGGCAGTCTGCTGGCGGGCGTGATTTATACCTCGTGACGATCACTTCCCCGGACGGCCTGAGACGGCTTGGACACTACAGGCAGATTCGCCGCCTGATGACCCATGATCCGGAAAGGGCCCAGGATACAATCGAGCGCCTGGATGATTTTAAGCTCCCGTTTTTTGTGAATGGGGGGACGCACGGCAATGAACTCCCGGGTGTTGATGCCTGCATGGAGCTGATCGAGCACTTCGCCTATGACGAGTCCGCAGAAACGCTGGAAATCCTGGAAAACTTCATCCTGCTGATTAACCCGATTCAAAACCCTGACGGCAGGGTGAACGGCACCAGGGTGAATGGGTACGGGATTAACCTCAACCGTGATTTTATCACCCAGTCTCAGCCTGAAACAAAAGCCCTGGTCGCCGTGCTGGCCGACTGGAATCCCCTGGTGCTTCTGGACATGCACGGGTTTATGCCCACCCTGCTGATCGAGCCCTGCACGCCGCCCCACAACCCCAACTACGAGTATGACCTTTACCTGGGATGGGCCCTTGCTCAGGCCCTGGCCATGAAAGCAGAGGTGAAGGAACAACTGGGCATGGACTCTATGATTCCTATTCTCGACATGGCTGGTGCGTGGGATGATTGGCCGCCGATCTACGGCCCCCAGTATGCCATGTACCACGGATCGTACGGCCACACACTGGAAGCCCCCCTACTGGGGGGCGGATGGGGGGGGGACGAACTCGATGTAGAGGTCCTGGTGACGGCGGTTATGGGGGATCTGAAGTTCGCGGTTAAAAACAAGCAGGAAATGGTTATGGACCAGATCGAAATATTCCGCCGGGGATTTCTCGATCTTCCCCAGCAGCCTGTCAGCCAGGAAATCCTGGACCAGATACCATACGATCAATTTGAAGACCTGATGATTCAGGAGTTTCCGGAAGCATATGTGATTGCCCTGTCGCCGCCCTTACAGCAAAGTGAACATCAGCCTCATATGCTGATCGACTTTTTGCTGGCCAACGATATTCAGGTGGAAAAAGCACTGCATGCCTTTGACCTCGATAATATGACTTATCCCAAGGGAACCTGCGTGGTATGGATGAACCAGCCCAAGCGGGGACTGGCAAACACGATTCTCAGCAGCGGCGTGGACCTTTCCGCTATTGAGGGACTGTCATTCTACGCCAAACCGTCCGCATGGTCCCACCCGCTGCTCTGGGGGGTACGGCTGGCCGTGGCTGAGAAGCCGCTCACTGTCAAAACAGCCCGCCTGCGAAAGCAGTGGCCTCTGCGCGGTTCCGTGCAGGGCTGGTCCGGCACCGGGTACGCGTATTTGCCGAACTGCAACGAGGCGATCAGGGCTGCAAATGACCTGATTGCAGCCGGAACCGATGTGTCGCGTCTGGAAGGTGCCGCGGGCGCTGAAAGTCCGCTGGAAGTGGGCGCGTTTATCTTCAGGGCTGACCATGCGGAGGCAAACCGCTTGGCGCTGGAATATGGGCTGGATGTTTTTGCCCTCATGAAAATTCCAGACAGTGCCGTTCAGCTGGAGCCGCAGCGAATCGCCGTCTACCCTTCCACAGAATCAGGGCTCACTTTTAGCCTGCGAGAACTCGGTTTTACCTATCAAGAGGTCACCTCCGCGGAGTTGAACGCCGCGCCATCCATATTGGGTGATTTTGATTTGCTGATTTTCGAGCGAGTGGAATGGGGGTGGGAGCTTGATGAGGTCGGGTACGATAATATTGTTAACTTTTTGAAAAACGGCGGCAACTTTATCGGCATGGCCGGGGGGGTTGACTTTGCTGACAATGCTTCCTTGCTGGACTTTGCCCTGAACCGGGCTGATGGCGATGGTATTGTCAAAGTGGTCAATTCACCGAAAGACCCCATTACGGCCGGCCTTCCTTCAGAGGACTATGCCTATCTGAATTCTCCGTATTGGTTTTCGAGCCTCGGCAATGGCGTCAATTCTGCTATGCATATAAAGGATGACCAGAATTTTTTTGTATCAGGGTACTGGTCGGGATGGTCCAGCAGCGGAGCCCGCGGAAAACCGGTAGTCATTCACAGCGAGAGCGGGCCGGGCAATATCACGCTTTTGGGGATCTCGCCAACCTTCGGGGCGCATCCGAAAAATATGTTCCGTGTGTTGGCCAATGCTATTTTTACCAGTCTGGACAACGAATAAATCCGATAGCGGTGAATTCATATTTATATAATAAAAGGGGGCATTATGTTGCGAGAGTCGATGGGACCGCCGCCGCCCTGACCCCGGGACCGCGCCTTCAGTCAGTCGGTGTCGTTCCTTTTAAAAACCACCTTACCTCCAACTATGGTATAATTAACTTTTGTCTTCATAATATCTTCTTCAGGGATGGTCATCAGATCCTGGTTTACAATAACAACATCCCCCAAATAACCCTTTTTGATCATGCCCTTCCTGTCCTCCATGAATTGGGCATATGCCGCTCCAAGGGTATAGAGTTCAATGGCTTCTTCCATGGTCAGTTTCTGCTCCGGGAACCAGCCATCACCTTCCTCTCCCATACGGTCTTTGCGGGTAACGGCTGCATATAATCCTTCCATTGGATTCAGTGGTTCAACAGGATAATCGGTTCCAAAAGCTATCTTTGCACCTGCATCCAATAAACTCCTCCAGGCATATGCATACTTAGATCGCTCCTTACCAATCCGTTTTTCACAAAACCGTTTATCTGTTATGCAGTGTGTGGGTTGCATGGAAGCGATGACACCCAGTTGCGCAAATCTGGGAATATCTTCTTCAATAAGGATCTGAGCGTGTTCACTGCGGTGCCGGCTATCCTTCCAGCCGTTTACCTCGGCTGCTTTTTCAAAAGCATTCAGGATCCAGGTATTGGCCTTATCGCCAATGGCATGTATTCCGATCTGGAATCCCATACTGTCGCATGTCACCACTTTCTGTTCCAGCTCTTCATAGGTCATCTGAGGGAAACCCGCATTATCCGGGTCATCGATGAACGGTTCATAAAGCATACAGGTAGCTGAACCCAGTGTCCCATCAATTTGCCCTTTCAGGTATCCAAACCGGATCCAGTTTCCTTCGGGTGGATATTTCTCTCTCAACTCATCGTATTTTTCCAGGGCGTCTGTATCGTTAGTAAGCCGACCGGCAACATCCATCCGGCAAGTGAGCATTCCCTGGTCAAACCATTCCTGGTAAAATTCAGCATTTCCCTCTCCCGGATGCTGAATACTTGTCACACCAAGTTCAGCAGCCATTCTAAATGCTGCCTTCCAACCTTCGATCAGGCGTTGCTTAATCTCTTCAGGAGTTCTTTCAACCGGTATTTCCCCGGTTTTAATCAACCCCTTTGCCGATTCCTTGAGTATACCTGTAGGCTCTCCTGTCACGCTATCTCTCTGAATCTCTCCGCCCTCCGGATCGGGTGTATCCTTAGTTATTCCCGAATTCCTTAATACATAGCTGTTAACCAATACCGAATGGTAATCTGTCCGGAAGAGTAACACTGGGTTGTCAGGAGAAACAGGATCGATCAACTCTTTGGTTGGCCACCTTTTATCGGTAAACATCTCATGCTCCCAGTTACCACCCATGATCAGCTCTCCCGGTTGGGATACAGCTACCTTTTCCCTCACCTTCTCTGTAATGATATTCGGTTCGGTAATATACCTGAGGTCAATGAAATCCAGGTCAATGGATGAAAAATGCGCATGAGCATCATTGAATCCGGGTATGACAAGCCTCCCTGCGGCATCAATAACTTCCGTCTTCCCTTCCTGAATGTACTTTGCAATTTTCCTGTTGGAAGTTACATCTACAATAAACTCTCCAACAAACGCGACGGCCTCGGCTTCTGGATTTTCCTTATCAACCGTAACAACTTTCGCATTCTTGATTACAAGATCAGCAGGTCCACACTCCGGGTATGGTTCACACCCTGAAATCACTAAAAGCATAACCATAACGATATTAAAATAAATGAGAGACTGCATTCTTTTCATATTGGAAATTGCATTTACGGAGACTGCCCAGCAAACAGTCATCACCAATGACGCCAGCCATGTCAAACTTTTACTCAGCCTTGTACAAAACGGATATCTCATCTCTATTCCCTCCGTTATTGTAATTGATGTTTTGAGTTTGAAGTGATACGTTTGTATACGTTCAGTTTATTGGTTGCGTCATGAAAAGAACGTGGCCAAGTGCCTTACTTTTATAGATATATTGGTGCTTGATAGGTATCAGACCCTCGTAAATATAATTGATAAGAAGTCCCTTTTGGATGGGGTAATTGTCGGCGGAGCGGGAGATCAAACGTGGTCATGGGAGCGCCGTGAAGCATGGCACACACACCTCCGACCACTATAAAATCGACTTTATATTCTGAAAGCGTACGCAGGATTTCCAGAAAATCAGACGTGGTATTTTGCATTACGCAGCCTCGTAAGGGAGCTGACATTCTGCTGCAAAACCTGAAGCCTCTGGGCCGGTGTTAAAGACAGCATCCAGCGGATAAGCGTAAGATCAATGCCGTCTTCACTGTGCGACTGTGAGTTCTGTACGGGTGGTTTTTTCTTCTGAGTACGCATTATAACATTTTTCGGCATCGCAATTTTCCACCGGACTCGGGAGTTAATGTTCGCTCTGTACT
>Ga0209253_10004949_pt1 | contig 11579 bp, 10 predicted proteins | sample FrelakmetBRP12BR_FD_187145 | JGI IMG/M metagenome (GOLD analysis project Ga0209253, IMG submission 187145) | Freshwater lake sediment microbial communities from the University of Notre Dame, USA, for methane emissions studies - BRP12 BR (SPAdes)... | ecosystem: Environmental > Aquatic >...
GGATCCTTCGCGATCTTCTTTTCGAGCGAGTAGGACGCGAACGAACCGAGGATCGAGCCGCTGCCCGGCAGGATGCCGAGCACCGAGCCGAGCGCAGTGCCGCGCAGGATCGGCGCCCAGATGCGCTTGAAGTCCTCCTTGGTCGGCCACAGGCCGTGGATCTTCGTCACCATCACCGAGCGCGTCTTCTCGTTCTCGAGGTTGAAGACGATCTCGCCCAGGCCGAACATGCCCATGGCGACGATGACGAAGCCGATGCCGTCGGCGAGCTGCGGCAGGTCGAACGTGTAGCGCGCCGCGCCGGAATTCACGTCGGTGCCGATCAGGCCGAGCAGCAGGCCCAGCACGACCATGCCGAACGCGTGCAGCAGCGAGCCGTGCGCCAGCACCACGGCGGCGACCAGGCCGAGCACCATGAGCGAGAAGTAGTCGGGCGGACCGAACTCGAGCGCCATCTCCGCCAGCGGTGGCGCGAACAGCGCGATCAGCACGGTGGAGACCGAGCCGGCGAAGAACGAGCCGATGGCCGCGGTGGCCAGCGCCTTGCCGGCGTGGCCTTGCCTCGCCATCTGGTAACCGTCCAGCGCCGTGACCACCGACGCCGCCTCGCCGGGCAGATTGACCAGGATCGCGGTCGTCGAGCCGCCGTACTGCGAACCGTAGTAGATGCCGGCCAGCATGATCAGCGCCGATACCGGCGGGAGGCCGAACGTGATCGGCAGCAGCATCGCGATGGTCGCCGTCGGCCCGAGGCCCGGCAGCACGCCGATCAGCGTGCCGAGGAACACGCCGGCCAGGCAATAGGCCAGGTTGGTCAGCGTGAATGCCGTCTGCAGGCCAAGGCCGAGGTTCGCGAGGAGTTCCACGTTGGGGTGCCTCTTCAGGAATTGCGCGTGATCGGGAGCATCAGAAGCCGAACCAGCGGCCGATGAGCGGCAGCGGAACGCCCAGGCCCTTCACGAACACGAGCGAGCAGAAGACCGTGGCGCCCGCCGCCAGCAACAGCGTCGGCACCCAGCGAAATTTCACGCTGGCCATGGCGGTCATGACGACGAAGAGCGGCAACGCGACCAGCAGGCCGGCGCCGCGCACGAGCAGGCCGAACACCACCGTGGCGCCGGTGATCAGCAGCAGCGGCTTCCACGCGAACTTCGGGATGGGCTCGCCTTTGCGCAGGAACGCGCGGATCAGCGAGAGGACGCCGATGAACGCCAGCAGCCAGCCCAGCACCGCGGGAAAATAGGCGGGCCCCATCTTCAGCGCGGTACCCATCGGCAACTCCCTGCCCACGTAGAGCGCGGACAGACCGACGGCGAGGTAGATCAGCGCGGCGCAAAAGTCCTTCGGACTGCGGATCAGCGAACGCAAGATGGCATCTCCTCGAGGCGGTTTCGTGCTCGCGCGTCGTGCGGATCAGCGCGTGCGGGCGTCGCGTTGGCGGGAAAGGCCGGGAAATCCCGGCCTTTCTCCTTGGGGCATTTTGAGCGCGGCCGGCGTCAGTCGGCGTAGGCGCCCGCTTTCTTGATGATCGGACCCCACAGCGCGATTTGCGCCTTGAGGTGGGCGGCGAGCGCCTCGGGGGTGGCCTGGCTCTCGGCGACCGGCTCCGTGCCCAGTTCGGCAAAGCGCTGCTTCAGCGTCGGGTCCTTGAGCGCGACCTTGAGCGACGCGTTGAGCCGGTCGATGATCGCCTTCGGCGTGCCTTTGGGCGCGTACAGGCCGTGCCAGACGTTGACCTCGAAGTTGGGCAGCCCGGCTTCGGCGGCGGTCGGAACATCCGGCAGCGAGGGCACGCGATTCTTGCTGGTCACCGCGTACACCTTGATCTTGCCCGCCTTGATCTGGCTGGTGGTATTCGTGGTCTGGTCGCACATGAAGTCGACCTTGCCGCCGAGCAGGTCGTTCATCGCCGGGCCCGTACCCTTGTACGGCACCGTCGTCAGGTCGGTGTCGATTGCCGTCATGAACAGCATGCCGCACAGGTGCGAGGCGGCGCCGAGGCCGGCATTGGCATACGTGACCTTGTCCTTGTTCTTCTTCACGTAGTCGATGAGTTCCTTCAGGTCCTTGGGCGGGAAGTTGCCGCGGGCCACGATGGTCATCGGGACGTCGGTCACGAGGCCGATCGGCGCGAAGTCGTCGACCGCGTTGTACGGGAGCTTGCGATACAGCGCGGGCGCGGTGGAATGGCCGATGTGATGCAGGAACAGCGTGTAGCCGTCCGGGTCCGACCTCGCGGCGCGCCCCGCACCCACCGTACCGCCGGCACCGGCCGCGTTCTCGATGATCACCGTGGCCTTCATGTCTGCTCCCATCGCCTGGCCCAGCAGGCGCGCCACGGTGTCCGTCGGACCGCCGGCCGCGAACGGCACGATGATCGTGATGGGCTTCGACGGGTAATCGGCCGCCTGCGCGAGCGGGCCGCACAGCAGCGCCAGCGCGGCGAATGAACTTGCCAGAATGCGAGTCATCATGGCTTTCTTCCTCTGGATGAATTGCGAAGTTGATGCCACTCGTGTCGCGACGATCGCGTTCGGATGGCATGCGGGCGGTCGATCGGCGCGCGCAGGCGGCGCGCTGGCGCGGACTCGACGGGCAATGCGCGCACGGGTGCGCGCGGCGACGCCTCTTCGTATCCCCAGCGTGCGCCGGCTTGGTCCGCGTGGGACCGCGACCCTCGTCACGTCGGGCAGCGCAGGCGCAGTGAGCGCGAGCGCACGACAGGCATGCATCGAACTCCTCCGTTTCCGAACCTGCCCCGGTGCGCTTGGCGCCCGGGTATTCTTGTGTGCAGGGTGTCAAGATTGCGACGTCACGCCGGCCCCTGCATGTTCCGGCAAGGATGGGGGGATGGCGACCTACCGGCGTTGATCCAAGTCAACCGATCCCATTGGCCATCTTGCCGGGGAAGCGCGACGGCTCCCAGTGTAGCCGGAATCCGGGCGCGCCTGACAGGGCCTGCCAAGCGACATCGATGCCGAGCCCCGGCACCGCGGCCAGCCGGTCGCCGCAGAAGACCAGCGGCAACGAAATGCGCTCCCATGGGGGGGTGCCCGCGTCGTACATCAGATCGGACAGCGCGCGCCGGGGCCGATTGGCCGCGAGCTGAAGGCGCTCGCCGCCTGCGCGCGGACGCACGCGGACGGGACCCGTGGAGAGCTGCGCCGCGTCGATGCCCGCGCCGACGGTGCGCTCGAACGTCAAGCGGCCATGCGGCAACTCAAGCTCAGCCTCGCCGCACCAGCGCACGTCGAACGCAGGCGGCGCCGGCGCGTGGATGACGACGCGTCCCCGATACACGCCGATCTCGACGCCAGCGTGCGCGAGCGTCACGTTGGCGTCGCCGCGCGCGCCGGTGAGTTGTGCCAGCATCGCCGCGAGTCGCGCCGTAGACGGCGCCGGCAGGCCGTGCCGCCGCACGAACCAGCGCAGCAGGTTGCGCGCGCGGTGGGGCCGCAGCGCGGCGAGCGCGGCCTGTCCGAGCGTGGCGCCGCCTTCCGCGCCTGCGGTCACGGCATCCGCCGCGTCGATCAGCGCGAGGTCGTCGGCCAGATGCATCGCGTCGGCCTGGTGCTGCGCTGCGCGCGCGAGGGTCAGCGATGGCTGCGGAAACACCTGCGCCAGCGCAGGCATGACCACGTGGCGGACGGCATTGCGCCGATGCCGGTGCTGCGCGTTGCTCTCGTCGTCGATCCAGGCAAGCTGCGCGGCGCACGCGTAGGCGTCAATCGCGGCGCGCGTGACGCCAAGCAGCGGCCGCACGAACGTCACGCCGCGCGCGCCGGCGTGCGCCTCAGGCATGCCGGCGAGGCCGTGCGGCCCGGCACCGCGCATCAGCTGCAGCAGCAGCGTCTCCGCCTGGTCGTCCCGGTGATGCGCGAGCGCGACGAAGCGCACGCCCGTCGCCGCGGCGGCGTCGGCCAGTGCAATGTAGCGCAGCTGCCGCGCCTCCGCCTCGAGGCTCGTCTGCGGCGCGCGGGGCACCGCGATCGCGCGCACCGCCAGCGGCACGCCGCGTTGCGCGCACAGCGCGACGCAGTGCCGCTGCCATTCGTTCGCGTGCGGCGAGAGGCCGTGGTGGATGTGCAGCGCCGACAGCCGATGCCCGCGCGCAGGCGCGATCCGGGAGAGGGCGTCGAGCAGCGCGACGGAATCGCGGCCGCCCGACAGCGCGACGGCGAGGTGCTCCACGGCGGGGACGTGCGCGGCAAGCGCGGCCGCCGTGGCGGTCAGCACGGCGTCGGAGGGGCCGGAGTCGCTATCGCGTCGCATCAAAGCCCGCCGCGCACGACGCCGGCCGCCGGGTCAGCCGGCGCTGATTTCCTTGTACTTGCCGTACGCGAGGATGCGGTCCTCGCGCTGCTCGAGCAGCGTTTCGAGCGGCAGGTCCGACAGCTGGCGCAGCGCCTCCGTCAGCGCCTTCTTGAGCGACACCGCCATCGCCGCGTGGTCGCGGTGCGCGCCGCCCAGCGGCTCGGCGATGACCTTGTCGACGAGGCCCAGCTGTTTCAGGCGGGGCGCCGTGATGCCCAGGATCTCCGCGGCCTCGGGCGCGTGGTCGGCGGACTTCCACAGGATCGACGCGCAACCCTCGGGCGAGATGACGGAGTACGTCGCGTACTGCAGCATCAGCGTGACGTCGCCGACGGCGATCGCAAGCGCGCCGCCCGAGCCGCCCTCGCCGATGACGGTGACGATCACGGGGATGCGCAGGCCCGCCATCTCGTACAGGCTGCGACCGATGGCCTCCGACTGCCCGCGCTCCTCGGCGCCGATGCCCGGGTACGCACCCGGCGTGTCGACGAACGTGAAGAGCGGCAGTCCGAACTTCTCCGCGAGCTTCATGAGGCGCAGCGCCTTGCGGTAGCCCTCCGGGCGCGGCATGCCGAAGTTGCGATGGATCTTCTCCTTGGTGTCGCGGCCCTTCTGGTGGCCGAGCACCATGCACGGCTGGCCGTTGAAGCGCGCGAGCCCGCCGACGATCGCGGGATCGTCCGCGTACGTGCGGTCGCCATGCAGTTCGCGGAAGTCGCTGAACATGCTCGCGACGTAGTCGAGCGTGTACGGCCGCTGCGGGTGGCGCGCGACCATCGCGATCTGCCACGCCGACAGCTTGGTGTAGATTTCCTTCGTCAGCTGCTGGCTTTTCTTCGACAGCCGCGCGATCTCGTCGGAAATGTCGACGGCGGAGTCTTCGTGCACGTAGCGAAGCTCGTCGATCTTCGCCTGCAGCTCGGCGATCGGCTGCTCGAAGTCGAGGAATGTCTGTTTCATCGTCCTGCCCGTTCGGCCGTTGTATCCAGCATCATACCAATCGCGGAATCGATGCGCTGCGGAGCGGGTCGGGGCCAGGGGCGCGCTCGCACTGCACGAGCGTCATCGAAGGCTGTCAGGGCACACGCGCGCGCTACCGAGCGGGGAGCGCAGCGACCTGCGAACGGCGCGCTTCCAGCCGTTACTACACGATCGGCGCCCGGCCGCTCCGAAGCCGATCGTGCTGACTTCGATCGTAAACAAATCGCGCAGCGATTTGTTTACGCAACAGCGTCATAGATGAGCTTGACGCCGGTCGCGAGCAGCAGCGCGTAGCTGACGTTCAGAAACACCGCCTGCGACATCCGCCGGTGGATCCACACGCCCAGCCAGATGCCGAGCGGCGCCAGCGGCGAGAACAGCAGCGCGGCCGCGAGGTTGCCGACGTTGAGCTGGCCGACGAGGTAGTACGGAACCAGCTTGATGTAATTGACCACGAGGAAGAACACGGCAGACGTGCCGACGAACAGCGTCTTGTCGACCGTCTGCGCGAGCATGTAGACGGCGAACGGCGGGCCACCGGCGTGTGCGAGCGTGCTGGTGAAGCCGGACAAGGCGCCCCAGAACGCGCCGGCCACGCGGCCCGGCTTGCGGTCCTGCACCGAAATGCGCGACGCCAGCCGCTCGGTGAGGCGCAGCCACTGGTTCAGCGCGAACGTGACGGCGATGACGCCGAGCAGCAGCCTGATCGCGTTGACGGGCAGCAGCCCGAACGCGAGGCCGCCGGCCGCGATGCCGATGAGCGCGCCCGGCAGCATGATCGCCAGGTGCTCGCGCGACCATGACCGGCGATACGCGTGGACGCCGAAGATGTCCATCGCGCACAGGATCGGAAGCATGATGCCGGCGGCCTCCGGCGGCGCGATGAACATCGACATCAGCGGCACGGCGAGGCCCCCGGCCCCCTGCCCGAACCCGCCCTTCGAGATGCCGGTGATCAGGATCGCGATGACGGCGATCGGGTAGAACCCGAGCGGGAAGTCGGGAATCGTCATCGTGCGCGGGCCGAGAGAACGCCGCGCGGCGTCAGGGCCCTGGCAGCGGGTCGCCCGGGGCGTCCGGGCGCCCGCGCCACGCGGCGATCACTTCGTTGGCGATCACCGCGCACAGCACGAGCGCGCCGCCCATCAGCGCGTTGCGGCCCGGATGCTCGCCCATCAGCACCCACACCCACAGCGGCCCGAGGATCGGCTCGAGCAGCGCGAGCAGGCCGAGCTCCGTCGCCTTAAGGCTGCGCGACGCGGCCGTCGCGAGCAGGCAGCCGATGCCCAGCTGCACGCACCCCATGAACGCCAGCACCGCGAGGTCGCGCGGCGTCGCTGCGAACGGCCCGGCCAGCAGCCACGCGGGCAGCAGCGTCCACAGGCCGGCGATCATCACCATCGGCAGCATGTCGACCGTCGCGTGGAACTTGCGCAGCACCGTGAGCTGCGCGGCGAAGCACACCGAAACGCCCAGCGCCAGCAGGTTGCCGACGAGCTGTCCGGCATCGACGGCGCCGCCGAACATGACGAGGATGCCGGCGAACGCGATCGCCATCGCGATCCACGTACGCGGCGGCACGCGCTCGTGGAGCACGAACCAGCCGGCGAGCGCGGCCAGGAACGGCGACACGCTCATCAGCACGAACGTGTTCGCGACGGTCGTGCGGGTCAGCGAGCCGATGAAGAAGAAGAAGGTGCCCGCGAGGAAGAGCCCCGCAAGCACGCCGGGCAGCCCCGCCGCGCGCACGGCGACGGGCATCGCGCGGCCGTGCATGACGGCGAGCACGACGGCGACGAAGCCCGTCATGAACAGCGAACGCCAGAACACGATCTCCCACGCGTTGGTGATCGACAGCTGCCGCACGAGCAGGCCCCCCGTCGACCAGCAGACGGCGGCCACGATCATGAACAGGACGGCGCGGCGGTGGCGCGCGGCCGTCGCCGGGGCGGAGGCGGAAGTCATCGTCGTGCGCGGGCGGCATGGGCCGCCATCGGGCCCCGCCAAACAAAAACGCCGGCGTCGCGCAACAGCGAACACCGGCATGGGCACGGACCACAATCAGCCAAAAGGTTAGCGCAATGCGCGTTTCCTGTAAAGGCGACGCCACGGAAGCGCGGCGCCGTGCGTGCGCCGCGAGGAGGTGGTGCGGCGGCAAGCGATGCCGGCCGCCGATGTCAGAGTTCTGGGAGCGCGGATCCCGGAAACATCGCGCCGGCTTCCGCGAGGTGGGACAGCGTTGCGTAGTCGCAGCACGCCACGCAGCGCTCGCACAACGCGAGCACGGCGGGGTTCGCGTGCGCGGTTTCGATGGCCTCCTGCGACGTCCAGTCGAAGATCTCGAGCAGCGTGTCGTCCTGCGCGCGGCGCCCGGATCAAGGCGAGTCCACGGCGGCCGGGAAGTCGGCGCGAAGATCGCGGCCCATCGCCGCCGCGATGCGGGCGAAGTCCGCCTCGGGCACGCGCAGGAAGCCGAAGCGGAACGCGGCGCCCCAGTGCGCCTTGCTCCGTATGAACGTGAGGACGTCGATCAGCGGCTTGACGGGGGCGTCCGTCGCGGGAAGGTAGTCGACGTCGAGGCGGAACGGGCGGAAGTCGCCGCCGGCGTCCGCCTGGTAGACGCGGCCGTCGCGGATGCGGCCGATTGCCGTGAATGCCTGCAGCGGCGGCCCGTCCGGGTGCGCGGTCCTGGGCGAATAGAATGCGAAGCCGTCGCCGGCGCGCATGCGCTCGAGCGGGCCCGCCTTGCCGTGGTTGAGCTGCGTGAAGCCGCCGGCCACGCCCAGGGCCACGTGGTCCTTCGCGACGACGCCGATCCAGTAGTTGCGCGCATTCATCGTTTCCTCCGGCAGGTGCGTCGGCGGGGGCGGTGGAAGTCCATGCGTCGCGAGGATAGTCGGTTCCGGCGCGCACCGTGCATAGGACATTCGGTCGAGACCGGGGGTTGCCGTAAACTTGGGGTCTTTTCGGGGGACGTTCGATGGCGGCGCACAGGATCGCGGTGATCGCGGGAGACGGGATCGGCAAGGAAGTGATGCCGGAGGGCCTGCGCGTCGTCGAGGCCGCGGCGCGCAAGTTCGGCGTCGACCTCGCGTTCACGTCGTTCGACTGGAATTGCGACTACTACGCGCAGCACGGGAAGATGATGCCCGACGACTGGTTCGCGCAGCTGTCGGCGTTCGAGGCGATCTACTACGGCGCGGTCGGCTGGCCCGCGACGGTGCCCGACCACGTGTCGCTGTGGGGCTCGCTCATCCTGTTCCGCCGCCAGTTCGACCAGTACGTGAACCTGCGTCCGTGCAAGCTGATGCCGGGCATCCCGTCGCCGCTCGCCAACCGCAAGCCGGGCGACATCGACTTCGTCGTCGTCCGCGAGAACACGGAGGGCGAGTATTCGTCGGTCGGCGGTCGCATGTACGAAGGCACCGAGCGCGAGATCGTGTTCCAGCAGTCGGTGTTCTCGCGCAAGGGCGTGGACCGCGTGATGCGCTACGCGTTCGAGCTGGCGCGCACGCGCGCCGCGAAGCACGTGACGTCGGCGACCAAGTCGAACGGCATCTCGATCACGATGCCCTACTGGGACGAGCGGTTCCGCGCGATCTCCGCCGACTATCCGGACATCCGGTCCGACCAGTACCACATCGACATCCTGTCCGCGCATTTCGTGCAACGTCCCGAGCGCTTCGACGTCGTCGTCGGCTCGAACCTGTTCGGCGACATCCTGTCGGACCTGGGCCCGGCCGTGTGCGGCACGATCGGCATCGCGCCGTCGGCGAACCTCAATCCGGAGCGCACGTTCCCGTCGCTGTTCGAGCCGGTGCACGGGTCCGCGCCCGACATCGCGGGCAAGGGCATCGCCAATCCGATCGGGCAGATCTGGTCAGGGGCGCTGATGCTCGACTTCCTGGGCTGCAAGGCCGCGTCCGCCGCGATCGTCGCGGCGATCGAGCGCGTGCTGGCCGATCCGGGTTCGCCGCGCACGCCCGACCTGGGCGGTCGCGCGACGACGGGCGACCTGGGCCGCGCGATCGCGTCGGCGCTCTGACCGGAACGCGGGCGTTTCATGCGAAGCCGTCCGCTTGGATGGGGCGTGCGCCTGATGGTGGCGGGGCTGGCCGTGCTCGGCGTGCTGACCGCGCTCCCGGTGGCGGCCGACTATCCGGATCATCCGATCCGCCTCGTGGTTCCGTTTCCCGCGGGCGGCGGGGCCGACATCCTCGCCCGCACGATCATGCCGCGGGTCGCGCAGGAACTGGGGACCACGATCGTCATCGACAATCGCCCCGGCGCCGGCGGCAACGTGGGCGCGGAGTTCGTCGCGCGCGCGGCGCCCGACGGCTACACGCTGCTGTACGGCACCAACGGCACGCACGCGATCAACCGCACGCTTTATGCGAACACGCCGTTCGACCCGGTGCGCGATTTCGCGCCGGTGTCCCGGATGACGCAGATCGCCGCGCTGCTCGTCGTGAATCCGGGCGTGCCCGCGTATTCGGTCGCCGAGCTGATCGCGTACGCCAAGGCCAACCCCGGGCGCGTGTTCTTCGCGTCGGCGGGCAACGGCACGACGTCGCACCTGGCCGGCGAGCTCTTCAAGTCCGCCGCGCAGATCGACATCGTGCACGCGCCGTATCGCGGCGGCGCGCTCGCCGCGAACGACCTCATGGGCGGCCACGTGCAGATGATGATCGACGTGATGCCGAACGTGCTGCCGCTCGCGCGCGGCGGCAAGCTGCGCGCCCTCGCGGTCACCACCGCGACGCGCGTGCCTGCGGCGCCGGAGTTTCCCACCGTCGCCGCGTCGGGCCTTCCCGGCTTCGAGGTCTCCGCGTGGGACGGCGTGCTGGCGCCGGCGGGCACGCCCGTCGCGATCGTCGACAAGCTGAACGCGGCGATCCGCGCGGCGCTGGCCGATCCCGAAGTGCGCGATGCGCTCGTCGCGCGCGGCGCGCAGCCGGTGCCGGGCACGCCGGACGCGTTCGCGCGGCACATCGCCGCGGAATCGGAAAAGTGGGCGCGCGTCGTCCGCCAGGCGGGCGCCAAGATCGACTGAATGGAGCACACGATGAACACGCAGGCGCTGCCGCCCGTTCCCGAGTGGAACGCGGTCCCCGGCTACCGGGACATCCTCTACGCGAAGGCCGACGAGGGCATCGCGAAGATCACGATCAACCGGCCCGAAGTCCGCAACGCGTTCCGGCCGGAGACGGTACAGGAGATGGAGCGCGCTTTCGCCGACGCGCGCGACGACGAGAACATCGGCGTCGTCGTGCTGACCGGCCAGGGCCGCGACGCGTTCTGCTCCGGCGGCGACCAGCGCGTGCGCGGCGACGGCGGCTACGTGGGCGCCGACGGCGTGCCGCGCCTCAACGTGCTCGACCTGCAGCGGCAGATCCGCACGCTGCCGAAGCCGGTCGTCGCGATGGTCGCCGGCTACGCAATCGGCGGCGGCCACGTGCTGCACATGATGTGCGACCTGACGATCGCCGCCGACAACGCGCGCTTCGGTCAGACCGGACCGCGCGTCGGCAGCTTCGACGGCGGGTACGGTGCCGCGTACATGGCGCGCATCGTCGGCCAGAAGAAGGCGCGCGAGATCTGGTTCCTGTGCCGCCAGTACGACGCGCAGGCCGCGCTCGCGATGGGCCTCGTCAACTGCGTCGTCCCGTATGATCGGCTCGAGGCGGAGACCGTGCAGTGGTGCCGCGAGATGCTCGCCAACAGCCCGATCGCGCTGCGCTGCCTCAAGGCGGCGCTCAACGCGGACTGCGACGGCCAGGCGGGATTGCAGGAGCTCGCGGGCAACGCGACGCTGCTCTACTACCTGTCGGAGGAGGGGCGCGAAGGCAGGAACGCGTACCTCGAGAAGCGGCCGCCGGACTTTCGCAAGTTCCGGCGGCTGCCATAGCGCGCGCACGCCGCGCCGCGCGTCCGCCGCGAGGATGAGCGACCCGCTGTCGATCCGCACCGCCGCGGCGGACTCGCCGCACGCGGCCGCGCTGGCCTGTGGCGGCCGCTGGTACACGTTCGCGCAGCTCGCGACGTTCGTCGAGACCGGGCTGCCGGTGCTGCGCCGCGCGGTGCGCGCCGGCCGCGCGCACCCGATCGTTGCCGACAACACGCTCGCGAGCGTCGTCGCGCTGCTCGCGCTCCTGGAACTGCGCGTGCCCGCGTTGCTGCTGCACCCGCGGCTGACCGCGGTCGAACGCGCCGCGCTCGTCGCCGACGCCGAGCGCGCGGGCGACGTGCCGCACGCGGATGCGGCGGCCGTCATCTACACGTCG
>Ga0209253_10004950_pt1 | contig 11577 bp, 11 predicted proteins | sample FrelakmetBRP12BR_FD_187145 | JGI IMG/M metagenome (GOLD analysis project Ga0209253, IMG submission 187145) | Freshwater lake sediment microbial communities from the University of Notre Dame, USA, for methane emissions studies - BRP12 BR (SPAdes)... | ecosystem: Environmental > Aquatic >...
AAGCCCACATCAAACCGATAACGCAACCCATCACAACTAAGGAGAGAAAGCCTATGGCGATGTTTTGCAGCCAGTCAAAGCTAGACGACCAGAACAGCACATGCGTGATCATGATAAGTGCCCAGCAAATACCCGCAGCAAGGGTCACCGCAATCGGAATGAACGGGAAATCGTCGTTTCTTGGCGTCATAGGAACACATCTTGTCATGTGTAATATGTTACTTTTCTGTGGAGCTTCACTTTAACTGTGCCCCTCTCTCTCCATCTTTTGCCTGTGTCGTTTGGTGCCAGACCTTTTACGGTAGGTTGCCGAGTTGCGTTTGGGCGTGACGACTTTGCTCTCCTCGACTCAGATGCGGAGATTCTATGAGCTACATCCCCTCGCTGTTCGCTCTTTTTGGAGTTTGAGCAGAAAGCATTTTCGCGTCCGCGCTGAGGGGGGCAAATTCGTCAGCGCGAAGTTTCACGGTTACCGTGAGCCTCTTGAAAGCTGCTTGAATCCCGAACCAGGCTTGCCTGCTTCAATTCACAGCTCTAACGGGGCGATGAAACAAGTCGATCAGAATTGTGGGGAGGCAGCAGGGTGAGGGTAACCACGATGACGCCCCCCAGCCCAAACAGTTCGCGTGCGTAGGTGTGATCGGAAGCGTTGAAGACATAAAGAAAGGGGTTTATGGTTCAGATCGATTGACGAACCGAAGGTCAAAGCAAGAAGACAAATCTGAAGGGGTTTTGAGGGAGGCGCGCTTCGCTCTTAGCTGTAGGTCTAGTCTGTGAAGTTCTGTGACATACACAAACCTAAATGCGAAATCGGCAAAATTGAGTATGAGGCTAAAGCAGTGCCTAAGAAAGCCAAAGGAAAGAAAAAGTCATCTAAGAAGTAAGAGCGGTAAACCACGCTGAGCCGTAGATCCTCCTAATTTTCTTTATTCACGAACATGATCGATCGATCTTCTCTTTCGCAAACCTGATATTTCCGCAAGCCCAATAGGTACTCACATTATTTGGAGAAGAGGGTGGCTAAATGAAAGACAGAAAGGCAGCCTTAGATCTCGTAATAACAAAATTCAAAGAGAACAAACTGACTAGTGAGAAAACAATCGAATTGATTGAAGTGATCTACAAACGCAAAACGACTTTAGCAGAGTTTCAGGGAAAGATCCGAAAGGAAATAGGTAGCATAGTTTTTCCTACCGATTCGAAACCAACAAAACCAACTCCAAAGAGGTTGCGGAGGGTCATAGCCGAACCGAAAAGATCAATCAGCATCGGAAAGACACAAAGAAGTCAGACAAGAGCAGTAGGATATGTTAAGGGAAGCGAGATCGACACGTGGCATTGGTGCAGGAATTGCACACAATACCCCATGTATATCTACAAAAGGAGTTTTGATAGACCGCAAACTGACCTGTGTTCCCAGTGCCAAGCGAAAGAAGATAACAAAGATTGCACAACATAAGACTCGATTGATCTAACCCGTAGTACAAGGTAGCGAGTTGTGGTTTGTTAGTATGGTGTAGTGCACGCGCTACCAATCGTCTTCTTCTTCAAAGTCCTCTCCGTCGTCAACGTCTTCATCTTCGTCTTTTTCTCTAGCCAAAGAAGCACCTCCTTTTCTTTCTATGTAGCGCGTGCGAGATAGATTGCAGCGTAGTTGTAAGAAGCTTCTAGAAGATAGTTCTATTGGTGATCCGCCGCAACGGGTTGCCGGAACTTATGGTGTTTTCGGAGGTGCTGTTGAATATACCGTATTTGAGTAAGACGCCGCCGACACCGTTTCCTCTTACGTTGTTTTCTGTTATAGTGTTGTTAGATGAGCTGCTGCCCAGAAAGACGCCGGTGATGCAGTTTCGATCGATCGTGCATGCATAATCTGGAAAGCTGAGCTTGGCTAGAGATACTTCTCTCCGTAGTGGCTCGTACACTAGACAACGTCGAAGATGTCAATCTTTCCGAAGGGCTTTGCAATGTCTGCGTGAGTGTTCCAGTACGGGCTTGTGGGCGTTGCGCCATATGCACCCGTGATCTGGACAACGTCCATTACGTCTACGTCAAAGTCATGGTCAACGTCGCCTACGATAGTGATGAACACCCAACTCCATGCTGCGTTGTCGGCAACACTCGTCTCTTCTAGAACCGGCGGTGCGAAGATCTCTATCGAGTAGTTACCTCCCAGAAAGCCTGTCGTGTTCCAAACATACGAGAGCGTCGCATATTCCCCACTTGCCAGAAGGAGGTCCGCAAACGAAGCGACTACGGTCGCGTTGGCGGAAATCGTGACATTGAAAACCTCTGAGAAGCTTCCCCAGTTTCTGACACTTGCATTGATCATCACGGAATACCGGGGCGCGCGCGCATTCGGCTGGCGCCCACGCTGAGCGAGGTGCCGACAAGCAACAGTAAACAGATGCCCACGACTAGAAACCTCGTCCTCTGCTCTGTCACGAGCCTCCACCTCTACGATCAACATCACTGCGCTGCGCGCTGTTTGTAATACATTGCAGCTTGACTCGTAAAAGGCTTCTGAAGGAAAGTTCTACTGGCTTAGTCAGCGCACTTCACGACGTGTAGCGATCGACCATTCTGTCTGACACATTCCAGTGCCGAAGTATCCCTTAAGACTCACAAGTCTACTCGATTCTTGGACAGAGGAGAAGGCATCGTTGATCATATGGACTAGTCTGTATAACTTGGCGCTGTACTTTCTGCTGTTTCTTCTGGCGGCAACAGTCGTTTTCGGATTGATCTGGGCAAAGTACATAAAATAGTCTCCACGTAGCGCGACCGACTGATCAAATCGAAGTCTAGGCATCGAAAACCTAATTAGGAAACCAGCCCTAGTCTCCGTACTGGTTGCCCTGCAGGAACACATAAGGTAAACACATATTTACAATTGGTCATAGAAATAGGAGACAAACAAACATGGTTTTCAAGTGCATTATTTACGAAAAGAGTGAAGGCATCGCTACTGTTACACTAAACAGGCCTGAAGCACTGAATGCCTTCAGCAAGGAAGTCATCGAAGAAGTACTCACCGCAATGGAAGATGCAAAGGCAGACGAAAGCATCCGTGTCGTCGTACTCACTGGCGCAGGCGAAAAAGCCTTCTCCGCAGGCGCGGACATCAAAGCTATGAAGGGAATCAACGCGCTCAAGGCCCGAGATCTCTCACTCATTGGTGAGAAGCTTTGCGTCTCACTTGAAAATCTGGAAAAGCCCGTGATCGCAGCCCTCAATGGCTACGCGTTAGGTGGAGGCCTTGAAGTGGCCATGGCGTGCGACCTGCGCATAGCGTCGGAGAACAGCCGCATGGGACAAACCGAAATCAACATAGGCCTCATCCCTGGTTGGGGAGGAACACAAAGACTCACGCGACTCATCGGCTCAACAAAGGCCAAAGAAATGGTGTTCACAGGCAAAATGATAGACGCCAGAACCGCCGAACAACTCGGCATCGTCAATATGGTCGTACAGGCAGACAAGTTCCGCGAAACCGTGCGCGCATTCGCACTGGACTTGGCCCAAAAAGCGCCCATAGCCATCAGAATCGCCAAGGCACTCATCAACAAAGGCGCTGAAATCGGCATAGACTCGGCACTTGCACTCGAACGCGAAGGCTTTGGCGTCGTAGCGTCGACCGAAGACCTCCAAGAAGGCGTGACAGCATTCGCTGAGAAACGCAAACCAACCTTTAGAGGCAAATAGCCAGCCGAACCTCCTTTCTCAATGAACCTTCCGTCGAAAGCACCAGCCTAAAAGACGCTTTACATTATTAATCACCAAAAGTTATATGTAAACGCGCAAATCTAACACAATTTCTCAATCACGGAGAACAAGCCAATTGCCAGACGCACATGTATTGCTACAGAACGAACCTAGAAAGCGTATGCTTCTACTCGGCAACGAGGCCATCGTCCGAGGCATCCTAGAAGCAGGCATAAGCATGGTCACAACCTACCCGGGCACGCCTGCGTCCGAGATAGGCGACGTAACGTCTGCCCTGGCAACAGAAGCCAACCTGTACATGGAGTACTCAACGAACGAGATCGTGGCTGTTGAAGTGGCTGCGGGCGCAGCGAACTGCGGCATTAGAGCATTGACTGCCATGAAGCACGTGGGCATGAACGTGGCTGCAGATGCACTCATGACTCTGGCCTACGTTGGCGTGAGAGGCGGTTACGTAATAGTAACAGCAGACGATCCCGAATGTTATAGCTCACAGAACGAACAGGACAACCGATACTACGCACTCATGTCAAACTTGCCTTGCCTAGAACCTTCCAACCCACAAGAAGCAAAAGAAATGGTCATAGCCGCAACGGAGCTATCAGAAAGACTCGAACTCCCCGTGCTGCTGCGCACGACTACGCGTGTCAGCCACACACGCGGACCTGTGACGTTTGGAAAACTAGCGGCACCCAACCTGAAAGGTGACTTTGTCAGAGACGTCAGGCGCATGGTGATGGTTCCTGCGTTCGCGCGGCCACAACACGTGAGTCTCCTGGGAAAGGCCGAGAAAGCCAATGAGATCTCCGATAATTCCCCGTACAACAAAGTCACGCTCAAGGGTACGAGTGGGATTGGCATAATCTCCTCAGGCGCAGCCTACAACTACGCAGTCGAAGCGGCTAACGTGCTAGGTCTGAACGCAAGTATACTCAAGCTTGGAATGATTCACCCGCTCCCAAGAAAATTGATTGCAGAATTCTTGAAAGAACACCGAAAAATCGTGGTTATCGAAGAGCTAGAACCTTTTCTGGAAACGCAGATCAAGGCTATCGCAAAAGATCATGCTCAGAGAGTGGAGATTATCGGAAAGGTACCTGAAGTCTATTTCCCTCGAAAAGGAGAACTGTCGACACGCCTAGTACTTACAGGTCTAGCCGAGATTACAGGCAAGAAATCTGCGCTGGATTTCGCCAAGATCGACAAGAAGGCCGCCGAAATTGTCCGCGATCTGCCTTCCAGACCGCCGATTTTGTGTGCTGGCTGCCCGCGCAGAGCCTCCTTCTACTTGATAAGGAAGGTCGGCGGTGAAAAGACACTCTACCCAACTGACATCGGATGCTACGCCTTGGGAATCGCGCCGCCTTTGAGCGTAGGTGACCTACTGATCTGCATGGGCTCAAGCATCAGCACAGCTCAAGGAATGAGTCGAACCACAGGCAGAAGAACCATCGCCATAGTTGGCGACTCAACGTTTTTCCACGCCACATTGCCTGGACTGGTAAACGCGGTTTACAACAGCGCCAGAGTAGTTCTTGTCGTATTGGACAATCTTACCACAGCCATGACAGGCAACCAGCCTCACCCTGGAACGGGCATCACGGGCATGCACGGGCACTCAGAGAAGGCATCCATCGAGAAGACTGCCGAAGGACTCGGCGTGAAACACGTCAAAGTCGTAGACCCATTCAAGATAAATGAGGCAGAAGCAACGCTGAGAGAGGCACTCCAGCAACAAGGACCCTCGGTCATAGTATTCAGGTCCCCATGCGCACTAATGCTCACAAGAGAAAAGAGACGCAAGGGCATGAAGGCAACCTCCATGAAGGTTTCAGCCAGATGCAAGAACTGCATGGTTTGCATCAGACTACTAGGGTGCCCAGCGTTGGTCATTGGTGACGGAAGAGTAGGCATTAACGGCATGCTCTGCACGGCGTGCGGACTATGCGCTTCAGTCTGTCCCTATGCAGCCATAGAAGCAGGAGGTTCCTGAGCTTGAAGGAATTCAACATTGTACTAGCTGGCGTCGGCGGACAGGGAACCCTGCTAGCCGCAGAAATCCTCGGCACAGCAGCCGTCAAGGAAGGGCTGAACGTGCGCGTAAGCGAGATTCACGGTATGGCCCAGCGGGGTGGTACAGTCACGTCTGACGTCAGAATGGGTGAGGGAGTTCTAGCTCCTACGGTCATGGATGGACAGGCAGACGTACTCCTCGGATTTGAACCGCTCGAGACGCTCAGGAGTCTAAAGTATGCCTCAAAGAAGACAATGGTTGTCATGAGTGCAGAGAAAATCCCGCCCGCAGAGCTTGCCGCCAAGAACAAGGGCTACCCTAGCACTAATGAGATCATGGAGCAAATCCATCGCTTCACGAAAAAAGTAGCCATCGTAGAAACGAGAAGACTAGCTGAAGAGGCTGGGAGCAATCTGACCCAGAACGTAGTGCTACTGGGCGCCTTGGTTGCCTCTCGGAAACTACCAATCAGAGAAGAAAGCGTGATCGAGGCGATTGAGGAACTCGTCGCAACAAAACATGTGAAAGTTAACGTCAAGGCGTTCAAACTCGGCCATGAAAGCATGAAGAGAAGCTATTGGCAGGCTAAGAGTCTTTCTCCTTAAGCTTCTCGTTCTTCTCGTGCTCCAGTATCGCCTTCAATATACCTTGGAACAGCTTCATGTCTGATACGTCGACCAAGGGAATCTGAAGGCTCTTGTCAATCTCGTGGATCTTCTCATATTTCGGAAATTCGGTGTAGCAGATCTGGCTTATCGGAAATTCCTCTTTGCTCAGCTCGTGCTCAAAGGCTTTCTCGTAGACTTCCAGGCAGAGGATATACCCGCCTATCCAATAAAGCCTATTCACGCCAAAGGTTCCAGCGCACCATGCAATGTTGCCAATTGAACGTTTGTCAAGTCCTAGGATCATTGTTTTTCGCGTTGGGTTAATTCTTATTTCCATGTTTTGTCATTCCTTGAACGGTGTTCTCAACACTTCTTTGGCCTTATTGCTTATTATCGGGCCTAGCCCATAGACGGTTTCTGGCCAATCGTCAACGTTGACCAGGGCGTTTAGCGGTGTTCGATAGGATTTAAGGATTGCTAGCGCTTTCTCTCTTCCAACGTTGGGCAAGCTCGCCACGAAATAGATCTGCGCGTCGGACGTGCTGTCATAGTTCTTGAAGGCATGGACGGTAGGCGAACGTTTCTCCACCATCTGTTCCTGTCGTGCTGCAACATATAGAAAGTCAATTGTCTCCTTGTAAGAAGTCGTGGTCACTATCGGAATACCGTTTCTGGCCAAGGCGAACATGGCACCCCACACAGCTGCGGGCTGAATCCGGCTGTATTTGTAGATGATAGGCAAGTAGCCTTCGAGTAAGATCAGCGACTTGGGATAGGCTTCCTTCAATCTATACAGTTGCTCAAACAGGTAGCGATGCGTGAGCGTATAGACGAAGTCCTTAACGGTTTTCCTTTCCACTGCACACAGGTCAGAAAGGACGTAGTCTCCCTTTTCCAGCCGTTCGGTTCTGATGTTTACCCCACGCTCCACAAGCCCTTTTACGATTTTGGCTGCAGTATTTGCCTCGCGGCCATCAACGATTATCGTAGGCTGTTGTTCCTCGTCATGCTTTTTCTCCTTCAAATAGGGAAGCAATGTTTCAGTTCCTGACATCAGCCAAGCACCAAGTACTCCGTAGGTCTGACTCTTTATTTTGTTTGTGCATACGAAAACGTCTTCCTCCAGTTTGAGAAGAGACTTCTAGTCACGTCCGTCTGAATACAATGACAGAAACGGAAGACATCTACGTCCTCGTGAAGCTCTATACGAGAACTCAGCCTTTTGCATACATGGGCGGGGAAAAAACTCCAGAGCATTAACGGAAGAAATGGAACCGTTTGTGAATCCAGAAAAAGGAAAATGGGGTTTATGGACCTTTCTTCGTGATCTCTTTAACGATTCCTGCGGCCACAGTTGTGCCCATGTCTCTGACGGCAAAGCGTCCAAGCTCTTCGAATTCCGCGAAGGTTTCGATGGCTATAGGATGCAATGGTTCCATTCTGACCAACGCTGCGTCCCCGGTTTTGAGGAATGATGGTTTCTCTTCGACGACTTGCCCTGTGCGCGGGTCGATCTTCTTTATCAGCTCAGTGAATCTGCATGCGACTTGCCCTGTGTGATAGTGGAGCACAGGCGTGTATCCTGCTGCGACGGCAGTTGGGTGATAGATGACAATGATTTGTCCCAGGAATTCCTTAGCCACTGTCGGTGGATTTTTAGCATGTCCTGCCACGTCTCCTCGATGGATATCTCCCTTTCCGACGCCCCTGATGTTGAGTCCTATGTTGTCGCCTGGCTCAGCTTGCGGTATTCTTTCATGATGCATCTCAAGAGACTTGACTTCGCCCTGCTTGTTGGACGGCATGAAAACAAGCACGTCGTTCTCTTTAACAACGCCTGTTTCTACCCTCCCCACCGGCACAGTGCCTACACCAGTGATGGTATATACGTCCTGCAGTGGGATGCGCAGGGGTTTGTTTGTTGGTTTTGGTGGCGGCTCGAAAGTGTCCAGCGCCTCGATCAGCGATGGTCCAGTGTACCATGGCATCTTGTCGCTCTTCTTAACGAGGTTATCGCCTGTCCACCCAGAAGTCGGAACGAATGGAAACTTATCTGCCTTATAGCCTACCATCTTCAGCATTCGGGTGACTTCGTTCTTGATCTCGTTGTATCTTTCTTGGCTCCAGTTGACTGAGACGTCATCCATCTTGTTGACTGCAACGATCAACTGCTTGACGCCCAGAGTAAAGGCCAAGAACGCGTGCTCCCGTGTTTGGCCGCCCGGGCCGATGCCTGCTTCGAATTCGCCTCGTCTGGCTGAGCAGAAGAGTATGGCGCCGTCAGCCTGGCTTGCTCCTGTAATCATGTTTTTGACGAAGTCTCTGTGGCCTGGTGCATCGATGACCGTGAAATAGTATTTCTTCGTTTCAAATCTCAGGAACCGAAGGTCGATCGTGACTCCTCTTTCTCGTTCTTCCTTCAGGTTGTCGAGAACCCATGCGAACTTGAATGACTCCTTGCCCATTTTTTTTGCTTCTTCTTCATATTGCTTGACAGTTCTTTCATCTACTGCTCCGGCTAAGTATAGCAGATGCCCTGTCGTAGTCGATTTTCCGTGGTCTACGTGCCCCATGATTACTATGTTCAAGTGCGGTTTTTGGCTCTTGCTCAAGTTCTATACCTCTCTCTTTTCCAGATTTCCCTTCAGATATTAGTGAATTCGTTTACACAACTGTTCATTCGATTATTTTAATGTTATGATGATCAAAGCAGTTACGAATCAGCCTGCGTGGGAACAAATATAAAAGTTGACTTTCGAGATTAGTGTTTGGACGCGTGTGGCCATTGCCAACCAACCTGCCGCCCGAAGCGAAGAACAAGTGGGAGGAGTACGAGGCTGCAAAGAGCCCACGTGAGAGGCTTCGGTTGCTGGAGGAATTCCTTAGTCTGGTGCCTAGGCATCATGGGACTACTCGACTGGAAGCCCAAGTCAAGAAGCAAATAACGAGTCTACGGAAGGACATAGAGGAGAGGAAACGCAAGAAGGCAGGCAGAACTGGACCGAAAGTCTTCATTCAGAAAGAGGGTGCAGCACAGATTGCGCTGGTTGGACCGACGAAATCGGGCAAGAGTAGTCTGCTTAGAGCTGTTACAAACGCCAAAGCTGAAGTCTCAGCTGACCCTTACACGACGCGCGAGCCTATCCCGGGCATACTTCCCTACGAAGACATCCAGTTCCAGATAGTCGAAGCGCCCGCGCTCATGGAAGGTTCGGCAGATGGAAGAGCATGGGGTCTCCAAACTCTGGGCATAGCCCGCAACGCAGACGGGATAATTGTTATGATAGACTTGGCACAGAACCCAGTGGATCAACTGGTTCTTGTCACTAAGGAAATGGAAAAGGCAAGAATACTGCTCAACAAACCTAAGGCACATGTCGAGGTTGAAAGAAAGCACATGGGCGCAGGACTTCAAATAATCCTAATGGGAAGACTTGTCGATTGCACTTTCAAGGACGTTGAGCGTTTGCTAAGAAACCACCGTGTGTCTGACGGTGTTGTCAAGATCGTAGGGGAAACCACGCTAGACGAAATTGAGAACGCCATATTCGAGAACACAGTGTACAAACCAGCGATCATAGTGGCAAATAAGGCAGAGGCACCAAACGCCGGGGTCAATCTCAGCTTGCTTCAGACCCACGTTGCGGGCAAGTTGCCAATCGTTGCTGTTTCCTGCAGGAACAGACAGGGCCTGGCCCAACTCGCAGAAATTCTGTTCGCATCTGTTGACGTAATGCGGGTCTACACGAAAGAGCCAAGCAAGAAGGAATACTCGAAAAAGCCCTTCATCCTGAAAAATGGATCAACAGTCTATGACCTAGCGAGAAGCATCCACACCGACTTGAGCAAGAAGTTCTCCTTTGCAAAGGTTTGGGCAAAGCGCCTAGCCTTCAGCCCTCAGAAAGTCGGAACCACGTTCATGCTCAAAGACGGAGACATTGTGGAAATTCACGCAAAGTGACGAAAGCAAGACTCGCTTCTATCTAGAGGCTTGAGCAACTCTCTCTATTTCGTGACGCTTGGCGACCGCGAAGCTTTTGACGTCATTGTTGGCAGCCAAAATCAGTTCTTCGGCCACACATTCCTCTATTGAGCGTGGGTTGTTCAACGATGCCTGTCTCGCTCCTTCAGAGAGGTGTCTGATGGCCAAATCCACTCTCCTCTGAGGCGCAACGTCTACTGACATGTGGTAGACTATTCCACCGTAGCTGATTCTTGTTGTGTCCTCACACGGGGCCGAGTTCTCTACGGCTCTGACCAGTAATTCAATCGGGTTCTTGCCCGTGCGTAACCCGGCTATCTCGAGGGCATGTTTCACCATGTTCATAGTCTTGGCCTTTTTGCCGGCGTTTTTTCCAGGGCGCATCAGGTTATTTGCCAGCCTTTCAGCAATGCTCACGTGTGCTTTGCGGAAGCGTTTGTGTTCATGCCTTCCCGCACTGTGTGGAACCACGATTGGCTTCAAAGAAATGTATCTTTGGAGACCTCTGTCTTTAACTTCGATGCCTTTGAAGCTCCACTTCTCAAAAAGAAGTATTTCTCGCTTCTCTTCTTGTTGTTTCTGGCTCAAGATGCTCACCGGGCAGGTTTCTGCTTTCTTCCATAGACAAGCTCGGTCAATGAAACTCCGTTTACGGTTACTACCTTCCAACGTACTCCTGGAATGTCTCCCATGCTTCTGCCGCGTGAACCGCCTATGCCTTCCACGACCACTTCATCATGCTCGTCAACGACGTTCAACGCGCCGTCTCCAGGCAGAAACGCGGTGATGAGTCTTCCATTCTTTATAAGCTGTGTTCTGACGCATTTTCTGATGGCGCTGTTGGGTTGTTTGCTTTCAACGCCGACTTTTTCGAGGACTATTCCTCTAGCCATGGGTGATCCTTCAAGCGGGTCAGCCTTCACGTCTAGCATGAGCATCTTTCGGTTGTAGTACATGCTGCTCCAGCGGAGTTTGTTCCGTTTTTCGAGTAGCTTTCGTGCGGCGAACTCGCCTCTTGGGGACTTTGAACCCATGCCTTGATTTTCCTCTCGCAAGTTTAATCGCGGCTCTGATATTTAAACTTAGGGCGCTACATTGGCAACATGCTAGCTGTCGAGAGGACATGTTGCGTGGATGCAGCGTTTCCATGCATGTCCGTGGCATTGGTTCGGGTCTCATGTTGTTGTTCGCTGGGGGACAGCTAGGTTTTTAGTGTTCTTGTGTCCATAGGTTATTGTGGACACGCA
>Ga0209253_10004951_pt1 | contig 11574 bp, 11 predicted proteins | sample FrelakmetBRP12BR_FD_187145 | JGI IMG/M metagenome (GOLD analysis project Ga0209253, IMG submission 187145) | Freshwater lake sediment microbial communities from the University of Notre Dame, USA, for methane emissions studies - BRP12 BR (SPAdes)... | ecosystem: Environmental > Aquatic >...
CCGGCGGGTGCGCGGCAATCTCGTCAGAATTGATAGATCGCCACGCTTCGCTCGCGATGACAATTCTTTATCGCTGGATTTGGGAAAATATTAAGATCATAAAATTACTGATAAGGACAGGTAATAATTGGTATGGAAAACCATCAAGCATTTATAAAAGAGATACAGACAAGATTTGATAAAAAGGTAAAAGAAAACGAAATATCGTTTTTGGATTACTGGAAGTCACATCTTGATAAATTGATCACCATGAAGCCCGAAGGGATTGCCTCGCTCCAGTTGCAAATAAAGAAAATCTCAGATATGATGGAAAACAGGATTAAAATATTAAAAAAGGAATAACATGAGGGATATAGCTAATTTTTTGTTTGAGGTTGGTATGCTGAAGAAAACCCCTAGAACGGGTTTTCGTTTTTTAGGTTCCGGTTGCGAATCAGTGGCAGAACATGTTCTGAGAACCATATTCATAGGATATACCTTGAGTAAGCTTGAAACTGATGTTGACGAATTGAAAGTGCTGAAAATATGTCTTGTCCACGATCTTCCTGAGGCCAGGACCGGGGACATGAACTATATGTATAAAAAATATGTCACCGTGAACGAGGAGAAAGCGATAGGGGAACTGACGGAGACCCTTTTTTTTGGGGACGAAATTAAAGCAACCATTCATGAATTTAATGAAAAAAAAACAAAAGAGGCGCTTATTGCTCATGATGCCGACCAGCTCTCTCTTATTCTCCAGCTCAAAGAATACGGGGATTTGGGTAACAAATATAGTAAAGACTGGATTGAATTTGCACGCAAGCGACTCTGTACCGAAACAGCGAAAAAACTGGCGGACAGTATTATTAACACAGATTCATCACAATGGTGGTTTAAAGACAAAAGCGACTGGTGGATTAATGGCGGCAGCGATACTACCGCAGAGTGAAGCTGCTCGTTCACAGGAGAGGCCTTTCGGCAGCTTTCGTAAATGATGAGAGCCTGATCCATTGTGTGTGAAGGTCTCGCATCTACTATTGTTATACACATAAAGTATCCTACTCTATGTGTTCCGCTTCTTATATTACACTGAATTTCAGCCTTTTAGTGTCTTCATCTTGCTTGACAGTACTATAAAAATACCCTACATTATCGCCGTTTTTAGAAGACTGCCGGAATGCCTCTCTTGTGGGCGGGAATGAATGGCGATGCAGTTCTCGTAACTACATAAAGAGGAGTTCCCCCTTTAAGACCCTGGTCTCGGGGTCTTTGTTACTCAGATCTCAGTTAAGGAGAAGGACGGACAATGGTTACAAAGAGAAAGAGAAGAACCGATGAGATAAAGGGAAAGAAGAAGAAAAAGCGCATGAAGAAATCTTTTCTTTTTTTGATGGTTGTTTCCATTGTGGCGCTCTTGATCCTTTTCTTTGTCGTCCTCTTCGAATATGTATTCCCGCCAACGAAAGGTGGGGTTACAAAAAAGGAAAAACAGGAGGTGGTCCTCTATTTTTCCGATGCGAACGAACGTTTTTTAGTCGCGGAAAAGAGGTATGTCCCAAAAGAAGAAAGTATGGAAGGCCAAGCGCGGGAAATTGTAAAGGCATTACTCGATGGTTCCAAGACGAAGCTTGTGAATACTTTTCCCGAAAAGGTTTCGCTGGGAAGCATCAAAATAGATGATAAAAAAACAGCCCATGTCAGTTTCGATAATAATTTAATTCAACTGCATCCAGGAAGCAGTGCCAGCGAAATGATAACAATATATTCACTGACAAATACGCTGATACGCAATGTCAATGGTATTAAAAGAGTAAAATTGCTGGTGGATGGAAAGGACGTGGAATCCCTTAAGGGACATATTGATACAAGACAACCGTTTATTATGAATAAAGACATGTTGGCACCCAGTTCGAGAGAAGGATAGGAACCCAGATAAAAGGCGTTTATCTCACTAAATATAAGGTTATGGCTTCAAGAAAGAAACTTTCCAGAACAAGAAATATAGGAATCGTTGCCCATATCGATGCTGGTAAGACTACGGTGACGGAGAGGATTCTCTTTTATACGGGAAGATTATACAAAATGGGCGAAGTGCATAATGGTGAAGCCACCATGGATTGGATGCCCCAGGAGCAGGAAAGGGGCATTACAATTACTTCTGCCGTTACAGCCTGCACCTGGGATAATCATGAGATTCAGATTATTGACACCCCCGGCCATGTTGATTTTACCATGGAAGTTGAGCGCTCGCTCAGAGTCCTGGATGGGGCATTAGTTGTGTTTTGTGCCGTCGGCGGTGTAGAACCCCAATCAGAGACGGTCTGGCATCAGGCAGATAAATATGGCGTTCCCAAGATTGCGTTTATCAATAAGATGGATAGAATAGGTGCCGATTATTTTGGTACCGTGAAAACTATGGGCGAGAGGTTTAACTCAAGACCTTTGCCCATACAGATACCTTTTGGTCAGGAGGAACATTTTAAAGGAATAATAGATTTAATTAAAAAGAAAGCAGTTACCTGGGATGACAGTAAACTTGGGTTATCTTTTACCGTTACGGAAATTCCGGCTGACATGTCTCAGGAAGTCAGGGAGTACCGGGAGAAGCTTATAGAATCACTCGCCGAGATGGATGATTATATTGCAGAGAAGTATTTGGAGGGGACCGAAATTCCTGATAAAGAAATAATTCAGGCGATAAGGCAGGCAACAATTTCCCTGAAAGCGGTTCCGGTTATGTGCGGTACTGCGTTGAGAAACAAGGGTATTCAGTTGTTACTTGATGCGATTGTCCATTTTCTGCCATCACCTGAAGATATTCCACCCGTAAAAGGTATCAATCCACTGAACAATCAAGAGGAGGTACGACTGATCAGTGACGATGAACCCCTTGCTGCCCTCGCGTTCAAAATCATGCAGGATGAAGGAAGAAAGTTGACTTACCTGAGGGTTTATTCGGGACAGATCAAAGCAGGCGATGAAATATATAATGCCAGCATTGGGAAAAAAGAGAAAATCGCCCGTCTCTTGAAAATGCATGCGAATAAGCGGGAAAGGATCGAGCGGTGCGGGGCAGGAGGGATTGTTGCTATTATGGGACTCAAAGATACAACGACGGGAAATACCATATGCGATGAGTCTCATCCGATTCTCCTTGAAACAATAGAGTTCTATGAGCCCGTAATAAGTCAGGCTATCGAGGCCAAAACCCCGGCAGATCAGGAAAAACTGATTGTGGCATTGGCAAAGCTGATGGAAGAGGATCCTACGATCAAGGTAAGGTACAATGAAGAGACAGCCCAAACCGTTGTTTCAGGAATGGGGGAGCTTCATCTGGAAATCCTTATTGACAGGTTGCAGAGAGAGTTTAATGCGCGTGTCAATGTCGGTAAACCCAGGGTGGTATATCGAGAAACTATTCAAAAAAGAATAGAGATTGACGGGATTTTCGACAAGGAACTCGGCGAAAGAAAACATTATGGTCATGTTCGATTATTGCTTGAACCCAAAGGCAGAGGGGAGGGCAATGAGCTTGTGCGAAAAATCGATGAAACAGTGATTCCTTCAGAATACCATATTGCTATTGAGGAGGGTGTGGGAGAAGCAACCCTGAGTGGCGTAGTGAGCGGCTACCCCATTGTGGATGTAAAAGTCACAATAACAGGAGGATCCTTTAGAGATAGTGATTCTACCACCCTTGGTTATAAAATAGCGGCATCCTCGGCAGTAAAAAATGGATGTCTGCAGGCTGATCCTATATTGCTTGAGCCGATCATGCTGGTAGACATTATCACGCCCGGAGAATTTATGGGTGAAGTTATTGGAGATATAAATGCAAGGCGGGGAGAGATTCAAGCCATCACCGCGAAAGGGACCATAAGTGAAATAAAGGCCAGGGTTCCTCTGAAGGAAATGTTCGGATATTCAACGGACCTCCGTTCTGCAACTCAGGGTAGGGCTGTTTTCTCCATGCAATTTCAGGCGTATGATAAGACTTAATATGCACATGCAGCGGGTCATATGGTGAACCGTTAATTATACACAGAATGGTTAATCTCTAAAAGTTGCGAACATCTTCAGGATTCAAAGAGTCAATGGTGTACGTGAATGGCCAGAACACCTGATCTTGAATCCTTGAATGCTTTTTACAACTCAATGGACGAATGACGTTAGACGTCGTATCGCAGAAACATATGTCGATCGTGTTAAGGTTTTTCAGAGGCTTATACAGAGAGCGTTTCGTGCAGATCGCGATGGCGATTCTGAGTGTTATATTTTTAAGTTCCCTATGCGTGTATTACTTTGAAGGTGAGACTGGGGATGCGAATATTAGTTCTCTATGGGATGGCATCTGGTGGGCTGTTGTAACCATGGGTACCGTTGGTTATGGTGATAAATATCCCATAACGATTGGCGGAAGGATAGTGGGATTAATGCTCATTTTCGCGGGCGTTGGCTTGATGTCGCTGTTTACCGCAACAATAGCCTCCATCTTTGTCGAGAAGAAAATTAAGGAGGGTCGGGGTTTGGAAATTGTGAAAGAAAAAGACCACATCGTGATATGCGGCTGGAATCAGCATACGGAAGAAGTACTCCAGGTGCTGACGACATACGGTGCTATGGCAAATACCCCTATAATTCTTATAAACGAACTCTCTGTCGATGATGTTGACTCTCTCAGGCTCAAGTATAATAAATACAACCTGAGATTTCTCAGAGGCAATTATGTACATGAGGATGTTCTCTTAAGAGCGAATATCGCCAAGGCACAATTTGCCTTAATCATGGCGGATACAGCGGGAAGCCACCCCAGAGACAGAATTGATGAAAGAACAACCTTAACTTCCCTGACAATCAAGTCTATTTCCCCCAACATCAAAATCATTGCTGAGATTCTGGATAGTGAAAACAGACCGCATTTGAGGAGGGCTAATGTTGATGAGATTGTCGTGAGAGGCGAAAACATAGGCGCTCTCTTGGCCAGTGCCATAAACTCCCCCGGTTTGCCGAAGATATTTTCAAGCTTGCTATCCTTGGGGGATGCGAATAAATTGTTGAGGGTAGAAGTTCCACGAAACTTTATTGGAAGAACCTTTAAAGAATTATCATTATTTTATCGGGAAAAACAGCATGCTATTCTGATCGGACTGTTGATGGAAAAAAAAGTTATGAAATTGGAAGATCTACTTTCCGATGACACATCCATTATTGATAAATTTATCAAAGAGAAAATTAAGGAATCAAAAAGAGACATATTCTATAAAAAGGAGGAAACGCAATTTGTCATAAATCCGGACGACGGATACATTATTAACGAGGGGGAATTTGCAGTTATACTTTCAAAGGTCGTTCCTGTGAAGTGATTCGAAAGATTGACGGTCGCCGATACACGCTATAAGGACTAACAGGCAAATAGATTATGGAGAAAAGTATTTCTCCCTCTTCTGTGTATCAAAGAAAATTGCGAGATACATCTATGGATCAAGACATTACCATATTTCAGGAGATCACCCTTTTTAAAAATCTAACTCCGGAAAAAATACGTAAGATAATGAGTATTTTACAGAAGGTTACTTTTTCAGCAGGTGAAATAATCGTGAAAGAGGGCAATATCGGAGATACAATGTATATTATGCAGGAAGGAACCGTTGAAGTGGTAAAAAGCCTCGTCATGGGTGATGAAGAGAGTGAAAAAAATAAGGTCTTTACCAGGTTAGAAGGTTCACAGCACGCTGTTTTTGGCGAGATTGCTCTCCTGGAGGAACTAAAAAGAACAGCAACAATAAAGGCTATTACAGATTGTGTTTTGTATGAAATTAAAAAGGATGATTTCCTCAGACTTGCTGAGGAGGATTATGAGATTGGCTACAGGATCTTATTGAATCTGGCTCGGATCGTGAGTGCGAGATTAAGGAAAGCGGATGAAGACACCATCAAACTTACAACAGCGCTCAGCGTTATATTACATCAAGTTTGATTTTTTATAGAAGGATTAGCTTCGATGGCAACAATAGATAATGAGAATGATTATTTAAAAGTATCCGCGGCGCAATTGTTGGATAAAGATAAATTGCTGAAAAGCATATTTCGTATAAGTAACTTTCTTACTGCACCGTCTAATGTGGATGAAATCATGGCTAAAATATTAGACGAAGTCGTCGATACCATGGGTTTCGACATGGGGATCATTCGCCTGGTTGATGAAACGAAAGAATATTTGGAAACGAAAGTTGTGAAAAATTATAATCCCGAAGAGACGAAAACGGCATTCTCCGTTGCTCTTAATATTAAAGAACATGATTGTCTGTCAACAAAAGTGGCTAAATCAGGCCTCCCTATTGCCATTGAAGACATGAATACTGATCCCAGGATCACCGAAACCGATCGAATGCTTACAAAAGTCTATAACAGGGGTTCTATTATGTGCGCACCATTGAAAATCGGTGATGAAGTGATTGGTACCATTGCTGCGTGGTGCAAGGAGGAGATTAAATTTTTCACCGAAGAGATAAACCTTTTTCTGACATTTGCAAGTCAGATGAGTATCGTTATTCATAACACAAGACTTTTTGAGACCAATGCGGAAAAAATACGTCAGCTCATGATTCTCCAGGAGGCTGTTTCTGAGATTAACATTAGCCGCGTTCTTGATAATCACATACTCTATGTTCTGAGTAACAGTGCGTTAAGAATTGCACACGCTGACAAGGTCCTTGTATATTTTCTGGATATTGAAAAAGATCGTTGTCTCGTCAGCGATGGAGGGAAAGTTTTCATTGACGATAGAAAGGCCTATGATAAGAAAATAGGCAAAAGTATCATTCAGCAGGCGATGGATACAGACGGCATTGTGGTTCGTCGTCATTCAAACGAAACCCCTTCTCTCTATCCCGTGTATGAGGGTTGCTCTTCAGAGATCGCATTCCCCCTTCATATAAAAAACAAGTTTAAAGGTGCATTATATCTTGCAAAACGATCAGACGGCTACTCACAAGATCAAATTAACATTCTCGATATCTTAGTTAAAAATGCGGTTACATCATATGACAATGCAATTATGCATTCCATGCTATCCCTCGAAGCAGAATCTCTCAAAACCGAGGTTGAAAAACTCAAGGAGAGGGAAGATATTCTTTTGGGATTCCATAATATGATCGGCAAGTCGAAAAAGATGATTGGCATCTTTCATGTGATCGAGGAAGTAGCCTTCCATAATACGAATATATTAATTCAGGGTGAAAGCGGTACGGGTAAGGAATTGATTGCACGTGCAATTCATAGACAGAGCAACAGACATTCAAAACCTTTTGTCGATGTGAATTGTGCCGCTATTCCGGGAACTCTTTTGGAAAGTGAACTTTTCGGATATGAAGCAGGAGCATTCACAGACGCAAGAAAAAGGAAAATAGGGCTTCTGGAATATGCGAACGGTGGGAGTTTGCTCTTGGATGAAGTGGGGGATATGAGTATCCAGTTGCAGGTAAAATTCCTCAGAATGCTGGAAAATGGTTATGTCAGGCGACTGGGAGGTACAGAAAATATCCCCATTGATGTGAGGTTCATTTTTTCTACGAATATGGATCTCGCTAAAATGGTAAGCGAAGGTTCCTTCCGGGAGGATCTTTTTTACAGGATACGAGTTGTTCCTATTGTTATACCGCCACTTCGGGATCGATCTGACGATATTCTTCTCTTGTCGCGATATTATATAGAAGAGTTCAACAAAAAATTCGGGAAAAAAGTGAAAGGTTTCAGTAAAGAAGCGGAACATCTTTTGAAAAACTACTCCTGGCCTGGTAATGTTCGGGAGTTAAAAAATATTATTGAACGGGTAATGATCCTGCAGCGAGTCGGTACAATCATTATGCCCGAGGACCTTCCTGCGGAAATAAAGGTGATGCCCACTCAGAGGTACTTTAACGTTGAAATTGAAAAATTTCTCCCGCCTTTAATTTCCGGAGAAATAAATTACACATCGGTAACTCAAAATATCATGAACGATATCAAGGAGAAAATATTGGAAAATGCGCTGGAAATCAGTGGTGGCAATAAGACTGTGGCGGCCAAGCAATTGAGCATATCACGATATAAATTTATTCGGGAACAAAAAAAAATTGGCAAGCATATTAATTGATTATTGATAAAAATATGTGCGTATATAGCACGGTACGTGCGGATATTGCACATGGTAAGAGATCTCCGTATAGCATAGTATTGCGTAGAGATATGCTTTAAGCATGGTGCGAATATCGCACAAATTATCTAGAAAAAGACTTCGACATATTCTGCCTTGCACTGCGTGTATAATTCTATCATAATAAAATAATTTTCCGCGTAGTTTATAACTGTATGTTATATATACACATATTTAAAGAATAAGTTTTATTTGTAGGTGGAGTGTGAAATTAATTATTAAAGTGGCAATAATTTTGCAAATAGAAAAGACAACTTTAATAAGAGACCTCTCGAGAACGTAAGAGACCTTTAGGAATAATAGCCGATAGAGCAACTATGAAAGGTAGATCTCAGAGGTCTCTTAAAATTGATACTCAATAGCGGCAATACGGTTCATGAAAAAGGAGGGAAAAGGACGCAAAGATAAAATTATAAATCAGGAAGATACTTTTTCGGATACGGAATTAAGTAACGATGAATACGGTTTCGAATACGATTTTTTTATTACGACCAATCATAATATTGAAAAAAAGTTAGCCACAGCAAAACGCAGTAAACCGGAAAAAGGAGAAGATACACAAGACCAGAGTAAAACATTTTTTCTTCCTGACTTTTTTATACACGAAGATTAGTTCTGCTGGCGTTGGAAAAATTTTCTAATGTTAAATCGGTGGGTGGTTTTCATCCCTCCTTTGCCATCCACCGACCCCCTAAGCAGATAATCTGAGAGGGACGAAGCATTAATAATCCCTTTCAGTTTACATAGAGGTGGATGGTTTATTTTCCCTCCTTTAACCATCCACTTTTATTTTGTCAAAAAGACGGCAAATTCCCGCAAATATTTATACATTGAACCGAAAGTAGGCAATATCACCATCCACCAGGATATAGTCCCTTCCTTCTGAGTGGATGAGACCTTGTTCTTTCGCCTTTACCATGCCGCCTATTGTAATAAATTCATCATAATGAATAATTTCAGCTCTGATAAAACCTCGTTCCATATCTCCGTGTATCCTCCCCGCTGCTGCCGGAGCTTTTGTTCCGCAAGGAATTGTCCAAGCCCGTAGTTCAGTTCCGACGGTAGTATAAAAAGTAATCAAACCTAAGAGATCATAACCCTCTCTTATTAATTTCTGGAGGCCAGATTCCTGAAGACCAAGGTCACGGAGAAATTCTCTCCGCTCGTCTTTTGACAGCTCTGCTATTTCCGCTTCCAGATCACCGCAGATGACGATAACCTTCGAGCCTTCCTGTTGAGCTATTGATTCTACGGTCTGTATATAGTCATTATCTCCCTTCAGGACAGCCTCGTTGACATTCGCAACGTACAAAATTTTTTTAACTGTCAGCAGGTGAAGGTCTCTAAGGATGTGTTCCTCATCCGATGAAAAAATGCTTTTGCGTGCAGGGGTACCTTTTGCTAAAACATCTTTGATGTGGAGACATATGTTGAACTCTTTACGGGCATGCTTATCCCCCGTTTTTGCGAGCCTTTCAACCTTTGCAATCCTCTTTTCCACCGTTTCTAAATCAGCAATGATCAATTCAGTATTTATTATCTCTATATCACGGGCAGGATCGACAGCGCCGTATATATGGGAAACAGAATGATGATCAAAGCATCGAACAATATGCACAATGGCATCGACTTCCCTGATGTGTCCGAGAAACTTGTTTCCTAGTCCTTCTCCCCGGCTTGCACCTCTTACAAGACCGGCTATGTCGAGAAATTCTATAGTGGTGTAGGTAATTTTGGGAGGTTTTATGATTTGCGCGATTTTTTCAAGTCTTTCATCAGGTACAGGGACAATTCCTATGTTGGGATCAATAGTGCAGAAGGGATAATTGGCAACCTCAGCGCCTGCAGCCGTCAGGGCATTGAAAATAGTGGATTTCCCTACGTTCGGAAGGCCTATAATGCCGCATCGAAACCCCATAGTAGTATCCTATCATTATAATTGCTTCCCTTCCCACGCTAAGTTTTTTTACCAATACTGTCAAGCATAAATAAAAAAGCGTCTCGTGAAGAGACGCTTCTTTTGTGGCACGAAAAAATATTATTGTCTGCGCATTACATTAAGGGAAGATCAACAGGAAAAAGTATCATCTCCTTTGGCGGATTGATTAGTACCTCTGTAGTTGTACTGATTCATGGCAGCTTGAATACCAGATACAATAATTGCCGTTACTGCATTACTTGCCGTCATGGTAATGAGTGGAAGCAGCTTCATTTCGTCATCAGTGAATGTTTCGAGGACAAATTTTTCGACCATTGACTTATCGGGTGGTTTCCCTATGCCGATTCTCACCCTGATAAATTCCGAATTTCCTAAATATTCTATAATCGAAATTAACCCTTTATGCCCTGCGTGGCCTCCACCATCTTTTATTCGTATCGTTCCAAAGGGAAGATCAATGTCATCATGAACTACAATTAAATCTGCAAGGTCAATTTTAAAATAATCCGCAGACTTTTTTACAGAGATGCCACTTATATTCATGAAAGTCTGTGGCTTCACGAGTAAAACCGGAATATCACCAATTTTACCTTTTCCAAAGCAGGCATCAAAACCCTTCAAGGTTATAGAAATGTTATGGTTATGAGCTATGTTATCAACGGTGAGGAAGCCAATATTGTGTCTTGAGGATACATACTTGAAACCAGGATTTCCAAGACCTATTATAAGTTTCAAACATTAAACCCTTACGTTGTTTGGATAAGGTTCGCGTGACTATTTATTCGCTCTGTTCCTGCGACTCCTCCTGCGGTGCCTGCTCCTGTTCTTCTATCTCTTCAACTTTCACGGTGATTTTTGGTGCGGTAACTGATGCTAAAATTGTATCTTCATGGTCAAGTACGGTGATACCCTCAGGCAGTTTCAGGTCTTGAACTTTTATGGAATCACCGATGTTAAGATGGCGCACATCCACTTCAATAAAATCGGGTAGCACTACAAAGAGGCAAGATACCTTTATTTCTCTTTTTACATGATGTAGATCGCCTCCCGTTTCGACACCAATGGCCTCTCCTGTGAAGTGGATCGGTATGTCAAGGGTGATAGCTTGTTCTTTGTCGATTTCGCAAAAGTCAACATGAAGAAATTTTCCATTTACAGGGTTTATCTGCAGTTCTTTAATAAGGGTAAATTTTTCAATTTTTTTGCCTTTTTCAACAAGCAAGTTTATGAATACATTTTCTTCTTTGCCCTTTAGTAGTTTCGTTAATTCAGAAGAGTTTACGGCTAACAGAATAGGGTCCTTTTTATGACCGTAAACGACGGCGGGAACCAAACCGCTCTTTCTCAATCTTCGGGCAAACCCTTTTCCTGCATCATTGCGGAGAGTGGCCTTTAACTCACTTATTTCCATGTAATCCTCCTATATAAAAAGCGAATGTACTGAATCGTTATAATAGAT
>Ga0209253_10004952_pt1 | contig 11574 bp, 10 predicted proteins | sample FrelakmetBRP12BR_FD_187145 | JGI IMG/M metagenome (GOLD analysis project Ga0209253, IMG submission 187145) | Freshwater lake sediment microbial communities from the University of Notre Dame, USA, for methane emissions studies - BRP12 BR (SPAdes)... | ecosystem: Environmental > Aquatic >...
CGGCCGGTAATATAGGAGATAGTAGTTGGCCGACGCTTCCGCCGCCTTGCGGATAGCGAAATCGGGGTTGGTCGTGCTCTCGGAGAGGCCTCCCGTCGCCGCGGCCATCTGCCGGAACGACGCGTAGACATCGGACGAGAGGTCCTGGAGCTGCGCGGCCAGGACCGAGCCGCCGCCGAACATGTCCCGCATGGCGAAGGTCGGTCTCTTGGTGATGTAGAGGCAGTGGACGGTGATCGAGGCGTCCGAGAAATGGCGCTTGATCTTGTCGACGTCGAAGCCGACCGCCTTGATGAGCTCGGTCTGGCGGTCGTCCGCGAAGACGTGGGCCGGCAGGACCTCCCGCTGGAAGATGAGGAAAACGTGCTTTTCCCCGTCGAGGGCCTTGAGGATATCCGCGAAGGCCATGATCCGCTCCTCGGTGATCTCCGTGAGGTCCCGGATCTCCTTGGCCTGCTCGAAAAGGAGGTTTTCCTTAACGTCGGCCATATCGGGGGGGAACTCCTCGTCCTCCAGCCTGTAGAAGTCGACCATCAGGTTCCGGTAGCGGGAGTTACCCAGTGTGACGTCGGTCCGGAGGATGTCCTTGAGCCGCTCGGCGACCTTCGCCCGCGGCACCCGGGCGAGGTATTCCGAGCGGAACTTGTATGTCTTGGCCGGTGTGACGACGAACAGCGAGTCCTTGTCCCCCAGGACGTCGCTGAAGAAATAATCGATGGCCTCCTCGATCTTGGGCAGATATTCCTTGAGGTCCAGGTAGAGGACGTAGTTACGGACCTTCAAGGGGGCGGGCGGCGACGCCCCGGGCAGGACCTCCTCGCGGAGGACCTCCTTGTTCTTGATCAGATAGACGGCCTCGAGCGGCTGGCGGACGCCGTTCTCATAGACCTCGAAGTCCGCGAGCGTCAGCCCGTCGACGAAGGCGTCCTTCCTCAGGACCCGGACCGGGACCTCGATGTTGACGACGACGGAGGTGTGCTGTTGGGAGGGCTGCTGGGGCGGCGGCTGTCGGTCCGGCGCGCCGACCGCCTGCCCGGTGACGGCCAGCGCCGCGAGGAGGCCAAGCCCCGACAAGGCCGCGACGGTTCTTTTCCCGAACATCATGGGCTCCTTTCGCCGAGATCAATCTGAATACGCGCGGGGAGCGTCTAACATTATAACAAAAAGCGCAGGTCCCGGACCGTCCCGGCCCTATCTTCTAACCTGCGGAACCTCCTCTTATTATCCCCATGATTCTTGCATGGACGGGATGATCTCCTCTCTTCCCCGCGGCGAGGGACCCGGTTGGCGGCGCCACCTCAGGCCCCGGCCTTGCGGTGGTCCGGGATGCCGGCCCGCGTGCCGTTCCGGATCAATTGGAAGGCGGCCTCCAGGAACACGTCCCTGCCGTCTAGGAAATCCCGGTAGGCCTCGCGGACCGGATGGTCCGGGAGGATCGGCCGGGACTTGTCCATCCCCTCGACTGCCGCCGCGAAAGAGCTTCGGCCCAGGGTCAGGATGAGCGCGGTCTTGTCCAACCGGACTTCCGAGTTCTTCCCAGCGTTGCAAACATACGTCGAGCCGCTCGGCGTGCCCACGAATTTCCCCAAGCCGTGGTACTTGAGCAGGGCGCAGAAGTGCCCGTTGGTCGAGCCGCAGCATCCGTCGAGCAATGTATAGAGGCTCCCGGCGAAATGATCTTCGGGAAGCGGCACGGGCTCGGCCAGAGGGGCGTACTTGCCGTAGGGCTTGGCGAAGTAGGGCGCCGGCCTTTTTTCGAGGTAGGCATAGAGGATCACGGCGCAGAAGGGGTCGCCGCCGTCGTTGCCCCGGAGGTCCAGGACCAGGTTCTGGATGCCCTTGTCCTTGATCTCGCGGAAGCTCCTGTCCATGAATTCCCGGAAATCGTTGACCCTGTCGTAATAGCTGAACGTCCTGACCTTCATGACCGCCGTCCGGACGTCCTCCCGGAGCTCGAAGGTCAGGGGAGGGTGGTCGAAGTTGGCGAAGACGGCTTTCCTGACCGAGGCGAGGTCGGCCGGACGCAGCTCCGCGGTCATCGGCGTCTTCCCTCCGGGCGGCGTGTAGGTCGCCGTGTATCTCTCCGGGAAGCCGAAGACGCTGGCGTAGAACATGGAGAAGCGCCTCTCGACCTGGCTGTCGGTGAAATAGGGATTGAGCGCGTCGGCGGACGTGATCGCCCTCAAGGCGTCGAAGACCTTGTCCGCCGCGAGCCCGTTGATGCCGAGGAGGACGCTGCCGACCGGGATCTCCGGAGGTCCCCCGTAGCCTCCGGCGACGACCAGGAGCCCCTCGATGAGCCGGACCCGGAGAGGGAACAGATTCTCCGCTCCCAGCTCGAAGAACCTCCCCGGCATCCAGAGCGCCGTGTGCATGCAGCCGATCTTGGCGACCAGCGGCGCCGCGATCCTGAAGAATTCCTCGTAGCGCAATGGCCTGTCGATGAGCCGGTAGAGCTCCTCGAACAAGGCGTCGAACGCGGCCTTGGCCGTGTATTCAAAGGGGCTAGCGTGCTCCTCCTCCAGGATCCGGCGCAGCTGAAGGAGATCGTGCCTCAGGTCCTCGACGCTGAAGAGGGGGGCCGTCGGGGAGCTGCCGGGAGAGAGCGCGCTCTGCCCCCCGGCGGAAATGGCCCCTGAAATAGAGATGAGGGCAGCGATAACGAACGCTCTCGCCCTTCGGACGATCGTGTCATTCAAGAACGGGCTTCCCTTCGGCCTCTCAACGGGGGCCCTGCGACTCGAAGAGAGAGGATAGGCCGATCGTCCTCTGGCCCTTCTTCAGCTCCTCGACCAGGTCCAGGACGATGGCGCTCTTGAAGTCGCCGAGGTTGTAGACGTGGATGAGCCCCCGTTTCAGGTCGTAGATATTGGAATAGACGGTCCGGGAGCGGCCGGACTGGTGGGTCTTTTCGAGGGCCTCCCGGATGAGCTCCACGCTGAGCTCCTTGGCCGCGGACATGATCCTGTCCGCGGTCCCGTACCTCCAACAAGGGAACTCACCGCCCGTGATGTTCGACATGACAAAGTTCGTCGCGATCTGGTACCACGTGCCGCTCCGGACGCATTGGACCCGTCCCCGTCCGTATTCGACGACCATAGAGGCGCCTGTCCGGTCGGCGACAGGGAAACGGGCCCGCGCCAACGCAGGGACGTTCCATTTCTCGAACAGGGCCTCGACGTCCGCGCAGGTCGCGCACTTCGCCAGGATGACCGTCATGATAGGCATCGCGAGTGTCGGTTTGGCCGGATCGGGCAACCACCCCGTCGGGCTGAGCGCGTTGCCGTCGATGAACAGGCCCTGGTCGTTCAGGCCTCCCTGGACGGGGGCGTCGTCATAGCCGAAGACGATGCGGCCGTAATTATCTCCCGAGGCGGGGACGAGCGTCACGATCGTCTGGGGACGGTCGCGGTCCTCGTTGTTGCCGGCCAGGGCCATGCCGTCCTTGGCGGCCATGACGATCGTGCAGCTTTCCGGGCCGGATGCGCGGGGCCGGGACCGAAGCCGCTTCAAGGCCTCGGCGGCGTAAAGGCGGACCTCCTTGTCCTCGTCGCTGAGTGCCGCTTCGAGCGTCCCCAAGACCCGGTCGGACCCGATCTTGAGCAGGGCTACGATGACCGACCGTCGGACATGGACCTCCTCGCCCTCGAATCTCGCCATCAGGGCGTCCAGCGCAGCCACGGAGCCGATCTCTCCCAGCGCGTCGACGGCGGCCGCGCGGTCCCACCAGTTCGGCTCTTCCAGAAAGCCCAGCAGCGCGTCGACGGCGGCCGGCGCGCCGATCCGGCCCAGAGCGACGGCCGCCGCCCCCGACGTCGACTTGGTCCGGCTTCGGAGGATGGCGATGAGAGGCTCGACCGCCTCCTCCGAACCGATCTGGCCCAGGGCCGAGACGGCCCAGAACCGGACATTCGGGTCCTCGTCGGACAGGCGTCGAAGGAGAGGCCCCACCGCTTCCGCGGCGGGGACCCGTCCCAGGACGCGGGCGGCCTCCTGCCGGAAGCCCGGATCGGGATCGCCGAGCAACCCGATCAACGGGCCGGCCGCCGGCCCGCCGATGTCCGCGAGCGCGTCGGCGAGCCAGGACCTCCGCCGGTCGCTTTTCGTCCGCCTCATCTCGGCGACGAGCTTCTCCACACGGCCGGCCCCGGACTCGAAGACGCCGGCCGGCACATCGAGCTGGGCGTACTGCCGATGCCGGGCGTAGACATGGGAAAAGACCATAAGGACGGCGGTCGCGACGACGAGGACGAGGGCGATCTCCCCCTTCCTCTCCGGAACGCTTTTCCCGAGGAAAAGGCGGACCGGCGCGGAAAAGACCTTGCGAAGAAAGCGGGGGAGAGGCAGAAGAAAGGACGTCTTGCTCCGGTATTCGTCGTAGGCCTCTCCGGAGAGACGCCTCATCCGCCTTTCCTCGAGCAGGGCGATGCCGACGACGACCATCGTCGACAGGAGCCAGGGCAGGCTGGCCGGGATCCCCCAGGAGCGCTTGGGATAATTGACGCGCTTGAGGGCGAGGAGCATGCCGTAGCTCCAGACGATCCAGCCGAGGTATTGGGGATGGCGGGTAAGGCGGTAGATCCAGAGATCGGCAACGCTCTTTTCCCTCTGCCGGGCGACGAACCAGGCCAGGGTGCCAAAGGCGAAGAGGAGCAGACCTCCGCCGATGATGAACAGGACGAGCGGCCGGTGGATGTCGACGCCCCAGCCGCGGAAGAGGCTGAGCAGGAGGTCGTAGGGGAGATAGACGATGTCGCCGAGCCGGCCGAGGTCGAAAGAGGCGTCCAGGACCGGCAGCCAGGCCAGGTTCAGGAAACCCAGCCCGGCCAGGAAGAACATGACCGTCGCGAACTGGGCGAAGACCGGCAGGAAAAGCAGGCCCGCGCCGAGCGAGGAGAGGCCCGTCTTCCCCGAGGCGAAACCGGCGACGATGAGCGCGACCATCAGGCCGAAGCAGACGTATCCGACGGTCCGAAGATGGAAATGATCCAACAAGAGCTCGGTCCGGTATTCCGTCATCTCGTTGGCGTGGGAGTCCCCCTCGAGGGCCGGGGTGGCCTTGACCAGGGCCCCGTGCAGGAGCCTCGGCAGCTCGACCGAGGCGAAGGTCAGTCCCACGCTGAAGACAAGCGCCAGGAGGGCCAGGAGGACGAGGGAAGGGGATTTGGCGGGCATGATGGTCGGCCTTTCATTTCTTCTCGGCCCGATTGAGAGAGATGTACGACGGGAGGCTGTAGCTCATGTCGGAGGCGATCGTGTTGGCCTCCCCGCTCAGCCGGTCCCCGCGGAGGTGCAGCCCGAGCACGGTCCGATGGCTCGGAGCGGTCGCGTCGGACGTGGCGAAAAGCTGCGGGAAATGGATGACGGCGACGCCGCGGTTCTGGGTGGGTGGCTTCAGAGGGGAGAGCCCTTCTCCCGGGGCGCCGTCCGGCCCCAGCCGGAAGAGCTCCACCCGGCCGTCCGCGGCGACGACGAGCCGGACGGGGATCGTTCCCTCCCAGGTCTTGACCGTCCCCTCCCACGTCCCAACGGTCTCGGCGGGCGGCTTGAATGCCGCCGGCGCCGACGGCCCTCCCTGGCCCGAGGTCGCGGCGCTCAAGGCGCCGGCGTAGCGCGGGAGAAGCGCGCCGAAGATCCCGTCGCAGATCTGGATGGACGGGACGTTCTCACCGTTGATCAGGACGGCGACGCCCAGCCCTTCGGATGGGATCATGGCCAGATGGGCCCGGCAGCCGTCCATCCAGCCGCCGTGCGTGACGATGGGATAGCCGTGTCTCCGGCCCGTCTCCCAGCCCAGGGCGTACGAGGAATCGCGGACGTCCGGATCGCGCGCGCTCTGCATCGCCTTGACCGAGCCGGGCCTGAGGATCGTTTGCTGATCAGGCCGCAGGCGCCCCAGGTGCAGGAGCAGGAACAGGGCCAGGTCGTGCGCCGTGGCATGGATCGCGCCGGCGCCCCGGGTCTCGTGATCGCAGAAGGGGACGCGAGCCAGCGACGGGCCGTACTTCACGGCAACGTCGCCTTGGGCCGGCGGGGCCGTGACGACCGCCGTGCGGCTCAGGCCCAGCGGTTTGAACACCTCGGCCTGCAGGAATTCCGCATAGGGCCGGCCGGACACGCGCTCGATCACAGCCTCGAGGACCGTGTAGCCGAGATTGGAGTAGTTGTAGCTCTCGCCCGGCGGCGAGACCAGGATGCCGTAGCGTCCGAGGATCGTCTCGAGCGGAGGCTTCCGGCGCGACGTCCCCTCGTAATGGAAGCTCCAGAACATCGGCAGCCCCGAGGTGTGGTGGAGGATGCGCCGGATGGTCGCCCGCGCGGTGTCCCCTTCGCACGCGCGCAGGCCCGTGCCTTTGAGGTAGTCGTTCGCGGGCCGGTCCAAGTCTACGAGGCCCCGTTCGACGAGGATCATCAGGGCCGTGGACGTGAACGGCTTGGTGACCGAGGCGATCGGGTAGATGGTCTCGGGCGTGGCTTTGATCTTGTTCTCGATGTCGGCCAGTCCGAATGCCTCTTCCCAGATGATCTCGCCGTCCTTAATCACGGCCAGGGAAACGGAGGGGATCCTTTTCTCCTCGACCTGTCGAACGATCTTTTCCCTGACCACGGCCAAGGGGCCCGCCAGGTCTTGCGGGTTTCCCTCGGAGCCCGCGGCCGCGACCGGGATCGTCAGTCCCATGGTCACGAGAAACCTGGCGAGACGGATCATCTGAGATGCCCCCAGCTCATTTCTTCATGTCCGGATCGCGGACCTCCGTCTCCGCGCTCCTTCTTTTCAGCTCCTTCGCCACCTCGGTGTTGATCACCCGGCTGATAACGGCGTACATCAGCCAGATCGCGCCGACGGCGAGGGCCGTGATGAGGAGGGACCTGGCGGCGCCGTGCTTGCCGACGATGTTCGGATAGAGCATCACGGCCACGAACGCGGAGAGGGCCGCGGTCCAAAGCCTGAAGCCGAAGGCCGCTTTAGCGGTCATCCTGGTCCTCCCTGTTCTAGCGGATCTTGCCCATATGGGCGGCGATGGCCTCGGCCATCATCCGGCACCATTCCGGGACATAAGCCCGGGCCTCCTCCACGTCATATTTGGCCGGGTCGCCGACGAAGCCAAGGGGCGTGACCTTTCGGGCGTCCTTCAGCCATTCCCCGATCATCTGCGCGGTGAGACGCGTTGGGGAGAGCGTTCTCGCCAGCCGCTCATCGACCAGGCCCGGAAAGAAAGCGGCCACGATCCCGGTCTCTCCGGCTCCGGCGTGAATGTCCATGTAGGGGGACTTCGCTCCCTTGTCCGGCGGCATCTGATGAAGGAGGACCCAAGACGGGGGCTCGCCGGTCAATCCGAGCTGCCGCACGTCGTCGGCCGAAACGAGATAGCGGATATCCATCTCCGGCTGCTTCAGGGCTTCCAGGATGGCCTGGATGACCGCCCGCTTGTGCTGGCCGTCGCCGTGAGCGTTGATGATGAAAATGCGCCGGAATCCCATCGACTTCAGGGAGGCGAAGATGTCCCCGAGCAGGGCCTTGGCCGTCTCGGGCCGGACAGCGAAGGTCCCGGGGAAGACGTGGGTGGCGGAGTTGACGCCCCAGAAAAAGGGAGGGGCGACGACCGCCCTGATGCCCCTGGCCTCGAGCTCGCGCCGGGTGAGCTTGCAGAGGTAATAGCCCAGATACGTGTCGACGCCGCAGCTCATGTGGGGACCGTGCTCTTCGATGACCGCAGTGGTCATCAGGACCAGGGCCCCGTCCTTGGCGGCCTTCTCGACGTCCGTCCAAGGCATGTCGACCATGGTCTCGTCGAAGATGGAATAACCGCCGTCGCGCGACGTCTCCGGGGCGGCCGGCCCTTGGCCGCTTCGAACGAGGCCGGCCAACGTAACCGATGCCGCAACGAGCGACAGGACGCACAGGAACTTCGGATCTTTTCCTGCTCTCATTTCACGCTTCTATCGGGCTTCCAGATGCCGAGGCCTTTCTCCCGGGCTTCTTTCTCCAAGTCGAGGTAGTGCTTGAGTTCGTCGGGGAGGTACCTGCGGTCGACCCGCGCATATCCTTTTTTCAACAGGACCTCGTTGAAGCAGGCTTCGAATCCCTTGTCGCGGGAGAACGAGCCGTAACGGATCAGGACGAAGGGGAAGCCCTGCTCGTCGTAGACGATGCCGGCCGCCGTATTGTCCGTCGTCCAGGTGGCCAGCTGGACCAGCTTGCCTTCGAGCTCCTTCAGGGTGAACTCGTAGACCTCGCGGCCGAGGGGCTCGCCGAGCCGGGGGGCCCGGAGCCCGGTCAGGCGGGCGATGAACGCGTCGCCGAACTGAACGATGTCCCCGCTGAGGACCTTCTTGACGACCCCCGTGTTAGCCGCGGCGGTGATCGCGGCGGCCAGAACGGCCGCCAGGATCAAGAGCCGGCGCTTGATCGGCTTTGACATTTGTTCCTCCTTGAGACGGATCGTCCGCCTTCCCCGGGAAAGCCCGGCTATTTCATCCCGACCAGCTTGACCTCGCCTTTCCGCGTCTGGATCGTCGGCAGGGTCTGGCCGAGCGCGCTGAGGGTGATGGAGATGTCCATCTTCATGTCGCTGGTCGACTTGAGGTAGATCCCCTCCTTGACCGCGAAATACCACATGTCCGTCCCCTTGCCGGTCCCGGAGAAGACCATGTCCATGCCCTGCTGGTTGCCGGAGCCGGAGATGCCGCCGGTGACCTCGGAACGGATCCGGGCGCACTCCCGGCCGTCGATCGTCTCGAGGCCTTCGAAGGTGTTGATGTTCTGGAAGTCGAGCCGGAGCTCGATCCCGCCGGCCTTCTCGGTCGTCCCGCCGCCGGAGGGCCAGGAGTCACCGACCCGGAGGGGTTTCCCGGGCAGGTCGGGGAAGAACAGCTTGAAGCCGGTCGCGATGCTGCGCGGTCCGGTCGGCGCCTCGTAAGTGATGGCCTCGGCGGCGGAGACGTCCACTTCCGATCCCAGCGGCGAGAGGACCATGTCGAAAGACCGGCCTTGGAGCGAGGTCATGTCCGGCGACACGTCGCCTTGGGGGGAGGTGATGGTCGCGGACATGCTGTCGATGGTCACTCCGATCAGGAAGTCCTGTCCCTTGCGCCCCTTGGCCCGGAGGGAGAAGGCGTCGCTGCTGGTCGAATGCGATTCCCGCGTCTGGCCCATGATCTCGGCGGACTCGACAGCTTCCCCGCTTGTTCGGTAGCTCAAGGTCCGGCCTTCCGGCATCTTGTACTCGAGGACGATGCCTGAGGGCGTTGCCGCGGGGGGAGCGGGAGCCTTGGCGACGGACGCCGCCGGAGCGCCGGCGACGGCGGGCGGCTCGGTCCTGGCGGCGCAGCCGGCCAGGAGCAGGGCCGCGGCGAGACTCGATGCCCAGACCGCGCGTCCGACGAGAGTACGTTTCGTGATCATCGAAGAACCTCCTTTATCCTTTTCATCCCTTTGGGGAAAGGACCGCGGCGACAACGAAGACCAGGGTCAACATGATGGCCCCGATACAGATCCCGTAGAGCGGGCCCGGCTTCCCGGTCTCCTTCTCCGTGGCCTCTTTATAGGCTTTGAGATATCGGCCGAAAAAGATGCGCGCCAGGAAGATGTTCGTCTTGTATCCCCGGCGGTCGAGCGCGGCCATGATCATGATGTATGAAGCGACATGGACGAGCGCCGTCGCTCCTCCTAGCCCGAGGAAGATCGACCGAATCGGCATGTTCCTGTCCTCTTTTTATGGGCTCCCCATCCCGGTTATTTGAGGGCCCCGGCCGCCTTCAGGCCTTTGTCGAGGTAGCTCTGGCGGAGGCCCTCCCGGCGAGCCAAGTTCTCGAGATGGAGATGCAGCGCGACGACCTCCGAGAGGACCGCGTCGGCGATCGCGGCCAGTCCGACGCCGGCCCCGCCATGGTCGTTGACCATGAACGCGAGGGCCTTCCAGTCGGGGGGCTGGCCGGTCCGTTCCTCGATGAAATCGGCCATGGCGTAGCGGTACATCGGCCAGTAAAGGACCTCGGGGTCCATGGCCGCGGCCTGCCGGACGGCGCTCAGGAGGCGCGAGTAGCGGACGGCGAAAAGATCGTCCACCCGTTTGGCCTCGCGGGCCGCCTTCAGGTCCCTGGCCAGCTTGAGGACGCCTTGGCCGATGTCCCCGCTTCCGCCCACGGGCGCCGCGGACGTGACGACGAGAACGACCAGGCGGTCCAGGAGGTCGAAACCCGGTTGGGCCGCCGCGGACGGCGCTTGTCCCGCGGCGGGAAGCGTGGCGACGGCCAGGGCGGCGGCTGCGACCAGTCCCATGAACTTGACGCGCTTCTTCATATCGTTCTCCTTTCCCGTCATTTGATCCTCTCCACCGCCTGGTCTTTATGCTCGCGGGTCACGGCGGTCATTACGGATCCCCTCCGCTATTTGAATTCCGCGATGAATAATGCCCAATCGTCGGTTGCCGCGTCGGCTTTGAGGTAAAAAAGCCTGTTGTCGTGGACGGCGTAGTAATGGACGCCGTTGAGCGTCGCCAGGAGAGGGGCGTCCTCGATCCGGGGCAGATAGACGTCGCTCAGGATCTCTCCCCTCATGTCCAGGACCAGCCAGTTCTCCCGGTCCCCGCGGCGCTTCGACGTCCGTGCAAAGATCTTACCGCCGGCGACGGCGAAATCCCTGATGGCGGGCAGGGCGTCCGGCCAGACGAGCGTGCTCATCCTCTTGAATTCCTCGAATCCGGCCCGCTTGACGAAGGGGATGGTCTTGACGGCTTCGACGGCCTCGTTCCTGTTGGCGTCCGTGACCGGGGTCCGTTCGGCTTTCCTCTCGATCCGACCGATCCGCTCCCCCCGGCTGTCGTAGATCTCGAGAACGAAACCTTCTCGGCTCTTTTCCACGAAGACCTTGTCGTCCCAGACCGCGAAGTTCAGCACGTCGGGGATCATCTCGAACGTCCTTGTCGTCTGCTGGACCGACGACTCCTGCCGGCCCAGCTCCTTGAGGGATTCCCCCTTTGCGTTCAGGAGATGGAGGCATTGAAACTGGAGATCCTTCTCGAAGTGCTCGAGCTTGACGGCCACGAAATTCTCCCCGACGGGGACCATCCGGCTGAAGCCGACGGGCTTGCGCGCTTCACTGACCAGCTTGCCCTCTTTCGAGAACCGGACGGTCCTGTCGAAGCCGTCGACCACGATCGCGTCCGGCAGGACCGTCACGGTGTTGTACCAGTAATCCGCCGCGCGGAATTCCCCCGGACCTTCCCCCCGGCCGCCGATCCTTCTGAGAAGCGCCCGGTCCTTCAACGAGAACACCAGGACCTCGGGGCCCTCGACGACGTAGAGGGTATCGCCGGCGACCGTGATCATTTCGGGCATGAAAACGCCCGTCAGGGTATTCTGCCCCGCGGGAGAACCCGCCTCTGCCTGCAGGACGAGGATCATGGAGACGAACAACATCAACGACCTTTTCAAACGCTTCCTCCTCTCCGCCATTTGGATCATTCCGTCCCGTCAGCGGCGGACCGCCGGGAGGATGCGGTCGTAGAAGACCGAGATGGGCTGGCCCGATTCGGCGCCCGTCTTGGCGTCGCCGCACATGGCCACGACCAT
>Ga0209253_10004953_pt1 | contig 11573 bp, 9 predicted proteins | sample FrelakmetBRP12BR_FD_187145 | JGI IMG/M metagenome (GOLD analysis project Ga0209253, IMG submission 187145) | Freshwater lake sediment microbial communities from the University of Notre Dame, USA, for methane emissions studies - BRP12 BR (SPAdes)... | ecosystem: Environmental > Aquatic >...
GCCGCCCGGCAACGGGAAGCGGAGGCCGCCCGGCAGCGGGAAGCGGAGGCCGCCCGGCAGCGGGAAGCGGAGGCCGCCCGGCAGCAGCGGGAAGCAGTGGAAGCGGCCAAGCGTCGTGCAGCAGCGGAAGCAGCGGACGTTGCCAAGCGTCGTGCAGCAGCAGAAGCGGCGGACGTTGCCAAGCGCCGTGCAGCAGCAGAAGCAGCGGACGCGCCGCGACTTGCTGACGACCGCCAGCCGGCTCGTCGCCGACGGTCAGCGGCCGAGCGTGGGCGACGTTGCCGACGCCGCCGGCGTGTCGCGCCGCACCGCGTATCGCTATTTCCCCACGCAAACGAAAATGCTCGTCGAGGCCGCGCTCGAGGGTGTCCGGCCGGAGATCGAAGGGGCGCTTGCGTCGGCGCCGTCGGGACCAACTCATGCTGAGATGCAGGCAAGAGTCGATACGCTCGTGCGCGCGGTGCAGGAAGGAGCGGTGGTCAACGAGCACCGGTTGCGCACGATGATTCACCTCACGGTGCTGGAGAAGCCGCAGCCCGGAACGCTGCCGCGCGGCGGCCGGCGCGTGGACTGGGTCGAACTGGCGGTGAGCCCCCTCAAGGCTCGCCTCGGCAAGGCGGCCTACGGTCGGCTGGTCTCGGCACTGGCCCTCATCACCGGCATCGAAGCACTGATCGTGCTGCGCGACATCCGCGGACTCAGCGAAGCGCAGGCCATCCAGGCGAGCCAGTGGATGGCCCGGGCCGTGCTGCGCGAAACACTGCGGGAAGCCGGCCTGGATTAGTCGCGCCGGGGTGTCGCGCGGCAACCTGGTGCCGGACCCCAAGGCCAGCGAGGCTTGCCGCTGACGCATGGACGCGATTCTCTGCTGATAACCAGCCGTTCTCGTGCGGTGACCGTATTGTCACCTCCGTTCGACTGACCGCATAACCGCCACTGCCTAGCATTGCGTTCTCCTGATACGGATTTCTCCGGGAGAACGACGATGTCCCTGCCCTCGAACCGTCGGCGTAGCGCGATCCTCGCAGCCGCAGTCCTGTTACCCCTTTGCGCCGCGCAGGCCCAGCAGGCCGAGCCCACCATCCAGGACCTCCTGCAGCGGATCGAGCAACAGGAACAGAAGATCCTCGTGCTCGAGCGCAAGCTCGAGATCCAGGACGAGGCCGCGGCGACGGCCAAGACGACCACGCCGGTCGTGAAGGCGAGCCCGAAGGGCTTCAACTTCGCGTCGCCCGACGGCCAGAACCAGATCAAGCTGCGCGGCACGCTGCACTTCGACGGGCGCTTCTTCGAGAGCGACGACCCGAACGGCCTCAAGGACACGTGGCAGGCCACGCGCGTGCGCCCGATCCTCGAGGGCACCGTCGGCGGCATCTACGACTTCAAGTTCATGCCGGATTTCGGCCAGGGGCGCACGGTCATCCAGGACGCCTACGTGACGGCGCGCTTCAAGCCGCAGTTCCAGGTCACGGCCGGCAAATTCAAGGCCCCGGTCGGCCTCGAGCGACTGCAGTCGGCCAACGACATCCGGTTCGTCGCCCGCGCGTTCCCGACCAGCCTCGCGCCTAATCGCGACATGGGCCTGCAGGTGGGCGGCAACCTGCTGGGCGACCGGCTGAACTACGCGGTGGCCTGGACCAACGGAGTCAACGACGGCGGCAGCACCGAGACGTTCGCCGACGTGGACACCAACAGCGGCAAGGAATGGTCGGCGCGCCTGTTCGCGCTGCCGTTCGGCGAGAGCGAGAGCTTCGCGCTGCGCGGCCTCGGCATCGGCATCGCAGGTACGTACGGCTCGTTCGACGGCACGACCGCGCAGCCACTCGTGGCGTCGTACCGCACGCCGGCGCAGTCGACGTTCTTCAGCTACCGCGGCGGCACAGCCACGCCGACGCTGGCGAACGGCACCCGCACACGCCTCGCGCCGCAGTTCTACTGGTACGCCGGGCGCTTCGGCCTGCTCGGCGAGTACACGGAGGTTTCGCAGGACGTTGCCCGGACGACGACGGCCGGGCGGCGCACCGACACCCTCGACACGTCCGCGTGGCAGATCCAGGCCTCGTGGTTCCTGACCGGCGAAGAGGAGAGTTTCCGTGGCTTCAAACCGAACAGCGTATTCTCCCTGGACAACCGTACCTGGGGCGCCTTCGAACTGGTGGCGCGCTACCATGTGCTCGATCCCGACGACGACGCCTTCGTGGGCGGCGCGGCCTCTTTCGCGGATCCGGCTGTCTCGGCTCGCAAGGCCAGTGCGTACGGCGTGGGCCTCAACTGGTATTTCAACGAAAACCTGAAGTGGGTGCTCGACTACGAGCAGACGAGCTTCGACGGCGGCGCCCCCGCCGGTGAAGACCGTGAGGACGAGAAAGTCTTCCTCACCCGCTTTGCACTCGGCTTCTGACGGAGAAATGGCATGACGACGAATCGGATCTTCAAGCGCCTCGCCGTCGCGGCCCTCGCCGCGACGATGCTGGCCGCACCGTCAGTGCGCGCGGAGACGCAGCTGCTCAACGTCTCGTACGACCCGACGCGCGAACTGTACGAGGACTACAACAAGGCTTTCGCGACGTACTGGAAGCAGAAGACGGGCAAGGATGTCACCATCCGCCAGTCTCACGGCGGCTCCGGTAAGCAGGCGCGCACCGTGATCGACGGCCTGCCGGCCGACGTGGTGACGCTGGCGCTGGCCTACGACATCGACGCGATCGCGCAGCAAGGCAAGCTGCTGCCGGCCAACTGGCAGACGCGCCTGCCGAACAACAGCGCGCCGTACACGTCGACGATCGTGTTCCTGGTACGCAAGGGCAACCCCAAGGGCATCAAGGACTGGGGCGATCTCGTGAAGCCCGGCGTGTCGGTCATCACGCCAAACCCGAAGACTTCGGGCGGCGCGCGCTGGAACTACCTCGCGGCCTGGGCGTGGGCGCTGAAGCAGCCGGGCGGCAGTCCGGCCACGGCCGAGGCGTACATCGGCAAGCTCTACAAGAACGTGCCGGTGCTCGACACGGGCGCGCGCGGCTCGCTCACGACGTTCGCGCAGCGCGGCATCGGCGACGTGCTGATCTCGTGGGAGAACGAGGCGTTCCTCGCCACCAAGGACCTCGACAAGGACAAGTTCCAGATCGTCGTGCCCTCGGTGAGCATCCTCGCCGAGCCCCCGGTGGCCGTCGTCGACAAGGTCGCCCTGCGCCGCGGCACGACGGACACCGCGCGTGCCTACCTCGAGTACCTGTACTCGAAGCCCGGCCAGGAAATCGTCGCGAAGCACTACTACCGCCCCCGCGACCCCGAAGTGGCCGCGAAGTACGCGGACGTGTTCCCGAAGATCCCGGCCTTGGTGACGATTGCGGACTTCGGTGGCTGGGGCAAGGCCCAGGCCACGCACTTCGCCGACGGCGGCCTCTTCGACAAGATCTACGCCCGCTGATCGACGGCGAACTGCACCGCCGGCGGCGACTCAGGGACGAGTCGTCGCACGGCACCTGAACCCCCGCTCGAACCACCGGCGCGCTACCATGCGCGCTGCGGAACTTCCGCAACGGTGGTTCATTTTTCTTGGCGGGAGTCGGGTGATCGGGTTCCATCACGTGCTGAAGCGGCTGGCGATCCTGGTCGCCGTCTCGATCGTTGCGGCCGCCTGCAGCAACAGCACGAGCGGCACCGTCCACCTGCTCAACGTCTCGTACGACGCCACGCGTGAGCTGTACACGGACTACGACGCCGTGTTCACGAAGCACTGGAAGGAGAAGACCGGCCAGACGGTGGTGCTGCACCAGTCGCACGGCGGCTCGGGCAAGCAGGCGCGCACGGTGATCGACGGCCTGCCGGCGGACGTCGTCACGCTCGCACTCGGCTACGACATCGACGCGATCGCCACGAAGGGCAGGCTGCTGCCCGCGAACTGGCAGACGCGCCTGCCGGACAACAGCGCGCCGTACACGTCGACGATCGTGTTCCTGGTGCGCAAGGGCAATCCCAAGGGCATCCAGGACTGGGGCGACCTCGTGAAGCCGGGCGTGTCCGTGATCACCCCGAACCCGAAGACCTCGGGCGGTGCGCGCTGGAACTATCTCGCGGCCTGGGCCTGGGCCCTGAAGCAGCCGGGCGGCAGTCCGGCCACGGCCGAACAATACATGCGCAAGCTTTACCAGAACGTGCCGGTGCTCGACACGGGCGCCCGGGGCGCGCTGACGACGTTCGCGCAGCGCGGCATCGGCGACGTGCTGATCTCCTGGGAAAACGAGGCGCTCATCGCGAGCCGCGACCTCGAGAAGGGCGGGCTCGAGATCGTGGTGCCGTCGGTCAGCATCGTGGCGGAGCCGCCGGTCGCCGTCGTGGACAAGGTGGCATTGCGGCGCGATACGTCCGACGTGGCGCGCGCCTATCTCGAATACCTGTATTCCCCGGAAGGCCAGGAGATCGTCGCGAAGCATTACTTCCGGCCGCGGGACCCTGCCGTCGCGGCGCGGCATGCGGACGTGTTTCCGCCGGTCGGTCAGCTGGTGACGATTGCCGACTTCGGCGGCTGGGCCGAGGCGCAGGCCACGCACTTCGACGACGACGGCGTCTTCGACCGCATCTATGCCCACTGAGGCGCGCGACACGGTGAGCGGATGGTCGCTGGCCGCAGGCTGAACCCCTCCTCCACGCCGGGCTCAGGCGCCATGGCCACGCTGCGGGCCCTGCCTGAAGTGTTCCAGTACACGCGCCAGGCCCTCGATCTGGTCTGGGCCACGAGCCGCCGGCTCACGGTCTCGCTGGCACTGCTGACGGTGCTCGCCGGCGTCCTGCCGGCGGCCATCGCGTTCATCGGCGCGCGCATCGTCGACGCGGTGGTGGCCGCCATCGGGGCGCAGGCGTCGGGCGGGGCGGACCTGACGACGGTGCTCGGTTACGTCGCGCTCGAAGGCGTGCTCGTGGCGCTGACGGCGGCCACGCAGCGCGGACTCTCCACCTGCCAGTCGCTGCTCCGCGCGCAACTCGGCCAGCGCGTCAACGAGATGATCCTCGAGAAGGCGCTGACGCTCGAGTTGCGCCACTTCGAGGATTCGGAGTTCTACGACAAGCTGACGCGCGCGCGGCGCGAGGCCTCGAGCCGTCCTTTGTCGCTGGTGATGCGCAGCTTCGGGCTCGTGCAGAACGGCATCGCGCTGCTCAGCTTCGGCACGTTGCTGGTGCAGTTCTCGCCGTGGGCCGTCGCCGTGCTGCTGCTCGCGGGCCTGCCGTCGTTCATCGCCGAAGCGAAGTTCTCGGGCGATGCTTTCCGGCTGTTCCGCTGGCGCTCGCCCGAGACGCGCATGCAGATGTACCTCGAGACGGTGCTGGCGCGCGAAGACCACGCGAAGGAAGTGAAGCTCTTCGACCTCGGCCCGCTGCTGCTCAAGCGCTACCGCTCGATCTTCCAGAAAGTGTTCAAGGAAGATCGCCGGCTCACAATCCGGCGCGACACCTGGGGATTCTTTCTCGGGCTGATCAGCACGGCGGCGTTCTACGCGGCGTACGCGTGGATTGCCGTGAGCGCGGTTCGCGGCCGCATCACGCTCGGCGAGATGACCATGTACGTGCTCCTGTTCCGACAAGGGCAATCGGCGGTGTCGTCGATCCTCTCCGCGATCGGCGGCATGTACGAAGACAACCTGTATCTCTCCACCTTGTACGACTACCTCGACACGCCGGTCGATGAGGCCGGCGGTACGGCAACGGCCGGGCCGCAACCGTCCGAGGGCGTGAAGTTCGATCACGTGAGCTTCACGTATCCGGGCGCCACCGAGCCCGCCGTCAGCGACGTGAGCTTCCAGCTGCGTCCGGGCGAGAGCCTCGCGCTCGTCGGCGAGAACGGCTCCGGCAAGACCACGCTGATCAAGCTGCTGACGCGCCTTTATGCTCCGTCGAGCGGCCGCATCACGCTCGACGGGCTCGATCTCGCGCAGTGGAGCCCTGCGGCGCTGCGCCGTCGCGTCGGCGTGATCTTCCAGGACTTCGCGCGCTACCAGTTGAAGGTGGGCGAGAACATCGGCGCCGGCGACGTGACGCACTTCGACGACGAGGTGCGCTGGCACGAGGCGGCGAGCCTCGGCATGGCCGCCCCGTTCGTCGAGGAGCTGCCCGCCGGCTACCAGACGCAGCTCGGCAAGTGGTTCAAGGACGGGCGCGAGCTGTCGGGGGGCCAGTGGCAGAAGATCGCGCTGTCACGCGCGTTCATGCGCGGGGAATCGGACATCCTCGTGCTCGACGAGCCGACGGCCGCGATGGACGCGCGCGCCGAAGCGCAGGTGTTCGAGCAGTTCCGCGAACTGGCGAAGGAGCGGATGGTGATCCTGATCTCGCACCGGTTCTCGACCGTGCGCATGGCCGACCAGATCCTCGTGATCCAGGGCGGGCAGGTCCTGGAGCGCGGCAGTCACGAGCAGCTGATGGCTCTCAACGGGCATTACGCGCAGCTGTTCCAGCTGCAGGCCAAGGGATACCGCTGAGAGGTCGCTGAGGTTGCCGCGGCAACGTTCCAGCCGGAACGCCCTGGGGTCGTCAGCTATCCGGCGGCGCCCGCGTTCAACCGATAGCCCGCGCCAGACTCAGTCTGCAGGTATTTCGGCCCGGCGGGATCGGCCTCGATCTTCTGGCGCAACCGATGCACGAGCTGCTTGAGCAGCTGCCGGTCCCCGCTCCCACGATGTCCCCACACGTGCGTCAGCAGTCGCTCCGTGCTCACCACGTGGCCGGCATTCGCGATGAGGATCTGCATCAGCCGCGTCTCGAGCTTGGTGAGCTTCACCGGCGCGGCATCGCCGACCTGCAGCGCATGCGCCTCGAGGTCGAGCTTGAACGGGCCCGCGCTCGCCGCGCCGCCGGATTCGAGGCCGGCGCGCCGCAGCAACGCCTTCACGCGCGCGAGCAGCGTGCGTGGGCTGAACGGCTTCGTGAGGTAATCGTCCGCGCCGAGGTCGAGCGCGCGCACGAGGTCTTCTTCCTCGCCGCGCGCCGTCAGCATCATGACCGGAATGCGTGAGTGTTCGCGGATCGCCTTGCAGATGTCGAAGCCGCTGCCGTCCGGCAGGTTGATGTCGAGAATCGCAAGATCGGGCGACTCCGCGGCGAACTGCCGGATCGCGGTCTGCGCGTTGGCGGTCTTCACGACGACGTAGCCGCTCTGCGTCAGCGCGAAGCCGACCAGGGCCAGGAGGTCCGCATCGTCGTCGACGATGAGGATCTTCATGCGTCCTCACCGGCCACGGGCAAGGTCACGGTGAAGCGCGTGCGACCGGCGTCCGTGCGAGCCGCCGCAACGCGACCGCCGTGGCGATCGACGATGGACTTCACGATCCACAGCCCGAGCCCGAGCCCGCGCGGCTCCGGCTCCTGGTCGGCCGCGCGGTAGAAGCGCTCGAAGATCGAGCCGCGCTCCGGGTCGGCGACGCCCGGGCCTTCGTCCTCGACCCACACGTTCACTTCGCTGCCGGCGATGTCCCCCGAGACATGCAGGGTGCTGCCTTCCGGCCCGAACTTGTTGGCGTTGGCGAGCAGGTTGACGAACACCTGCGTCAGCCGCGGCGCATCGCCCATCACATCGGGCAGGAACTCCGGCAGCGCGATCTCGAGCGACTGGTTTCGCTGCGCGAGCAGGCCGTCGACCAGCTCACCGGCGTCGCGGACGACATCCTCGAGCGCGACCCGCTGCGAGCGGATGCCGAGCTGCCCCGACTCGATCCGCACGCTCTCGAGCAGGTTGTCTATCAGACGCGTGAGCCGCAGCGTGCCTCGCTGCAGCGAGGCGACGAGTTCCTGCAGCTGCTCGCGCGGCATCTCCTGCAGGTTGTCCTGCAGCAGTTCGAGCGATGCGAGCTGCGCCGCAAGCGGCGTGCGGAACTCGTGGGAGATGTTCGCCAGGATCGAATCCCGCGCGCGACGGGCCAGCTCGAGATCGGTTTCGTCGCGCATCACCTGCACCTGCAGGCCGTCGACCATCCGCGCGCTGGTGATGATGACCGTGCGCTTGCTGCCGTCGGGCTTCGGCAGGAATTCCGTGGCCTGCGCCGACCCCTGGTTGCGCGCCGCCACGATCGGGCAGTCCGACTCGCACGGACGCTTGCCGTCCTTCGTGGTGCACGGCTTCAAGACGTCGCCGCAAAATTTCCCAAGTGCGTCGCTGGACGACACCCCGAACATCTGCTCGGCCTGCGGATTGAGGTAGCGCAGGTTCCGGTCGCCATCGACCGCGAACACGCCCTCCACCACGCCGCGCAGCATCGCCTGCGCCTCGGCTTCGCGGCGCCTCAGCGCGCCGTTGAGGTCGACGAGATTGCGCCGCATGTCTTCCATGGTGCGGGCGAGCGCCGCGGTTTCGGGACCGCCGGAAACCGGGATGGACGTCGAGAAGTCGCCGCGACCGAGGCGCCCGGCAGACTCCGCGAGTGTCTGCAGCGGCCCGACGATGCGCCGGGCCAGCAGCAGCGCCGCAGCAATGGCGAGCAAGCCCAGGATGACCGCGGTCCACGCGAGGCGGCGCACGAAACCGTCCACCTCCCCGTCGACGCCCGACGCGGGCAGGCGCGCCTCGAGCAGCGCTACTCCTTCGCCCGTCGACGCGGCAATCGGCGTGCTCGACGCGTACAGGTCGAGCGCGTCGATCCGCTCCGCAAACGTGCTGCCGTTCGTGAGCGCCGTCGAATGCAGTTCCTTGAAGGTCGGCTCGACGTTGTCGAGCCACTTGGACAGCCGCACGAGGCGGACGTCGATACCGGCGGCTTCCGTCAGCGACCGCGCGAGCCTGGCGTCGAAATACCGCAGCACCACGACGCGCGTGTCGACGAGGTTGGGAATGGATGCCGTCGCGCCGAGCAGGCCGTCGGGCACCCCGGCCGGCGCAAGCATGAAGCGCTCACCCTGCTCTGCCGCGCTCTCGAGCAGTGGCGCCCAGTTCAAGGCCGGCTGCGTGGACCCGAGCAGGACATCCGGCCCGACGACGACGGCGCAGGCGCTCAAGGCCACGGCGTCGCAGGAACGGTGCAGCACCAGCTCGAGTTGCTCGCGATTGCCCTCGCGGATCAGGCGCTGCATGGCGGGGCGCGCCGCAAGCACCCGGGCCGCGGTGAGCGTGTCCTCGCCGATGCGGCGTACTTCCTCGCGCGCGGCCACCCCGGCGAGCTGCACTCGGGAGAGCGCCTGCTGCTCGGCCTGCTTGCGCAGCAGGCTCACCGCACTGAAGGCGAGCACGACGATGGCTGCCAGCAGCAGCCCGCCGACCGTAAAGGCCAGCGAACGCTCCAGGGACTTCGGGCCGGCCGCCAGGCGTCGCAGGCTCGCCAGCCATTCTTTGAGCGTATACGTCATCCGTTCAACCCGTGCGCCGGTCGGCCCGCCATTCCACGAGTGTCTTGATCACCAGCGTGACGATGGCGAGCAGCGCCAGGAGCGAGGCCACGGCAAATGCCGCGACGAAATTGTATTCGTTGTAGAGGATTTCGACCTGCAGCGGCATCGTGGTGGTCATGCCGCGGATGTGGCCCGACACGACCGACACCGCGCCGAATTCGCCCATGGCGCGGGCGTTGCAGAGAATCATGCCGTAGAGCAGGCCCCACCGGATCTTCGGCAGGGTAACGCGCAGGAAGGTCACCCAGGCGCTGGCCCCCAGGGTGATCGCGGCCTCCTCCTCCTCGCTGCCCTGCTGCTGCATCAGCGGGATCAGTTCGCGGGCCACGTAGGGGAAGGTGACGAAGATGGTCGCCAGCACGATGCCCGTCACCGTGAAGATGATCGCGATGTCGCGCGCCTGCAGCCACTGGCCGAACCAGCCGTGCGCGCCGAACAGCATCACCAGCACGAGGCCCGCGATGACCGGCGACACCGCGAACGGCAGGTCGATCAGCGTGATGAGCAGGCTCTTGCCGCGGAATTCGAAATTCGCGATCGCCCAGGCCGCGCAGATGCCGAAGATCGTGTTGACGGGCACGACGATGGCGGCCGTGAGCAGCGTCAGGCGGATCGCGGCGAGCGTGTCCGGGTCCCTGAAGCTCTCCAAATACGCCGCGACGCCTTTCGCGAGCGCCTGTGCCAGCACCGCGCCGAGGGGCGCCAGCAGCAGCAGCGCGAGGAACGCGATCGAGATGAAGATGAGCATCGCGCGGCCGGCGCGTGTGCCGACCGAGGCGTTGCGGCGCGCTTCGACGCGCGGTGCGGCGCCGGCCATGTCAGCGCCCCGCCTGCGTGTGCCGGCGGCGTCCCCACGCCTGCACGAGGTTGATCGCGAACAGCATCACGAACGACATCACCAGCATGATGAAGCCGAGCGCCGCGGCGCCCTGGTAGTCGAACTGCTCGAGCTTGATGACGATGAGCAGCGGCGTGATCTCGGTCTTGAGCGGCAGGTTGCCGGAGATGAACACGACCGAGCCGTACTCGCCGATGCCGCGCGCCAGCGCGAGGGTGAACCCCGTCAGCAGCGCCGGGAACACCGCCGGCAGGATGATGCGGCGGAAGATGGTGAACGGACCCGCGCCGAGGCTTTCGGCGGCTTCCTCGAGGTCGCGCTGCGCCTCGACCAGCGCCGGCTGCACGGAACGCACCACGAACGGCAGGCCGATGAGGATCAGCGCCACGACGACGCCGAGCCGCGTGTAGGCCACCTGCACGCCCGCTGCCGCGAGCTTGAGGCCCAGCCAGCCGTTCGGCGAGAAGACGGTGGCGAGCGCGATGCCCGACACCGCCGTGGGCAGGGCGAAAGGCAGGTCGATCAGCGCGTCCACCAGCCGGCGGCCCGGGAAGTCATAGCGCACCAGCGACCACGCGACGATGAAGCCGAACACGGCATTGATCACCGCAGCGACCATGGCCGCACCGAAGCTGAGGCGATACGACGCCATGGCGCGCGGGTCGGTGAGAATGGCCAAGAATTCGGACCCGCTCAGGCTCGCGGTCTTCAGCACCAGCGCCGCGAGCGGCAGCAGCACGATGCCACTCAGGAAGAACACGGTGAACCCGAGCGTGAGGCCGAAGCCCGGCAGGATGCTTGGCTGGCGGAACCAGTGATTGCCCATGCGCTCAGTACCCCGTGGCCCGTGCGTTCACGATCATTACGGGACGTTCCGGCTGCCCTTCGAGCATCTGGCCGAGCCACTTCCAGTCGATGTGGTCCGGATCGGAGGTGCCGAGCACCAGCATCGAATTCGCGTGCAGCGACAGCTCGCGCTGCAACTCGTCCGCGACGTCGCCGAACCGCAGCTCCGTGCGCATGTCGAGGCCGTGCTCGGCGAGCGCCGCCGAACGCGTGTCGAGCAGGTCGCGCATGTACGTGCCGCGGTCCCTCTCGGCGGAACCGGCCGCGTGAATGCCGAGATACACGGCCTCCGCCGCCACGTGTCGCAGCAAGCTCGCGGCAACCGGCACGGTTGCGCGGCGCGCCTCGGCATCGACCGTATGAATCACGATGTGCGAGGGCAGCGGCGCCGTCGGCGGGACGCACAGCAGCTGCCCGGCGCCGTGTCGCAGCAGCCATTCGGCGGCAACGCTTCTTCGGCGCACGGGTTGGTCGCCTCGATCAGTTCGCAGTACTGCAGGTTGTTGTCGCGATTGATCGT
>Ga0209253_10004954_pt1 | contig 11572 bp, 10 predicted proteins | sample FrelakmetBRP12BR_FD_187145 | JGI IMG/M metagenome (GOLD analysis project Ga0209253, IMG submission 187145) | Freshwater lake sediment microbial communities from the University of Notre Dame, USA, for methane emissions studies - BRP12 BR (SPAdes)... | ecosystem: Environmental > Aquatic >...
GGCCATGGACGAGCCGCCTCTCCTCCCCGCCTGAGCTGAGCGAAACACGCGCAGGCGATTAGTCGCCGCGGCGTTCGGCGAGCACTGCGACGTAGGCGAGGCAGGCAAGCACCATGGCCGCCGTTCCGGCCTGCAGGAGCGTACCGGCCTGGAAATCCCCGAGCCAGTAGCTGCCCCGCAGCCGCGTGAGCACTGCGCCGAAGCTGAGCGCAACGCCGACGATGCCGCTCAGACGTGCGATCCACAGGAAAAGAGTGTCCACGGTGTTTCCCCTTGTTTGGTTGTTTGCTGGCAACGAGGAATCGCAGCGCTGCAGCTCCGACCCTCCCATTCGACCGCACGGATACGAGCGGAACCGCACGCCACAAGCGGGCACACCCGCTCGTGCTGCCGGATCCCTGAGAAATGCCTCCGCCCGACCATGATTCTCTCTCAATATGCGGACCGTCGCGGCGTTCGCCCATCCGCCGCTGCCCAAACTCGCGACCGCACAGCTCGCAGGGGCTGCAACTCGCATCGTTCCAATGCGAGTGTCCCCCCATAGTGCCAGAGGAATGTGAGGCGGTCTCGAGCAGCGACGCGCGCACCATCGGCGCATGAAACGGCGCCTCACAGCGCCTACAATCCGATACATGACAAACATCTTCCGCATCGAACTTCTCCCCGCACGCCACGGCGACGCGCTGTGGGTCGAGTACGGAACCGAGAATGCGCCCCGCCGCATACTGATCGACGGGGGCCCCCTTGGATCCTACGCGCAGCTTCGCGCCCGGGTGAGCGCGGTGCCGGCCCGCCCACGCAAATTCGAACTCATGGTCGTGACGCACATCGACAACGACCACATCGAGGGTGCCCTGAAACTCCTCAACGACCGCGAGCTCGATGTTAGCTACGGGGACATGTGGTTCAACGGCTGGTCACAGCTCGAAAAGGTGCAACTCGCCCCGAGGGGCCCGGAGGAGGCGCCCGCCGGCTCGCGCGGGCCGATGCAGGGCGGGTATCTCGGCGAGCGCATCCAGTCGTACGGCATCGAATGGAACCAGGCCTTCGAGGGTGGCCCGGTGGTCGCGCCGGATAACGGCGCGCTGCCTGCCGTCACGCTCGGGGGCGGCCTGCGACTGACACTGCTCTCCCCGAACCCCGGCCAACTTCTGGACTTGCGCAAGGAATGGGAGAAAGCGTTTCGCAAGGAGGGCATCGACCCCGAAGACCGCGCGGCGATCGCCGTGCGATTGCGCGGGGACAAGCGCTATCGCGGCCTCGAAGAGACGCCGACATCGACCCTCGCAGCCGAGATGGGCGCGATGGCGCCGCAGATGCTCGACGACTCAGTCGCCAATGGGTCGAGCATCGCCTTCCTCGCCGAGTACGCGGGACGGCGCGTGGCCTTCCTCGCCGATTCCCACATGCCGGAGGTCGAGGCATCGGTTGCCCGGCTCTCGAAGGCGCTCGGCGAAACGCCGCTGCGCCTCGACGCGATCAAGGTCTCGCACCACGGCAGTCAGGCCAACACGACCGAGAGCTTCCTTCGCCGCGTGCGCTGCCGCAACTTTCTCGTCTCGACCGATGGCAGCATCTTCGGGCATCCCGACGCGCAGGCCATCGAGCGCATCCTCGCCGGCGCCGAGAAGCCCGCGCGACTCGTCTTCAACTACCGGTCGCCGACCACGGCGCCCTGGGACGATGCGAAGCGCAAGAAAGCAAGGAAATATGCGACGCAGTTTCCGGCCGCCGAAAGCGAGGGTGTGGTCTTCGATGTGATGGGCGCTGCCGCGAAGCCGGCCCCGCAAGTGCGAGGCCCCAACGACGAGGCGGTCTGAGCACGCATACCCCATGGACCTCGGCCAGACAAGACAGGGCCCCTTCCCTCGCCCGCCGCGCCGCTCGCTCGCCTCGGCAGCCCTGGCGTTCGTGTCGACGACGATCTGCATCGTCCTCGCTGGATGCGCGATCGCTCCCAGTCATCCAGCGGTGCGCGAGCTCGACCTCCCCCCTCTCGTGCCGGTGCGCACTTTCGTTGCCGATCTCGACTACTCGGGCGGCCATCGCGTTTCACCGGACGGCAAGAGGCTCGCCTGGACCCAGGTGGTTGGTACGCGCATCGGCCTCGCGACGCGAATCATCGACCCGCCGGGCGAAGCCACGACGCATCGGTTCGACACTGGGCAGATTGCCAGCTGGTCTTCGGTCGGCATCGCGTACAACTGGCTGGCCGACAGCCGCCATGTGATGTACGTCAAAGATCCGCTCGGCGACGAGAACACGCAGATTTACGTGTTCGACGCCGACGATGCGAACGGCACGCTGCACAACCTCACACCCTGGCCCAAGGCACGATCGACATACCTCGCTCAGGCCACGCCTGGCAGTGCCCGGTTCTTCTTCCAAAGCACCCGCCGCGATCCGTCCGCCTTCGACCTTTACGAAGCGGACGCCGAGCAGTTGACGGTGCGCGAGGTAATGCAGAGCGATGGCAGCGTTACCCACTGGCTCATCGATATCGACGGATCGCTCGGCGGCCGTATCCGTGTCGATGGCAAGCAGGCCGGCGACGCCCGCGTGCTGGAGATCCTCGATTCGTCGACCGGTCAGTGGCGCGTCGCCAAGCGGTTCGGATCGTTCGGCTACGTGAGTCCGCTACGCCTCGACCGCGCCGGCGGCAAGCTGATGGCCAATTCGGGTCTCGACCGGAACACGACGGCGCTGGTTGAGATCGATCTTGCGACCGGCGCCGAGAAGGAACTGTTCCGCGATCCGCGCGTCGACCTCACCGCCTCGTACGTCCAACTCGGCGCCACGAGGCCGTACGCGGTGCAAGTCGACCCTGGCTATCCAGAGATCCAGTTTTTCGACGAAGGCCTCGGCCGATCGATAAAGAAGCTCGCCGGCGAACAGATTCCGGAACCCCTGGTGGCGATCGGCGCCGGGACCGCCGATCGCGCGCTCAACCGCATGGTCGTACGTCCCATGACGGTGAGGGGTGAGCGTGAGTATCTGCTGGACCGCAACGAGCAGCGCCTCACGCTGTTGAAGGACGTGCGCAGCACCGGCGCCGCGGCGCAGGCGATGGTCCCGGTGGAGCCGATCGAGTTCCAGTCGCGCGACGGCCTGACGGTGCGCGGATTTCTGCTTCGGCCCAGAGGATCGCAGGGCCGGCGCGTGCCGCTGGTCGCTTCGATTCATGGTGGTCCCTGGCTACGCGACTTCTGGGAACCTTCAGAACCGAACAACGGGTTCGCAGGTTCGCAGCTGCTCGCCAATCGCGGCTATGCGGTGCTGCACGTGAACTATCGCGGCTCGACGGGCTATGGCGGCAAGTTCATGTACGCAGGTGTGCGCGAACTGGCCGGAAAAACCCAGAGCGACATCGAAGACGGCGTCCGCTGGGCGATCGCTCAGGGCATTGCGGACCCGGCGCGCATCGGCCTCCTCGGCGACAGCTTTGGCGGCTTCTCGGTCTTGAGCCAGATGGTGCGATCACCTTCGCTCTATGCCTGTGGTGTCAATATCGTCGGGATTGCCAACTGGCAGCGCTGGCTCGACGAAAAGCCGCCGTACTGGCGCAACCAGATGCACTGGTGGACCCTGTTCCTGGGCGCCAGCGACGACCCGGCCGATCGCCAGCGCCTGAGCGATGAATCCCCGCTGGCAAGGATCGAAAACATCCGTGCCCCGCTGCTGGTGATCCATGGCGCCAACGACGTGCGCGTCGCCAGGCAGGATTCCGACGAGGTGGTCGCGACGCTGCGGGGCCTCGGACGGCCGGTCGACTATCTCCTGTTTCCCGACGAGGGCCACGCGATCCGCAAGTGGCAGAACCGCCTGAAGATGTGGCGCGCGATCGAGGACTTCTATGCGGGCTGTCTGGGCGGACGCAGCAGCGGATTCGACTTGTATCAACTCGTTCCCTGAACCCACCGGAGCGAACACGCCACTCGAGTCCGCGGTACGGACTCCCTGCTCCGTACGTAGATCTGCGTATTTGATCCCGGGTGCGAACGCGTAGGATGGTGTGCGCCGCGGTTCCAGCCGCGCGTCTTTCTCATGGAGGTCAAGGACCATGCCGCGCAAACACATCGATTGCCGCGAGTTCCCCAGCGAGATGCACTGCACCGTTGCGATCGCCGCCGACAGCGAGGAGGAGCTGCTCGAGGCCGCCACCCAGCATGCCGTGAGCGTTCATCGTCACCAGGACTCCCCGGAGCTGCGTGCCCAGCTCAGGAAGCTGTTCAAGGACGGCACGCCAGCCGCATAGGCTGAGCCGCGGCGCTTCGGACCCAGCGGATTTCGGAGAGTTACCCATGATGATCGCAAGATGGCAGATCGACGCGCGTTTCGGTCACAAGCAGGAGGTCATAGCCAGGCTGCGCAACTGGGCACGCGACATCCCACCCCAGGCCGGCCTGAACGAGGAGAAAGGCCGGCTGCTTTCAGGCTCGGTCGGCGCACTCGAGGCGACGGTCGAGCACAACTGGGAGGTGGCCGATCTCGCAGCTCGACCGCGCCTGGGCGAAGCTCGCGACGCTCGCCGACCACGCGCAGTGGGGCAAAGATCTCGAGCCCTATGTCGTGTCGGGAACGTCGCGATGGACGATCTTCCGCGTGTTGTGATCGCACCCCGGAAGAGGGGGAACTAATGCGCGAACGGGGACGGGGAAGGTAGACTGCGGGCAATCCACCGTGGAAAGCCGACCTTGCTCCGTTCGAAACCTCTTCCGGTCCACGCGTTCGCTGCCGCGGTGCTGCTCGCCTCGAGCGGGCCGCTCCTGACCGGCTGCGCGTCGACCCGGGTGGACGCGCAGTGGAGCGATGCCGAGTTCGCGGGCCGCTCGCTCCGCGGCACGAAGATATTCGTCGTCTGCGACGCCAACGAGACCGTGATCAAGCGCATCTGCGAGGAGAAGATGGCCGCGCAGGTTGCGGCCTCCGGCGCGACACCCGTTGTGGACCCCGGTTCGGTTGAGGCCATGGCAGCGCCTGGGACGATCAGCGAAAAGACCCTGGCCGGCGCGCGCGGCGCGGGAGCGACAGCCGTCCTCGCCTCGATCGTCGCGCCCGACGCCGCCTTCGTGAACCCGGGCCCGGCCGTTGGTTTCGGCATCGGCGGTTTCGGCGGCTCGGGTGGTTGGGCTCGCGGGGGTGGCGTCGGGGGCGGCATCGGCATCTCGCTGCCGGTCGGCGGCGCACAAGTCAGCACGGCCTATGCGGCAAGTATGGTGCTGGCCGACGTAGCGACGGGCCGCCTGATCTGGACGAGCAAGGTAACCGCGCCTGCATCGCAGAACATCAACGCGCAAATCGGCGAGCTTGCGAAGGTCGGAATCGAAGCCGTGCAGAAGGCTGGGTTGCTCTGAAGCGTTTTTCCGCTTTTTCACCACGAATTGGCGGCACGCCACATTAGAGCCCGTAGCGGAGTGCGAGCTTCACCTGGAGCTTGCGCGCCTGCCGGAAGGCTTCCTTCAGCATCCGGCGGTCCATCTCGTTCAGCAAATAAGGGTTGACGCGGTTCGCGCCGCCCGGCGGCGTGGCGGGATCGATCTGGCGGCGGATCCGCAGGGTTTGGATGAAGTAGAACCCGCTCACCACGGCGGCCAGATCGTCGCCGACGAGACCGATCTGCTCGCCCACCATCCGCAGCCGCTCTGCCGTGTTGGTGTGCTGCGCGCCGTAGATGAGCGAGAAGACACGCGCCGCGTCCACGAATGGACGCGACCCATACATCTTCAGGTTGATCGTGCGCGGGAACGCCTTGTCGCTGTTGTCGAGCACGAAGTCGCGCAGGGTGCCGAGCGGCGGGCGGCAGGTCAGCGCGTTACCGGCGATATGGACGAGGAACATGGCGTTCGTGGGCGCCACCCGGAGCAGCCATACGCGGAGGCCCTCGGCAAGCGACTCCTCGCCGTACAGGGGCCTGAAGTCGAAGAAGATCGTCGCATTGAGCAGCGCCACCGGCGTCGGGCTCACGATCCAATCGGTGAACTTCGCCTTCCACTCCTCCAGGCTGAGGCACCATTGGTGATTCCCCGCCATGATGTCGCCCCGGCACAGGGGGAACCCGCACGCGTCGAGGGCCTGGTTCACCGCTTGCGCGAACGGCAGCAGTTTCTGGCGAATCTCTTCCGTCGCGGCCTCGGTGGGCGGCTCGAAGATGATGCCGTTGTCCTGATCGGTGCTGAGCGTCTGCTCAAAGCGTCCCTCCGAGCCCAAGGCGATCCAGCACATCGGTACCTTCGGCACGTCGAACGTCGGCAGCAGGAGTTCGATGATACGCATCGTGAGGAGATCGTTGAGCGTCGATATGAACTGCGTCAACGTCTCGGCGCCGGTCCCCTGGCGCAGCATCCGCCCGGCGAGCTGTCGGATGTCGTGAGCGCAACGCTTCAATGCCTCGACGTCCCGGGCCTCCCGGATGTCCGCGCTGATCTCCTTGACGCCGACGCGCTGCAGGCTGAAGAGGTCATTCTGCGACACCACGCCGACAAGGTGCTTGCCATCGACCACCAGCAGGTGGCGCAGACCGCTGCGGGCCATTGCCAGTGCCGCCTGATAGGCGGAAGTCTCGGGCGCCAGCGTGACGAGACGTCGGGTCATGACCTCGCCGATGGGCCGCTCGAGGTCGTAGTCCCGCAACGCGACGCGCTCCAGCAGGTCGCGCAACGTGAAGATGCCGATAGGCGCCTGTGTTTCCGGATCGGCAATCACCATCGATCCGACCTTGTGCTCGTTGATGCGACCGAGCACCTCGCGCACGCTCAGATGCGGCGGGCACGTGAGCGGCGCGCGACTGATCACGCGCGAGAGCGGGCTGTACATCGATTGACGTTCCAGATCGCGGCTCTCCCCGCCGGAGGGCGCCACCTCTCGTAGATCCCCATTCTGGACGCGCACGCTCAGTACTCCACCTTGGCGTGCATGGTCTTCTGCGCAGCCTCCCGCGCGTCGCGCAAGGTGCCAATGCCACGGGCTGCCAGCAGCGGGATCATGCGCAGGAACACTTCTCCCGTGACCAGGGCATCGCCCAGGGCGGTGTGCCTGGCCACGACCGTGACGCCGAGCCGCGCCGCGATCGCCTCCAGGGTGTGCGATTCCTGATTGGGATGAAGCACTTCGGATAACAGCAGCGTGTCGAGCACCGGCTGGGTGAAGCGGACGCCGGTTTGACGTTCCTTCAGTTGCAGGAAGCGCATGTCGAACGCCGCATTGTGGCCCACCAACACCGTGTCGTCGCAGAACTCATGGAACTGCGGCAGCACTTCCTCGATCGTGGGCTGCCCACGCAGCATCTCCAGGGAGATTCCGTGAATCGTCTCGGACATCGACCCAATGGGGCGCCGTGCGTCCACCAGCTGCTCGTAGGTCTCGTATCGAAGCAGCCGATTGTTCACGATGCGTACCGCACCGAGCGAAACGATCTCGTCGCCCGCGGACGGATTGAGGCCCGTCGTCTCGGTGTCGATCACGGTGTAGGTGAGCTTCGTGAGCGGAAGATGATCGAGCTCGGGCGACTGGTCGGCCTGGTGGAAAAGATCGAAGTCGTAGAACTCCGGCCGGCTCTCCCCATAGCGGAGCGGGACCCCGAGCGCGGGCCGCACCGGTTTCGCGACCGGCAGGAGCAGCCGGAACAAGGCGCGCTGCCGGGGCGTGTCTGCAATGAAGACGATCTCCGCGTCATGGCGTTCGGTCACGTCGCGCAGCGTCAACGGGCTGTCCTCGCCCCCTGCGCGCATCGTGTCCATCTCCCAGTCGTAGACCGTCTGCTGCGAGATCCTCGGACCCGACCAGACGATATCCAGCTCGGCAAGCCGCCCTTGCTGTGACAGATTGAAGCGCACTTCCCTGATGTTGAACTCCTCCTGCAACCGGCCCGCCAGATAGGTGAGTGCCTGGATGAGCGTATAGCTGTCGGCCTTGATCCAGAGCGAGCTGTCGAGCGTCTCCGCCTTGGTCGCGAGTCCAAGCCGGCTCTCGATCCGACGGCGCGCCGCTTCGATGATGTCCGTCCCCAGCATTTGCTCGAGGGGCCAGCGCGTCTTCAGCGAATCGGCATAGTCTTGAGTGGTCTTGTCGAGCTTCCCGCTCAGATCGCGAACCTCTTCCCTGATGACGCGAATGAACCGGTCGCGCTGGCGCGGCTCGCAGTCCGGGTAGTCGGTCAATGTCTCCACGGCCGCGCGGATGTTCGCGAGCGATGCTCGGCTGCCCTCGGTGAACGACTGCAGCAGCATGTCGCGGGTGGTCTCGAGCTCGAACGTGCGGGTGATGTTCTCCAGTGTCATCACGAATCCGCTGATCGCGGGCCCCGCCTCCACCCCGGAATCGGGTGCCTGAGCACCATCGCCGGCGCCCGCCGGGTCCATATCGCGCGAGGGCGAGACGCGCGCCGCGAAGACGGGTGCCATCTGCACGCGGATCAGCTGTCCGGCGCGCGTCGCGGTCACGAACTGCGCGTTGAGGTCGGCTTCGCTCTTCTCCAGCCGCGATTGGACCGTCTCCAGCGCGTGCGCGAGCAGACTGCGATCGATCACGGCGAAAATCGAGCGCCCCAGACCGATGAGCGAGCCCGATGTCGCGCCCGGCGCGTTGGGGGGAGCACCGAGCGTCTGACGCGCCCGTTCGTTGTAGAGCAGGATTCGCCCATCGATGTTGCACACGAGCACGCCCTGCGACAGCTCGGACATCAGCGCGGCCAGGCGATGCTTCTCCTCCTCCCCGGAGGATTTGGCCTGCACGACCTTGGCTTCGAGATCGCGCGCGAACGCTTCATTGTGCTGCGCGAGCTCGTTGACCCTCTGTGCAAGCAGGCATACCTCCGGCGCGCCGGCGGGTTCGATGCGATGGCTCTGGTTCGCCTTCAGGATAATGTGCAACTCCTCGGCCACCCTGAGCGCGCCTTTGACGTAGAGGTTGTAGGCGATCACGAACGCGACGCCCAGGGCCGCCAGGCCGAGCACACCGAGCCCCAGGATGAGCTGCACTCGCGGCGCGAGGATCTCAAGGATGTGCTGCTTGCTTGCGGGCTCGAGGTCGTAGTAAAGCGCGAACCCTGATAGCAACGTCAAACCGAGCACCAGCGTGAGGAACGCGCCGAGGGCAAGAAGCAGTTTGACCGTTGCATTCACTGCCGTGGACGGTGGTAAGGTTCCAGGCTGGCCGGGAGATTCGCATCTCCGCGGCTCGTCTCCAACCGATTATCAGAAAGCACCAGGAGAGGTTCTTTTGCCATAGATCAATCGCAGGCCACATAGATCGGCTGTATAACTCCGGCGGCCGGGTACCGGTATGGTCCTGTGCCGGCCGCGAGAAAAACGTTGTCATCCATTGACGTTGAGAAGGGGGAGCCAGATGTCGACTGCTGTCTATGAACGGATACGAAGGAACCCGAAATTCGACGAGCTCGTCGCCAGGCGCAGCCGTTTCGCATGGACTCTGTCGGCGATCGTTCTGGGGATCTACTTCACATTCATCATGGTCGTGGCCTTCAATCCCAAGCTGCTGGCGACGCCCATTGCATCGGGCGCGACGACGACGGTCGCCATACCGATCGGTGTGGGCATGGTCCTTCTGTTCTGGTTGCTCACTGGCGTGTACATCCGTCGCGCCAACCGCGACTTCGACGTTCTGAACTCGGAAATCCTCAAGGAGGCCATGAAATGAGGCGCACGATCCTGAAGTGTGCGGCGGCCCTGGTGGCCTCGGGGTGGATGGAGCTCGCGCTGGCCGCGCCGGCCGTGGTGGCCGAGACGCAGAAGCAGCCGCTCAACATCCATGCCATCGTGATGTTCTTTATCTTCGTGTCCGGGACCCTCGGCATCACCTACTGGGCGGCGAAGCGAACCAAGTCGGCGAGCGACTACTACGCCGCAGGCGGCGGCATCACCGGTACGCAGAACGGCCTGGCAATCGCTGGAGACTACATGTCGGCGGCCACCCTGCTGGGTCTGACAAGCCTCGTCTATGCCAAGGGTTTCGACGGGTTCATCTACTGCATCTGCTTCTACGTCGGCTGGCCGGTGATCCTGTTCCTGATGGCGGAGCGACTCCGCAATCTCGGGAAGTTCACCTTCGCCGACATCACATCCTACCGGCTCGACCAGACCCAGGTCCGCACCATGGCGGCGGTCGGGTCGCTCACCGTGGTCATTTTCTACCTGATCGCGCAGATGGTCGGCGCGGGACAGCTCATCAAGCTGCTGTTCGGCCTCGAATACTGGATGGCCGTGGTGATCGTCGGTGTGCTGATGGTGATCTACGTGACCTTCGGCGGCATGATCGCGACCACCTGGGTGCAGATCATCAAGGCGGTGCTGCTCCTCTGCGGGGGCACGCTGGTGATGCTGCTTGCGGTGTCCCGCTTCGGCTTCAGCTTCGAGACCTTGGCCACCAAGGCCGTCGCTGCCAGCCCGGAAGGCATCAAGATCATGGCGCCAGGCACCCTGCTCGCCGATCCGGTGACCGCGGTGTCGCTGTCCCTTGGGCTCATGTTCGGGACGGCTGGTCTGCCCCACATTCTGATGCGTTTCTTCACCGTGCCGGATGCCAAAGCGGCGCGCAAGAGCGTCTTCGTCGCCACCTTCTGCGTCGGCTTCTTCTTCTGCGTGGTCGCCCTGATGGGCCTGGCGGCGATCGTGATCGTCGGACAGGACCCGGCCTACTTCGAGGGCGGCAAGATCGGCGGCAAGATGATCGGCGGGGGCAATATGCCCGCAATGCATCTTGCCCAGGCGGTGGGCGGGAACCTGCTGCTCGGCTTCCTCGCGGCGGTGGCGTTCGCCACCATCTTGGCGGTGGTATCGGGACTGGCGCTCGCCGGGGCGACGGCGATCTCCCACGACATCTATGCCAACGTGATCAAGAAGGGCAAGGCGTCGGAGGCCGATGAGGTTCGCGTCTCCAAGCTCGCATCGCTCGGGCTCGGCGTGCTGGCCGTGTTGCTCGGCATCGTGTTCGAGAAGCAGAACATTGCGTTCCTCGTCGGCCTCACCTTCGGCATTGCCGCCTCGTGCAACTTCCCTGTGCTGATTCTCTCCATGTACTGGAAGGGGCTCACGACCAAGGGAGCGGTCTGGGGCGGGATCGCCGGGTTGGTGGCGGCGGTCGCGATCGTCGTGTGCTCCAAGGCGGTGTGGGTCACGGTGCTCGGCAATCCGAAGCCGCTGTTCCCCTACGAGCAGCCGGCCATCTTCTCGATGCCGTTGGCGTTCTTCGTGTGCTGGTTGGTGTCGACACTGGACCGCAGCGCGCGGGCCGCGAAGGAAAAGTTGGCGTTCGAAGACCAGTATGTGCGTGCCCAGACCGGATTCGGTGCCACGGGCGCAGCAGCGCACTGAGGAAAAGACCGCCGCGTGGCGAGAAAATCGCCCCCGCCCCGCGGCGATTTCTCTGAGATCGGGGAGCACGAGCGGTCGTGCCCTCTTGTAGCCTGGAAACCAGGCTGGAGATCGCCGCTGCACGGCGGCGATCTCCAAGAAACACGGTACTCATAGCTTAGCCCGCTCAGGGAGTCTGGTTCGGCACAAGCAGCATCCGCCCCGTGGTCCACGCGGGCGCAAGCGCGCCGCGACGATCGTCTGGG
>Ga0209253_10004955_pt1 | contig 11572 bp, 14 predicted proteins | sample FrelakmetBRP12BR_FD_187145 | JGI IMG/M metagenome (GOLD analysis project Ga0209253, IMG submission 187145) | Freshwater lake sediment microbial communities from the University of Notre Dame, USA, for methane emissions studies - BRP12 BR (SPAdes)... | ecosystem: Environmental > Aquatic >...
CTAGCCCGCATTATTCATGACAGTTCGTGGCGAAATCGCTGAGCCGCGTAGCGAGAACGGCGCGCGGAGCCCCGAGAACCCGAGGCGTACTCGTGCAGTACGTTGAGGGTCCGAGGGGCGAGCCCGCCGACCGAAGGCTTGTCGTAGCAGCGGATCGGCGATTGCAGCAGAACTGTTCATGAATAATGCAGGCTAGCCCATCTACCCAGACCCGCATGAGCCACTGGCCCTTAGCCTAAGACTTCGCTACACTTCTCTGGCAGGATGCTGAAAAAGTCCGCCAGCTTTGTTCCCGCAGCCTGCTAGAAGGAGAAATCGATGCGAGAGGAACGAACAATCAATTTCTATATGCTGCTTGAACTCTTACCCACTGCGACGGAGGCTGACATCAAAAAAGCCTGGCTTGAACAAATCCAGGTCTGGCATCCGGATCGCTTTGGCCATGCGCCAACCTTGCACCGGAAGGCGGAAGCCCGGACACAACTGATCAACCAGGCCTATCAAACTCTCAGTGACCCCATCGCACGCACCAGCTACGATGCTAAAAATCAACCCTCGGAATCTCACAAGCCATCCGCGCGCCCCACTCCTGCGGCAAACCCCTCTTCTGGATCGTACGCCTCCACTCCGCCACGCCCTCAACAGACCAGTCGATCCAGCCAGGACCCGCGAGGGCCCCAATCGCTCATCATGTTGCTCTCTCAGCAAGGCCAACCCAAACTCATGGTGCCGGCCATTCATCTCTACGTTGACCCTCGAGAGTACCAACCCTACGATTTTCACGGGTTCATCCGCATCGCCGGGACGATGCGAGAAACCTTGCCCGTCAGCGGCTATGCCGTTGCTGAAGTTCCCGAACTGTTATGCATCAAGCGCATGGGCATCGAAGAACTCTACACCGTCTTTTCCAATCCCTCCTTCAATCGCCCGCCATTCCTCCATGAACTTGAGCAGACCCTCGCCTTCCCCTCTCGCTTCCTGGTCATCGAAGGCATACTCCAGCACCGGAAGGCCGGAGGACGGCTCAACCAATACCACAAGATCGGGCTGATGGATTTCCTGGACGCCCTCACAGCCAGATATGGCATCCAGATCATCTACGCGGACACGCGCGACGAGGCCGAAGAACGCATCGCCAATCTGACAGCCATGCACTATGCCTATTATTTCGCTGAGCAGCAGGGGTTCGGGCGTTGCCTCAAAGAAGACGATCTATAAGAACATATGGCTGATAGCACGAGCTAAAAATCCTGTGGATTTCCGTTTCGCGCTATAAGCCATACGCCATCTGCTCTTGCTCTTCACTCCCTTACACACCCGTTCCAAATCCGACCTGCCGCCATGCTTCGTAGATCACCACTGCCACTGCGTTGGAAAGATTGAGGCTCCGGTTTCCAGGGACCATGGGGACACGGATTCGCTGCTGCTCGGCAACCGTTCCCAGAATCTCAGCCGGCAACCCACGGCTTTCCGGGCCAAAGACAAACGCATCACCGACGGCATAGTCGACCAAATCGTATTGTTGAGTGCCTTTGGTGGAAACGGCAAACAGGCGGAGGCCTTTCATGCCGGCAGCACAATCGGCCCAGCTTTCGTGAACCGTGATCGTGGCAAATTCGTGATAGTCCAGTCCTGCTCGCAGCAATTGCTTATCCTCCAGCGTAAAGCCAAGAGGTTTCACGAGATGCAGCCTTACGCCAGTATTGGCGCAGAGCCGTATGATGTTGCCGGTGTTAGGAGGAATTTCCGGCTGAAAGAGAATGACGTCGAACATGGGGAACGCAGTGTAACATGGTCACAGCATCTGTTACGAAGCAGGAACAACGAAGGGCACACCCTTCCCTCTGGTGAAACGTAAGACGCGAGACGTAACATGGAGGAAAGGCGCTCATGAGTAATGCGGGTTACGAGAGAGAAGAGCAGCGCCTCAAAATAGATGGCGGGAAAATATGATAAGGCCGACGATGACGGCGGTCAGAGATGACATCAGCACTGCCGCAGCCGAGACATCCTTAATAAACTTCACACTGTCATGTTTCGCAGGGTGGAGAAGATCCAGCATTTTTTCGATCGCGGTATTCAGCAGCTCCAGCGATATCACAACCCCGATTGCGGTAATCACAAACAACCATTCCACTCGCGTGAGTCCGAGCAGGCCTCCTGCCAGAACAACCACAACCGAAACGACAAGTTGAATGCGGATGCTCTGCTCCGATCGAACAGCCGCCTTGAACCCATCCCATGCAAAAATAAACTTCCTGAGTATTTGCGGATACACGTTTGCGTTTACGTCCTCTGGTTCATCTGGTCTGTCCGGTCTATTCGGTCTGTCTCGTGTGCGATGTAACATCCAAGGCAGAACAGACTACTTCTACCACGATGCAGCCAAGGCTGATAAAGAAAGTCTAATTTGATAGGCGCGAGAGAAGCGAGCGATGTGAGACGAACAGGAAAGGCGGGACTGGTTGGATGGACGATGGTTTGAGGTCAGAAGTTCGAGGTTTACGGAGCTTCGAACCCAGAACGTTGAACTTCATGTCGCGCCTGTCTTGCTTGTCTCGCTCACGATTTACGAGAGACGAGGGCCGGACGTCTAGCTGCCAGGATTGAGCAATTCCGGCGATTGACTTCTGTTCGAACGGGCCTTCAGCAATTCGATGAGTTCAACTCGTAGCGTACTGTTGAGACGTTGCCGCGCCTCAAGCGGCAGGCGAAGAAACTCCACTCCAAACTGATGGCCTCGCACCCACTTAATCGTGCCGAGCTCAATTGACAGCGCCCGCATCTGATTGGGGAGCATGACACTCACTCGCAGATCACTGCCACAGAGAACCTCTCGATCGCACAAGACGGAGCACCCCATCAGCGATAGATTGGTCAGCATACCTTCGCCGACAAACGGCGTACCGCCAAAGATGACAGGATAGAAAAGCGGGAACCGATGATAGGTTCGAGCATAAGGAAGGGACGCCACGGCAGCCTCCATGACGTCGGATTGTACAGGGGCGGGCACTGGCGCGGTATCCTACATTAGGAGGGGGAACCTTAGCCCGCGAGGGGTGAATCGCATCTCGTTGAGGAAAAACACATATGGGTTAACGGCGTGCGCAGATCAATCCTTCCTTTTGAAGGCAATTCGATATGTGCCAAGGCGGCCAAGAAGCGCTTCTTCAGTCGACAATTCAAACGTCACCTCGACCCCCTTGTCTTTATCCCAACGACCAACCGCGATATCTGAGAATTGGTCGTAGAGTTCGTTCACAGATTCGGGGATCTCCCTTTTCTCTTCAACCAATTCAAAGAGCAATATGAGAGACAGCGGCACCATCGGCATCTTGAATTGAATCTTCTCCAATCCCGACTTGAGAACTTTCAGCTTATCCTTATTGCCTTCCGCCAGCTTCGCAAATAGTTTCAGCGCCTGACCGACTTCAAAGGGCAATAATTCATACTTTGTAAATCCAGCAGGAGGCGTCTTCAACATCTCGACCTTCCTGCTGGTGACCAGAAGACTGATATTCAGCTCGTCAGCGAATTGTGCGGCTTTGTCTAATGCCTGTTGCCGTTTCGATGAAGGCACCTCGTCGAGGGCATCCACCATCAGCATGGTAATGGCCATCCGGCTTTCGAGTTCGGGAGAAACAACCAGTGTTCCCAACAAGGCCCTTGTGTCATTCATCTCCAAGATTTGCCTGGCTTCCACTAAGATCGGCAGTTCAAAAGGCCGCTTGTTTCCACTCCCACGTATCACGTCCATCAACGCATCGCGGAACATCTGGATTGCCAGTCTTACCAACGCCGCGGACTTCCCGCTGCTGGGATCACCGACGAGAAGCACCCTACGGTCCTCTTCAATGATCTCTTTAAGCTTCGCGAGGTGGGAAGGTTTGTCCACCGACACTTCCCGCCCCTTGGCTCTTTCTCGCACACCTGTTTTTGCCACAAGAATCTCAACATAGTAGTCCGACAGATTCTTTCTCTTGCCCCCCAACCAATGCTTCGCTTCCAGCCGAGCAATCTGAACGTGCAGGGACTCGATGACTTCCTGTTCAAAGAACACTTGGGGATAGTGCTCGGTACACTTGCCTATGAGCCAGTCGATATCGCGGACATCCTCCAGGTTTATCGGAGCGTCCGCGACGAGCTGTTTCCTCGCCTGAAGGCTGAACTCTCCCGCAACAATCACCATGATTTTATTCACGGGAAGATCCTTGAAAATCGTTTCTGCTTCAGCGGGATGTTCCAGCGCATGACCGACTAGGCTCTCAACTTCTTGAAACTTTTTACTCGCTCCGGCTTTCAAAATGTCTGTAACCTCTTTTTTGAGCTGATCGACTGCGCCTGCTGTTATCTCTGTAATAGGCCAGCATTTGACGACAACCGCCGTGACATCGATGCCGATGTTATCCCTTTTAACAATCACTAAGTCTTTGCCATCTTCATTCGCACCGTACGTGATCGCGGTGCTATAACTTGGCTCCATACGCTCAAACAACGCCTTCACATGCTTATGCAATTTCGCTTCCGGGAACGCCATGAGAATGGATAGCCGCGTTTCATACGTCAACGCTTTCGCGTACTGGACAAGCTCTTCCTGTATATCCATTCCGACCCTCTGCCAAGTAAATTTCCTTAACAAGGCTACTTGCAGTCTCCAAGACTGTCAACCTTGTTATTCAGAATCGCCCCCCCCTCTTAAGAGGGAGTGGCCGGCCGGATTTCCCTCTCGAAAAATGTGAACCGTGAGATCTGGCTACGTTTCGGGTTTTTAGTGAGAGACGTGAGGCGATTGAAGGGACTGACAACTGGACTGCGGAGTCAGAGCAGTAGAATATTCCTGTTTACCTCATGCCATAAAAAGTAATTCTCTTTCGAGGAACCAGGTCATATCCTACACTGGCGGTGCAAGAATGACATCGTGTCAAGAGACGAAAGCATATGGTACGCAATAGAAAGCACCCCAACCCCGTAGCGGTGCTCGTGGTTTTCACATTGAGCCTCTGGTTCTTCATACCGTCAGAGCCTACGGGCATCGCACAGGCCGTTGCAGAAGAGAACGAGTCTCCAACATTTGTGACGTGGCCTGAGAAAGGCTTGGGACTTTCGATTGATTTAACCGGCTTCAAGAAAGACCTCGATCTTGTAAAACCCGATGGTCGCCGCTATCTCATGGCCTCACATCCCAAAACAGGACTCAACGTGTCAGTCACCCTCGAGTTAGTCCCAACCCAGGCCTCAGCACAAGGCTGCATAGACCAGCTTAAACTGATACAGAAAGGCCCCTTAGCCACCCGGGGTCAGGACATCAAACTCGACACCGCGGGCAAGCTACCCACCCTCGAGTATATCCTTCATAAGTTCGAGGGAGTCCTTGTTGATCAAAAGAATATGTATACCTGCCTCGCACAACAAGACGTCTACGCCGATATCCATCTTTCCAAGGCCCAATACACCACGGCCGACGCACCGTTCTTTCAGACGATTCTCAAATCCGTTCGCTTACAGTCGGGTCCCTCAGAGGTTAAACAGAGACAGACTAAGACCCAGCCAGAGCCACAGATCCAGCCACAGATTCAGATCCCGGTCCAGCCGCCAGCACCGCCGAACAGCAGGGAGTTACTCGATATAGGAAACGCACTCTACCGGCAGCGCAACTACGCCCAAGCCATTCCACCTTATCAGAAAGCATTCGAGCTTGAAAAAGTAGAGCCGCAACTCGACCGGAATCTTTGGCGTGTCCTGATCGACAATCTAGGCATGGCCTATGGAATGACCGGTCATCTCAAGGAGGCGAGATCCACGTTTGAGCAGGGAATACAGGCCGACCCTACCTACCCGATGTTCCACTACAATTTGGCCGGCACGTTTGCGGGAATGAACGACCTCGATCATGCGATGCATTCGCTCGCGACAGCGTTTCGCTATCGCAAGAATCAGAATCCTGGCGAAAAAGGGATGCCCGATCCACGCCAGGACTCGTCCTTTCAGCGCTTCATGAGGAACGAAACCTTCCGCACCTTGGTCAATGACCTGACCGCCACAAAGAGCTAGCCCACATCATTCATAACCGTTCATTATGAACTCGCCCGAGAGCGCGTTCCCGGGAAAGCGTTTCAGGAATTGATGAGAGACGAACGACGAGGACCGGATACGGTGGGCGGGGCTTTTCTCTCGTGAAACGTGAGACGTGAAGCGCTTCAGGCTCTCAGTGAGTGCTAACTGGATATGGCAAGCGAGTGACGGGGCTTGGGGTCATTCAGTCAACACTCATGCCAGACCCCATTTTGTTGCTAAGAAAACCGTCGTTTGTGAAGCGTCTCTCGTTGTGGATAAGACCGTACGGCTACCTGGCGTACAGCTGATGAAAGGAAACAGGGGTTGACAGCATCAGTCCCTCAAAAACCCAGCGCTTTTTCAAGGTCATCCTGATCTTTTTTGAAAGTCTTCTTCCTGGATTCCTCGACCTTCTGTTCCCGTGCTTCTGTCTCCTTCTGGACAGCAGATGCTTTGGTACTGTCTCCAGCTATGGCGTAATAGTCCGCCGCAACCAAGCCCTCACCCTTGCTCTCATGCTGCTTGGCCAATGCGCGCGCCTTGTCGCGGACTTTCTGCACCTTGTCCGGTTGCTGCGCGCGATCGTAATAGGACAACGCCAGTTCGAGAAAATTGCGGCCATCCTCGGCAGCCACAATATCGCCGCGCTTGGCGGCTCTGGCACGAACTTGCTCTTCACCGGCCTGTGCGTAATAGCTCCAGTCCTTCGCGAGGCCAAGCTCCGTGAGCGAATTCTTTGCGACCGACGCAAAGCTCTTCTCCTCTGCAGCCAGCGCTTTTTCCACATTTCTCAAGGCGTGCGCCCGCATGGCTTTTTCTTGAGCTGCATCATTGTGGTTTCTGAAATAGTCGATGGCGTGCGACACCGTATTAATGTCATTCGGCTTCGATTCGACCATTTTGCGTTGCATACGACCCGCGTCCGCCTCGCTCTGTGCGTGCTCATACCACTCGAATGCCTCGTTGAGTTTCCCCTTCTTTTCCTCTTCCGCACCGACAACCTTGGCTGTACGCTTCAGCAGTGCTTCGTGCCGCTTATAGTCGGTCACACAGTCGAAGTTCGCTTTCTTCGCCGCGCCATAGGCCTCGCGTGCCTTGCCTGCCCGATCGAACGCTTCCGCCTGCTTTACCTGTGCGTCCGCGGCTGCTTGCTGCGCCAGATCAGGACAGAGCGAATCAGCCCAAGCAGCCGAACCCCAGAGTCCTATACCGACCGCTATGACACAACTCCCGATCTTGGTCGTCTTCACAACCGCCTCCCTATCGCCCCATCATGCCCTTCATCATGTCCATACCCATGCCGCCCATATCCATCTTTTCCACACCACGTGGAAGTTCAAATAAGTCGGCAGGCTGCTTCCCAACCTTGATATTCGTCTGCTCCATCTTGAAGCGATCCTTGCTGCCCTTTTCGACTGAGATCGCATCGATCTTGGCCATGATGCCTTCCTTTGTCATCCACATGAACCCGCCCATTTTACTCCCGCTACTGTGGGTCATGATGATCTTGCTTTTGTTCATGTTCACGCCGTTCAACATCTCCTGGCCGACTGAAGTTTGCTCGATCTTGTACGCAGATAAGTCTGTCTTATCGGCCGACGGCTTCATGCCCATCTCCATATACATATGTTCTTCCGGCATCACCGTCCAGGCCACCTTCTTATCGTGACGTGTAATCATGATCATGTTCTGCCCACCCTGGTTCATCTCGCGGCGTTCCTTCGTGGGAGTGTAAAATATACGACTCTTCATTGCTCCGTCTTCGGCTTCGATCACCTGGTCTGCGGAATACTCCACATTCAGCTTCTCTTCAGCCGCCGTCGCCGTACCTGCCACGAGCAGCAAGGCGCCGACAACCACGAATGGCAAAATCAATCTTGTCAACATGAGAATGTGCTCCTTGTGTGCTGGTTAAAAAACGAAACCCTGCCAATAATCGTACGGCATCGTGCTATGCGTGCCGAAAGGGTACGTCAAGGCAAGGTGAAACGCAAATAGCGTGAATCCCGCGTTCATCATGCGACCGAGTCGTGTCCAGGAAGATGTGTCCTTGCTCGCAAGGTATGACGCCTCAATTGGCTGATGAGGTAGAACACAATGACCAGATTCAACAGCAGCACGCCGACTCGAAGCATCGACACCTGTTCAATGACCTCATAGAGTTCGAATGGAAGCAGCAGGCTCGTTGACACCACCGTCAGATACGCGGCCCAGGTGAGCTCCAGCCACAGCCCTATGCCCTCCACCAACAACATCCCCGCATAACCCAGACTGACAAGCCCTGCCAGCAATACCGTATGAGGCTGCAGCGCATCCACTTTCAGAACCAGGGCATGGATGAGACGCGAGTCAGCATTCAAATGCAGCGCTTCGATCAGAAGCGAGAACAGCGTGGCAATCTCGGCATGCACCAACTTGAGGAGGCCTAATCCGAGGAGGAGTAACAACAGCCCCTTCACCACCTTGAACACCGCAATCACGGCCAGGCCGGTATGGTGTGAGCGTGCCGTCATCAATTGGAGAGAGTATCACAAACGACAAGGACCGGACACGGTAGGCAATTGGCTGGGCTGAGCTTTCAGAAAAATAGCCTGAGCCAATATGGGTCATACCTTGCCACTCCTGAGCTCTGCTTGCCTCTCGGAGAAAAATAGGAGACAATGCCTTCCTCAACCGAGAGGAGAACCACTATGGGTCAGGCACTAGCCGCCAAGGTTGTGAAGAAGACGAAGGACAGCCTGCAGATCAAGATCACGAAGCAGAACTTCGAGTCGTTCTGCGATTCGATCGGTCTCTATCGAAAAGAGTTTCTCGATGCGTTGAATGCATCAGAGCAGGATCATCGTGCCGGACGTGTCACCAAGCGGAAGTCATTGAGAGAGTTGATCGACTAATCGGTCATGATCGATATCTCGACAACCGCCACGTTCGATCGCCTCTTCGACAAGCTCCCAAAATCCATCCAACGCAAAGCAGCAACTAAGACCGACCTGTTCCAAGCCAATCCCTTTCACCCGTCACTCCACGTAGAGAAATTACATCCAAAGCATCACAAAGTATGGAGCTTTCGGGTTGACCGGGCCTATCGCGTCATCTTCAAGTTCGTGCGACCCGATCATGCCGAACTCCGCTACATCGGCCATCATCATTCTATCTACGATTACGACATGTTCAGGTAGACATGGCAACCATGCGTTACGCCATCGTGATCGAGAAGGCCTCTGCAACCTACGCGGCGTATGTTCCAGATTTGCCGGGGTGCATCGCCACCGGCTCCACCGTGGCAGAAACCGAATCCCTCATCCGAGAAGCCATCGAGTTTCATATCGAAGGCCTCAAGGCAGATGGCCTTCCAATCCCCCTACCCAGCAGCCAAGTCGAATACGTCGACGTCCCCGCTTGAGGTCGCTGTAACTCTCACCCTCGGCTATAGCTCTTTAATTCTTGGACGCGGTGGGCGGCTGGCTTGGCTGAGGCGACTGTTCAGCCCGGAATGACTCCTAACACCTTTTTCTTCTCTCAGCCCAGAACAAATCTGCGACAGCGCGCTGAATATCGAACAGCTTGGTCAGTCATCGTGGCACTCATGGTCATAAGAATTGCCCTCTCGGCATGGCGCATCCCACCTCCGGTTTAATCGCATACCTTAAACTTCGACTGCTGACAGCGCCGCGTCATCTCCTGCGCCTTCACAATCTGCGCGGCCGTCATCTGTGAGGCCGCAAGGTCTCGATTCTTCTCCGCTTCCCTTCCATCAACGCCGCCCAACGCCTCAGAGGCAACGCTGAACCACATATACGCGCGAGCGACGTCCTGTGGGACACCCCGCCCCTTGGCATACATCAAACCTAGATTGCTCTGCGCATTGGCTTGCCCCTGCTCGGCCGCCCGACGAATCCACTTGAACGCTTCCCGATCGTTCTGCGGCACAGCATGCCCCGCGTAATACATGACGCCCAGATTGCTTTGTGCATGTGCATGTCCCTGGTCAGCCGCCAGACGGTACCACTTTGCGGCTTCCTGAGCGTCCGGTGGGATGCCCTGTCCCTTGCCATACATCAGTCCCAAATTGAACTGCGCCGATGAGTAGCCCTGTTCCGCCGCTTTGCGGTACCAATAGACGGCTTCTCGAACGTCTTGCGGGACACCCTGTCCCTTGGCATACATCACACCCAGATTGAACTGCACTGAGGCGTCTCCCTGCTTCGCCGCAAGCCGAAACCATTTCTCGGCTTCCTGAGCGTTCTGCGGGACACCCTGTCCATTGAAATACAGCATACCCAGATTGAACTGCGCCGACGCGTGTCCCTGTTCTGCCGCCTTCCGATACCACTGCACGGCTTCCGTATCGAACTGAGGAACGCCCTGCCCCCTCTCATACATCACACCCAAATTGAACTGCGCTCTGGCGTTGCCCTGGTCAGCGAGGGGACGTAAGAGCCGCGCCGCCTTTGTATAGTCGCCACGATTATACGTCGATTCCGCATCCTCAATGGCATCCGCTGCCGCGACTGTCGCACAGGCAACAACCAAGAAGACTGCAAAGAGAAACCGCCGCATCGCTCACCTATTTTTCCACTGAGAGACAAGAATCGATCAAAGGCGCTTCCTAGCCCGCATTATTCATGAACACTTCTGCTGCAATCGCGGATTCGCTGCTACGACGAGCCTTCGGCAGGCAGGCTCGCCGCTCGCTCCCTCGACGTACTGTTCAAGTACGCCTCGGGGTCTCACGGCTCCGCGTGCCTGTCTCGCAACGCGACTGCGCGATTTCGCGACGAACCGTCTTGAATAATGCGGGCTAGCTAAACGCTGGTTCCGGATAGCTTCAGTCCCGAGACGAACAATGCAATGCGAATCGGCATACGGCTGGCAGGCTAGGGGGTGCAGGGGCAACGCGGTTCGAGCCGGAAGCGTCGGTTCAAATGTCATTTCAAACCCCTCTTCGATCCTGCTGTTCTGAACCTCATTGCCTACACTGTCAGAATCGGAGAGGATCGTTGGAACAGGGCTCGTCTCGGCTTCGACGTAGCGGAGGCAGACATAGATTCGCTTTCCCGAAGGTGGCAGCGCACAGGTCATCACGTCACGCACACAGATCTCGTTGCCGGTGGGATCGATCGCAAGACCAGGACTGAGCACCACCTGCCGGCCGCTCCCTTTCTTCCCAACAGCTACGGACAAACCCGACACAATCCCATCACCAAGGACGAGCTGATTTCTCAGCCGCTGTTTTTCCAATACGTAGTTGTGCTCCGCCGTAAAATCGTCAGCGCTCAAAACCATCCCGGAGAAATAGCGAGGCCGAGAAAACACCATCCGACGAACCATGCGATACCTTCTTGTTAACGGAGAAATAGGGACAGGCTACTTTTTGCCAGGAACTATGTCAATTAAAGGGTGGGCCGATTGGTCTCCAACTGCGCGTGTCCAACGGATGCTTGTTCATTTGGTCTATCTCGTCTATCTGGTTTGTTTGGTTGATCGGACTGGAAATTCATTCAGAAGAACTAGACAG
>Ga0209253_10004957_pt1 | contig 11569 bp, 10 predicted proteins | sample FrelakmetBRP12BR_FD_187145 | JGI IMG/M metagenome (GOLD analysis project Ga0209253, IMG submission 187145) | Freshwater lake sediment microbial communities from the University of Notre Dame, USA, for methane emissions studies - BRP12 BR (SPAdes)... | ecosystem: Environmental > Aquatic >...
CCTGGCCGGCGCCGACCGGACCCTCCTCATCGCCGCCTCGTTCGTCCTGGCCTGGACGATCTCGCCCATCGCCTGGCAAAGGATGCAGGCCGCCCGCAGCGAAGGGGCCGCCCGGAACGGTGTCCTCGCCGCCGCCCTCCTTCTCGGGCTCTTCTATTCCGGCATCGTCGCGCTCGGGATGCTCTTCCTACCCGCGCCCCCGGCCGGCGCGGCCGGCATCCCCCTCGTCACCCGGTTCGTCTCCGCCGAAGCCGGCTCTTTCCTCGGCGGCCTCGTCTTCGTGACGGTCTTGGCGGCCATCCTGTCGACGCTGGACGCCGCCCTCAACGCCGGGGCGTTCACCTTGACCAAGGACCTCCTTGGGCGGAGGGGCGTCAAGAGCGGGTCTGATAGCCGGTCCCTCGGCCTGGCCAGGATCACGAGCGCGGCGCTCGCCGCGGCCGCGCTCGTCATCGCTGCCCGGCTGGGCGATATCCTGAAGACCCTCGGTCTCGCGTCCACGATCATGGCCGAAGGCCTGCTCATCCCCGGTCTCGCCGCCCTCTTCCTCAAGAAGAAGGCTCCTTTGGCGGGGCTCCTGGCGCTCGTTCTGGGCGGAGGCCACGCGATTGTCTGCTTCCTGGCCGAATCCGGCCTGGGCCTCTTTTCCGTCCCCGCCTGGCCGAGGTCCGTCCCCCTCGGCGTCGGCCTCGGGGCGGTGGGCTTCCTCGTCGGCCTCGCTCTCGAGCGCTTCGTCCTCCGCCGGGCCCCGTCGGACGGCCGCGTCGCTTGACATTTACCCTGAAATGGATAAAAAGTTAGGAAGCACGGAGGGAATAATGAAAAAGATCCTGTATTTCTTCGCCATGGCCGCCCTGTTGGCCGCGCCCGCGCTGTCCCAGACGGCAGCCGAGCATATCCAGGCCGGCGACGCCGCCTACGCCGCGTTCGACGACGCCAAGGCCCTCGAGCACTATCAGGAGGCCCTGAAGCTCGAATCCGGGAACTACGAGGCCCTCTGGAAGGCCTCGCGGGCCATGGTCGACATCGCCGACGTCATCCCGGCGACGGAGAAGGACATCAAAGAACAGCAGAAGAAGATGTACGCCGAGGCCACGGCGATCGCCCGCAAGGCCGTCGCCGCCAACCCCAACGACACCTGGGGCCATTTCCAGTACGCGGCCGCCAACGGCAAGCGCCTCCTCCTCCTCGGGAAGAAGGAGCAGATCGATGCGTCCAAGGCGGTCCGCTCCGAGATCGACAAGGCCATCGAGCTCGACGGCACGAACCACCTCGCTTGGCACGCGCTCGGCCGCTGGCACCGGCGGATGGACGAGATCGGCGGGGCCAAGCGGTTCTTCGGGAACATCATCTACGGGTCCATCCCCAAGGGTTCCTACGCCGAATCGGAAAAGGCCCTGCGGAAGGCGATCGAGCTCCATCCGGAATACGCCAACCACTACCTCGAGCTCGGCCGGACCCTCGTCGCCCTCAAGAAGTACGATGAGGCGGGCGAATGCTTCCAGAAGTGCATCGACCTCCCCAAGACGACCTCGAAGGATGACGTCCTGAAGGCCGAGGCCAAGACGGAGCTGGCCGCGCTCAAGACGAAGAAGAAATAGGCCGGCGCGAGAGCCGCGCTATTCGGAAAAGACCTGGGCGGTGAAGACCTCGATTTCCGCCCCCTCCTTCCACGCGTCGGGCGGGAGACCTGCCTTGAGACAGCCGTGGCTGAGGTAGGTTTCCCTGTCCCAGTTGTGCTCTGCGGGGACCTGGGGCAGGAGGAGGCCCCGGTGGAAGCCCTTCGAGACGATGATCCCGTGGCATCCGACTTGGACCTCCTCTGGGCCGCCCGCAGGCTCGGGCAGACCCAGGACGGATATTTCTATCTTTAGTTTTTTCAGCTCGTTAGCCGCCAGCGGCTCGAACCGTGTATCCTGGCTGGCCGCGGCGACGGCCATCTCGATGATCGTTTCGTCGAGCGGTTTCACGGGCAGGGGATAGCCGACGCAGCCGCGCAGCTCTCCGTCCACGGTCAGGGTGACGAACGCGCCTCTCTTCTCCTTGAGCGTGCCGGACCCGATCGGAGGGCGGAGATACTTTCCGGTCCTGAAATAATGCTCGAGCGTCTGGCGGGCAAGGTTCAGACAGGCACGCTCTTCCTCGGGGGTCAGGGATTCACTCACGGGCCTTCTCCTTGACGGCCGGCGCGAGCCGGATCGGGTCGAGGAAGAAACGCCGCTCGAACTCGACCACGAAGGGACGGAGGACCGGCGCCCGGGCCGTTCCGGCGATCTCCAGAACGAGCTTCCCGTACCATGCGGGCCCCCGCGCGGCCTTTTTGAACGCGGCGCCCGGCCGGACGGCGACCAGGCCGACCGTCCGCCCCGGCCAGACGGTGTCGAGGCGTTCGAGAAGCTCCTCGCCGGGGACGGTTCCCGGAGCCCCAGCCGCCATGATCTTCTCGACGATGAACCGGGGTCCCCGCCTGTGCCCGACAAGGACGCCCCAGGTTCCCGGCCGGGGCCGGAAAGCCCTGAGGGCCTCCACCTCCCGCCGCGCCTCCGGTGTGAGCAGCACGTCCACGCGCCGATTATATCACTATTCATTTAGGACTGGGACACGTACCCGGTACATGTCCCCCTGGTCACAGATCTTCAGAGCGAAGGCCGGATGAGGCCGCGGAAGAAGGGATTGAGGGGTGTCATCGGAGTGAGCATAAAGCGGTGATCTAGCCGGCATCGGGACGGAGACGTCCAAGTCGGCTCCGGACCGTGACGGCGTGAAGGATCAACGCAGCGAACGGAGATGATCCCCGAAATCCCTCCGCGGCCGCCCCGAGCCGATCCGGTTGACTGACGGGGGCTTTGGCATTAAGATGGCTCCGGGGATTCGGGAATGAAGTACGAGCTGGTCGTCGTCGGCGCCCTCGAGACCAACTGCTATCTCGTCTACTGCGAGGAGACCCGGGCCTGCGCCGTCATCGACCCCGGGGCCGATCCCGAGAGGATCATCGCCGCGGTCGCCGACCTGGAGCTCAAGCCCGCCGTCGTCATCAACACCCACGGCCATGTCGACCACATCGGCGCCAATAGCGACATCGTCCGGAAGTACGGCGTCCCTCTGGGGATGCACGGCGCCGATACAGAGATGCTCCAGGTCTCCGACTACATCGAGCTCAGCCTGCTCCTCGGGGCCAAGAACTCGCCGGCGCCGGACCGCCTCCTCGCCGAGGGCGATGAGATCGCCTTCGGCCGGACGTCCCTCCGGGTCATCCATACGCCGGGCCATACGCGCGGGAGCGTCGCCTTCGTCCACGGCGGCCTGCTCTTCTCGGGCGACACGCTTTTTTGCGGCGGGGTCGGCCGGACGGACCTCCCCGGCGGGTCCTGGAAGGACCTCGACCGGTCGATCCGGGAGCGGATCCTCACTCTGCCCGAGGAGACGGTCGTCCTGCCCGGCCACGGGCCGCGGACGACCGTCGGGCAGGAGCGGAGCTCCTTTCCCGTCCTGACATGAAGCTTCCCTCCTCGTCGCCCGAGGAATCCCTGCGCCTCTTCCTCGAGTACCTGGCCGTCGAGAAGGGGCTTTCCCGGAACACCGTCGCGGCCTACGGGCGCGACGTCCGGAAGCTCGTCGATTTCCTCAAGGCCGGGAGGATCGCCCTGCCCCGCGTCTCCGAGGACACCCTGGTCGCCTTCGTCCACCGCGAAAGCGGGGCCGGCCTCGGGGCCCGCTCGCGCGCCCGGCTCATTTCGGCTTTGCGCTCCTTCTTCCGGTTCTCGGTCCTCAGCGGCTTCCTCAAGAAGGACCCGTCCTCGCGGCTGACGACGCCTTCGACCTGGCTGGCCCTGCCCAAGTTCCTGACCGTCGGCGAGGTCGAGGCGCTCCTCGCGGCGCCCGACGCGCTCAAGCCGCGCGGGGTCAGGGACCGGGCCATGCTCGAGGTCCTCTACGGTTCGGGGCTCCGGGTCTCGGAGCTGGCGTCCCTGAAGCTCGCCGAGATCAACCGGGACGAAGGCTTTCTCGTCTGCCGCGGCAAGGGGGGCAAGGAGAGGATCGTGCCCCTCGGCCGTACGGCCTGCGACGCGGTCGGGCGCTATCTCGCGGAGGTCCGTCCGCGGCTCGACCCGGACGGCCGGCGCGAGGAGCTCTTCCTGTCGCGCCGGGGCAAGCCCTTCACCCGGCAAGGCCTTTGGAAGCTCATCCGCCAGCACGCGGTTACGGCGGGCCTGCGGGCGTCGGAGATCACGCCTCACGTGCTCCGTCACTCGTTCGCGACGCATCTCCTCGAGCGGGGAGCGGACCTTCGGTCGGTCCAGCTCATGCTCGGCCACAGCCGGATCACGACGACCCAGATCTACACGCACGTCAGCCGGGAGCGGCTGCGCCGGGTTTACGACAAATACCACCCCCGGGCCTGACGGCTCGGCTGTCAATGGCGGACGAGGGCGACGACGGCCTCGGCCGAATGGCCCTGGATCGCCACGAAGGTGCGGGATCCCTTGTCCAGCCGTTCCACGCGGCGCCACGTCCAGGCGAAGGTCCTCTCGGGCCTCCGGCGCTTGAGGTCCGATGCCGGGAGGACGATACGGTTCGAGCCGCTCAGGACAAAGTCGCCGTAGCCCGGCGTGATCCCGGCGGGTCTCGCCGAGCGGGGCATCTCCAGGGGGATCTTGATCGAGCGCTCGTGAAGAGGGAAGGTCGGCCCCTCGAGCTCGAAGTCGAGCGCGACCTCGGCGCTTTCTCGCAGGATATAGTTCAGGCGCAGGCGCGGACGGGACGTATCCGGGGCTTCGCGGACGCTCCCCGCCTCGCCCTGGCCGGCCTGCTCCCGGAGGCTCCACTCCAACGCTTCGGACCGGATATGGACGAGAATGAAGTCGTCCCCGTCCGGCTCCAAGCGCCCTTCCCACGTGACCAGGCCGGCGTACTCCCCGGTCAGGGGGGTCGCTTCTCCTCTGAGACTGTATGTCCCTTGCACGGCGACGGTCAGCCGGACCTCCCACCAGGCGGGGGGCGGCGCCGGTCCGGCCAGGGCGAGGCCGGTGGCGAAGAGGAGCGTCCCTGCCAGGGGGCCCCTTGGGCCCCTGCGGAAACCTTTTCCCAGCCCTTCCCGTATCATCTCGAGACCGCCGTTATTCTACAGCGGTTCCCGCTACTTGACAAACGTTTTGCGGAGGCGTAGCATAGATGAACTTGAAGGTTCATGATATAAACTCGTAAGTTCATCACTTAAACCGGAAGGTTCAATCCCATGAGAACAACCGATGTCCGCCGTGAGCGCGAGCTCCGCCGCCGCGAGGGCTACCGGGAGACCGTCCTCCACGCCGCGGAGCGGGTCATCCTCCGCAAGGGCTTCAGCGCCCTGACGATGGACGACGTCGCCCGGGAAGCCCAGCTGTCCAAGGCGACGATCTACAAGTACGTCGCCGGCAAAGGCGTCCTGCTCTTCGAGATCATGGGCCACAACTTCGACGACATCCGCGACCGGGTCGCCGGGATCGTCGACGGCCCCGGGACCGCAGGCGAGAAGCTCGGACAGGTCGTCCGGATCGTCCTCGAGAGCGGAGAGGAGATGAAGCAGGTCAACCGGGTCCTGTGGATGGACAAATCCGTGCTCAAGCTCATGCGCGTCTTCGCCCCCCTCCCCGGCAAGACCGGCGCCGCGCCCCCCGCGGACCGGAAGGTCATGGCCATGCTCCGTCAGAAGAGGCAGATGCTCGTCGATCTCGGGGCCCGGATCTTCGAGGAAGGCGTAGCCTCCGGCGAGTTCCGGCCCATGGACACCCGCGCGGCCGCGGACTTCCTCGAATCCGTCCTGCAGGGCTACATGCATATGCGGTTCTGGCAGGGCGATGCGCCTCTCCCGCCCGCCGCGGCCGAGAGCCTGACCCGGTTCATCATCGACGGGATCCGGAACCCCGAACGATCCGGCAAGGAGAACTGACATGAGAAGGACAGCCGCCGCGCTCGTCGCGATGATGCTCGTCGTCCTGGGGACGTCCGTATTCGCCCAGGAGCCCAAGCCAACCCTCGTCCTGACCATCGACGAGGCCATCGCCATGGCCCTTCGCCAGAACCCGTTCCATCTGGCCAGCCAGGAGAAGGTCGTCCAGGCCCGCTCCCAGGTCCGTCAAGCCGTTTCGGGGTTCCTGCCGAGCGTGAGCGCCCAGGGGACCGACACTCTCGACGAGAAGCTCTTCGTCCTGGAGTTCCCGTCCTTGATCCCGGGCGAACCGCCCCAGAGGATCTCCATCGACTTCACCAAGGACTACCAGATGGCCTTGGCCTTCTCCCTGCCGCTCTTCGCCGGAGGGCGGCTCACGGCCGGGTACAAGCAGGCCACCTACGGCCTCCAGGCGAGCCGCGAGGCCGTCCGCCTGTCCGAGCAGGAGACGGTCTTCGAGGCCAAGCGCGCCTTTTACGGCTACCTCCTGGCCAAGGAGTTCTCCGCGGTCGCCGACGAAGGCCTGGCCCTGGCCGAGAAGTTCCGGGACAACGTCAAGAACCTCTTCGAGGTCGGCATGGCCTCGAAGTTCGACCTGCTCCGCTCGGAGGTCCAGGTGGCCAATCTCAAGCCGCAGGCGATCCGGGCCCGGAACAGCGTCGAGGTGGCCGCGCTCGGCCTGAAGACGGTCCTCGGCCTCGCCCTCGATACGCCGATCGAGGTCCGGGGCGAGCTCGCGCCGGGCCCGCTCGACGCCGCCACAGAGGGCGTTATCGCGGAGGCCCTGGCCCAGAGGCCGGAGCTTCGCCAGCTCGACTACCAGCGCCGCATAGCTGGGGAGTCGCTAAAGATCGCCCGCGGCTCCCTCCTGCCGACGCTGGCCATCGGCGGGGCCTACAACTTCTGGTCCGACGCCCTGAAATTCAGCAAGGGCAGCTGGCAGAACTACTACACGATCAACCTGTCCCTCTCCCTTCCGATCTTCGACGGATTCGAATCCCGGGCCCGGATCGGCCAGTCCAAGGCCGCCATCCGTGAGCTCGACCTGACCCGCCGGGGCCTCTCGGACGCCATCGCGTTCGAGGTCCGCCAGGCCGACCTGAACAACACCCAGGCCCGCGAGACGCTGATGTCCCAGGAGAAGAACGTCGAACAGGCCCGCGAGGCCGTCCGCATCGCGGAGCTGAACTATGCCGAGGGGCTGGCCACCAACCTGGACGTCTCGACGGCCCAGGTCGCCCTGAGCCAGGCCCGGACCAACTATTCCCAGGCGCTCTATGACTGCGTCATCTCTCAGGCCCAGCTCGAAAAGGCCGTCGGCCGGAGTAGGTCGGAGAGCCGCCCGAACTAACGGAGGAACCCATGAACCAGCCGAACACCCGCAAGACCCTCATCCTCGCGGCCCTCGCCGCCGCCACACTCTTCGCCGGCGTCGCCTGCAAGAAGCCGGCCTCGACGGCCGATCCGTCGGCCCAGGCCTTCGGCGCCGCCCCGGTCCGGGTCTTCAAGGTCCTGAGGGCGAGGATCACCGAGAAGATCACCTACACCGGCACCGTCGAAGCCTGGAACAAGATCAACATCACGCCCGAGGTGGGCGGCAAGATCGCCCTCATCCATGTCCAGGCCGGCGACCGGGTCGTCCGGGGCCAGCTCCTGGCCGAGCTCGAAACGGATTCCATCCGCCTCCAGCTCAAGCAGGCCGAGGCCGGCGTCGCCGTGGCCGAAGCCAGCCACGCCGACGCCCTCCGCAACAAGGAGCGCATGGACCGCCTGATCAAGGAGAGCGCCGTCTCCGAGCAGCAGCGCGAGAAGGTCCAGCTCGGCTTCGACTCCGCTGTCGCCCAGCTCGAGCAGGCCCGGGCCGGGCTCAACCTGGCCCGCCATGCCCTCGACGTTTCCATCATGAGGGCGCCGTTCTCCGGCGTCATCGCCTCGAAGAACGCCGAGGTCGGCGACGTCATCAATCCCATGATGGGCGGGTTCGGCGGCGGGGCCGGCGGCGTCCTGACCCTCATGGATTATTCCAGGGTCAAGCTCGTCGTCGCCGTCTCCTCCGAGGACATCGGCCGCATCCGCAAAGGCCAGGAGGCCGTCCTCAGGGCCGGCTCCTTCCCCGGGCGCGACTTCCGCGGCTCCGTTAACGTCGTCAACCTGACCGCCGACCCGCTGAGCAAGAAGTTCGGGGTCGAGGTCGTCATCGCCAACGGGGACGGAGCGCTCCGTCCGGGCACGTTCGGCGACCTCGTCTTCGAGGTCCAATCCCATGAGAACGCCCTGGTCGTTCCCCAGACGGCCATCCTCGAGAACGCCTATGTCTTCGTCGTCGACGGCGGCAAGGCGGCCAAGAAGACCGTCGCCCTGGGCATCCAGAACACGACCATGGTCGAGATCCTCGACGGCCTGGCCGAAGGTGACGCGGTCGTCGTCGAAGGCAACTTCGGACTCGAGGAGGGGGCCGCCGTCCAGGTCCTCGAAGAGGTGAAAAAGTGAAGCTCCCCGAATTCTCCGTCAGACATAAAGTCACGGCGTCCATGATGGCGATGATCCTCGTCGTCCTGGGCGCCATCTCCTTCACCCGGCTAGGGCTCGACTTCTTTCCCGACCTGGAGTTCCCGACCGTCTCGGTCATCACGACCTATACGGGGGCAGCGTCGGAGGACATCGAGAAGGTCCTGACCCGGCCGCTCGAGCAAGTCGTCAGCTCCGTCAACCGGGTCAAGAAGGTGACGTCCCAGACGTCCGAGGGCGTCTCGATCATCAGCGTCGAGTTCGAATGGGGCACCAACCTCGACTTCGCCGCCCAGGACATCCGCGACCAGATCGGCCTGTCCGAGCAGTACCTTCCCGAAGAGGCCGGCGATCCCCTGGTCATGAAATTCAGCTTCAGCCAGTTCCCGGTCATCTTCTACGGCATCACCAGCGACATCCCGGCTATGAAGCTCCGTACGATCATCGAGGACGAGGTCGCCCCGCGCCTCGAGCGGATCGACGGCGTCGCCTCGGCCCGGGTCTTCGCCATGGACGAGCGCGAGATCCTCGTCGACATCGACAAGGCCTCCCTCGAGAGCCGGGGGCTGACCCTCGACCAGGTCCTGATGGCCCTGCGGGCCGAGAACCTCAACCTCCCGGCCGGGAACATCGTCGAGCGCTACTCCGAGATCCTCGTCCGGACCATGGGCGAGTTCCTGGACCTCGATGATATCCGCGAGACGGTCGTCGGCATGACGGCGACGGGCGAGCCTGTCTACGTCGCCGACGTCGCCGAGGTCAAGGACACGCTCAAGGAGATGCGCTACGCCGCGCGCATCCAGCAGCAGAACGGCGTCTACCTCATCGTCAGCAAGCGCTCCGGAGCTAACACCCAGATCGCCAGCGCGGCCGTCAAGAAGGAGATCGCGGCGCTCGCCGGCACCGTCCCCGGCAATCCCGTGTTCCACGTCGCCATGGACCAGGGCGACATGATCGAGCAGGTGACGTCGAACACGGTCACCAACGCCTGGCAAGGCGGCCTCCTGGCCATCCTGCTGATCTTCCTCTTCCTCCGCAACTGGCGCCCGACGTTCATCATCAGCCTGGCCATCCCCCTGTCCATCATCTCGACCTTCATCGCCCTCTACGCCGCGGGCTACACGCTGAACCTGCTCACCCTCGGCGGCCTGGCCCTGGGCATCGGCATGCTCGTCGACAACGCCATCGTCGTCATCGAGAACGTCTACCGGCACCTCGAGGAAGGCCATGGGGCCGACCAGGCCTCCATCGAGGGCACGACCGAGGTCGGCATGGCCATCACGGCCTCGACCTTGACGACGATCGCCGTCTTCTTCCCCATGATCTTCGCCTCGGGGATCACCGGAAAGATGACCCAGGCCCTCGGCCTGTCCATCGCGTTTTCGCTCATCGCCTCGCTCTTCGTCGCCCTGACGGTCGTCCCCCTGTCCACTTCTCTGCTCTTCCGCACGAAAAAGAGCCTCAAATCCATCGCCAAGGCCCCCGAGGAGCGCCAGTTCGCGAAGGCCAAGGCGTTCTACAGAAAATGGCTGGACAAGGCCCTCCACCACCGCCGCTGGGTCCTCGGCGGAGCGCTCCTCGCGCTCGTCGCGGCCCTGGCCATCGTGCCTTTCCTGGGGACGGAGTTTATGCCGGCCCAGGACAGGGACATGCTCATGCTCAAGGTCCGCATGCCCGTCGGCACGTCCCTCGAGGAGACCGACCGCGTCGTGGGCCTGGTCGAGAGGATCATGGCGGCCATGCCGGAGATCACCATGATCTCGGCCCAGGTCGGCTCCCAGGTCGAGCAGGATGCCGGGGACGCCGCGTCCGGATTCTCCAACGCGGGCACCCACGAAGGTCTCCTATGGGTCGGGCTGGTCAAGCGGGACAAGAGGACCGAATCCGACCTGCAGATCCTCGAGCGGATCCGGAAGAGGCTTCCGAACCTCCGGGGCGTCAAGTTCGAGGCCCTGGACATGAGCCAGATGATGCTGGGAGGCGCTTCGGCGCCGGTCGAGATCAAGCTCTTCGGCAAGGATCTCGACACCCTCAGGGGCCAGGCCGATCAGATCGTCCAGCTCATCTCCGGGATCGAGAGCGTCCGCGACCTCACCCACACGATGGCCGCCGGAAAGCCCGAGGTCCGGATCAATATCGACCGGGAGCGGGCCTACCGGCTGGGTCTTTCGGTCTACCAGGTCGCTAATACGGTCCAGACCGCCACCCTGGGCAAGGTGGCCACCCGCTACCGCGAGGGCAGCGACGAGATCGATGTCCGGCTGCGGTTCAAGGAAAGATACCGCGACAGCATGGACGAAGTCAGAAGCATCCCCCTCCGGACGGCCGCCGGGCAGACGATCTATCTCGAGCAGGTGGCCGACATCTCGGCCGGCGAGGGCCCGATCATGATCAACCGCGAGAACCAGGCCCGCCGCGTCTCCGTCACGGCCAACATCACCGGCAGCGACCTCGGCAGCGTCGTCCGGGAGATCAAGGGCCGGCTGGCCGGCTTCGAGAAGAGCCTGCCGCCGGGCTATTTCCTCGAATACGGCGGGTCCTACGAGCAGATGACGGACGCCTTCGTCATCCTGGCCGGGGCCTTCGCCCTGGCCATCCTGCTCGTCTACATGGTCATGGCCTCCCAGTTCGAGCACTTCGGCCACCCCTTCATCATCATGTTCACCGTGCCGCTCGGCATCATCGGGGTCATCCTCGGCCTCCTCATCACCGGCCGGACGCTCAGCCTGGCAGTGCTCATCGGCGTCATCCTGCTGGCCGGGATCGCCGTCAACAACGGCATCGTCATGATCGATTACATCAATCAGCTGATCAAGCGCGGGGTTGACAAGCGGGAGGCCATCCTGCAGGGAGCGACGACCCGCCTGCGGGCCGTCCTGCTGACCGCCCTGACGACCGTCCTGGGCACCCTGCCCATGGCCTTCTCCCGGTCGTCGGGCTCCGAGTTCCGGGCTCCTTTAGGTGTCGCCATCGCCTTCGGCCTGACCGCGACGACCATCCTTACGCTCTTCGTCATTCCGGTCATCTACAGCGTATTCAATAAGATACGATTCAAGGAGAAGAGGATCGTCGCCGTCGAATGAGCCGCGGGCGTCCTTGATCCGGATATTTCTCAGAAGCGCTCCTCCGAGC
>Ga0209253_10004959_pt1 | contig 11568 bp, 12 predicted proteins | sample FrelakmetBRP12BR_FD_187145 | JGI IMG/M metagenome (GOLD analysis project Ga0209253, IMG submission 187145) | Freshwater lake sediment microbial communities from the University of Notre Dame, USA, for methane emissions studies - BRP12 BR (SPAdes)... | ecosystem: Environmental > Aquatic >...
CCAGCATCTCCAGATTCGCCTGCAGGCGGATCCGAACACCGTCCCGCGTTTCTGCCGGAAGGGATGCATATTTGAGGGCTTCCCGTTCCACGAACTTGATCCGGCGCTTCCGCTCGAGGAAGGAGAAGGACACTTCTTCCGTAGGGTTCACAACCAGGTCTCCCGTCTCCCCGTCGAGGATCAGGAGATCTCCCCCATTGATCAGAGAGGTCGCCACCTCCACTCCCGCAACAGCCGGGATACCGAGGGAACGAGCCAGGATGGCTGTGTGGGAGACTTTTCCACCGACATCGGTTACAAACCCCGCCACATGATTGAGGTTCATCTGGAGCGTATCGGCCGGAGAGAGATCCCGGGCAACCACGATTACATTTCCTTTGATCCGGGTGATGTCGTCGTGCTTCTTTCCTAACAGGTTTCTAAAGATCCGGGCGGACACATACTGAAGATCGTTCCGACGCTCCTTCAGGTATTCGTCTTCGATGGCATGGAACGCAGCGTCGAGCCTTTCAAGAGTGAGGTCCAGGGCCCATTCGGCATTCACCTTTTTCTTCCGAATCGTCTCCACAGTATCCCGGATGAGCATCTCATCATCTAGGATCATCAGGTGCACATCGAGGATGAACGCGTGATGCCGAACCTCCGGATCCAAGATCCTCTCCTTGATCTCTCTCAATTGCTTACGAGACTGTTGAATCGCCTTCTGAAACCGTTCGACCTCCTCTTCCACACGAGACCCATCGATCCTCTTCTGGGGGAGGCGAACCTTGGAGCGATCGACCAAGAAGGCCTTTCCCATGACGATCCCGGGAGACGCTGCAATGCCACGAAGGAACTTATTGGTCAGCTGTCGAACCCCCATCCTCACTCCTCACCAAACTTGTCGTCGATCAGTTTCCCCACGCTTTGAAGGGCCTGGGTTGCATGGTCCCCTTCAACCCTGACGGTGATCTTCGACCCTTTGGAGGCAGCCAGCATGAGAACCCCCATAATCGATTTCCCGTTAACCTCCACCCCATCTTTCTCAATGGTCACACTGGCTTCAAAGCGATTCGCCGTCTTCACCAGAAGGGCCGCCGCCCGTGCATGAAGTCCCAGCCGATTTCGAATGGTGAATGTTTGAACTTCCATCTCACGAATCAACCTTTCTTCCTTTCCACCCTCTTCTTGAGAACCTCGCTGGCAAGGTTAATGTTCCTCTGCCCATAGTCAGTGATGAATGCAGCGAGTTGCTCAAGACCCATATCATCCTTGTACGTCGCCAACTTCAGCAGCATGGGGAGATTGACCCCGGTAATGACCTCTACCCTCTTCTCCTCGAGAAAGGAGAGGCTGATGTTGGAAGGGGTCCCTCCATACATATCCGTTAGAATCAACACCCCCTGTCCTTCCTCCACCTTTCGGATGCCAGCGATGATCTTCTCCCGAATTTCCTCCGATCCCTCCTTCGGATCGATCGAAACGGGATGGAACTGTTTCAGCTCTTCTCCCACCACTAACCTCGCTGCTGCAATCAACTCCTCCGCCAGATGACAGTGTGTCACGATGACGACTCCGACCATTTTCCCTACCCCTTTTCGACATCCCGGTGCCGCACGTGGAGGATGGCATTCTTTCGGGCTCCGTCTTCCCGGAGCATCTCTGCCAATCGATTGGCGATGACAATCGATCGATGCCGACCCCCTGTGCATCCGATGCCAATCGTCAGCTGTGTTTTTCCTTCTCGTTCATAAAGAGGGAGAAGAAATTGAATGAACTCTTGAACACGGCGCAGAAATTCCTTCGCCTCCTCCCATCCGAGGACGTATTCGGCCACCCCGGGATCCTTTCCTGTCAGGCGTTTGAGCTCCTCGACAAAATAGGGATTGGGTAAGAAGCGCACGTCCAACAGAAGATCGGCCTCGTAGGGAACCCCGAAACTGTACCCGAACGAGAGCAGCGTCACGCTCATCTTGCGCGGTGCGGACCCTTCCTGGGCGTACCGCTGAATTTCATCCTTGAGCTGGTGAACATTATAGGCACTGGTATCGATCACCCGGGTTGCCATGTCGCGGATCGCCTGGAGCCTTTCCCGCTCCAATCGGACCCCTTCCCGAATGGACCCCCCCACGGCCAGAGGGTGTTGCCGCCGGGTCTCGCTGTAGCGTCGCATGAGAACAGTGTCCGAGGATTCAAGAAACAGTATCTCGATCGAATAATCTTCCTTTTGAAGGTCCAGGAGGATTCGCCTCGAATCCTCGATGAAATCATTCCCCTCCTGCTGATCCTGACCGGTCTCCTGGACGCCGGGATAAGAGGCATATCCTCGTATGTCCTCCACCACGGCCACCTTGGAGACCTTTCCGCCCGACTGCGCACACAGTTCCACAAATTTGGGGAGGAAAAGGATGGGAAGATTATCCACGCAGTAGAAGCCGATATCCTCTAGAGCTTTAATGGCCGTCGTCTTTCCGGAACCCGAAACGCCGCTGATGAGGATCACCCGGATGCTCTTCACTCCACCTCGTCCTCACTTTCAACCCCCTGCTTCCTTTTCTCTTCCATTTTACGAAGCAGCTTTTTTTCGAATTCAAGGGCTGAGTCGTATCCCATCATCCTGAGAAGATGGTTGCGCGCGGCCACTTCAATGATCGTGGTAAGGTTGCGACCGGGCGTCACGGGAATCTTGAACAGCGGGAGCTCAATGTCCAGGATCGTGTACTTTTCTTCCTCAAACCCCAGCCGATCGTACTCCTGATAGGCGTCCCATTCTAACAGCTCCACCACCAATTCGATCTTCTTGCGCTCGCGAATCGCTTCGACGCCAAAAAGGTTTCGGATGTTCATGATCCCTAACCCGCGGATCTCCATGTGGTGCTGGATGACTTCAAACCCGCTCCCGAACAACACGGAGGGGGAGCGTTTTTGAATAAAGACCATATCATCGGCCACCAGACGGTGTCCGCGGAGGATGAGGTCCAGGGCAGACTCGCTCTTTCCGATCCCGCTTTTTCCCAAAAGGAGCACCCCCACCCCGAAGATATCCATGAGCACACCGTGGATGCTCGTGGTGGGCGCAAGCTTCCATTCCAGCAGCTTTGTGACCCGGTCAATGAAATCGGTGGTCATCAAGTTCGTACGGAAAAGAGGGATCCCTTCCCGATCCGCCTCCTCAAGGAGGAGTTCAGGAATCTCCAGATTGCGGGTGACAACCAGGCAAGCGATATCAAGGCGGCAGATCTGCTGGATGATCTGCCGCTGACCGTCTGCGCCCAGGGTGCCGAGATAGACCATCTCCGTCTTGCCCAGGATCTGGAGTCGTTCCGGATTCACAAATTGGGTAAACCCCGTGAGGGCCAAACCCATTTTTTGGACCTGCGGGTGGGTGATCTTCCGATTCAACCCCTTTCGCCCAGCCATCAGGATCAGACCGAGGTGGGGCTCCCGGCTTTGCTCTAGTTCTTGCACCGTAAGACTGTTCATCGATCAGTATTTCTCATCCTCTTCAGAGATGAACTCGAAAAGTTCCTTTTGCGAACGGCCTTCCATCAGGCGCCTTTTGAAAGAGGCGTCCTTGAGCAACGTGACAATGCGACCCAGAAGCTTCAGGTTATTCACGGCCGAGTTCTCCGGAGCCATGACCAAGAAGAAAACATGGCTCGGCTTCCCATCGATCGAATCGAAATCCACCCCTTTGACGGACCGGCCGAAGGCGATGAAGAAGGTCTTGAGCTTCTTCAACCGTCCATGGGGGATGGCCACCCCTTCCCCAATCCCGGTCGACTCGAGCTTCTCCCTCTCCAGGAGGACCCGAAGCAGTTCTTCAGGCGAACCCACCTCACAAGGCTTCACCAACATACTGGAGAGCTCCTGCAGGACAGAGGGCTTATCGGTTCCCTGAATGTCCGCGAGGATCCACTCTTCCTTTAGATAGTCGAGAATTTTCATGCGCCCACTCTCCCTCTCTCATTCAGACTCGGGTTCTACCCACTCGTAGCCCCCGTCTTTGCTCCGATGGAGGGCGTTCATCTGACCTGAATTGGAGTTGATGAAAAACAGGATACCCTGCTCCGAGAGATTGAGCTGCGCCACCGCCTCTTCCGGTGACAGGGGCTTCGCAAAGGCTGGCCTTCTCTTGATCCGCACAGGGGTTTCTGCGCCTTCTTGATCTTCTGCGAGCGCCTCGGTTGCCAACCCTGAGGCTCTCGACGGCAGAGCGTTTGGCCTCTTGCGTCTCGATTTCTCCCGTCGTTCCCGGATCTGACGTTCCATCTTCTCCATCATCTGATCGATGGCCGCATAGAGATCACTGTCCTTGCCTTGGCTGTTCAAAGTCATCCCATCGGCGACGACAGTAATCTCTGCGGTCTGACGGAATTTTTCCGCAGAAAGAACCACCTTCACCTCTTGGGGGTTCTCGATATACTTCTGAAGCTTTTCCACCTTCTCCTTCACATAGCTCTTCAACCCTTCATCGGTTTCCAGGTGTCGAAATGTGACCGCCATTTGCATGGTAGGCTCCTCCAAACAAGAATTCGGAATTTAACCCTTCGAGTCCCAAACCGCTGCCTTGCTTATCCAGAATCCCAAGGGCCGGAGACGCCCTGTCGCTTCAGGGGATCGCCTCCAGGGGTTGGAAGCAAGGTCGGGCCGAGGCCTTGCCGTTTCAGGGAAAAGGCATGACCCAATCCCCGTGGAATCCATGAAAAGGGTTGAGGTGTTGAATCGGGATTCCGGATGATTGACAAAGCTAGTATACTTTTCTCCGTCCATTCGAAGAAAGGATTTTCATCATCTCGCGATATTTCGAAATCGTCCTCCTGGCGATGTGAATGTTCATCCCTTTCAGAATCTCCACCAGTTTTTCGTCGCTGTACGGTTTCCGCGGGTCCTCCTTGGCAATGATCTCCCGCAGAAGATTCTTCACGGACTCGGAGGCCAGGTTTTCGCCCTGGGTCGACGTGATGCCGGTATTGAAGAAAAACTTCAATTCGTAGATGCCCTGAGGCGTATGCGCATATTTGTTGTGCGTGACCCGGCTGATCGTGGACTCGTGCATCTGAATGTCCTGTGCCACGTCACGCAGCACCAGGGGTTTCAGAAACCGGATCCCCTTATCCAAAAAGTCCCTCTGGAAATTGACAATGCTCTTGGCCACTTTGTAGATCGTCTCCTGACGTTGGTGGATGCTTCGAATGAGCCAGAGGGCAGACCGCATTTTTTCCTGAATGTATTTTCGATCGCCTTCAAACCCCGACCGCCCCTCGGTCAGGATATTCCGGTAGAACGAATTGACCTCGAGCCTGGGAATCCCATCATCGTTGAGATGGACCACGTAGTCCCCTTCCACTTTGTAGATATACACATCGGGGATGATCTCCTGGGCTATCTCTCCACCAAACGCCCTGCCGGGTTTCGGTTCGAGCTTGGAGATCAGGTAGGCGGCCCGATTCACTCGTTCTGTCGAGACTCCCAATCGCTTCGCGATGACCGCGTAATTTCGGTTCTTCAACAGGGAAAGATGTTCCGAGACGATCTTCTCCGCGATCGAATCTCTGGGTGACAACTGTTCGAGCTGGATGAGAAGACATTCCCGCAGGTCCCTGGCGGCCACCCCCAAGGGGTCAAACTGCTGGATCCTTCGGAGGACACCTTCCACCCGGTCCAATGGGAGCTGCGTCTCTGAACCGATATCTTCTACCGACATCTTCAGATAGCCATCTTCCTCCAGGTTCCCGATGATCCAGACTCCCACCCTTTGCTCGTCCTCCGTAAACCGAGAAAGCTGAAGCTGCCAATGCAGATGGTCCGCAAGGGTGGTCTTCTTGGCGAGAAAATTTTCAAACGAGGGCCTTTCTTCACCGTCCCCATCGGTCTGTCGATAGGAGGGGGCGTGGTTATAATTCTCCAGATAGTTCTCCCAATCGAACTCACGGACGCCCTCGCCCTCTCCTTTCACTTCCGTCGGGCGTTCCTCGGCGACCGTGGCAGGGACCTCTCCTTCCGTGGGTTCGGGGGTCGGTTCGTCGGCATACTCCTTCCCTTCCTCCACCTCCTCCAGGAGAGGATTCTCCTTCATCTCCTGGTCCAGCATATCGACCAGTTCCAGACGTGTCAGCTGGAGAAGCCGTATCGCCTGCTGAAGTTGCGGCGTCATCACGAGCTGCTGGGAGAGTTTTAGTGTTTGTCTCATTTCAATCGGCATGTCGATCCCATAATCCCCGTTGCTCTGCGCTCTTCAGGTCTTTCTCCGCACGACCGCCCTCTCTCCGGATCCGATGGGGCTCTGATAGCTGAAAGCCATCCCCGAGATAGATCCTTTTCGCTTTCCGGCTGTGAGCGATCTTCTCAGGGGGACCTTCTTCCAGGATGACCCCTTCATTCAAAATATAGGCTCGGTCGCAAACGCCCAAGGTTTCCCGGACGTTATGATCCGTAATTATAATTCCTATCCCCTTCGATTTCAATTGACAAACGATGCTCTGGATATCCAGGACAGCGATGGGATCGATGCCTGCAAAGGGTTCATCCAACAGGATGAACGAAGGGGAAAGGACCAAGGCCCGGGTGATCTCCACCCGTCTGCGCTCCCCTCCCGAAAGACTGTACGCCTTTTGCTTGCGGAGTGAGGAGAGTCCCAATTCGTTCAACAGAGTCTCCAGTCGCGCCTCCCTCTCCTCTTTTGAAAGGGGGAGCGTCTCCAAGATGGCCATCAGATTCCCTTCCACGCTCAGTTTCCTGAAGACGGAAGGTTCCTGAGGAAGATAGCCGATCCCTTTTCTCGCCCGCTGATACATCGGAAAGAAGGTCACCTCTTCTTCGTTCAGGGAGATCCTTCCTCCGTTGGGTTGCAGCAGCCCGACGATCATATAGAAAATGGTGGTCTTCCCTGCCCCGTTAGGCCCGAGCAATCCCACCACCTCTCCTCCCCGCACCTCCACATCGACCGAATTGACCACCTTCTTCTTGCGAAAGGATTTGGTCAATTGCTCACAGCGAAGAAGCGTGTCCGGATAGGTTTGCGCATCGGTTACCGGACAAGCCCCCAGCTTGACCGGCAGCTCATATTGGCGAGGTTCAGGAAATGGGTCCTTTGTCATAGGGCATCAGTCATTGAGTCATCGAGTCATGGAATCATCGTTGATTTCAGCTCTCAACTCTTAAGCTCCGAACTCTCTACTCTTTTTGGGGCGGGGTGATCTTGGTGTTGACCCGCCCTCCTTTTCCACCCTCGACCACGGTACGCTCTTCGTCGACATAATAGGTCACGCGTTCCGCCCGGATCACATTGTCCCCCTCGCGGATGACCGTATCTCCATCCAACACGACCCTGTTTTCGTCCTGATGGAAGGTCACCTTCTGGCTCGTCGCCCGCTTTTCCACGTTGACGATCTTTACGTTGCCCAGGGCCACAATCTCTTTCAGCTTCTTCATCTCCGGATCATATGTGATCACCAGTAGGTTGCAATAGATGGTCGTCCCCTCCTGCCTGGCAACCACATTCCCCTTAAACGTAACCTTGTTCTGTTTTTGATCTCCCTCGACGGTATCCGAGCTAATATCGATGGGAGAACGGCTGACATTGAATCCGAATCCGCTGCCAACCTCTGGCTTCTTCTCCCGTGCCTTCTGTTCTTGAGCCCATCCCGAACTCAAAACAACAAGAAGCAGCAGAAAAGCGCCGGTCAGAGGTCCGATCCATCGGATCCTTTTCATCCCTTCCCTCCTTTTCCCCACTCTGTCCTGACTTGGTTCAGGATTCGAAAGGTCCGAGCCTCTATGTCCACCACCATCCCGTTTCCTTTCACCCGGAGCTCCTCTCCCTCGATCTCCACGGGATCCGCCGTCTGGGCCTTCTTTTCCCCGTGCCGATAGGTGATCGAATGGGTTTTGAGCCGATATCCATCACTCGACGTCAACAGGACGTCACCCTCCAATTCCATGTCCTTCGAATCCTGATGAAATGTGGCTTGCTTTCCCGAAAGCACAAAGGCCCGTCCCTCCTTCGTGAAGACGGTGACCTTCACGTCCTCGAGGATGATGAGATCCTGATCTTCGTACTGCCGGACCGATTTGGCCTCCAATTCCCAAGTCCTCCGGCCCTGCTTATCTTCAACAAACTGAACCTTTTCGAGGTGCATCTTCGAATCATCGTCGGCCAGCTTCGGGATTTCCGCCTCTTGCCCCGACTCTCTCTTCTCTTGCAAGTTCTGCCAGAGGCTAACGAGCACGATCCCCCCGATCAAAATGATCGTCATCAAGATGGCAACCTTGACTCTCCTCATGGCGTCTGTCCTATCTCGTGCCTTTCATTCCGGAGGTCAAACGATCCCTGCCTTCAGAAGGTCGTGAAGATGAATGATCCCCACCGGGATGTTATTCCCTGTCGCCTCTGAAACAAACAGCGATGTGATGGAATGCTCCTCCATCCTCTGCACCGCCTTGGCCGCCAGAGCATCCCTTTCGATCCATTTTGGACTCCGCGTCATGACCTCTCGGGCCTCTCGATGAAGAAGATCTGGAAACTTCTCCAGCGCACGTCGCAGATCTCCATCCGTGATGACCCCCATGAGATGACCCTCTGAATTACAGACCGCCGTGGCCCCCAACCTCTTCGACGTGATCTCGAGGATGACGTCTCTCATCGGGGTCTTTTCCAATACCCTCGGGAAAGCCTTTCCGGCGTGCATCAAATCCGCAACCTTGAGAAGGAGCTTTTTCCCCAGAGCACCGCCGGGATGGAGCAGGGCGAAGTCCTCTTCCTTAAACCCTTTCTTTTCCATCAGGGTGATCGCCAGGGCATCCCCCAGAGCCAGAGCCGCGGTGGTGCTTGCCGTGGGAGCTAGTCCCAGAGGGCATGCCTCCTCCTTCACCCAAACATCGAGGGCAACATCCGCCGATCTGGCCAGGGTTGAATTCCTGTTTCCGGTCAGGGCGATCAAACGATTCCCATATCGTTTGAGGAGCGGGAGGGTCTCGACCAATTCACGAGTCTCCCCACTGTTGGAGATGGCGATGACCACATCTTCCTTGGCCAACATCCCGAAATCCCCGCTCACCCCTTCCGCCGGATGGAGGAAGAAGGCAGGCGTCCCTGTCCCCGCAAATGTAGAGGCGATCTTCCGCGCGATCAACCCTGACTTTCCCATGCCCATCAGGACGACTTTGCCCCGGCAATGGCACAGAAACTCCAACGCCTGTTCGAATGTCTCGTCGATCCGCTCCGACAGGGCAAGGATTGCATCCGCTTCAACCCTCAGGACCCTTTGGGCCTCCTCCAACACGTTCAACGGTTCCTGCCTCCTCTATCTTCCACGCCGTCCAAGGGCCGCGTGTCTTCCCTGCTCTGAACACTGCCTCAAGCCTTGCGCACCTTGTCCTTTGCGCCTTTCTGACTCTTTAGGCTTTTCTTCTTTCCACCCTGCCCCTTCTGCTCGCCCTGCTTCAGGGCAGCCCTGACGAACTCCCGGAACAGCGGATGGGGGTCCATGGGCTTTGATTTGAACTCAGGATGGAACTGGCACCCCAGAAACCAGGGATGGCCTTTCAACTCCATAATCTCCACGAGACCCTCATCTGGAGAAACTCCGCTGGGCACCATCCCGGTTTTCCTCAGGGAATCGAGATAGGTGTTATTGAACTCATAGCGATGGCGGTGTCGTTCGTAAATCAATTTCTTATTATAGGCCTCGAAAGCGAGACTGTCCTCTTCGAGCCGGCAGGGATAGACCCCCAACCTCATCGTCCCCCCCTTGGGCGTATCCGTTCTTCGTCTCTGAAGGAGCTCATTGCGATCGGTCCAATACTCCATCAGGTAGATCACCGGATGAGGGGTTTGAGGGTCAAACTCGGTACTGTTGGCTCCTTTGAGGCCTGCACCGTTTCTGGAAACCTCAATGACCGCACACTGCATCCCGAGGCAGATCCCAAAGAAGGGGACCTTCTTTTCTCTGGCATACTGGATGGCTCGAATCTTCCCCTCGGTGCCTCGCGTTCCGAACCCCCCCGGGACCAGGATCCCGTCCGCTCCTTCCAGGAAAGCCGCAGGACCTTCCTTCTCAACTTGCTCTGAATCAACATACTTCAGATTCACCCTGGCATCGTTTGCAATTCCTCCATGACGCAATGCCTCGGTTAAGCTCTTGTAGGACTCTATGAGACCCACGTACTTCCCCACCACCGCGATGGTAGTCTCCCGATGGGGCTGCTTAATCTTCTTCACAACCCGCTCCCAATCCTTCAGGTTCGGCCTTCCGGTCCAGATATTCAGTTTTTCAACGATCTTGGCGTCTAAACTTTCTTCGTGAAAATTGATGGGCACTTCATAAACCGTTTCCACGTTCTTCGCGGTGATCACCGCGTCTTTATCCACATTGCAGAAGAGGCCTATCTTCGCTTTGAGCTCAGGGCCAAGGAATCGATCGGTCCTGCAGAGCAGAATATCAGGCTGAATCCCGATCTCCCGCAGCTCCTTCACACTGTGCTGGGTCGGCTTGGTCTTCAGCTCTCCGGCCGCCTCAATGTAGGGCACCAGGGTGAGGTGAATGTAGAGCGTGTTCTCACGGCCCACGTCTCCCCGGATCTGTCGGATGGCCTCCAGGAAAGGCAGGCTTTCAATGTCGCCCACCGTTCCACCAACCTCAACAATCACGATGTCCACCTCTTGAGCGAGGTCGAAGATCTTCGACTTGATCTCATCCGTGATGTGCGGGATCACCTGGACTGTGCTACCGAGATAGTCTCCCCTCCTCTCTTTGGAGATGACAGAATCGTAGATCTGCCCGGTCGTGAAATTGTTTTTCTTTGAGGTCCTCACGCCCGTGAATCGTTCGTAATGTCCCAGGTCGAGATCTGTCTCCGCTCCATCGTCGGTGACATAAACCTCTCCGTGCTGGAACGGGTTCATCGTTCCTGGATCCACATTGATGTAGGGATCAAATTTGAGGAAGTCCACTTTCAGCCCTCTCAGTTCGAGAAGGGCTCCGATCGCCGATGATGCCAATCCCTTTCCAAGAGAGGAGACAACCCCTCCCGTGACGAAAATGTACTTTGTCCTTGTGTTGGCCAAGAGTCCCCTCCGCTACTGCTCGGCATGAGATTAAGAAACATTGAATACGGGTTTTCTACACTAAACCCTAAATATACCAAAAAGTTGCAAATGTCAAACTAAAATGAAAAGATGCAAGCAAAAGACATGCCAAAAAGCACCCAGGGAAAAGGGGAGGAGAAGAGGACGGGGAAACGATTAGGCTTTAACTTCTTACCTTGGGGAAGACCTTTTTCTGTAAGTAATCCACCACCCGCTCGATCTCCATTCGTCCCCCGTTATCGTGGCGCTGGGAAGGCGGGGGGGCACCTTCCCTCAATTTTCTGTCATGGATCCCAAGCCTGCCTGCCTTTTCGAGATAGGGCTCAGGCAGGTTCTCATTCAGTTCGATCCCGTTCATGATAGCCCAGGCCAGAGTCCAGGCACGGGCGACATTGGAGACCTCATAACCCCCACCTCCCAAGGCCACCCATCGGGGCACGAGATCCTTGATCCTCCGGACGATCCTCTCAAAACCGGTGATCGAGAGGTGCAGGTTCGCC
>Ga0209253_10004960_pt1 | contig 11568 bp, 14 predicted proteins | sample FrelakmetBRP12BR_FD_187145 | JGI IMG/M metagenome (GOLD analysis project Ga0209253, IMG submission 187145) | Freshwater lake sediment microbial communities from the University of Notre Dame, USA, for methane emissions studies - BRP12 BR (SPAdes)... | ecosystem: Environmental > Aquatic >...
GGGTTCCATAGAGGATACGGAAAATGTAAAGGCGAAGGATGTGGCTGTGGAGAACCATCTGCTTTGCCGCGCCGCTAAGAGGTACAGCGGATGGGCGGAGGATTGGTTCAGAGGGAGAGAAACACTCTTCTTTGAAATTGCAGCCGCCGCAAGAGAGGGAGTCAGTCTCGAGGAAGCCATCGAGGTGATCCGGTGGTACCAATATTTCATCTGCGCCAAGGTCATGCGGGCCGTCCGGGGGAACATCGAGGAGAAAGAAGAGAGATGCGATGAATTCGCAAGTGATTCGGATGGCTCGGCCAAGATTGCACTCATTGGCATTGACCGTTCGATCGCGGCCTGGGCAGCGATCGAACACTATATCACCGATTCTGATAAGGAAGTGATCGGCGTCATCGCCTTTCTCGACGGTTTGAGGCAGGCCGTGGAGGAAACATTTCCCAACGCGAGGTCATTTATTCGACCCGGATTCGACAGGATCGATCTAAATGACTAGGTAGTATCCATAAAAAGTTGGCCATTTCCATTAAAATGAAGATGGGGAGATAATAAGAAGATGATTGGGAGATAGGGGGGTGGGGAGATAAGGAGACAGAAAATCGTCTATAAAAAGGGTCATCATTTAAATAGCAGACCGCATCCATCCTGCGGAGGACAGGGTGCGTAAAGATCAAAGCAGGAGAAGTCACTGAGTCATTAAAGAATGGTCCGGAAAATAAATTAGGGAAACTCCCCAATTTTAATTGCAGATAGCGAATGGTCGGTGTAAGCTGAAGTGAGGGGTGAATCGTTCGAAACGGTTCGTGCGTGGGAGTCATGAACAAGGGTGGATGACCGTTTATCACTGATCGGCTGCCTCACGGATAGGCAGCGGTACGCGCTCCTTCGTTATGGTCAACAGATTCACAAGAAGGGATTTCCTAAGATTCGTATCGGCAGGGAGTTTGTGCGCCTTGGGAGATTGGGGAAGGCCTATGTGTGCAAGTCCGACCGAAATCACGGGTAAGAGTTTGTTGGAGGCCGTTGAAGCATCGGATGTGGATAGAGCGTTGGAGATGTGTGTAAAAATGGTGAACCAGGGGGTTGATCCCTGGAAGATTCACCTCTCGCTCTTTCCTACGGTTCAGCGAGTTCAGAATCCGCCTTTCATCAACCCGCATCTGCCCAAGGTGTACGGTATTGGCCGGGAACTTGTGCCCTACCTGAGTGAGGGGAGGACCGGGGCCTTCCTTTCCCTTGAGATAAGGGAGTACGCGAGGAGACCCAAGATGGAAAAAATCCCGAGGGTGAATCGATTGCCCTCTCCTGTCGGATTCAAAGACATTGAGACCGCAATTCGAGCGAATGATCCGGAGAAGACCGCGGCTCTCATGGCCACCTTTTTGAATCAGGAGTCGGGAGCGGAATTCGCCCGTCGCCTTTTGCTCCTCGGGAGCGGTTATTTAAACAGCTCATTAGGTCACTCGGTCTCGTGCACAGCCTTTATTCTGTCAGAGATGCTTGAACGAACGGACGTGGATCCCTGGCCTGCCCTGTCCGCATTGGCTTTCTATTTCTGCAAGGGTAGGTTCAACACCACCCCGGCCCTGAAAAAATCAAACCCCTTCACGGAAAAACAAACTTCCGACCATCCGATGCTTCGGGCGACGAGCGGCAGAGGCTTTGTGCCCTTGCACCAGACGATCACCCGCTATGCCATCGAACGGGTCCGGAGGTTTCTCGGCCCAGAGGACTACAGTCACATGGTGAATGCATGGATTGACTTTTTGGGAGACAAGGGAGAAGAGAGGGTTTCACTGGAGGGGTCATCCTCCGAACCCGCGAAGGAGTACGATCAGTTCTACGAAAGATTTTCGACCCTGAAGACGAAGCCTGTGGTGGCATCGTTGAGCGGCATGATCGGTTCTCAAGAAGGTCGGCAGAAGATAAAACGCTTCCTCGTTCAAGGGGTGTGTGACAAGTATCAGGGCGCCTATGACCCTCATTATCTTACGGGCCTTGGATCTGCCTTATGGGTGCTCGATCAGTATTGGCAGGATGCACGACTGGTGACCAACGGTCTGGTGCAATATCTTGACTTCTTCTTCAGCGGCATCAAATCCTAAGGTGGAAGGCGCTGGGGTCACCCATGAAAAGGCACCTGTCAAGAGAAAGAGGTTGGTTCTAAAACATGGTAAGATAATGGTTTGAATTCCCCACTTCCTGGGAGATAGCCAAACCATTTATGAAGTTGTTTTAGTACCCCCTTGGTTGACAACGAAGGATTTCACCTACGAAGAGATCCGTCTGGTCCTGGGACACCATCTTCAGAGTGCCAAAAGCAAAACGGCCTGACTCCGATGGGTGGTCCTGCGTAGGGGACGGTTTGTAACCGCTCCCCTGACGGCCATTAGAAATCGTCTCCGGTGAGGTCGATGAAAAAGAGACCCAAAACCAGGTCGAGGATTTCTACGGCATCTACCCCTACATCAATCCCGACAATGGCTGCCTGAAAGCCGACACCCACCTCGCCATAGCCATACGCTGGCCCTTTGCTGGCGACATCGGCAACCGAAGTTGCCTTGATTCCGGCCCGGGACTCAAAGCCGATGGGCCAGGGGATGCCGGGTTCCGTCCGCGGGCCATGGAGGCCGACGAAGAGGCTGCTGTAGCCGCCCGCATAGAGGTCGCCGTACTTGGTCACCCGTGCGTCTACGGCAAAGCCGGGACCCACACGCAGCCGGGCCCGGACGAGATCGAAGACATCGAAGATACGGTTGGGAATGTAGAAGAGCAGCTGGTGGCCGAAGCTTTTCCCGGATCGCTCTGGCTGGGTTGCCTCCTCGGCAAGTGCGGAGACCGAGGCCAGGAGGAGAACCAACAGGGTGATCGTCGCCAGTAATCTCTGCATAGTGACCTCCTTTCATTCTTGCGGAAGGGAATCATACCCTATTTTAACCGTCTCTCCATTCGGAAAGGAACTGGGGTCAAATCATTTATCTTGACTTTACCTAACCGTTTTCATACAAATCCTTTTGATGGCGAGAGCCTTCTGGATTACAACCACAGTGTGAACCGGATGGGCATCGGCTTCATATTGGCGGATTGGAATGAAACAGGGGACTGACACAGGGACGAATGTTTTGACATTCTCTTATTGCTTCTTGGGATTATCTCTTCGATTTCTTGCCTCTTTTGTCCCACTCCCCCCCGTGGGTCTGATGATCCCGATTTTCTATGATCGTCTGATCGACAACCTCTCCACAAATTAAGCACCGCCAGCTAAAGAAGGGACCATTTGAACCGAAAAACTCCTCATGAATCATCATCCCGCTACATCGATCGCATTTCACATTAAGCTCCCCAAAATTGTCCCTGTGAGACCCTAGGGATCGGAATAAGGTAAACGCCGTATTTTACTGAAAAAGATGTTAGATCTCAGGGCGAAGTTGCAGGTGAAACATCTTTATCCGCCCAAATCCGTTATGAAGGTGGGATAGAAACAATAAAAAAAACCCCACTTAACCTGAAACGATTAGCCTTTTGTTTTTTCCATTCTTTCGGAAACCCAGCCTAAAGTTATTTTTCTCTTAGCCTCCCTTAAGTTTTGAGTTTCCTTTTTAAAACTCCAGCGGGTTTCTAATGTCTTGGGGGACCGGCGTGGAACTTCACCCCCTATCCACAGGAAATTTCCATCTCTTCATTTGGTTGTATATCGTTCTGAAAGCAGCTTCTATTCTCCTTATTTACCTCTTATCGTTCCTTAATTATAACCTACTTTCCTTTTTAGGACCATCAGGCTTCATGCTCAGATTAAAATCGTGCTATCCATAACGGAGTCGGCCCGAACACTTGACCACATTAGGAATGGGGATGTCGCCTAGCGTAAGAAATACGGGGAGGTCAGGTCAAATCTTTATCCTTTGTGAAGAGAGTGAAAAAGTTCAGTCTGATAGGTTTTCTATTCTTATCCCCTTACCTTTTTTAAGGCTTTCCCTGGCTGATGCAACTCGCGCTAAAAACCTGGGATCATGCTCTAACCTGTAATCAAACCAGTCCTCTTCGGACCCGAAGCCAATTAAAACACCGGCGGGTTTTCCATGGCGTGTGATGATGATCTCTTCTTTTTCCGCCAAATCCAAGTATTCTGAAAATCGGTCCTTGACTACCGACAGAGCAATCCTTTTCATTTCTTCCCTCCCATTTCCTCCAGCCACTCAGTGGCTTTGGACTTCGGTATGATCGCCAAGACTTGAACCGTCGTTTCCACAACATCGTAAAACACCCTGATTTCATAAACTCTCAATCGATACTGTGGTCGACTTATCCCTTGTAACTTCTTGATTCGGCTCTTGCTCATTTTCTGTGGTTGATACCAAAGATGTGTTTCGATCGCCTCTTTGACGGTAGAACGGTCTCTTCCTGATAAGCGTTTGAAATCTTGAACGGCTTCTGGTGCAAAAAGAACCTCGTATTTCATTCTGGCTATATTATAGCCAGAATTTTACTTTCCTGTCAATAAATACATTTCCGGGTGTCAGAGAGGTTGAAATAGTAAAGAACCCCGCCCACAGAGCGGGGCTTTAAGGCCTAAATTCATCAACCAAAAAACGAGATCCCGAAATCGATAGATCTTGAATCAAGTTCAGGACCTGGTTCGGGATGACAAAAAGACCAGAACCGAACCGCCATGTCATGCTGAACTTGTTTCAGCATCTGGTTTGCTTATTTTCTGCTTTGTTTACTCACAAATGAGCGGTCCCGGAGTCTTCTGACAATATCTTGCCAATTGGTCAGGAATTTGCCATTGAATTGACTTTTTTCCAGGTACGGATTCCGAAAATTCGTTAGATTTCAGTAGATTAAAAACTTCAAGATCCGGCACATTATTTGCTTTTATCCAATTTCTATTAGCTCATATTGATTAATGGGTCCAGAGGCACAGGGACGGTGTTGAAAATTATCACTTATTCCCCTCACCTTTGCGCAGAGAGGATGGCGAAGAGAGACAGAAATTGAGGTGGCCGTTCCCCTTTTTTTCATAAGCGGGAAGGACCCAGAGATAGAAAAGCTGAAGAGAGGAGGGTATTATGAAAGAGAAAAGCAAAGGGGTAAAGGAAAGCAAGAAGGCGCCACAGAAAAGCCTCAAAGAGAAGAGAATGATGAAGAAGGAGAAGAAAAACAGGTAGGTTGGAGAGTGTCGATGATCCGGTAAGATGAATGGGATCGAATCTTTATCACTACTTTATAGGATGTAGGCTGGCAAATGATAGAGAGACGTGAGGAAGAAAGACATGTGGTCCCGGAAATATACCGGAAATATATTGCCTTGAAAGTCAGGGGAGCTTCCGGTAAATTTGTCCCCGTAAAACTCCTTGATTTTAGTCCTAAGGGGATCCGGATGAAAAGTTCATATGGAATACCGGTTCATTCGCCGATTGAATGCTTAATCTCCGCACCTAAATCCATTACAAAGGAGATTCCGTTTATCGGGGAGATCAAGTATTGTATTCAAGATGAGTTAGAGGGAGATTATCTCATGGGGGCAGAGATTATTGAAACCAGCGATAGATTAGGTTTTGAGATCTTTTCGGAGGTCCACGATTTTATAAAAGAAAGAATGGGAGACATTTTTTAGCAGGCCTTCCAAAGAAGAAACACTATGAGTCAAGTCTCAAAATTCAATACGTTAGTTTTTTAGGTCCGATCTCTGGCGCCTCCCATTGAAATTCTGTTGCATCGTGTGCGGATCCCATATTTTTAGATGGATCCGGTTCCATCCATTTCACAGGGCTTTCTTATTGGTCCTGGCCCTTTTTTATCTCCTCAAGTTATTAGACTATCGAACGAACATCTTTTCGTGCTGGAGCGACCCGCCGCCCTATTTTTTTCCACCCCTGTGGAGATTGGTTGAACAAAGCTCGCCGACAAAAATGTAAATAGGTACAAAAAATACCCACCTTGCCCGGGATTATTTAAACAAACGAATTTAATATCAATAAGTTACTCTTAATATGGAATGGCACAATTCTTGCGTTCCCGAACAATGTGGAATGAGATTTCGATGAGGATCCTTTCTTAAAAGGTGTTCCCATGGATATTCTCGAAGCCAAACGTGAATTACAGAAGATGCGGGCTGGAAACCTGTTTAAAATGGCAATGGACCAGAAATTATCAAAATGTCTCGTCGGTGGAAAGAACTGCGGGTACTCCCTTCTCTACAAGGGAATTCGGTTTTGCGTGTCAGAGGTCCTGGGAAAGGGCTGCCTTTTAGAGAGGTTAGGGCAATGGGAGACATTTTTTCCTGAAAAAGAGACCCTCGATGGTCCCCATGCCCTTCTACCGAGATTGGAAACATCGCCCTCATCAACGGGTAAAAACTCCGGGGAATTCAAAGTCTATTATAGAGACGACCTGACCCGTCGCATGGTCTATCTTGGAACGGTGATTGAGAGAAGGAGAAAAGAAAGGGGAAATAATCTTGGGGACCTTTTAAAGAAGGCCGCAAAGGATTATTGTAATGATGTACCGGACCCTTCTAAAATATTTCTTTTAGGCCATTAGGAGAACGGCTTCAGGGACACAGTTAGATTATTTAAGAAACATAAGGTTAAAACGGTTGTCATTCGTAAAAAAGTTGGTCCATTCAAATGCGCCTGCCTGCCCCGCCCTCGGTCGGGACCGGGGCCGGTAGTCAGGGAATTCGGATTGCCGAATCCGGAATTAAAAATACTAAAAACTGGATGGAGCCAAGCGCCTAGCGAGAAACTCAATTTTTCTTCTTGCCAAAGATCTTTCTTCCTTCTATCTTAATAAAAGAGAACGTTTTTTCTTTGATCTGCCCTTTTCACGGAAAGGACAGGAAAGGGAGGAAAACCCATGGGGAAAATGGATGAATTTAGTTCCTTCGATGCGACTGCCCTAGGCGCATTCGTGCGGCAAAAGCAGGTCAAAGCGATCGAACTCATAGACGCGGCGATTGAGCGGATTGAGCGCCTGAACCCACCTCTCAACGCGGTGGTCACACCGATGTACGAGCAAGCTCGCGAAGCGGCTGTCGGCAAGTTCCCCAATGGCCCTTTTTCCGGCGTCCCTTTTCTGCTGAAAGATCTGGGAGCCCCTTATGCCGGGGTGCGAATGACGATGGGTTCAGCCTTTCTGCGTAACTTTGTCCCTGATCATGAAAATGAACTGGTGGCCCGGCTGAGACGGGCCGGTTTAATCATCGTCGGGAAGACAAACACACCAGAGTTAGGCATCCTTCCGACGACCGAGCCCCGTTTGTTTGGCCCCAGCCGTAACCCTTGGGACATAACTCGAACTCCTGGCGGTTCAAGCGGAGGGTCAGCGGCTGCTGTGGCTGCCGGTTTCGTCCCGATGGCTCATGGCAATGATGGCGGCGGGTCGATCCGGATACCAGCCTCGTGCTGCGGACTCTTCGGTCTCAAGCCTACGCGGGCGCGTAATCCCCTTGGGCCTGATTTTGGCGACATTTTTAGCGGGTTGATAATTGATCACGCCTTAACCCGCTCCGTTCGGGATAGTGCTGGTCTCCTCGATGCTACGGCGGGTCCTGATGTTGGCGATCCTTACTGGGCGCCACCCCCGGCGCGTCCGTTCCTTCAAGAAGTGGGAGCAGATCCAAGCAGGCTGCGCATCGCTTTTACCACCACAACTCCCGCAGGTCTTAAGGTACACGCAGACTGCGTCAGCGCGGTGCGGGATGCGGCCGCCCTATGTGTCGACCTTGGGCACGAATTGGTGGAGGCAGCCCCAGAGATGAACGGAGAGATGGTGACCCAGGCCTTTATGGTGTTGTGGTCGGCGGGGTGTGCCTGGACAATAGATGGAATGGGACTTGTCACCGGCCGGATCCCCAACCCGGACCAGTTTGAACCGCTCACCTGGGCGCTCTATGAGATGGGACGCCAGCAGAGCGCCTCATCCTATTTACTTTCCCTGACTATTCTTCAGAGGGTCGCCAGGAACATTGCCCGATTTTTCCTCAAGTATGATGTCTGGCTAACCCCCACTCTCGGGGAGCCTCCGGTGCCTCTGGGAACTTTCGATTCGTCTCCGGAGAACCCTCTGCAAGGCCTTCGCCGTGCGGAGACTTTTGTTCCCTTCACACCCATCTGCAATGCCACCGGCCAGCCGGCCATGTCGGTTCCTCTTTACTGGAATGCTGAAGGACTTCCCGTGGGTGTCCACTTTGTTGGACGATTTGGCGACGAAGCCACGCTTTTTCGACTGGCAGCTCAGCTTGAGTCGGCCCGGCCATGGGCTGGCCGCCGTCCAACAGTATCAGCTTGAGACGGTTGTCAGGTTAAGCCGTGGACGAAGGCCAAGTGTCATCCGTTAGAATGAAGATGTGGAGATAGGGGGGCGCGGAGGAGAAGACGAGGGGGTCTCGCAATAACATATGGGTCTGGTCTTGAGGCTGTCTTGGGTCGGACAAAAAAATAGGTTTCTTACGGCCGCCGGCTTTTCCTCAGAATGAAAACCTCACATCGACTTGATTCGTTCTCGGGTCCAGACCTGCTCGGATATTGCTCTCTTCAATCACCCCGATCACGACCACGACTTTTACGGAGGTAATGATTCCGGATGTGAGATGGCCTCCCAGGGTGGTGACCTGATCCTGAACGACCGTGGAGGCGGAGAGATGGGCGTGGACCTCGATTTCACCGTCCTCTTTGGTTGCCATCCATCCGGTCAGGGAAACGATCTCCATGGGTTGCTCCAATTCAAGATAGAGCCGGTGATGTTTTTCGACTTTGAGATCTGGTGGAAGAACTTTGAGGTTCCTGAAGATCGCTTTTTTCAGAGCCCCCACCGCAGAAAGGATGATTCCTGTTTGAACCCTTTCCTTTTTTGCCAGTTCTTTTATCCCTTCCAGGAGATCAATATCCAATTTCAGCTTTCCCATGACAATCCGGTTCATCCGTCCTCTTCCAGTCCCTTCAAGCAGGCTTGAAACATTTTCCATGGCTTCTCCCCTTTATCGATAAAGATTTTCGGAATGGTTCTCCCATCCATGTAACGCAAGGCCTCAAATATATCAATTTCTCATTTAACTTTCCATTGGAAAAGAATGGCGCGAGGGTCCTCGGGTGCTTATGCCAAGAGGGATCTGATCAACACTTTTGACGGAAATAAAAAAGAAGAGTATATTATTTTTGATTGACCAGGTTTCATCAAAAACGGAGCGAAGCTCTTCATGAGAAAGTCTCTCCTTCTTATTTTTTGGCTTCCATGTGTCGCAGCGATCCCTCTCTCAGCCCCTCATCGAACGTATGGTGCTGACGCAGCAAATGTTCGACTCGTGGGGCACAGCGACCTGCAGGGCCGTGATGCCCTTCAGGTGGTATTAAAAGGGAACGATGCCTATGTCGGACACCACCGGGGAAGGGAGATGAATCCCCTGACCGGAGCGGTTGAATGGAATGGAACAACGATCCTTGACGTCTCCAACCCGGGGCAACCCAGGATCATCAAACATATCCCGGGATATGAGGGAGCGGAGAGCCGTGCGGTTCAGGTGGTGGAGAGATATTTCGATGGGAGGGATTATCTCCTCCGGAACCAGGAATCCAGCCACTTTATCGGTTTTGAGGTCTGGGATATCACGGATCGACCCTCCCCGAGGCTTGTTTCAAAAATTGAGGGACTCAACGCAGCCCATAAGGCGTGGTGGGATGCGAAAACCGGCTATGCCTACCTTTCCGGAATATGGCCGGGTTGGAAGGGACAACACCTGATTATCTACGACCTGAAAAACCCTTACCTACCTAAGTTCGTCTCCAACTGGGGTCTTCCCGGTCAGTCCCCTGGCGGACCAGGAGGCGGGGTTAGCCTTCACCACCCCGTCATCTCAGGAGATAGGGCTTATCTCTCCTACCTCCAGGGCGGCGATGTGGTCATCCTGGATATTGCCGATAAAGCTCACCCGAAGATGATCGCCCATATAGACTTTTTACGTCCTTCATCACGATCACATACGACGGTGCCGTTCCCGCCTCTCAGGGGGCCCGGCTTCCGGAAGGGTGAGGACCATCCCAGGCAGGTCCTCGTTGTCTCGGAAGAGGCTCTGGCTTACGGATGCCAGGAGAATCGGCCTCAGATTTATATCCTTGACGCAAAGGATGAGAAAAAACCTCGCCTGATCGCGACTTTCAAGGTTCCGGATGGAGACTTCTGCTCCCGGGGAGGACGTTTTGGGCCTCACCAATTTGCGGAGACGAAAGACGGGGAGATCATCGGAGGGTCTCTTCTCTATGTTGCCTATTTCAATGCCGGCTTAAGAATCGTCGATATCTCTGATCCAATTAACCTCAGGGAGGTGGGCCATTATATCCCTGCTCCGGCGGAGATGAGGAGGGAAGGACATGGATCCAAGAAGGTGATTCAGACCAACGATGTGGATCTCGATGGCCGGGGGCTCATCTATATCACGGATCGTGCCGGGGCGGGTCTTCATATTTTGCAGTTTACCCCGGCAGCAGAAAGCCACGGCCTTTGGCCGTGGATGAATGCTTTTGGCCGGGATGTCGCCCCGCTTGGGCGTTAGTCAAGTGCCACTGGCTTTGCCCGTGGGGCTCCACAGGAAAGTAGCCATGAGGCCACAATTATTTCATTGAACCGTGTGGGAAAAAAAGAGGGTGATTTCAGGCTTAGAACGCCAATTCTAACGTTAAGACCGCAGACGGCATCCATCCTTCGCCCCGCCTTGCGGGACTACGGAGGAGAGGTAGGGTAAAGCTGAAGGCTCAAAGCAAGCCAGTCATGCTTGACTGGCTGGAGGGAGCACAATCTGAAACGAAATTGCCTCTCCGGGAAGCACCGTTTTAGGTGCTTCCATTTCTCAGACAACTTATATCGTTGGGGATGGATTCCTATTTCTTGAAAGGACGAAACCGATGAATATGATTGAAGAGATAAAAGAAACTTTTAAAATGGAAATTAGATCGAACTCAGAAGGATCGGAATACCTGGAAGCAGTCATTAATACGAAAGACATAGAATTGCTTAATTCTTTATTAAAGAGATATTTAGGTTCAGCCGCCAAGGAACGTGGAAAAGAAGCCAAGCTGTCAAAAGAAATTGAGAAATTAGTTGATTCTTTGGGGGGGGTGCGAAAGGGGCAATCCTTTTTCTATAGGCAAGATGGTAATCAGGTGATATACGCTGTTCTTTGGCCCTGGGAGTCCGATCCTACTAAGATAACATTAAAGTCTGGTGTAAGTGAATTGGTCTAACGGACTGATGATTTCTTCACGGATTTATCAGGTAGCTGAATGAATTGACAAGGAGTTACCCCATGCCAAAAATATCAAGAAAGAGAATTATTTTATTGGTAATTTGTTTGGCAATTATTATCCCCATCGCCCTCTACGTTGCCGCACCAAGACTGATCGTCGAAAGGCTCATCGGGCTTCAGCGGAAGGCAGCAAAACTGACCGTCAAGTCAGTTGTGGTCGAAGATCATACCATCGTCTATTCTGAAGGCGGAACCGGAGAAACCATTATCATGGTGCACGGGTTTGAAGGCAATAAAGACAATTGGCTGCGCTTTGCAAAATTTATCAC
>Ga0209253_10004961_pt1 | contig 11567 bp, 13 predicted proteins | sample FrelakmetBRP12BR_FD_187145 | JGI IMG/M metagenome (GOLD analysis project Ga0209253, IMG submission 187145) | Freshwater lake sediment microbial communities from the University of Notre Dame, USA, for methane emissions studies - BRP12 BR (SPAdes)... | ecosystem: Environmental > Aquatic >...
TTGATGTGTTATGTTACCGGCCGCTGGCACCAGTTTGCCAAAAGCGGTTTCAAGCGCGACCCGCTGGAATACTGGGAAGCGCAGCGCAGAGAGCTATTATCCGGTGGGAATAACCGCGGTAACTAGCTTATGGTTACCGGTTCCGGAACGCCGCATACCGCGCATGCCGGATCCTTATTCAGCGTAATCGAACGCCAGTTCATCGTCAGGCCGTCGAGCAGCAGCAGGCGGCCATTCAGGGTTTTCCCGATATCAAGCAGAATTTTGAGCGCTTCCGCTGCTTGCACACAACCGATGATGCCCGTCAGTGGCGCGAACACTCCCATCACTGCGCACTGTATATTTTCATTCTCGCCGTCTGCCGGGAACAGGCAGTGATAACAGGGACTGTCGCCACGGCGCAAATCGAATACGGTTACCTGCCCGTCAAAGCGCACAGCCGCGCCGGATACCAGCGGTTTCCGGCAGGCGATGCAAGCCTGATTCAACGCGTGGCGGGTGCTGAAATTGTCACTTGCATCCAGTATCACATCCGCCTCGGCAACCAGTTGCAGCAGCCTGTTCTGGTCGACGCGCCCATGCAGTGCGACCACATTTACTTCCGGATTGATGCCTGCAAGCGTTTTCTTTGCGGAGTGTGTTTTTGGGGTGCCGATGGCCCCAGTATGGTGGATGATCTGCCGTTGCAGATTGGTGAGATCAACCACGTCTTGGTCGCACAGGGTGATTTTGCCAATACCGCTGGCAGCGAGATACATCGCAGCAGGTGAGCCCAGACCACCCGCACCGATAATGAGTGCATGCGACCGGGCCAGGATTTCCTGCCCCTCAATATCGATTTGCGGCAGCAGGATGTGACGGCTGTAGCGCAGTAACTGGTCATCGTTCATAACTGTAATGAGATCGATCCAGTCACTCCCGGCGGAATCAATTGCTGGTTTCTACAGATTTCTTTTCCGGTTCGGAGACAATGCCTTTGAGGTGATTCATTGCCTGGGTCAGCAACAAGTCATTGCTGGAGCCAAACTCCATCGGTGGCTCAGGTTTCTTGCTGCTGTCGTCGCCATTCTCCGGCTTGGGTGCGGGTTTTGGTACAGCTTTTGCCGCATCGGCAGGTTTGGCCTTGTCGGTTTTTCCGTTAGTCAGATGACGATCCAGATCGGATTCACGCAGGCGTGCAGATTCATCTTTTGCTGATGCGTCAGCGATGTCCGGCGTGATTCCCTTGGCCTGGATGGATTGCCCGTTGGGTGTGTAATAGCGCGCAGTGGTGAGCTTGATGGCGGTATTGTTGCCCAGTGGCAGTATCGTTTGTACCGATCCCTTGCCGAAAGTCTGGGTGCCCATGACTACGGAGCGCTTATGGTCCTGCAACGCACCCGCGACAATTTCCGAAGCGGAAGCCGAGCCGGCATTCACCAACGTGACCATGGGCACGGTCTTGATCGCTGGTGGCAATCCTTTCAGGTAGTCGCCTTTGGAGTCGCGCAGGTAAAATTCGGGGCTGGCCCTGAGTTTCATCTTGGCGTCATCGGTACGGCCGTCGGTATAAACCACGAGTGAGTTGGCCGGCAAGAAGGCAGCAGACACCGCCACTGCACCGTTCAGCAATCCGCCCGGGTCGTTGCGCAGGTCCAGTACCAGCCCTTTCATCGGCACCGGGCTTTCTTTGAACAACTTGTCTATGGCCTTGGCCAGATTCTCGCCGGTTTGCTCCTGAAACTGGGTGATGCGTATGTATGCATAGCCAGGTTCAATCAATTTCGATTTGACGCTCTGAATTTTGATAATGGCGCGTACAAGGGTGAATAGCAGTGGCTTGGTTTCACCCTTGCGCGATACGGTGATGGTGATGGGGGTATTGGGTTTGCCGCGCATGCGTTTGATCGCATCGCTCAGAGACAGACCTTTGACCGCGGTATCGTCCAGTTTAATGATCAGATCACCGGTTTTGATCCCGGCGCGGAATGCGGGCGTATCTTCAATAGGCGAAACTACTTTGACAAAGCCATCTTCCATGGTGACTTCAATGCCCAGTCCGCCGAATTCACCTTGGGTGCCAATTTGCAGCTCCTTGTAGGCATCCGTGTCCAAGTAGGCAGAATGGGGGTCGAGACCGGTCAACATGCCATTGATGGCTTCAGTGATCAGCTTCTTGTCTTCTACCGGTTCGACATAATCGCTTTTGATGCGGCCAAATACTTCGGTAAACGCGCGCAGTTCTTCGACCGGGAGCGGACGCAGGACTTCCCTGGTATCCTTGTTGGCCACTGCAGAAAAATTGAGGCTCAGCATCACACCCGCGACGGCGCCAAAAAGAATCAAGCCAAATTGCTGCATCTTGTTGCGCATTACATTTTCTCCAGACTTATGTTATTGCCATTCATTTTATTCTGACCCAGTTTAAAGGGTCAAACGGTTTGCCTTGATGGCGCAGCTCAAAGTATAAACCGGAATCCGCATTGCCGCCGCTGTTTCCTACTGCGGCAATGGTGTCACCACCGCGTATGGTATCACCCACTTGTTTGTAGATGATCTCGTTATTGCCGTAGAGACTCATGTAACTGCCCCCATGATCCACGATCATAAGATTGCCGAATCCTCTCAGCCAGTCGGCAAATACCACGCGTCCGCCGGCAATGGCTTTAACCTCTTCACCGCTGGGTGAACGGATGAACAATCCTTTCCAGGTCACGCCGCCATCAGAACGTGGACTGCCAAAGCGGTTGGTAAGTTCCCCGCGTACCGGCAGACTCAGACGGCCTTTGAGTGCCGCGAACGGATTTCCATCCGTCGATGCGTCGGGCAAGCTGTTGTTGCTCAAAGGCGTGGAGCGGTTCTTTTGCGCGAGCAGCTTGCCGATTCTTTCCACCAGACGGGAGAGACGCTCCTCGTCACGCTTGAGCTTGTTGATTTCACGTCGTTGCTGCTCAACCTGCAGCAAAATGCGCGCGAGTAGTTTTTTATGCTCGGCTTTTTCCTGTTCCAGGTGTTTTTTCTGCCTGGCCTGTTCAGCCTGAATTGCGGCAATTTCCATGCTTTTATTGCGGCTCTCGCGGGTGAGCGCATCAAGCTGCTCAAGGCTGGCGCGCAGTGTATTGATACCTTCCGCGCGTACACGCGAGAGGTAGCTATAGTAGTGCAATTCACGTGCAATCTGGTTGGGATCCTGCTGATTGAGCAATAGCCGCAGATATTCCTGTTGTCCGCCAACGTATTGCCGGTAGAGTAGTTTGCCTAGCTGCAACTGTTGCGTATCAATATTGCCTTTGATCTGACTGGATCGGGTTTGCAGCTGTGTGAGCGTGCCATTGGCCGCATGCTGTTCCTGAGCGAGCTCGGCCAGCTTACGGCTGGCATCGCTGATGGCTTGTTCTGATTCACGCAATGCATCTGCTGCTTCCGATCGCGATTCTTCCTTGCTTGCCAGTTCTTTCTGCAATGCCTCGATGCGGTTGCGCAGTTGCTGCAGGTCTTCCGGGTTGGTCTTGGGGGCGGCATGGAGCGGATACGATAACACCAGCACACAGAGCAAAATAAATTTGAAAAGTACCTTCAGCGGCTCCTTATGGAAATACACGGATATTTTCAAGCGTGCTTGCGTCGGAAAAAAGTCATAAGCCCGGATTGGCCCCAACTATGCCTTCGCTTTGCCCTGATTCGCCACGGCTTGTCTGGCTTTTTCAATTTCCGCCTGATCGCCCAAGTAGTAATTCCGGATGGGTCTCAGATCGTCGTCAAGCTCGTACACCAGTGGTATGCCAGTAGGAATATTGAGCTCCAGGATATCCTGATCGGAAATATTGTCGAGATACTTGACCAGCGCCCGCAGTGAGTTGCCATGGGCAGCAATGATAGTCCGCTGCCCGGAGCGCACCACTGGAGCAATGGTTTCGTTCCAGTAAGGAAGAAACCTTGTCACTGTATCCTGGAGACACTCGGTCAGTGGGATATCTTGTTTAGACAAATTCCGGTAGCGGGGATCAAAGCCGGGGTAGCGGTCATCCTCAGCAGTCAGCGCAGGTGGCCGGATATCGTAGCTGCGGCGCCAAGTCAGCACCTGCTCGTCACCATATATGGTTGCTGTTTCGGCTTTATTGAGACCCTGCAGCGCGCCATAGTGCCGTTCGTTCAGTCGCCAGGAAAGATTGACCGGGACCCACATCTGATCCATTTCATCCAGCGCGATCCATAAAGTGCGTATGGCGCGTTTCAATACCGAAGTGTAGGCAACATCGAATATAAACCCGTTTTCCCGCAACAACCGGCCGGAGTTTCTGGCTTCCTCCAGGCCTTTCTGCGACAAATCCACATCGGTCCAACCGGTGAAGCGATTTTCCTCGTTCCAGGTACTTTCTCCATGCCGCAGGAGAACAAGTTTCTTCATGTTGGCCTTTATGAAAAGGATGAGATCTTCTATGAAGCAGTTTGAAATTCAGTAATATTTTAATATATTTTGCCAGGCACCGCAGCATGCAATTAGTCTGAACGACGGGGAAATTTTACGGAATCAGGTAAATAACAGAAAACTGATCAATAGCACTTTTGCCAGCATGCCGGTCAGGGCCTGTTTTGAGTCGGTTGGAACAAGAGAGTCCCGGAATGTTCCAGTCTCTGATAAAATCAGCGGTTGAGGAGATGAAGGAATAGATATGGAATCAGCATTCGTACAGAATAATTTTGCCATGATCCTTGCTGCTGCGGTGAGCGGCGGCATGCTGCTGTGGTCGTTGCTGTCGGCACGTCGCTCCGGTAATGAGGTGGATACGCTGGTGGCTGTTCAGCTCATCAACTACAAGGATGCGTTGGTGCTGGATGTACGCGAAGGCAGTGAATATGATGCGGGGCACATCGTCAATTCAAAGCACATTCCCGCCGACAAGCTTGAGGACAGGATACAGGAACTGGAAAAATTCAAAAGCAAGCCTATCGTGCTGATACACCGTAGCGGCATGAACACCACCGGTAAAGCCGGTTCGATTCTGCTCAAACATGGTTTTGTCCATGTGCATAATCTTGCGGGGGGTATCGACACATGGCAGAAGGCGAATTTGCCGATAGTGAAGAAGTAGAGGCAATTGCGTGGCCAGAATAGTCATGTACTCTACTGGCACTTGTCCGTATTGCATCATGGCAGAACGGCTATTGCGCTCCAGAGGGGTAACGGAGATCGAAAAAATTCGCGTTGATCTGGATCCTGCCCGCCGTACCGAAATGATGGAGAGAAGCGCGCGCCGCACCGTCCCGCAAATTTATATCGGCGACATTCATGTCGGCGGTTACGATGATCTGGTGCAACTTGATCGCAACGATGAACTGGCAAAGCTGTTGGCGGCCTGATGCATGCCCCGCTGTGGCTCAACCGTTTTCCGGAATAACTGCACCCCTGCGATACTGGTTATTACGCCAATGCGCCACTTTTTAAATCAATCAACACGGAATTCAACATGAGCGAACAGCAGCAACCGGTTTTCCGCATCGAGAAAATCTACGTCAAAGACCTGTCTCTGGAGATTCCCAACGCGCCAGGAGTTTTTCTTGAACGTGAAGCACCCCAGGTGGACGTGCAGTTACATACGGTGGGTGAGCGCATCGATGAAGGCATGTATGAGGCACTGTTGACCGCAACCATCACTGCCAAGATCAATGACAAGACCATGTTTCTGGTGGAGGTCCGGCAGGCCGGCATCTTCCAGATACGTAACTTGGCAGAAGCTGAAATGGAGCCGGTATTGGGCATTGCCTGCCCCAACATCCTGTTTCCCTATTTGCGCGAGGCCGTGTCAGACATAGTCACGCGTGCCGGATTTCCTCCGGTAATTCTGAACCCGGTAAACTTTGAAGTGATTTACCAGCAGGACAAACAGCAGGCTGACCTGAATGCGGCAGCAGCGGGGTTAGCGGAAGAGGCCAAGCAAACACACTGAAAATGAAATACTCTCCGCTCTTCGGAAGGTTGCCTCGGCGGCGCCAGAATCAGGCGCTGCTGCTGGCATCGTTACTGCTGATTCAGGGGCATGCCGTTGCAGCACTGGATTTTTTTTCCATAGCCGACAGCGCCGCCATTATGTATGACGCTCCCTCGCTCAAGGCTGGCAAAGTATTTGTGGCAAGCCGTCACCTGCCGGTGGAAGCGATAGTGAAAGTTGAGGGCTGGGTCAAGGTGCGTGATAGTGGCGGCGGTCTTGCCTGGGTGGAAGAGAAAACGTTAAGCAACAAGCGCTATGTGATTGTCACTGCACCGCAAGCCGAGGCATATCAAGCTGCGGATGTAAGTTCGCCGCTATTGTTCGAAGCCCAGAAAAATGTTGTGATGGAATGGCTGGAACCAGCTGTGAATGGCTGGATCAAGGTGCGCCACCGTGACGGCCAGAGCGGTTACATCAGGACATATCAGGTCTGGGGTTCATGAAAATAGCCATCCTGGGCGCGGGTGCCTGGGGCACCGCACTGGCCATTAACCTCGGTATGCACCATCAAGTGGCATTATGGACACCGGATGCGGAGCATCTCGCCGAGATGGTCTCGCAACGTACCAACCGGCGTTATCTTCCCGATTTCCCCTTGTCTGATTCACTGCAGTTGACATCTGTGCTTGCCACTGCTGTTGACGCTGCTGATCTTGCGCTGATCGTCGTTCCCGTCGCCGGATTACGCGAGACATTGCGCAGGGTCGTTGCCTGTGGAAAAACTGTACCGGTGATCTGGGGGTGCAAGGGATTCGAGGCACAATCCGCCAAATTGCCGCATCAGGTAGCGCAGGAGGAATATGCCGGAGTGGCGCCCTGTGGTGTACTGTCGGGACCGAGTTTTGCCCAGGAGGTGGCGCAGAAACTGCCTACTGCGTTGACCCTGGCGTCACACGATGAAGAATTCTCCAGAAATATTGCGGCACAATTGCATACTCCCCGGCTGCGGGTTTATTCAAGCAGAGATGTCGCCGGCGTGGAAACAGGCGGGGCGGTCAAGAATGTCATCACCATAGCCGCCGGCATTTCCGATGGCATGGGTTTTGGTCACAATGCCCGTGCCGCGCTGATCACACGGGGTTTGGCGGAGATTACCCGGCTGGGACTGAAACTCGGTGGCCAGATGGAGACTTTTCTGGGGCTGACGGGGATGGGCGATCTGATACTCACCACTACTGGCGACCTGTCGCGCAACCGGCGGGTGGGTTTAATGCTGGCGGCAGGCCGGCCGCTACCGGATATTCTGCAGGATCTCGGGCATATTGCGGAAGGCGTGTATACCGCACGGGAAGTATTGCGGCTGAGCCGGGAGCTGGATGTAGAAATGCCGATCACCCAGGCGGTCTGCAGCATACTGTACGATGGTGTGCCACCCAAGACGGCAGTAGAGGCGTTGCTCAACCGGGAGCCGAAGACCGAGAATGGCTGAGCAGGACAGGGCGAAGAAAGAAGCAAAGAAAACCCTAAAAGACTCGCGCCACCAAGAAGGCAAGCCTGGTTCCGTTATTTTCCTGTGCGCCCCTCGTGCTCCTGATGGTCAAAGATCAGTAGCTTTATGCTAAATCGGATTCATTTTGATCCAGCAAACCCCGCCTGCCGCCAGGCTTCGTAGATCACTACCGCGACCGTATTGGATAGGTTGAGGCTGCGACTGCTGGCCACCATCGGCACGCGAATGCGGCGCTCTTCCGGAAAATCCTCCAGTATCTCAACTGTCAGCCCACTGCTTTCCGCACCGAAAAGAAAAGCATCGCCAGTGACATAAGCAGCCAGGTTGTAGCGTTGCGTCCCCTTGGTGGATACGGCAAAAATGCGCCGGCCTTGTAGATTTCTGGCGCAGTCTGCCCAGGTTTCGTATAACGTTATGCTGGCGAACTCGTAATAATCCAGGCCGGCGCGCAGCAGTTGTTTGTTTTCCAGAGTAAATCCCAGTGGTTTGATGAGATGCAGTTTTGTCCCCGTATTCGCGCACAGGCGAATGATGTTGCCGGTATTGGGCGGGATTTCAGGCTGAAACAGGATCACATCGAACATAGCATTTGCCAATCAAGTTGAAAGAGTCATTTTATGTTCCAATCAAATGCTGAATTCGCAGGAGCTCCAGGACCGGATGAGCACCGAAACGGATGGCGGAAGCCCATCGGCTTGCCGAGTACGGCATGTCTTGTTAGACGTGCCACAAAAGCATGCTGAAAAAAGTTTCAGTGCAGACTAATGTTTCCAGCACATTGTGCCGTAAACGGAGAGCTAATGGGCAGTTTGTCCGACAGCCTGCAGAGTGAACGGGTTCGAACAGGTGCATGGCATGTGTAATGCGGCGATGGCTGATCTGTTCGATCGCATCAAGCGGCTCTGCAAGCGTAAACGGCGGCACTCGACACTTGACTACAAGTTGCCGCCCTGGTTTCCGAAAAATCGGATCAGCGTTGGACTTGATGAAAAGCTGGTAGCATGAGGCCATTCGTCGGCAGAAAAAATCGAGAGAAGCCAATACAGTCTATCGGTCCCCATTGCTGGTGGATATGCTTACCGCAGCGCGGGGAAAGTCCGGATTAATCGCTAGAGGCCTAATGGAACGCACACTTTTACTGATTGACGATGAGGAGAATATTGTTGCCGCCTTAGCACGCTTGCTGAGGCGTGATGGGTACAAAATTCTGAAAGCGAACGGCGGCAGGGAAGGGTTGGAGTTGCTGGCGCATAATGAAGTTGGCGTGATTATTTCCGATCAGCGCATGCCGGGAATGACCGGTGTGGAATTTTTGAGTCAGGTAAAAGAACTTTATCCCGATACCGTGCGTATCGTGTTGAGCGGCCATACCGAACTCGATTCGGTGACGAATGCCATCAACCGTGGAGCCATCTACAAATTCCTCACCAAGCCGTGGGAAGATGATCTGCTGCAAGCCAACGTGAAAGAGGCCTTTCATCGTTATGAAATGAAAATGGAGAACATCCGGCTGGAGCGCGAAGTCCAGGAAGCGAATAAGCAATTGCGGCGTGTTAACCGGGAGCTTGCGCAGCGTGTGGAAGAAGAGATCCGCGAAGGCATGCTCAACCTGGATATGTTACGGGTATCACAGGAGATACTGGAGAATCTGCCGGTAGCGGTAATCGGCGTTGGAGAAGACGGTCAGATTGCCGTTGCCAACCGCATGGCGGACAAGTTACTTGATGTCACCGGGTTGGGAACACTGGTTGGGTGCCATACCTCGGAACGGTTGCCCCAGGCCATGATTGACTCTCTCATGGAGAATGGGAAACGCCACACCTCTAAGCTTGAGAACGGAAGCAAGGTGCAATTCTGGGGCTATTCGATGGGCGTTTCTTCGGTAGCAAAAGGTCGGTTGCTGGTGATTGTGCCAGACAATGAAGACGAGGAATGAGATGATAACCATAGAACGTTTGACGCTCGATCAGCTCGAGCCAGGGATGATGGTGGCACATGATGTATGTAATGCCAACGGCACTTGCCTGCTGCCGCAGGGGACGGCACTGTCCAGTGCCGTGATTACTTCGCTCAGGCGGCGGGAGGTAGATTACGTCATGGTGTCGATCGAGGAGATGCTTACACGGGATCGGCGCGTTACGCTGGAAGATTCTATCAGGGCAAGGATCGAGCAGCAGTTTTGCAAGGCTGGCACCGAACCAATAATGCTCAAGTTGCGTGACACGCTGCTGCAATATCGGCTGACCGCATTGGACCAAAGTAATTCTCCGGCTATACCGCGGAATTAGGTAGGGTTGGGCGAGTGAGAATGACCCATTCTTGTGGCCAGTTGGAGAATGATGCAGGTATGTGGCCGGTATCAGCAAGAGGCGAATGAACGCGCTGGGCCACTCAAGCCCGATATGTGCAACGGGTGTTTTCAGGCGCTTCAAGCCTTGATTCTTTCGAGGATGTAATAAACCCAAGCCTCCAGATTTGCAGGGAGTGATCTAATCCACTACTTGGGTTAATAACACAGAAGTTGGAAGAGGAGTTCAGAGGTATGGGGAAGTTAATGATCGAGCAGGTGGTCAAGGCTGTCAACCAGATACCATCGCTGTCAGTAATGGTGATGGAGGTTCTGGCGAGTTTCGACAAGGAAAATGTCAATTTCGCCGAGCTGGTGCAGAAAATTGGTCTGGACCAGGGATTGACAACACGTGTGCTGCGGGTGGCAAATGCACCTTTCTATGGCAACTCTGGCAAGATCGGCTCGATCGAAAGTGCAGTGGTGGTGTTGGGTTTTCATAACGTGCGCTCGCTGGTGATGGCAGCCGGACTGATCAATCAATTCCCGGTAGCGGCAACACCCAGCGGTTTTAACCGCATGGCTTTCTGGCAACACAACCTCGGCACTGCGGTATGCGCCCACCAGTTAGCGAAGACATTGGGCAAAGATGAAAGCATGGCATTTACCGCCGGTTTGCTACACGATGTCGGCAAACTGGTGCTGGATGCGTATTTCAGTGAAAAATACGCGGCGGTGCTGGAGCGTTGCGCAGCGGATGATATCAGCATGTTCGAGGCGGAGCGTGCCGTGCTCGGGCTTGACCATACCCAGATCGGCCACGAACTGACCAAGCGCTGGCGCTTTCCGCTATCGATCCAGAGAGCAATCCGTGACCACCACGATCCCGAGTGTGATCCCGGCACGTTGACCGATCTGGTGCATGTCGCCAATGTTCTGTCGCACATGCTGGATTTTGATAAGCCCGATTTCAACAGAATGCCGTCACTGTCCAACGCGGCATGGACGCGTCTTGGCATAGAATTTGACATCTTGCCGATGCAGATGGCGAAAATCGTACAGCAGTACGCCAGCATCAGGCTGTTAATGTAGAAATAACGAAATAGGGGAACGACGTTGTCAGATATTACTACCGAGCTTAGCTGGGTTTACCAGCTCTACCGTTTGGGGCAGATCACGGGAATGCGTGACAAGCCGCAAGAGGTCCAGCAGGCGATTCTGGCGCACGTCGTCGATGGCTTTGATGCCAGCGGCGGTAGCCTGTCCTTGCTTGATGATGGTGACCAGCACCTCACCATCGTTGCTGGCATAGGCATTCCGGAGCATGTGATCGGCAGCAAGATCAAATCTGGTGGTGGTATTCTCGGTTTGGTGGCGGAAACGGGCAGATCGTTGTTGCTGAATGGCGATATTGCCGCTGATGAGCGCTTCAAGTTAACAGTTGACCGCGACCGGACATTGCGGCCGTCTTCGGCAATGTGCTGGCCACTGATGGTCGAGCATCGGGTCATCGGCACGCTCAGCATCAACCGTCAGGATATGAGTGAGCCCTATACCGATACCGATCTGGAAAATGGCGAGATGGTAGTAAACCTGATTACGGTGGTGATCGAAAATGCCCGGCTGCACATGGACCAACAGCAGCGCATCATTGTCTCGGCGCAGATGAACGCCGAGATCCGCGGTATCAACAAACGCCTGGAAGAGACCCAGAATCAGTTGCTGCAATCGGAGAAGATGGCCTCCATTGGCCAATTGGCAGCAGGTGTAGCGCACGAGATCAACAACCCGATTGGCTACGTTTATTCAAATCTGGGCACACTGGAAAAATACGTTCAGGATGTGTTCAGCATGATCGAGG
>Ga0209253_10004962_pt1 | contig 11567 bp, 9 predicted proteins | sample FrelakmetBRP12BR_FD_187145 | JGI IMG/M metagenome (GOLD analysis project Ga0209253, IMG submission 187145) | Freshwater lake sediment microbial communities from the University of Notre Dame, USA, for methane emissions studies - BRP12 BR (SPAdes)... | ecosystem: Environmental > Aquatic >...
CACCTGGGGCGCCGAACGCATCATGGAGATATTGGTCCATTCCGAATTAGACCCCATATTAACCTTTGGAAATGGCGAAGTGAATATTGTCGCGATTGAAATTCCAGGGCATTGGTCCGGGCGCCAGGTTAAACAATTGATCGTACAGGGCGAAATTAATGTGATCAATATTACTCGGAAAGGGAAAGCTTTTATCCCGATTATGGGTACTGAATTGCACGCAGATGACCTGGTGCATCTGGTTGTATCCGCAGATGCAATGGACCGGTTCAACATGATGTTCGGCTTTGGGGAAGGAGATTAGATATTATGTTTGTTATCATCGTTGGTGGTGGTCGTACCGGCGCGCAATTGGCGCGTACCTTGCTAACAGAAGGTCACCAGGTCGTACTGGTAGAAGAACGGCCCCAAATTATTGATCGGCTGTGTCAGGAGTTGCCTGAAAATGTAGTGATTCAGGGTGACGGCAGTTCTCCGACGGTGCTGGAGAAAGCCGGCATCCGGCAGGCTGAAGTATTAGCGGCTGTAACCAGTGAAGATGAGGCCAATCTGGTTATCGCCACGCTGGGGCGTTTTGAATTTGGGGTTCCGCGTATCATTGCCAGGGTCAACAATCCGATGAATGCCTGGCTATTTACCTCGGATATGGGTGTGGATGTCGCGCTAAATCAGGCTGACATATTGGCAAAACTGATTGCCGAGGAGATGTCATTGGGCGATATGATGACTCTACTCAAGCTTCGAAAAGGTGAATTCTCGATTGTAGAGGAGAAAGTCCATCCCGAAGCAGCCGTAGCAGGGAAAGCATTGAAAGAGATCCAGCTCCCGTCGCAAAGCCGGGTGGTTGTCATATTGCGGAAGGGTAATATGATTATTCCTGAAGGCAGTACTATCTTACAGCCGGTAGATGAGGTGATCTGTATTGTTCACTCTTCAAATCTTAAAGAGCTAGCGAATTTGCTTGGGAAAGCCACATAAACAAAAATATGGAGATTATTTTCACCGAAATTGAGAAGTTATATTTTAACAATTGAGCTATAATCTTGCGCATTACTGATTGCATAAACACAGAGGTGCATGGATGCCAGAAACGCCTGCCTTACCGGTAGTTTTAATTGCTTGTAAAGTATTTCAAAACTTCATTGAGAAATATCTTCCAGAGGGACTGATCCAAAACCTGACATTCCTGGATTATGGGTTGCACCGGGTTCCGAAAAACCTGAAAATTGCGCTCCAGGAACAACTCGACCAGATTGAAACGCCCAGTCTGGTCGTCTTGGGGTATGGATTGTGTGGGAATGGGTTGGATGGCATCCAGGCGGGCGAACATACACTCTTGATTCCGCGCACCGATGATTGCATTGCCATCTTACTCGGATCTTACCAGGCCTACCAGCATGAATTCTCTACTATACCCGGCACTTATTACTTGACCAAAGGATGGTTAGAGTCGGGTAGCAACCCATTGGAGGAATACCAGGAATATGTTCAACGCTACGGAGAGGAAAAAGCAGCCTGGTTGATGGACACCCAATATCACAACTATAGGCGAATCGCTTTTGTTGCCCACGAGCAGGATGACCTGGATCGTTATCGACGGATTGCCAAGGAAGTCGCGCAATATTGCGAAAGATGGGGAATGGTTTATGAAGAGATGCTAGGTTCGGATCAATATGTCCGGCGCTTGGCAGAAATAGCCGCCTCTTTAGAGAAGGCTGATGATGACTTCATCGTTATACCGCCCGGGGGGGAGTTGAAGCAAAGGAATTTTATTCATTTATAGGTAGGCCATGCCGAATGTAACGGTTGTCTATGGTGAGAAAGAGATTACAGTTCCAGCTGCCAGAGGCAGCTTGTTAGGAGACGCCATCGCGTCTACTGGCCTGCCGCTCGAGCAACCTTGCGCCGGTCGCGGAACATGTGGGAAGTGCAAGGTACTGGTCGAGACAGGCGCTGCACCACCGGACGAGATCGAACGCCAGCACCTCACACCCGGCGAACTGGCGGTGGATAACCGATTGGCCTGCCGGGCGCTTGTCCAGGATGATGTAAAGGTGGTCCTGGCGCCGATCGTCGTCTATTCGAACAAAATCTTTCGGGCCAGCAACCGCTATAAGCGCGTTGACGGACCGTTGGGTCTCGCAATAGACCTGGGCTCCACTACCGTCGCAGCCTTTCTGACCATGCTGGACAACGGGGAGGTCTGTGCCGGAGCGGCCAGCTTGAACCAACAAACCGTTTTTGGGGCAGATGTTATTTCGCGACTCTCGGCTGCTCTTAACCAGCCTGAGAATGCGGACCGTTTACATCGCTTGGCGTTGGCTTCGATCAATCAGGCGGTTGATTCTCTGAAACTATCCGAGAGGCTATTAAGCCGTATCGAAAAAGTGACTATTGTTTGTAATGTCGCCATGCACCATTTACTGACCAACCTGCCAGTCGAAACCTTAGCGGCGAGACCATTCCAACCGGTCAATCGCGACTCCCAACGCAACGCGACCGCTTTGATGGGGGGAATCTTCCCCAAGAACGCCAGAGTAATGCTGCCTCCGTTGATCGGAGGCTTTGTGGGCTCGGATGCGTTAGCCTGCCTGGCATTTTTTCACTTCGACCAGCCGGATGGACCGATGGCAGCCATCGACCTGGGAACGAATGGAGAAGTGTTGGTCACCGATGGTCGTCAGATCCTCACCGCTTCAACTGCTGCTGGACCAGCTTTCGAGGGTGTCTTCATTTCCTGTGGCACGCGCGCAGTGGATGGGGCTATCGTCTCTGCTAGCTTGAATAACAGCCACCTGGAATTTGTTACCATTGCTGATGAACCACCGGTGGGACTGACCGGTTCGGGTCTGTTGAGCCTGGTGCATATATTACGAATGGCGGGTGTGATCGAGCCCAGCGGCAGAATCGCACCCAATCCACCCATACTGGCAGACTGGATTGTCCCTGACCAGAATACTGGACGAAAGATCTTACTCACCGAAGATGGCCGGTTGGCGCTTTCACAATGGGATATCCGCGAGTTACAGAAAGCCAAGGGTGCCATTCGGGCTGCGATGGATACTCTAATGGCTCGCCTGGAATTAAGAACCCAGGATTTGAAACGTATAATTTTAACGGGGTCATTCGGCGGACAGATAGATATCGCTTCGGCAATCGATTTGGGCATGATCCCGCCTGTCGCATTGGATAAGGTTGAAACGATCGCCAATGGCGCGGGTTTAGGCGCGGCGATGTTCCTTTCGGAAGCCGGTTTTGAGCTGGGGGAAAGACTCGCCAGCCAGGCACAACAAGTAGACCTGGATAAAGATCCGGGTTTCAGTTTACGTTACGTGGAAGCGATGACGCTTACTGCAAATGTATCTCATATAGCTCTTTCGAAGACGCCGTTAGGATAACTTGTTTTGGAGTAAAACTACCTAAAAAAAAGTAATAATTGTCACTTGTCATTTTGTGACATTTTTGCTATAGTCAGTGGCGAGTCAAAGGATGAGTTATTCTGTGTTGAGTGTGGTGAGGCGCGCTCATAGAAGTTTCTATTTTGCCAGAAAACGCCTGGTTTTGCATTTTATTAATGCGAGGCTGGGCGTTTGTTTTAAGCATCCTATTCTATCTTTGGAGGAAGACAACGATGAGGAAAACGATTACCTTTGATACACCCGCACTGTTTGGGGATCACCACGTACTTGAAGTTCGTCGCATATTGTTGGACCAGCCAGGTGTGGAGAGTGTATACGCCAGCAGTTCTTTCCGAATTGTAGACGTAACATACAACACAGATAAAACCAGCGAGGAATCAATCTCGAAGATCCTTTCATCCGCTGGTTATCTGGGTGAATGGCTGCAGCCTGAGGAAAGAGGAGTTGCAGCCGAGACCGCCACTGAGCGTAAGAACAATTTCTTCCGGCATACCGAGGTATTTGAAACGAGCCGGCAGGTGGTTAGTTTCACGCAAAGAGTCAGTTTTTCTGGTAGACCACTTTGGAATTGCCCTGGATTAGGTGTTATTAACAATAAAATGGAGGAGTAGAAAATGGTTAAAGGTAAACGCAGTTACGAGGAACAAACTTCAGATCCAGCTGCCCAGGAGATGTTGATCCGGGCGGATGAGCTCGGTATCAGTACTGCATTCAGCCGGGCAGACGAAATGGTCCCGTGTAATATCGGTGGCGCCGGGATGTGCTGTAAGATTTGTGGGATGGGTCCTTGCCGGTTGACGAAAGATGGTCAAACAGGAGTGTGTGGAGCGACGATCGATACGATCCAGGCGCGCAATTTTATCCGTTCAATTGCTGCTGGAGCAGCGGCACACTCGGATCACGGTCGGGATATGGCTTTTACTTTGAAGGCGGTCGCGAATGGCGAGACGGAAGGATATGTGATCCGCGATGTAGCCAAACTGCGTATGGTGGCAACCTCTGTTGGTATTCGTATCGAAGGACGCTCCCCAAATGAGATCGCCAATGATCTGGCGGATCTGTATATCGCCCAGTTTGGTCAGCAACGTGGGCAGGTAGTAGTTACCAAAAGAGCGCCAAAGAAACGCCAGGCTCTTTGGGAAGAACGCGGCGCAATACCGCGGGGTGTCGACCGTGAGGTGGTTGAAGCGTTGCACCGCACCCACATCGGTGACGACCAGGAACCCACCCATATCCTGCAGCATGCCATCCGGACAGCTTTGTCGGATGGTTGGGGCGGCAGTATGATCGCAACCGATATTTCGGATATCCTGTTTGGTACACCTGCGCCGATCTTGGGTCAGGCGAACCTGGGTGTCTTGAAAGAGGATATGGTCAACGTGATTGTGCATGGACATGAGCCAACTTTGAGCCAGATGATTGTTGCTGCTTCACAGGATCCTGAGATCATCGAATACGCCAAGGCTGCAGGAGCAAAGGGCGTCAATCTTTCCGGAATCTGTTGTACAGCCAATGAAATCTTGATGCGCCAGGGTATCCCGGCAGCAGGTAACTTCCTGCATCAGGAATTGGCGATCTTAACCGGATCGGTGGAAGCGATGGTGGTTGATGTGCAGTGTATTATGCAAGCGTTGGTAGGTCTGGCGACGAATTTCCACACCAAGATTATCACCACCTCACCCAAAGTGCGTATCACTGGTGCAACTCACATTGAATTCGACGAACACAAAGCTCTTACAATCGCCAAGCAGATCCTGCGCGAAGCCATCGACAATTACAAGAACCGAGGTAAAACTCACATTCCTCAGGTGCGTGAGGATCTAATCCCTGGCTTTTCACACGAATATATCAACTATATGCTGGGCGGTTCGTATCGTGCATCGTTCCGCCCGTTGAACGATGCGATTATGACGGGGCGTATCCGCGGTGTAGCAGCAATTGTCGGTTGTAACAATCCACGCAGCCGGCAGGATTACCTGCATACTTACGTAACCCAGGAGTTGCTCAAACAAGACGTGCTGATTGTCGAGACCGGCTGTGGCGCAATCGCCAGCGCAAAACTGGGTTTGTTGCTGGGTGAGGCCGGTCTGGATAAAGTCGGTCCGGGATTACGCGAAGTCTGCGAGACTATAGGTATCCCCCCGGTGTTGCATATGGGTTCCTGTGTGGATAACACCCGTATTTTGACTGTGCTGACCCAGATGGTCGAAGAAGGAGGATTAGGGGACGATATCGACCAGATCCCTGCTGTCGGTCTTGCTCCTGAATGGATGAGTGAAAAGGCGCTTTCGATTGGCGTCTACTGTGTGGCCTCAGGAGCCTATGTCATCTTCGGCGGCTCTTCTCCGATCAGTGGTATGCCAGACCGGGTGGGCGATAGCGATATCGTCTTGAAATACATCAGTGAGGGTTGGGAGAAGCTCTATGGCGGTAAGATGGAATTTGTCGCCGACCCGGATGAGATGATCAAGCGTACACTGGAACATATCGATAAAAAACGAGCAGCATTGGGTTTACCCGTCTACGATGCTGATCGCTTTGGGCGCAGCGGCGATCGACGTATGTTGGAGATGGAAAGCCTCACAGTAGCAGACCGGCGTCAGGCGATCTATGGATTAGCTGCAGACTAACGGAATTGGTTGAGGAGAATTCAATATGTCACGATACATAGCTACCCGAGCAATTCGTGGGGCAAACGCCCTGGTGACCGAAGCTGAATACATGCTCCAGAAGGCTCTCGCCGAGCACGGCAAGGACACGAAGGTTTCTTTTCCGAATACTGCTTATTACTTCCCTGTGATTTTAGGCATGACCGGGACCGAGATCGAGACTCTTGGGCAATTTGAGCCGATCTTACAGCAGGCGCGCAAGTTGTTACATCCCGGCCCATCCCAGCGCCATTGGACACCCTACCTGGGCGAGACCTTAGATAGCGGCATGGCTACCCTGCTAGCAGCCGAAACGATCGAGGCGGTCCGGTTTGTGTATGGTTTGCAGCCCGAGCCGATGCCCGGCTTTCATCTGGCTGGTGGCACATCCTATAGCTCGGATGGGGCGAATGGTGATGGGCATCTGAATGGTCCAATTGATGATATCCGGCTACGCTCCTGGGGTATCCAACTGGTGGATGGACGTATGCCCGGTTTTGCAGCGATCGTCGGTGCGGCAAAATCGAATGAAGTGGCTGTCAAGATAGTCCGTGAGTTACAGAAACGCAACATCTTGTGCTTCCTTTCCGGTAATGTTAATGGTCGCAGTATTATCGATCAGCTCACTGAAGAAGGTGTCGAGCTTGGCTATGATACCTATACCGTACCCTTTGGTACAGATACCATCAGTGCCATCTATGCCCTGGGATTTGCAGTCCGTTCTGCTCTGACTTTTGGCGGCTTGAAAGGAGGTCAGGGGCGGGATATCCTGCTCTATAACCGTGAGCGTGTATTCGCCTTCGTGTTGGCTTTGGGTGAGGTCGATGACCTGAAATACGCTGCTGCGGCTGGCGCGATCAACTTCGGCTTTCCGACTATCGCAGATACAGTAATCCCCGAGATTCTGCCCACTGGCGTGACTAAATATGAACACGTGGTCAGCATGCCTTTCAATGAGATTGAGGGCAAAGACGACCTGGAGCGTGCCGAACGGCTCGTGCAGAAATGTATCGAGGTGCGCGGTGTCAAGGTAAAAGTTGCCGATATCCCGGTACCGGTACCTTACGGTTCAGCCTTCGAAGGCGAGGTGGTGCGCAAAGCCGATATGCGTGTGGAATTTGGTGGGAAGTATTCCCGCTGTTTCGAATATCTGATGATGGCCCCATTGGAACAGATCGTAGATGGCAAGGTAGAGATCGTCGGTCCTGGTATTGACCAGATCGAGCCTCAAGGCCACATGGACATGGGAATGGTAATCCAGGTCGCCGGAAGGCAGATGCAGCCAGACTTCGAGCCGGTTCTGGAGCGTCAAATCCATTACTTTGTCAATGGTGCTTCTGGCATCCAGCATATCGGACAACGTGATATTGCCTGGATCCGCATTTCCAATTCCGCAGCTGACAAGGGCTTCAATCTTGAGCATTTCGGAAAAATCCTACACGGTCGTTTTAAGACTGACTTTGGTGCCATCGTCGACAAAGTGCAGGTGACGATCTTCACCGATCCTGACAAAGTGCATGAATGGTTGGAAAAGGCTCGTGAAGCCTACGACTTCCGCAATAAACGTTTGGCGGACCTGACCGATGACAAGGTGGAAGAGTTCTACTCCTGCACCTTGTGCCAGTCCTTCGCGCCAAACCATGTCTGCGTGGTCAGTCCGGAGCGGTTGGGGCTGTGCGGGGCGTATAACTGGCTAGACTGCAAGGCCTCCTTCAGCATCAATCCCACCGGCCCGAACCAGCCAATCAAGCTGGGAAGAATGCTCGAGGCTCGCAAAGGTTATTGGTCTGGCACGAACGATTATGCGAGAGTTGGTTCCCACGGGGTTGTGAATGAAGTCTCCATGTACTCGATCATGGAGAATCCCATGACGGCTTGTGGTTGCTTCGAGTGTATTGTTATGTTGATCCCGGAAGCGAACGGCGTTATGGTTGTAAACCGTGAGGATACGAGTATGACACCGGCAGGTATGACTTTCAGTACGCTAGCGGGGATTGCTGGCGGCGGTCTGCAGACCCCGGGCGTGATGGGCGTCGGTAAATTCTACCTGATCAGCCCGAAATTTATCTCTGCCGATGGCGGCTTCAAGCGAGTCATCTGGATGAGCAGCATTTTAAAAGAAGCCATGGCAGAAGAGTTGAACGCAGTAGCAATCCGTGAGGGTGACCCAGATCTGATCGACCGGATCGCGGACGAGCGTAATGTAACCTCGGTCGACCAACTATTAGCCTGGTTGGAAGAGCACAACCACCCGGCGCTGGTAATGGACCCGATGTTCTAAAAAAAGATCACTCGCCTCTCTCAGGATTGTTTTACTGCGAGAGGCGGCGATCTCCTAAATAATGAGAAAATAAAATCCAAAAAAGGAGGAACAATGCCATTAGATATTCCGAAGGATAAATGGCCTGGCACCGTGCGCCAGGTCAGCATTGGCGCGACCTCGGCTGAGGGAGGGACGCGCGCCAGCAAGGTAGTCGTCGGGGGTGAGACCACCATGCCGTTCATGCATTTTGAAGGTCTCATCCCCAATCAACCGGTAGTCGCATTGGAAATCCGAGATCGCTGTCCGGACGATTGGTCGCCGCTATTGCTTGAGACTTGGAAAGATGTGATCGATGACCCGGCGAATTGGGCAAAAGCTGCCCAGGAAGCTGGGGCGGATCTGCTCCAATTGGTGCTCAGTCTAACCCAGAGAGATGGTAGCCCAAATAAGCCAGAAGCTGCGGTTGCCTCGGTCAAAGCTGTTTTGGCCGCCAGTGGGCTACCGTTGATAGTGTTTGGCCCTGGTCAGGCTGAGTTGGATAATGCTCTGCTCGTAGCCATCGCAGAAGCAAACAAGGGCGAACGCTTGTTGTTGGGCATATGCGAGGATAAGAACTACCGAACCATTGTTGCAACTGCCATGGCGAACGGTCATGTGGTCGACGCCCGAACGCCGATGGATGTTAACCTCGCGAAGCAGCTCAACATATTAATTAGCGACATGGGTCTGCCAATGGATCGGATCATGATGGATCCAACCACCGGAGCGCTGGGTTATGGCATTGAATATGGCTATTCGGTTATGGAACGTCTACGTCTGGCAGCATTACAGGGTGACTCAATGACCCAATTGCCAATGCTGGTAACACCTGGTTTTGAGGCCTGGAAAACTAAAGAATCCAAAGTAGGCCAGGGTGTCCCGGAGGCATGGGGTGATTGGTTGAATCGAGCGATTAACTGGGAAACCATGACTGCTAGCGCATTGCTCGAATCGGGAGCCGATATCATCGTGCTGCGCCATCCAGAAAGCGTCAAGCGGGTCAAAGTTGCTATCGCGGACCTGATGTCGGCGCCGGTAGCAGGCTAACAGGCAATCAATAAAGACAAAAAAGCGGAGAAAGACATATGGCTCTTTCAGGAATCCAGATTTATAAATTGTTACCGCAAACGAACTGTAAAGAATGCGGTTTCCCCACTTGTCTGGCATTTGCCATGAAGCTGGCTGCCAAGCAGGTGGAACTCGCGGTCTGTCCTTACGTGTCCGAAGAGTCGAAAATCCAGTTGGCCGAATCAGCCGCGCCGCCAATCCGTCTGGTAACGCTGAAGTCGGACGGGAATGAGGTCAAAGCGGGGAACGAAGTAGTTCTCTACCGCCATGAAAAGACCTTCTACAATAGACCGGGCATATTTGTCAGGCTGCTTGACACGGAACCTGTCGATGCGATCACAGCGAAAGTTGCTGCTGCAAATGCCTACATTGTCAATTACGTCGGTATCCCTCTCGTAGTGGATGGGTTTGCTATCGAAGCGACCAGCGGCGACACGGCGACATTCTTGCTGGCGGTCAAAGCAGTCCGAAGCGCTACAAAACGCCCTCTGGTGCTCATCAGTCACCAGCCGACAATGATAGCTGAAGGCTTGAAAGGGTTGAATACTGGCGATGTGCCTTTGATTTGCGGCGCAGATAGCAAGAACTGGGAGGCTATGACCGAGCTGGCAAAACAATATAAAGCGGTGTTGAGCATCTCGACCGACAGCCTGGATGAAATGGCTGATCTGACCGAGAAGATCAAATCCAAAGGCGTGGAAGACCTGGTGCTTGACCCGCAGGCAGACACTTTGGGTGGATTGCTCGCTCTGAACACCCAGATCCGTCGTCTGGCGCTGAAGAAGAACTTTCGCCCTCTGGGATATCCAGTCATAGCCTTCCCCAATACTCAGGCTGCTGCCACCCAGGCGATCGCGAAATATGCCGGCTTTGTCGTCCTGGAGGAGTTTACACCAGAGTTGGTATATCCATTGCTGGTTCTACGGCAAAACATCTATACCGATCCTCAGAAACCGATCCAAGTCCAACCGGGCGTTTATGAGATCAACAATCCCAAACCGGAAAGTCCCGTTTTAGTAACCACGAACTTTAGTATCACCTATTTCAGTGTTGCAAACGAAGTGGAAGGCTCTGGTCTCCCGGCTTGGCTGGTAGTCTGTGACGCCGAAGGCATGAGTGTCTTAACCGCCTGGGCGGCTGGAAAATTCGACGCGGAGCGCATAGCCAAGTCGATCAAGAGCTTTAACATAGCCGATAAGGTGAGTATAAAGCGCGTTGTTCTACCGGGACATGTCGCGGTACTTTCTGGCGAGCTGGAAGAAGAGCTTTCTGGTTGGGATATCCGGGTCGGTCCACGCGAAGCGGTTGATATACCAAAGTTTATGAAAGAAGCGTTATAAAATGTGTCACTTGTTCTATTGTCAAGTGCTTTTTCAACTTGCTGGACATTTGACACGTAACAACTGACCCTCGTTCTTATGGAATTCCAGGTAAAGTTTGACACCGTCCCTGAACCAGTAAGCGTTCCCGCGGGCATGCTGTTGTCCGAGGCTGCTCGTTTGGCTGGGATGGATATCATGCAGCCATGTGGCGGGCAAGGTCGTTGCGGGCGTTGTGCGGTTCAGGTTCTGGACGGAGATGTGCGACGGCGCAGTACTTTGCGCTTGTCTACCAGCGATGTCGAGCAAGGTTATGCCCTGGCGTGCCAGACAGTGGTCGAAGGCGATGTCCAGGTGCATGTACCGCCCCAAGAGAAGATCGAGCGCCGGCTGACGACTGATCTGACAGTTGCGGAGGTTACTGCTCCGCCAGGTTACGATTACCACATGGACCAGACTATCCGGCGGGTGCGGCTCGACCTCACTCCGCCGAGCCTGGAAGACCAGACGGATGATTTGAGCCGCGTACTCACCGGGCTGCGTCAACAGGGAAAAATATCCAATATCTCTGTTTCGCTGTCATTGCTACGCCGGATCGGCGATATCTTGCGTCACGCGGATTGGAGTGTGACAGCCGTTCTTGATTTGCGTGAGCATCCGATCGAGGAATATAAAGAAGCCTGGTTGATCGATCTGTTGCCCGGTCATGTATACGAGGATGAACCGCTGTGGGGTATTGCAGTCGATATCGGAACCACCACCGTGACACTCTGGCTTGTTGACCTGATCACGGGTGATGTACGGGCCCAGA
>Ga0209253_10004963_pt1 | contig 11566 bp, 10 predicted proteins | sample FrelakmetBRP12BR_FD_187145 | JGI IMG/M metagenome (GOLD analysis project Ga0209253, IMG submission 187145) | Freshwater lake sediment microbial communities from the University of Notre Dame, USA, for methane emissions studies - BRP12 BR (SPAdes)... | ecosystem: Environmental > Aquatic >...
CATCGCACAAGTGCTGCAAACTATCGGCACTACACGGAAAACAGTCAAACAGCGGGTAGCTCCCGCCCTTCCGCAAACCATGCTTTCGTCACAGCCGGCTTATGCGTTACTGGTTGATCCGCTGTTAAATCAACTCCCCAAGTAAAGAATTCATATATTTTTCATATTCCTGTCATCGCCATGCAATACGACATCCCTAACCTGTGCGCATCTTCAACCAATCAACAAGGGGATGCGATGCTGCAGTTCAACCGGCAAACTCAACCCGCCGTTCATCGGCGCCTAATAACCACCATCGCGCACAGCGATACAGAAGTACTGGAGGCGCAACGCCTGCGCTATAAAGTATTCGCAGAAGAAATGGGCGCCAATCTGCCCAGCGCCAAAGAAGGTATCGACCGCGACATTTTCGACAAGTACTGCGAGCATCTATTGGTGCGCGAGACTATAGAGAATAAAGTCGTGGGGACCTATCGCATACTCTCGCCGGATCAGGCGGAAAAGATCGGCGGCTATTATTCCCAGACCGAATTCGATTTGACCCGTCTATTGCACCTCAGTGACCGGATGGTGGAGGTCGGGCGCTCCTGTGTGCATTGGGATTATCGCGATGGCTCGACGATCACGCAGCTGTGGAGCGGCCTGGCCCAATACATGCAGCAACACCGCCATGAATATATGATCGGCTGCGCGAGCATCAGCATGGCGGATGGCGGCCATGTCGCGGCAAGCGTCTATCGCAAATTGCACCGCATCTATTCCGCCCCGGTCGAATACAGCGTATTTCCGCGTTGCCCGCTGCCGCTGCACGCGCTGAATCAATATCTCGATGTGCCGATTCCGCCGTTGCTCAAAGGTTATTTGCGGCTGGGTGCGTATATCTGTGGCGAACCCTCGTGGGATCCGGACTTCAACACCGCCGATCTGTTCATCCTGTTACCGATGTCGCGCATCAGTAGCCGCTATGAGAAACACTTTCTCAAAACATCAGAACATTTCCTCAAACAGAAAACAAAGTCATTCCAATAATACCGGGCTGCTCATTTCGTCAGCGCGCAGTCCAATATGTATTGGTTCAGATATGCGCCTTGCTCTGTTTGCCAAGCTCATACCAGTTTTGCGAGGCATTGGCGATCTTCACCACCAGCAACATCACCGGCACTTCAACCAGCACCCCGACCACGGTGGCCAGCGCAGCGCCGGATTGAAAACCGAACAGGCTGATGGCGGTGGCCACCGCCAGCTCGAAAAAGTTGCTCGCGCCTATCAGCGCCGAGGGTGCAGCCACGCAGTGCGCCACACCGAAATGGCGATTCAGCCAATAGGCAAAGCCGGAGTTGAACAACACCTGGATCAGAATCGGCACGGCGAGCATCGCGATCACCAGCGGTTGCGCAACGATGGCATTACCCTGCAAGGCAAACAGCAACACCAGCGTCACCAGCAGCGCACCCATCGAGAACGGCGCAATGCGTTCCATCGTGCGCTTGAACTCGCCCTCGCCCTTCGCCAGCAACCGGCGGCGCAACAGCTGCGCGATGATGACCGGAATCACGATGTAGAACAGCACTGACACGAACAGCGTTTCCCACGGCACGGCGATGCTGGCGACACCGAGCAGCAACGCCACCAGCGGCGCGAAAGCGAAGATCATGATGGCATCATTAAGCGCCACTTGCGACAGCGTGAAATACGGATCGCCTTTCACCAGATTGCTCCATACGAACACCATCGCGGTACATGGCGCGGCCGCCAGCAAGATCAGTCCGGCGATATAGCTGTCTAGCTGATCCTGCGGCAGATAAGCGGCAAACACATGGCGAATGAACAGCCAGCCAAGGATGGCCATCGAGAAAGGCTTCACGCCCCAGTTGATAAACAGCGTGACAGCTATGCCGCGACCATGTTTCCTGACCTGGTGCAGCGCACCAAAGTCGATTTTCAGCAGCATCGGGATAATCATCACCCACACCAGCACGCCGACCGGGATGTTTACTTTGGCGATCTCCAGGCTGGCAATGGCCTGAAACACTACCGGCAAAAACTGCCCGAGCAGCACGCCGATGATGATGCACAGCCCGACCCAGACAGTCAGGTAACGCTCGAAAAGGTTCATTTGTTTAGTCCTTGATGCGGCCGATTTCGGCAAGTTTTTCTTTTAACGTGAGCTTGTCCAGTTTCTCGATCGGCAGACTCATGAACAACTGGATGCGGCGCGCTAACTGCTCGGCGGCTTTCTTGAACGCTGCGCGCCGCGCGTCATCGCCCTCGACATGCGCCGGATCGGGAATACCCCAGTGTGCGGTAGCAGGTTTGCCCGGCCAGATCGGGCAGACTTCCCCTGCAGCGTTGTCGCACACGGTAAAAATAAAATCGAACTCCGGCGCGCCAAGAGCGCCGAATTCGTCCCAGCTCTTGCTGCGCAGCCCTTCGGTGCTGTGCCCTTGCTCTTTCAGCCATTCCAGCGCCCCTGGATTAACACGCCCGGCCGGCTTGCTACCTGCACTGTAGGCCTTGAACCGACCTTTGCCCAAGACGTTGAACAGCACCTCGGCCAAAATGCTGCGTGCGGAATTGCCGGTACATAAAACCAGCACGTTGTATTTCCTCTCACTCATCACATCATCCTATTTTACGTTTTCAACACTTCTTTATTTCCGGCACAGCACAGGCTGCCTGATTCCCGCCTCAACAGTTTTCAGTCAAATACGCCAGCATGGCATTCATCACTTTGAAATTCGCAGCGTAATAGAAGCAACGTCCCGCCTGCCTGCTCTATAAGCCCGGCATGACTGAGCGTTTAAAAGTGGTCGACAGGGTGGCCGGAGGCACCTTCAACTTATCGGCCACCTGCCCAACTGCCATACCTGCTTGATCGCACGCCACCAGCACGCGGTAAATCGCCAATCAGGTGGGTTGTGCCAAAGCTGCCAATGCCATTACAACCTGATCCGATTTCATCATTCCATATTTCCACTTTCAACGATGATCAAAATAATTGGAGCAGTTGAAACCCATTATTGGCTGGCCCACAAGCTGGACTGGACGAGTAATTTAATGCCCGCTATGTAAGAGCACAACCTAAATATTGAAACGACTGTAATATTCCTGTCACATTCATTAACTAAGATGCCACTCGTAACATATGTAGCCAACCCTAAATTCCAAATATGGAGATTTCGTTATGCTGAAATTGAATCCTTTCAAACTACTCACTGCGGCAATCATGGCCGGCGGTTTGTTCGTTGCCTTCACCCTGCCCGCCCTGGCTGAAACCAAAATTGTGACGATAGACGGCTCCAGCACAGTGTTCCCGATCACTGAGGCCGTAGCCGAAGATTTCCAGAAAGCCAAAAAAGGTGCAATCAACGTTACTGTCGGCATCTCCGGCACCGGCGGAGGCTTCAAGAAGTTCTGCCGCGGCGAGACCGACATCTCGGATGCGTCCCGTCCTATTCTGCAAAAGGAAATGGAAGAATGTGCCAAGAACGGTATCAAATACATTGAACTGCCGGTTGCCTTCGATGCATTGACCGTCGTGATCAACCCGAAGAACACCTGGGCAAAGAACATGACCGTGGCTGAATTGAAAAAGATCTGGGAGCCGTCCGCTCAAGGCACCATCACCAAGTGGAACCAGGTGAACCCGTCCTGGCCGGACGCACCGCTGAAGCTGTTTGGCGCCGGCGCTGATTCCGGGACATTTGACTATTTCACCGAAGCCATCGTCGGCAAGGCCAAGTCCAGCCGCGGCGACTTTACCGCGTCCGAAGATGACAATGTGCTGGTTCAGGGTGTATCCCGTGACGTGAATGCACTGGGCTTCTTTGGCTACGCCTACTACGTGGAAAACACCAAAAAGCTGAATGCGGTAGCCATCGTGGAAAAGGATGGCAAGCCTGCGGTGCTTCCCTCTGTCGAGACCGTCATGAAGGGTACTTATCAGCCGCTGGCACGCCCGCTGTTCATTTACGTCAGCGACAAGTCCTACGACAAACCTGAAGTAAAGGAATTTATCGAATATTATCTGAAGAGCGCCCCAGCCCTGGTCAAGGAAGTGAAATACGTTCCGCTGGGTGACAAGGATTACAAGCTGGCTTCCGAAAACTTCAAGAACCGCAAACTGGGCACCGGTTTCGGTGGTGTCGCAGAAGTCGGCGTGCTGATCGAAGACCTGCTCAAGCGCGAAGGCAAGCACTGATTACAGCAACAATCATCCAAAAACGGGCGCCGGAAGGTGCCCGTTTTTTTTCGGTCATCATTTTCTTAACAAGACTGTAATATTTCCCTGCTAAAATCGCGCCTCTTCAAAGTTGAACATAAACTTGCCATGGCTTCTCCCAAGGTCCCACAGGAGTACTTGCAACCTCAGGCTGTAAAAAACCGGTTCGCGCGGAATCCGTGGCGTCACGCGCGGGAGAAGATCATCGAAGCAGTGTTATTTCTGGCCGCCTTCTCTGCCGTAGCGATCACTCTGGCGATCGTAGCCATCCTGATCTATGAATCGTTGGCATTCTTCAAGCATATTTCCATTCTGGAATTTCTCACCGGCACCACTTGGACGCCGCTGTTCGAAAACGCCCAGTATGGCATCCTGCCACTGGTTGCCGGAACGCTGGTGACTTCGGGTGTCGCGCTGCTGGTCGCCATCCCGATCGGCAGCATCATCGCCATATATCTGTCCGAGTTCGCCCCGCACAAGGTGCGCGAAGTAGTCAAACCCTTTCTGGAACTGCTGGCCAGCGTGCCAACAGTGGTATACGGTTATTTTGCGCTGCTGGTCGTCACCCCGCTGTTGCAAGTCTTGATGCCGGATCTGCCCGGTTTCAATATGCTGGGGCCGGGCATAGTGATCGGCATCATGATCGTGCCTTATGTTTCATCGGTATCGGAAGATGCGATGCGCGCGGTACCGATGTCTCTGCGCGAGGGTTCCTATGCGATGGGCGCCACCCGTTTCCAGACTGCAGTTCACGTCGTCACACCCGCCGCGATCTCGGGCATCATCGCCGCCTATATACTAGGCATGTCGCGTGCCATCGGCGAAACCATGGTGGTCGCCATCGCGGCCGGACAACAGCCCAACTTCACCTGGGACCCGCGCGAATCGGCTGCCACCATCACCGCTTACATCGTCCAGGTCGCGATGGGCGACCTGCCGCACGGTTCCATCGGCTATCAGAGTATCTTCGCCGCCGGGCTGGTGCTGTTTCTGATGACACTGGCCTTCAATATTCTCGGGCATATGGCACGCAAACGCTTCCGGGAGATCTACTGAGATGCCGGATACATTAAAGGCAACCCGAATCCGCGCGCTGATCCGCCGCCTCAAGTTCAACGATTACGTCTTTTCGCTGGTCGGCCTGGTATGCATGATGCTGGGCGTGATCACTTTATTGGGGCTGTTCACCAACCTGCTGCTGGACGGAATGGAGCGGCTCAACTATGAGTTCTTTTCCTCGTTCCCGTCCAGACGCGCCGAACACGCCGGCATTTTGTCCGCATGGGTAGGCAGCTTGCTGGTTATGCTGGTCACCGCGCTGGTCGCGATCCCGATGGGAATAGCCGCAGCCATCTACCTCGAAGAATACGCGCCCAGCAACTTGCTTACAGCCATCATCGAGATCAACGTGAGCAACCTGGCAGGTGTCCCCTCCATCATTTACGGCCTGCTTGCGCTGGGCTTATTCGTCTATCAGCTGGATCTCGGCCAGAGCATTTTGACTGCCGGACTGACGCTCGCGCTGCTGATTCTGCCGGTGGTCATCGTGGCCACCCGCGAATCGCTGCGCACCATCCCTCGCGAGATTCGCGAGGCCGCTTATGCGCTGGGCGCCACGCGCTGGCAGATGATATCCGACCATGTGCTGCCTTATTCCAAGGGCGGCATACTGACCGGTGTGATCATCGGCATGGCGCGCGCGATCGGCGAAACCGCCCCGATCATCACGATAGGCGCGCTGACCTTCATCGCGTTCCTGCCGCCCCCTCCCTATATTCCGGAAGCCCCATATGTCTCGTTCGATTGGCTGTTTGCTCCGTTCACAGTGCTGCCGATTCAAATGTTCAACTGGGTATCGCGCCCGGAGGAAGCCTTTCTGGTCAACGCTGCCGCAGCCGGTGTGGTGATCATCGTCATGACTTTGGCAATGAACGCGGTCGCGATTTCCCTGCGATATCGCATCCGCAAGAACATCAAATGGTAGGAGTAACGTAATGCCCACTGTTAACAATACGGAGCAAACCACCGCCCCGCTGAAAGCCGAGGTAAAGAATCTCAGTTTTTTTTACGGCAAAGTGCAAGCGCTCAAGGGCATCAACATGCCTATCGCCGAGAAGCAGGTGACCGCGCTGATCGGTCCGTCCGGCTGTGGAAAGTCGACCTTCTTGCGCTGTTTCAACCGGATGCACGATCTCTATCCGGGCAACCGCTACGAGGGGGAGATCGTGCTACACCCGGACAACACCAACATCGTCGCGCGCCAGGTCGACCCGATGGAAGTGCGTATGCGCATCAGCATGGTGTTCCAGAAGCCCAACCCTTTTCCGAAATCCATCTATGAGAATGTGGCTTACGGCTTGCGGGTGCGCGGGATGCGCAACAAGCAGGAGATCGACGGGAAGGTGGAAGAAGCATTGCGCGGTGCCGCGCTATGGAGCGAAGTAAAGGACCGGTTGAAGAATCTGGCTTTCAATCTTTCCGGCGGACAGCAACAGCGCTTGTGCATAGCCCGCGCACTGGCGATCGACCCGGAGATCGTGCTGTTCGACGAGCCGACCTCCGCGCTGGATCCGATCGCCACCGGCAGCATCGAGGAACTGATTTCCGAGCTAAAAGAAAAAGTGACAATACTGATCGTCACGCATAACATGCAGCAGGCAGCCCGTGTTTCGGATCACACCGCCTTTATGTACATGGGTGATCTGATCGAGTTTGGCGACACCGACAAGATGTTCATCAACCCGACCAACAAGCGCACTGAAGACTACATCACGGGCAGGTTTGGTTAACCTGCACGTGATGTAGCGGCGTAGACTTACCTTCAGGTTAGTCGAAACCAATACATAACAGGCAGATTTGGTTGATCTGCCTGTTATGTAACGGCGTAGACTTTCCTTCTCCCCGCAAGGGGGAGGTTATGGTTGTAAAGCCACTAAAGTGGCAACAACCACGCACAGGTTATTTCGGAGCCATTACATCACTGGCAGATTTGGCTGAACTGCCTCCAGACAATACAGACACTCAGCTTTTGAACCGGCTGGTTGCGGTTTTCAGATTGCCGGCAAGCAACTCCAGATTCTTTGCAACCCGGGCTGTGGAAGCCATGGATTGATTATTCCTATCCGATAGTTGCGCGATCTTCTCCAATGCCGCCGCGATCCCCTGCACTGCAGCACTTTGCTCTTTGGTGGCCAGTGCTGTTTCCTTCGCATGCATGGCACTGTTGCTGGTCCCGGTACTGATCTCTTCCAATGCTTTGCCTGCTTCGGAGGCGAGCTGCAAACCATGCACGGCTTGGTTTTTTGATGTTTCCATTTTCTTCACCGCGCTGCCGGTTTCATTTTGAATGGCGGATATGAGTCCGGTAATCTCAATCGTCGCGCTACCCGTACGTTCGGCCAGTTTGCGCACTTCATCTGCCACCACCGCAAAGCCCCGTCCCTGTTCGCCGGCACGTGCCGCCTCGATGGCGGCATTCAATGCCAGCAAATTGGTTTGATCCGCGATCTCCCTGATCACCTTGACGATACCGCTGATCTCATTGGAACGCTGGCTAAGCACAGTGATTTGTTGCGATGCCTCGGCAACCGATTGCGAGATATTGTTGATCTCCGCCAGTGTGTCGTTGACGATTTGATGGCCGCGCGACGATTCGGTACGCGCGCCCTCGGAGATTCTTTCGGTGGTTCCGGCAATTTCAGCCACCTGATCGATACTGGTTGAAACCTCTTCCATGGTGGCGGCTATCGACACCACCGATTCGCTCTGCTCGGTCGAGGCCGCCTCAAGTGCTGATTCGGCGGAGACCAACTCGGACACAGCGGTTGTGACCTGCTCCACATTGTTGTGAATCTCATTCACGATGTGCTGCATCGAAGCTATCAGGGCATTGAATGCATCCACAGTCAGGCTTATTTCATTTTTTCCCTGTGCAACGGCACGCAGTGTCAAATCGCCACTTTGCTCGATTTTGGATACGATGAGCGCCAGTTGTGATAGCGGCAAAGTGACCTTGCGCACCACATAAAACGCGATTGCGATCAACACCGAGAATGCCACTATCGCCAGTATCGCTATGGTCGCTTCGGCTTTTACGGATGATGTTTCCGCACTGGATCTGGTATCGTCGGTGAGCTCACTGATCAAGTCGCTCAACTTTTCCATTTCGGCTTCCAGCACGCCGAATTCGTTCTCGAACGCCGACATAGACTGGGCCACTGCTGCCGGATTGTGAAAAGCGTCTTTGATGATGGCCTTGGCCCGTTCGGAATAGCTGTCGATGATTGGAGCGATCTTGGCGATCTGCTGAGCCACCTTGCCGCCCAACGGCAAGGCGGCATTTTCACTCATCGACTTTTTCATGCGCGTCACATGTTCGGCAAGACCCTTGATGACATCCTGCTCCTGGCCGGTGCGGCCATCACGGGCAGAAACCAGGGCCGAAAACACATCACCGCGTACCGCGTCGTGCATCATGTCGGCTTCGAGCTGGCGTCTCACGGACATCTGTGTATCGGCCACGCTTTCCAGGCTGGCGCTACCTGAGACAGTGCTGCGGTACCCTATCGCACCAACGACTGCCACCAGCACAACTGCTATCAAGCTGTACGCTACCAGCAACTGCCTGATTGAAAGTTTGTTCAGCATCATATTCTCCTATAGGCAAATCATTGATGGCAAAAGCTGGCAAACCAGGGACAACCTATAGCGAGACTTCGAAACGCATGCCCAACCACCAAGATTTATTCTGGGTTGGGTCGTTGCCGTGGTTGAGCAGGTATTGGACTATCGGCTGCAGCACCAGGCCAGGCACAGCCTGATAGCGATAAGTCAGTTCGAATGACTTTTCACTGGGAACTGTGCTACCGGAAGCAGCGAGGTATTTTGCGCCGTTGCGTTCATGCGCGAAGGCGATACCCAATCGATCCTGATCGCGCCCGGCAAACATCCCTGAAAATACCAGGCCCGTACTCCAGGCCAGATCAAATTGGGACGGGGAGGCGTCAGCGTTGGTTTTCCCGGCACGCACAAAACCATTGATGCTTCCCTCGTTGCTACCAGGTTTGTAACGCAACACTTTATCCAACAAGGCGTAGTAGCCATGACTCCGGCTCTTGACCGGATCGCCGTTGATGTCTTTTTCGACCCAATCGTCGAAGCGGGAGGTATATTGCCAAACACCCAGCGCGAGTTTATTGTCATGCGCGTTTTCTGCAGTACTCAGAGGGATGGCCCCTTCAATAACATCCAGCGCGCCATCGCCATCGTTGAATTGTACATGGGTCCCATGGGGATTATTGGGGTCTCCCGCTACGCCATCCAATACGACGGCCTGCACGTAATAACCCGGGGCCAGTTCGGCTTTAACACGCGCAGCCAAAGACGTGTTTGGGAAAATGGATGGGCCATTCAGACTGGTGCTGGCCAATTCAGCTCCGATGCCGAAGGTTGGGTGGATGAAGATTCCGGAAGACTCGGTCATATAAAATTCTGAGTTCAAATCATACAAGCCGACACGTACCGACAGCCTCTCATCCAAAAAAGCTTGCTGTATCCAAGCCTGGTAAAGCTTGGTGGTGTTGGCATTGTATGGAGTTTCAATATTATCCAAACCATGCGGCAGGCGATCACTTGACAACGCCGGTTTGCCGCCGCGATTACTCAGGATATACAACATTCCGCTACCACCCTTTATCCCGAAGAGCTTTTCACCATCCAGGGAAAGTTTGATATCCAGGTTATCCAGGCCGTAAATTACATTACAAGGGGCTTCTGTATTTCCTGAACAATCTGGTGCCGAAACCTTGCTTAGCAGATCGAGTTTGTAGACGATCTCCCAGTCATATCCTTGCGCACTTATAGGTCCGCGTTTGCCACCCCAATCTCCAAGCAGGGTGTCGCTAAAATCCGATGGGGCATCATTTGATACTGGTTCGGCAACAGGGGGATTCTCGGCTGCACTGGCACTAAGGCAACCTATCCACAGAAAAAATGCAAAGACTATCGAGCACCACATCAGCCTCACCATTCAGACCCCATATTATCCGCATGTCCGCGCAATTATTCAGGCGGAGAATACAATATCGGCTGGCGAAGTGGAATCTTTAGCAGAATTGGGGAGGTGGCATGGTCAGTTTCGGTTTGCCACAGCCCGAACTGGGGAATTCACTTGATATTCAACGGACAACGGAAACGCGCAATGAAACCAGTTGGGGGCCAGGACGGATTTTCGGCACCCTCAGGCCGCAGACTTGCGATGACGGATCAGTTCGCGCAACGCGGGAAGCAGCGTGACCACTATGATGCCGATGATGATCAGGGTTAGGTTGTTTTTCACCAACGGGATGTTGCCGAACAAATAGCCGGCCACGGCGAGGCTGGTTATCCACAGCAAACTGCCCAGCGCGCTGAACATCATGAACAACTGATAACGCATCAGTCCGATGCCCGCCACAAAAGGAGCAAAGGTGCGGATGATGGGCAAGAAGCGCGCGAAGATGATGGTCTTGCCGCCGTGTTTTTCATAAAACGCGTGGGTCTTGTCGAGGTGCTCGCGCTTGATAAGTTTGGCATTAGGTCGGCTGAGCAGGCGCATTCCGATCAACCGGCCTATCCAGTAATTGGTGTTGTCGCCGCTGAATGCCGCCAGTACCAGCAACGGGACTAACAACTCCAGCTGCAACGCTCCCATCCCGCACAGCGCGCCAGCCACGAACAGAAGCGAATCACCGGGAAGAAATGGGGTGATCACCAGACCGGTCTCGCAATAGATGATCAGGAACAGAATGGCGTACACCCACATTCCATATTGCTGGGTGAGCGCCAGCAGGTGTGCGTCCAGATGCAGGACGATGTCTACGAATGCGGCAAGCAAATCCAAAGCGTCACTCCAATCCTTGCGGGTAATTTAGGGGAGAACTTCTTCAGCTTCGGCTTTTTCCGGCTTGATAAAGTCTGCACGCGACACTCCGAGCAGCATCAACAGCGGACTGGCGACCAGCACCGAGGAATAGATACTGAACAAAATCCCGATGGTGAGAGCCATCGCGAAGTAGTGCAGCGTTTCACCGCCGAGGAACAGCATCGCGCCGACCATCATCTGCGTGCTGCCGTGAGTGATAATGGTGCGCGACATGGTGCGCGTAATCGCGTTATCAATGATCTCGGCCACCTCGGCCTTGCGCATCTTGTGGAAGTTTTCGCGGATACGGTCGAATACCACCACCGATTCGTTCACCGAATAACCCAGCACCGCAAGCACCGCCGCCAGCACGGACAGTGAGAATTCCCACTGGAAGAAAGCGAAAAATCCGAGAATGATCACCACGTCATGCAGGTTGGCGA
>Ga0209253_10004964_pt1 | contig 11565 bp, 12 predicted proteins | sample FrelakmetBRP12BR_FD_187145 | JGI IMG/M metagenome (GOLD analysis project Ga0209253, IMG submission 187145) | Freshwater lake sediment microbial communities from the University of Notre Dame, USA, for methane emissions studies - BRP12 BR (SPAdes)... | ecosystem: Environmental > Aquatic >...
AAGTCGTCGCCCGCCTTCGTCCGCTCGTCGGCGACGTCGAGCGGCGTCAGCACCCGCCATCGCCACGCCAGCCGCGGTGTGCGGGCGAGGTCGACGTCGTGCAGCTCCAGGTAGAGCCCCGACGCCGAGCAGTCGGCGTCCGCACGGACCGCCGCCACCCCGTCCACGACCACGGCCTCGTAGCGCGTGTGCCGCGGAATCTTCGGGAAGACCACCGCCCGCCAGGGCTCGCGCCCGGGCGGTGGCAGCGCCACCGGATCCGCTCGCGCCGGCGCCGCCGGCAGCGCCACGCCGGCGAGCCCCAACGCGAGCAGCACCGCCTGCATCATGCCGCGCCAGCGTGCGCCGCCGCCGCTCGGTCGTGCAAGAGTGGCGTCGCGTGCCGCCTCGGCGCATCGTGCACCCGATGCAGCCGAGCGGACCGAACGCGGAGCAGATCGAGTACTGGACGGCGACCGCAGGCCCGAAGTGGGTGGCCCTGCAGGCCATGCTGGACGGATGGACAGCCCACGAGCCGGCAGCTAGGCTCGGGACCATGGGCTCCCGATCGAGGCAGACACAGGGCCTCCTGGCCGGCGCGGGGCCGGCGATCGGGGCCGGGCAACGGCATCGGCGGTCGTAGCCCGGCGGCGGGTCTCTTGGGGCCCGCCATGATGGGTGCGTCGGGAGAAAGGAGGTGATCCAGTGGCGAGAATCCCTACGGTGATCTGTGAGGTGGTGACCTCCTAGGTCGACCCCCGAAGCGTCACTGGGTCGCCCCTGGGGGACCCAGGCACCACCGAACCCCGACGGCTCCCGCAGTCACCGGCGGGCCGGCGCCGAGCGCGCCGCGACAGGGCCGTCGGGGTTCTTCGTTCTGCGGCCGTGTCCTCCGCTCGCATGGTCCGCTATCACGGGGGGGATGTCGCTCGAGCAGCTCACGCTCCTGTCCACCACCCTCGTCGTCGCGAGCGGCCTGAGCCTGCTCGCCGGCTGGTACCTGATCCGCGGCCCGCGGCGCGTCGAGGCGCACCGCAACGCGATGCTGCTCGCGACCGCGCTCGCCGCCGCCTTCCTCGCCGCCTACGTCTCGCGCTGGGTGCTGCACGGCTCGAAGCCCTTCCCCGGCACCGGCGCGTGGCGTGCACTCTACCTCGGCATCCTGGTCCCGCACGTGCTGCTGGCGATCGCGGTCGGCCCGCTGGCGCTGCGTCTCATCTGGCTCGCGCTGGCGCGGGGCGACTGGCCCGCGCACCGCCGCCTCGGCCGCATCACCGCTCCCATCTGGCTGGTCGTCGCCGCGAGCGGATGGGCGGTGTACTGGATGCTCTACCGCATGGAGTTCTGACGAGTTGCACTTCTGCGCGCGGCATGTTTGGTGTTCCGGCGTGGCGAGCCGCGGCGGTCCGGTGCTGCTGATCGACGACCATGAGGACGCCCGCACCGCCCTCGAGCTCGTGCTCGAAGCGGCGGGGTTCTCGGTGGTGGGAGCAGCGGATGCAGAGATCGGTCTCGCGCAGCTGCGCCAGGGTCTGCAGCCCGGGCTCGTGCTGCTCGACCTCGGCTTGCCGGGGATGAGCGCGAGCAGCTTCAACCAGGCCATGCGTGCGGAGGCGCGTCTCGCGAGCACGCCGGTGGTGGTGCTGTCCGGCGACGGCTGGGTGCGCGAGAAGGCCGAGCTGCTCGGTGCCACCGACTGGCTCGAGAAGCCCGTCGAGATCGAACGTCTCCTCGAGGTCGTGGCGCGGCACTGTGGAAAGGGCTGACCTCGCCCCCCTCGAGCAGGAGCCGCTGCGGCTCCACCACGGGTCGCTCACCGTCCTCTTCGAGTCGGTTCCCGGCCCGCTGACCGGCATCGCGGTGGCGATCCGCGCGGGCTCGCGCTTCGACGGCGGGCTGCCGGGCATCGCCCACATGGCCGAGCACATGCTCTTCCAGGGCACCCAGGCGCTCGATCAGCTGGCGCTGAACCGCCGCGCCGGCGAGCTCGGCGGCGAGCACGACGCCGATACCGGCTACGAGGACATGACGCTGCACTTCGAGGTCTTCAACGAGGACGTCGAGGACGCGATGTCGCTCCTCGCCGAGCAGCTGTTCCACAGCACGATCCCCGACGACCGCTTCGCCAAGGAGCGGCGCGTGGTGATCGACGAGATCCGCGGCCGCCAGGAGGACCCGGCCAACGCGCTCCACGAGGGGGCCTGGGGCCGGTTCTTCGGCGGACCGCTCGGCCACCCGATCTGCGGCACCATCCAGAGCCTCAAACGGATGACGGCCGCGGCCGTGCGCCGCTTCGTGCACGCGTACTTCACGCCGTCGAACATGGTGCTCGCGGTCGTCGGCGGCGTGTCGCGCGAGCGCGTGCTCCGGGCACTGGGACGCGTCTTCCCGAGCGACGGGCCGCCCCGCATGCGGCACCCGCCGCGGCCGCGCCGCGGCGTCACCGGCCTCGTGCGCTTGCACCGCCGCGACCTCACCCAGAGCTACCTCGTGCGGATCTCCGCCGCCCCCTACGACCCGCGCACGGTGCTCGCCCTGTCGCTCGCCGTCGAGATCGTCGGTGCCGATCCCGACGCGCGGCTCTTCCAGGAGGTGCGCGAACGACTCGGCCTCGGCTACGACCTCGGGGCGAGCGTCGAGCAGGGCATCGACTGGGCGGTGACCGTGCTCTCCGCCAGCGCTTCGCGCGACCACGAGCACCGGCTGCGCGATACGGTCGAGCGGACCTGCCGCGAGGCGGCGGGCGGCTTCTCCGCCGAAGAGCTCACGCGCGCGCGCAAGAAGGTGCGCTACCGCTTCGCGCGGCTGGCCGACTCGCGACTCGACCTCGCCCTGTCGCACGCCGGGCGTGCCGCCTGCGGGCAGCCGTCGCTGGCGGAGACGGTGCGCCTGCTCGCGTCGCTCGATCTGCCGGCGGTCGAGGCCGCGTGGCGGCGGACGCTGGCGGCACCGACGCTCACGGCGGTCATGACCGGGTGACACGGCAGCGGCGGCGAACGGTGCGCCAGCGCGGGCCGCGTCTTCGCCGGCGCGTGGCGAGAACGGGCGCTGCGCTGGCCGCCGTCGTCCTGGGCCTGGCCGTCGCGCCGGCCGGGGCCGGGGACGGGGCGGCGCCGTCGCCGCTCGGCTCCTGCGGCCCCATCGAGCGCACGCACGAGGTCGTCGAGCTGCGTGGCATGCGGCTCAGGCGGCTCGCCGGCACGCCGCTCGACCGCATCGGCATGGTCGCGTGGCGCGCCGGGCGGGCGCAGCCGATCCCGTTCCAGGTGGACGAGCGCATCGGCACGCGCATCGCAATGCCCGGCGGCCCCGCGCCGGAGGCCGACGACCACCCGGGCGTGCTGGACGCGGACGACGCGCTGCTGTTCATGGCCTGCGACGCCGGCGCGCGGGCGCCGGCCGGCACGCCGCCGCGGGCCGACGGGCGCGAGATCCGCATCGACGACCCGCGCACCGGCGCGACGGCGTGGGCGTACCTGGTACTGAGCGACGCGCCGCCGCGCACCGATCGCCGCTACGTCCGCTACGACCCGGCGCGCGACACGGTGACGACGGCGCGCTGGAGCATCGGCTGCGTGGACGCGCTGCCGTCGTACTTCGCGCTGGGGCTGACGGGCCCGCTCGGACCCAACGTGGTGGACGGGCTCAGGCTGCGGGCCGACGCGGTGCTGCGCGCGAACCTCGCCCGCTGGTCGCTCACCGAGCGCGACGGCCGCAACGAGCTGGTCGCATGGACCGCCGGCCCGATCCGGGTGGTGCGGCGCTCGAAGCACGAGGTGGAGATCGGCCTCGGCATCCACCTCTCCGCCGGCCTCCTGCACACGGCCTTCTACGGCGAGCACGTCCTCGCACCGGGGAGCCTCAAGCTCCCCTTCTCGCCCAGCGTCTTCTTCCGCGAGATCACCGCGCTCGGCGGCGTGGACCTGCGCGGGATGGAGGGCTGGCGCTACCTGGCGCCCGGTGTGCCGGCCGGCGGGCTCGCCGTGGACGGGCGGATGGACGAGCGCGAGCGCGCGTACGCCGGACGCGGCCGCTGGTTCGCGCTGGCACGGGGCGACGAGGCGATCGCGGTGGCGATCACCATGAGCGAGGAGCTGGAGCGGGCCCTCCCGCTCGACCTGGTCTACGTCGACGACGCGACGCGCGCAGCGCCGCCGGAGATCGCGCCGGGCAGCGTTCCCTTCGTGGGCGTGCGCGCCCGCGAGGTCGAGCGGCTCCCGGGCGGCCGCTACCGCTTCCAGCTGCGCGTGTTCGCGGTGCCGGGCTGGCGCGCGGGCGCCGAGCAGGCGCTGCTCGCCCAGGTGGACGTGCCGCTCACCGCGGAGGTGAGCATCCCGCCGGACCTCGAGCCGCGCCGGCGGCCGACGCAGGACCCGGGCGACGGAGCCCCTGCCGATCGCTCGTAGCGCCGGACCGACGGGGCTGCTCCTCGACCGGGTTCGGGGTGGTGGTCGCCGTCCGCGCCCGGCGGCGGTGCCTCGCGGCTGGCGACCCCCCAGCGCTCGCCGCGGCCTACCGGCCGACGCGGGCGCGCAGCCGCTGCAGGGCCGCGTCGTCGAGGTTCCGGATCGGCTGGCGATCGCCGCTCGACTGGTTCGCGACCGTGCCCGCCTCCGCGTTCAGGCGCAGGCGATCGCCGGTGCGGAAGACCGCGGGTGCATCGACCTCGAACGCCGGCACGCCGGCCGCGAGCAGCGCCTCGTCGAAGCCGTCGGCAAAGCTGCTAGCGATCACGGCGACGATACCCGCGGCCGCGAGCGCCCGCGCCGCGGCGGCGCCGCCCCCACCCGAGCCGAGGCACAGTCCCGCCACCAGCACGTCGCCGGGCGCGATCAGCGCCGCAAGCCCGGCGTCGAGGTCGGCGAACAGCCCGGCCGCGGCCTCGCGCGGCTCGGCGTCGTGGAGCCGCGGCGGCAGGATGTCCGCCGTGCGCAGGCCGTCGGCAAACGCCCACGCACGGCCCGCGATCACCGCAACGCGCCGCTCGCCGACCAGCCGGCCGTCACCGTCGCCGCGGCCGGCACCGCCGGCCACGCGGTCGCCTGCGGGCACTTTGAGGCCCTCCCCCGGCACTCAGGACGACCCGGCCGCGGACGCCACGGCCGCGAGCTGCCACCTCCGCCCCGGCCGCACGGTCACCAGCCGTCCGGGGTGCCGCATGATCACGCGCGCCTCGTCCGCACTGATGGCGCGCCCGAAGATGCGGTAGGCGCTGCCGTCCTCCCCGTCCTGGTTGTTCGCCCACGCAGCGAACTCGTCGGGGCGCGGCGGACGCCCGATCGCGACCGCGCACTGCCGCACCACGAACCCGAGCATGATCCGCAGCGGCTCGGGCGAGGTGCTCATGGCGTCGGTCGTTGTTCCACGCGCTCGCCGCGACGGTCAAGACGGCGGCGGCCTCGTGCGGCCGGCTCGACGGCGGCGCCGGCTTGACTCCGTGCCCGCACCCCGACATTGCGGTGCGGTGACCGTGGATGGCCCCCTCGCGTCGGGCCGCAGCTTCGAGAGCTTCGATCTGCCCGAGCCGGTGATGGTGGGCATCCGTGCCGCCGGCTTCACGAGCTGTACCCCGATCCAGGAGAAGGTCCTGCCGCTTGCGCTGGCCGGGCGGGACGTCGCCGGCCAGGCGCAGACGGGGACCGGCAAGACGGCCGCGTTCCTCATCTCCATCTTCACGCGGCTGCTGGCCAACCCCGTCGAGCCCCGCGAGGCGAGCCCCCGCGCGCTGGTGATCGCGCCGACGCGCGAGCTGGTCGTACAGATCGCCGAGGAGGCGCGCCTGCTCGGCCAGGGCACCAGCTTCGTGGTGCACGCCGTCTACGGCGGCGTCGACTACAAGAAGCAGCGCGAGCAGGTGTCGGGGACCGTCGACCTCCTGGTCGGCACGCCGGGCCGCTTGATCGACTACCACAAGCAGCATGCCTACGACCTCCGCCACGTCGAGGTCCTGGTGATCGACGAGGCCGACCGCATGTTCGACATGGGGTTCATCAAGGACCTCCGCTGGCTGCTGCGCCGCCTGCCGCCATACGAGCAGCGGCAGTCGATGCTGTTCTCGGCCACGCTCAGCTACGAGGTCATGGAGCTCGCCTACGTCTTCCTGAACGACGCCGAGAAGGTCGAGGTCGCGCCCGAGCAGGTCACGGCCGAGAACATCGCGCACCGCATGGTCCACGTCGGCGTCGAGGAGAAGCTGCCGGTGCTGGTCGGGCTGCTGCGCGGAGAGGCGAGCGAGCGGACGCTCATCTTCGTGAACATGAAGCGCACGGCCGAGCGCCTCGAGCGGGTGCTCGAGGCGAACGGCTTCCACGCCGCCGCCATTACCGGCGACGTCGACCAGCGCCGCCGCCTCAAGATCCTCGCGGACTTCAAGGAAGGGCGGATGCCCATCCTGATCGCCACCGACGTCGCCTCGCGAGGGCTGCACATCGAAGGCGTCGCACACGTCGTGAACTACGACCTGCCCTTCGACGCCGGGGACTACGTGCACCGCGCCGGCCGCACGGCGCGTGCGGGGGCGTCGGGCACGGCGATCAGCCTGGCCTGCGAGGACTACGTGCAGGGCCTCGAGGCCATCGAGCAGTTCATCGGCTTCAAGATCCCGCACGAGTTCCCGGACGAGGCGCTGCTGGCCACCCCCGTGAGGCACCCGCCACGACGCTCCCACCGCGAGCACGACGGCGACCGCCACCGTCGCGGCCCGGAGCGCGGCCGCCAGCAGCGAGGCCCCGCCCACGCCGCGACGAGCGGTCCGCGTGCCGAGCCTGCCGCGCCGGTCATGGCGCCGGTCGGGGAACAGGCCACGCCGCCCGGAGAGCAGGTCGCACCGGCCGGGGAACTCCCGCCGCCTGGCGGCGAGGCCACGGCGCCGGGCGGCGAGGCGCCGTCCGGCGAGGGGGCTGGCGGGGGCGAACCGCGAAAGCGGCGGCGCCGGCGGCGGAGCGGCGAGGCACCCGCGAAGCCCACGGTCTCCGCGAGCTGACGGGGCGAGCGCACGCCGACGCCCGGAGCCCCTCGGGTCGGACGCACGGCGGCAGAGGGCAGGACCCGGCAGGCGCTACGCCGTCGGCGTGCGCGCCGGCACCACCCACACGGGACACCGCGCCCCGTGCACCACGGCGCGCGTCGTGTCGCGGGTGAACATGTGCCGGATCACGTCGCGCGCGTGCTCGCCGAGCACGGTGAACGCCGGCCGGGTCTCCTCGAGATGCGCGAGGATCTCCTGGCTGGCCGCCCCGCGGCGCACCTTCGTCGTGACCCGGTGGCGGAGGTCGTCGGGCACCACGGCCGCCAGGCGTGCCTCGGCCGCCCCCACCGCATCCACCGTCTGCCCGTGGCCGGCCCCCAGGACGTGCACCAGCTGGAGCCGCAGCGGCAGCGTCCGGGCCATCTCGCAAGCGTACGCGAAGGCGTGCTGCGCCGTGGACGAGAAGTCGGTCGGGACCACCACGTCGATCGGCTCGCCGCCGCCCTCGAGGCGGAAGCGTGCGGCGGCATCCGTGCCGTCGTTGAAGGTCAGCACCGGGCACGGGGCCTGTGCGACCACCCGTTCGGCCACGGAGGCGTGGTCGGGGGTGCTCCAGCCGTGGCTGCCGAGCACGACCAGGTCGGCGGGGAGCTGCTCGGCGATCGACAGGACGAGCATGCCCACCGGTCCCGTGCTCACCACGCCCTCGGCGCGGACGTCGGACGGCAGCCCGTTCAACACGCCCTTCATGCGGCGTTCGGCCTCGGCCTCGGTGTAGCCGTCCGCAGCGTGCGTCGACTCCCAGTCCCACTTCCGCGCCATCGCGGGTGCGATGGCGGCGCGGTTGTGGTGCAGCACGAGCCGCGAGCCGACGAAGGCCCTGCCGACCTGGACGGCGACGTCGAGCTCCTTCGCCGAGAGATCGGAGAAGTCGATCGGGCAAAGGATGGTCCTCATCTGCATGGCAAGCCTTTAGGATGAATCCCGGGAGTGGGCAACCCAGCGTGCGAGTGCGCGATGACCGGCCACGCGATGCGAGTCGCGGTCGGGACGTGCCGAGATGCCGATCACGGCGATGCGGCGGAAGTCGAGCAGGATGCGGGCCGCGGTCACCTGGTCGGAGCGCATGCCCGATCACCGGCCCACCGGCGATCGCAGGCGGAGCAGGGCCGGACGCGGCGCCGCGCCACCCCGCAGCGCGCGCTCGAACCCGCGCAGGATCTCGGCGGCGACGTCGGTGCGCCGGGCCCACTCCGCCGCCGTGTCCTCCCGCCGACGCCACTCGGCGAGCCCGAGGCGGCGCACCGCGCGGCGGTGGCGGTCGGGGGTCTCCCAGTCGAGCCCACGACACTCGACGTAGGCCGGCGCCGGCGCCAACGCCGCCAGCAGCGCCACGAGCTCGCCGTAGACCGCGGTATCGCGAGCCCGCGAGCGGGCGAGCAGCGCCACCGCCGTCTCGCGCGCGAGCGCGAACGACGGCACCAGGAGGTCCACGCGGCCGCCCAGGCCGAGCCGCCGGGCCAGCAGCCGGTTCACGACGACCTCGGTAGCGAACAGCGGGCGATGATGCGAGGCGTGCGCTTTCGGGGTGCGACCGACCCAGAGGTGCGCATGGCGCGTGGCGAGCTGCGCCACCGCCGCCAGCTCCCGCGGCGCGACCGCGGCCCAGTGCAGCGCGCGGTCGAAGTCGAGGTAGTGGACCCGGCCCGCGCCGCCGGCGAGCGCGGCGCGGAGCGAGAGCCGGTAGAGCGGCCCCCGGGTATTGCTGCGAGGCGAGCCGGCGTGCACTCCCTCCGCCTCGAGCGCACGGACCATGCGCTCCGCCGTGGGCGGGCTGGTGGCCACGGCGAGGTGGCGGTAGAGCCGTCGCAGGACGGGCAGCGCGCGCCGCAGGTCGGGGACCAGCGCGCCGCTCGGATCGTGCAGCGTTGCGGCGAGGGCGAGGTCGAGCGGCGGGCGGGCGCGGCGCGCGGCCATCCTGGGGAGCAGGCGCGCGGGCGGGCTGCGAGTCAACGCACCCCCGCCGACGGCCCGGCTCCTCATTCGCGACCCTCCGTGCTGCAATGCTTCCCAGGTGCGGAACGCCTACCTGATCGGGGAGCGGCTCTACCTGCGGCCCCTCGAAGAGGCCGACGCCGTCGTCTGCCACGCGTGGATGAACGATCCCGAGGTCCGGCGCACGCTGCGCGTCCGCGCAGTCCCCCACACCGAAGCGTCCACCCGCGAGTTCGTGCGCCACCTCGACACGTCCCACGACCAGGTCTTCGCCATCGTGCTGCGCGGCGACGACATCTACGTCGGCAACTGCGGGCTGTACGCGATCGACCCGATCGACCGCACCGCCCGTCTCGGCATCGTCGTCGGACGGCGCGACCAGTGGGGGCGGGGGTTCGGCTGCGAGGCCATCCGGCTGCTGTGCCAGCACGCCTTCGACACGCTCGACCTGCGCAAGGTCTGCCTGTCGTGCTTCGCCACCAACGACCGCGGCCTGCACCTCTTCCGCAAGCTCGGCTTCGAGGTGGAGGGCCGGCTGCGCGAGCAGGTCTACGTCGAGGGGCAGTGGGTGGACGAGCTGCTGCTCGGCCTGCTGCGCGGGGCACTGCGCGCGCCGGCCTGAGGCGCGATCCGTGCCCCACCTCCGACGCGCCCGTCTCGGGGCACGCTCCTAGTCCACCCGGCCGGCCACCTCGCGGCCGAACCAGGCGAGGCGCTCCAGGTACCCGCTCCAGCTCCCGGCCCCGACCCCGACGTGGAAGGCCGTGGCGCCGGCGGCACGCCAGCACCGCGCTTCGGCCAGGACCTGCTCCGCCGCGGCATCGGCGGGCGCGGCCAGCGGCGCCACGAGCTCGAGGGGGTCCGTGCGGCCGGCGGCGGCGCGGCGCTCGCGCGCGGCGGCGGCGAGCGCGGCGAACTCCTCCGGCGTCAGCTGCCAGGGCACGAATCCCTCCCCGAGCACGGCCGCGCGGCGCAGCGCCGCGCGCGAGTTCCCGCCCACCCAGAACGGCGGCCGTGGCCGCTGCACGGGCCGCGGGGCGACGATCACGTCGCGGAAGGCGATGGTCTCGCCCTGGAAGCTCGCGACCTCGTGCTCCCACGCCGCCGCGAGCGCCCGCAGGCACTCGTCGGTGCGCGGCCCGCGCCGCTCGAAGTCGGCCCCCAGCGACGCGAACTCGGGCTTCAGGTGCCCGGAGCCGACGCCGAGGATCAGCCGGCCGCCGCAGAGTCGGTCGAGCGTCCCGTACTGCTTCGCCACCACCAGGGGGTGGCGGTAGGGCACGACGAGCACGTGCGAGAGCAGGCGGATCCGGCTGGTCACGCCGGCCACGAACGCGAGCGTGCTGCCGGCGTCGAACCACACCGCGCCCATCGCCCCTGCGCGCGAGACCGGGATCGCGGGGTGGTCGCTGCACGCCACCCAGTCGAAGCCGGCCGCCTCGGCGGCGCGCGCCGCCTCGAGCAGCTGCGGCCCCCCGACCTCGCGCTCCCAGGGCTGCACGCGAGAGGGGATCTGCTGGATGGCGGGCAGTCCCGTGCCGAACAGCGGGGGGCGCGACATCGCCGCCGCCTAGCGAGCGATGCGCGCGGGTGTCAAGCCGACCGCAGTGCGTCGGCGTCTCGCCGGCGAGCGCCTGGCGGATCTGCTGCACCGCCGGCCCCATGTCGCGGGCCTGCGGCGGCCGCGTCATGTCGACGCCCAGGCGGCTCATCAGCACCGGGGACGACTCGATGGGCTCCACCTGGCGCTGCGCCTCCAGCGGCGGGCTCTTCGCCATCGCCTGCTCGACGTACGGCGCCAGCTGCTCGGCCTTCCGCCGCGCGCGCGCCTCGTGCCGCTCCTCGAAGCCCGGCTGCACCCGCCCGGCCAACAGCTCGAGCGACGAGCAGATGTCCTCGTGGCGGTCGTTGCCCCCCTGCTGGATGAAGATGATCGGGTCGACCCGGTACTTCGCCTCGGCGGGGTCGATGAAGGCGACGGTGAGCGCCTCCTTGAAGAGCCGGTGCTCGTCACCCTCGCCCCACGGGCGCGGGATCCGGTGCTCGTAGAAGATGCCGAACTTCATGCTCGCCTCCGCAGGGTCGCGGGCGTCAGGCGCCGCCGCCCAGCAGCCGCTCGATCGCCGCGCGCCCCTGGCGGCTGCGTGCCTCGACGAACTCGGTGAAGCGCGCGCGCGCGACTGCTCGCCGACGCGGTACTGGCCGAGGATCAACGCGTGCGCGCACGGGTGGCGCACGACCTCGCGGAACCCGGTCGCGTCGAACCCGCTGGCCGCCGCCGCTCCGCCGGCGCTCCCGGCCGGGTCGGGGCGCGTCTCGTCACTCATCGCCGTCTCCTCGCCGCCGCTCGCTGCGTGGCGCGCGGCCGATGCCGGACACCCGCGCCAGCTCGGCCTGCAGTGCGTCCAGGTCGATGGCTTCCGGGTCGAGCAGCCATTGCAGAAAGATGCCGTCCTGCGCCGCCAGCGAGATGACCGCCAGGCGGTCGCACCGGTCGCGGTCGGGCACCACCTGGCGCAGGCCGGCGGCGTACAGCTCGCGGATCCGCCGGTAGAGCTGCTGCAGCCGGGCCCGCAGCTCGGGCCGCCCCTCGACGCTCTCGAGGACGAGGTAGGGGATGAGGC
>Ga0209253_10004965_pt1 | contig 11558 bp, 11 predicted proteins | sample FrelakmetBRP12BR_FD_187145 | JGI IMG/M metagenome (GOLD analysis project Ga0209253, IMG submission 187145) | Freshwater lake sediment microbial communities from the University of Notre Dame, USA, for methane emissions studies - BRP12 BR (SPAdes)... | ecosystem: Environmental > Aquatic >...
CCCCATTTGGGCATCCTGTGACGCATAAACCGCAGCCGATGCATTTTTCGCGAGTTACAATTGAAACTTCGTCCTTCACTGAGATGGCGTGAACTTGGCAGCGATCTCTACAAGTCCCGCATCCTAGACAAATCGTGGGATCGATGGTTGCATAGTAGTTGGCATAGGCCACAGAGTTATCGATGCCCCAATCGGTTATTCCTCTTAGTATTCCACAGCAACATCCACAGCAATTGCATACGTAGCCGATTCCCTTCATGACGTTGCTGACAGTATGAACAAGACCTATTTCTTCAGCCGTATCAAGAAAGGAAAGCGCTTCTTCTTTGCTGATCGTGTATCTGTGTGGACGACTTTCAACTGATGAGAAAAAGAGGCAAGTCCTCAATGGAAAATCGCACTTGCGACCAATGTGCTCTTGCTGCACTCGGCATACGCAGTCGCGCAGACCAAAGGACTTGGAGTTCATTAGTACTGCCTTGACATCATCATAGGGGAGAATCCATTCTGACTTGACAGCTCTCTGTGCTGGAACTACGCGGTGCAAGGCGGGCTGAGGCTTCATTATTCCAAGAGCACCGCCGTTTGACAAGTAGTCCTCAACCATATGGGCCAGTTCATGATCCATACTTTCCAATTGAGCTTCATAGATGCCTACGACAAAAGGTGCCAGTCTGAAGGAATGTTGCCCTTCGACTTTTTCATACCATAATAGTCCCCGTTTCACCATCTTCAGCAAAGTTTCTTCTGCGTTTGCTGCGGAAAGGCCGAGCCGCTCTGCAATTGTGCCGACTGGCTCAGGAGATCTGCCAAGTTGACAGGCGATGGATGCCTCTTCATGGCTGAATATTTTCTTAAGAATTCGAAGTTCAACCCCAGAACGTGTTCTGGGGAAGCCGTTTGGAAGCTGGTCTAGTGCCGCCGCAAGTTGCTCGTAGACGAGATCGCTCGTGCGATTGTTGACGGTCGTTTCACGCTTCGACAAACTCTTTGACTCTTCTCATTCCTTCGATGATTGCGTCTTTTGCTGTGGCATAGCTGAATCTTACGTATTCCTGGGTTTGGCCTGGGTTCTTGCTGCCGAAATGGATGTCGGCTAGACAGGCAACTCCTTTGTCCAATAGCATTCTTCTGAATTCTTCGGCCGAGTTTGCTCCGACTTTCTTGCATGCGCGTGTTACGTTTGGCCAGACGTAGAATGCCCCGCCAGGGCGCAGGCATTTGACGCCTTCCATGTCATTGAGCAATTTGACGATCAGGTCTCTTCTTTCTTTGAAGCTTTTTGCCATTTTTTCCGATTCGTCTTGTGGACTGTTTAGCGCTGTCACAATGGCCCATTGGGTCGGTTGGTTGGCGCAGCTGTCTGTGTTTGTCATCCATCTTGCGAAATGTGGAGCCAACGTTTTGTTTGCAGCATAGCCTAGGCGCCATCCGGTCATTGCATATGCTTTTGAAGCGCAGTCGACCATTATTGTTCTGTCTAGCATGCCGTCGATTGAAGCTATTGATTGAAAGGGTTCATCGTAAGCCAGTGTTGAGTACACTTCGTCGGAGTATACCCAGAAATCATGATCAATCGCAAGGTCTGCTATCGCTTTCAGCTCTTCCTTCTTTAGGACTCCGCCAGTTGGGTTCTGCGGAGAGTTGATGATCAGCATTCTAGTCTTCTGCGTTATCTTTTTCTTGAGGTCTTCTATGTCAAATGCAAATCCTTTTTCTTCCACTAGTGGAAGTAAAACCGGCTTCGCTCCGTGTGCGATGATTTGGCTTTGATAGATCGGGAAGCCAGGATTTGGATAGATGACTTCGTCGCCAAGGCCATAGTCGGTTGTGCATAGGATGCTCCAGTAGATGAAGGGTTTTCCTCCGCATGCGACTGCGACGTGTTCAGGTTTGACTTCGACTTTTCTTGTCTTACTGAACCTTGCTGCCACTGCTTGTTGAAGTTCGAAAATACCTGCTGACGGCGTGTAGCCCGTTTTGCCTTCTTTGATTGCTTTGATTGCGGCTTGTTTGATATGTTCGGGCGTGTCAAAGTCTGGTTGACCTATGCAGAAATTCTTTATGTCTGCACCTTCTCTCAATCTCTTGTTTACTTCGGCTAATACCGTAAAGGCGTTTTCTGTGCCCAGTGCATTTGTCCGTTTAGACAAGTTAACCATTTTCTGCACCTCAAACGTTGAACATGAATTGGAAAGATCTACTAATAACTCTTTTTTTCCCAACACAGAAATTCTCACGTTTCATCTGGTCAATAACGACCTGCATCCAACATCGAACGACAGCCCTCGGAAGGCCCGACCTGTCAGATTTCCAAACAGACTTCCATTTCAGTGAGGTTTCTGCAACCTCTTTTCGTGACCTCTACCACATCTTCTATTCTGACTCCGCCAATTTCAGGATCGTAGAGTCCTGGTTCAACCGTGACGACGTTGTGGTTTTCAAGAAGAGAAACAGAGAGCTCACCCATTCCAGGTCCTTCATGTACCTCCAAGCCGACGCCGTGACCTAGACCGTGGTTATAGCCTTTTGTGACCTGTTTGCCTCCTCTTATCGTCTGGTACCCCGCCTTTTCGAACATGTCATAAGCTAGAACCTGCATCTCCTTACCTGGCACGCCTGCTTTTATGGCATCTATTACTGCGTTTCTGACTTGAAGCACCGTTTCAAACATCTTCTTTATCTCCTTCGACGCCTTGCCCTTCACCACGGTTCTAGTCATGTCGGACACGTAGCGCTTCTTGACACTTTTCGGAAAAACATCCAGAACCACAGGTTCATTGGCTTTTACGACGTCTCCAGGCTCTCCCGCGTAGTGTCCCATCGCTGCGTGACGACCACAGGCAATCAAGGTTTCATCCTCGGCTACGCATCCTCTGTCCACAAACGAATGGTCAAAAATCCGCCGCAGCTTATCCACCATCAGTTTCTTCTTTTTTCCATCTTCACGGTAGTATAGGCTACGGTCAGACCCGACGTCGGCTTCGCTCACGAATTCAATGACCTTTCCCGTGGCTTCTTCCACGGCTTCTTGCACCGACTTGATGGCTTCTATTTCATCTTGTTCTTTGGTTTCGCGCGCCTTCTCGATGACATCAAACGTAGGCTTGATATTCAATCCCTCGTTTCTGAGGCAGTCGGCAACCATGACTGAGAAATTAGGTGAAACGCATACGGGCACATCGACTCCAAGCTCCTTTTTCGTAACCGCGGCCAAAAACTTTAGCACTCCCATCTTGACGTCTGGGGCGGACCGAACGATTCTGATGAAATCATAGTCGAAATAGGAACGCACATCCTTCACTCTTGACTCATTCTTAGCTCGAGCCAGTTCCAGTTGACCTACAACCAGAATTGGGTCTTCATCGGTTTTCTTCAGAAAGATAAATGGATCGGGCGCCAAAAAACCCGTCATATAATACATGTTCGCGTTTTTACTGCTATCCGAATAGAGAAGCATACCGCCCAATCCCTTCTCTGCCAGAATGCGATCAACATCTCCTCTCATTGTCAGAGACACTCCGGGTTTACATTGATCATTGCGTGTTCAATATATAATACCATCTCAGCACACCCAGAAAACTTGTTCAAATGCTCTCCTTTTAGTTTGTCCCAAACGTGTGGAGATCCTCAAAAATGGGCTAGAACGCGCGCGCAAGATGAACGGGTTTCGGGCTTGGCTGCTGCTGAACAGTTCCGACATGAACGTAGCAATTTCTTTTGGCAACTTGAATGAACACGTTCAGGACTGTCCAATATGGATATTCGCTGAAAAACAGTGAATAGCACCTTCCCGCTACCTTTTTTCTTCACACAGTATCACAGATCAGACTTCGACTGGTTATGCAATCAGTCCTTCATGAGCACACTTTGCAGTCAGCATGTTGAATTCAGCAGATCGAACGAGCCGTCGAACTTGTTGCGCGCCGGGATTTGAACCTTGCCCTCAGTGGCGACGTCTCCCGCAATCAACTTTTTCCAATGAAAAGCAGGCAAAAGCCTTGGGAAGGGAGCTGAAAGTTCCTGGATATAACTGACTTTAAATAATTCCGAGTTATATCTTATTATGTAGTATGATCTTTAGCGGGTGACAGTTTGGTAAAAAGCCTAATCGATCTGGGCGAGAGAGAAAGCAGAATAGTTAACATAGTAAAGGCTAAGTACGGCCTCAAAGACAAAAGCCAAGCGCTAAGCCTAATACTAAAACGCTACGAAGAATGCGAGCTTGAACCGCAGCTCAGACCCGAATTTGTCAAGGAAATACAAGAAGCCCGAGAGCATGGAAAGTTTGTGAAGGTTAAGAATTTCGCAGAAGAGTTCAAAACCGAGTGATCGCTTGTACGGCTTAGAAATTGAGGAAGAAGTACTTAAGGCATTCAAGAAGCTTAGAAAGAAAGACGCTAAACAGTTAGAGGCAATAGAGAAGAAGGTTGATCAGATCCTCAATGACCCGCTCCAGTTTAAGCCCTTGAGGCATCCTTTAGAGGGACTTTGGAGAGTTCATGTAGGATCATTTGTGCTAGTGTATGAAGTGTGCAAAAAAACCAATACCGTGAGGCTTCTGAAGTACAAGCATCATGATGAAGCTTATCTCTGAACCTTAACTTGTTTTCAAAGCGAAAAACACATTTTGCCGCCCTAACAAATTGCAGTTCCTTTATCTTCACTAATTTTGCTGCTCCAAAATAGGTGGGTTTTTGTCTGCTGCAGCATCCCAACAAACAAATACGTTAAAAATAAGTTTATTTCGCCAAAATATGGCTGAATTGAGGTTGGTGGGGCCGCTTAGGTCAATGCCCACGTTTGAACCCGCGTGCCAGCAACCGCAGGATTTCCGAGAGAGGACCATAGTTTTCCCCAAACAAACCAAATGTCGAGTTCAATCTGAACCTCTCCGAGCAGCGCGCGGGAGTTTGGGTCTGGGAGCCGAATACGCTCTTGCGTAGCATGCACGCTCTGCTGGAATTGTACCGGTTGTGATTAACTGCATGCGCTCCTTGTCTAGCGAAACTCTTGATTCTGTTTGGCCACAATCAATTCGTCCTGATGCATGGGCAGTGTTTGAACGCGATGGAAACTCAAGTTTATCTGATTGAGATACTTTGTCTCTGTAAACATGAGCGGATCGGGAGAAATGAAAGTCTCCAAACTATCGAGTGCATTTGATATCGACTTTGTTTTTCCAGATGACTTCTCGTTCTTTGAACCTTATCTTCGATATTTCATCAGGGAGGTTCTTGAAATAGGAGGTGAGGCGTATGTATCCAAGACTTCTGAGGATACTGTTTCAGGCATATTCATTTACGACGACTTTGAGAAGGTTGGAACGGTTTACACGAGATCGAGGGAAGTATTTGATTACTTTTATGGATTGAAGCCGTTTAATTTTCTCTTCGCGGAGTTGAGAACTGAGGTTGAAAGTGAGATTTATGACATTTACACCATAGAGTTGGAGAATCATGACATTGTTCATAGGTTCAGCCATGAAATCTCCATGGCTGATGAGGGGCAGATAGGCGAGATAGAACGATTCATGGTTTTGGCGTATCCTGGAATGAACAGGAGATGGATAGAAGTCGCGCTGAAGAATGGAGACAAATGCTTTGTTGTTAGGTTGGGTAGCGAGATTGCTGGTTTGGGATGGGTCTCATTTGTTAAGAAAATCGGAAGAATACACTCCCTTTTTGTGAAACCTCAGTTCAGGAATTTAGGTATAGGTGAAGACATCCTCTATGCACGACTCCTGTGGCTGAAGTCAAAGCATGCGCGTTCAGCATTTTCAGAGATATCTCGCCATAATTCTTCATCTGCAAGAATTGAATCGAAGGCGCAAATGAAGGTGTGTGGACAGGTTTTTCAATATTTCAGGAAGAATCCGGCAAGGAAGGGACCATTGGAAAGTTAGCAAATGTGTCTAGCTTCTGGGAGCTCCGCAGAAAGGACATTTCTCTGCAGTGGAGTTTATCAGTGCTCCGCAGTAACGGCAGTTTACTTTCACTACTTCCTTGATCACGATTTGCTGTACCGGCGCCTGTTTTGGAGTCAGATTGATATCTTGTGGCGGGGGTGGCGGCGGTTCGCTTGGCGGTGTGTATACTGGTCGTTGGGATGGGTGCTTCGGGAGCCTTCTTCTATTTCTTGAAACGACGAACAAGACAATCAACAAAATTGCGACAAGGATAACTGCTACCACAATAAGCACGGCATATTTCATTAACTCCGAAATGACGGCTAGACCGGTTGTTGGAGCTGTTTTCAGCGTGTAACTTGCTGAGGTAATGTAGAGTTTTTCAGTGTAAGTGAATCCTGCTCCCGAAGAGTTAGTGTCGTGTTCAACATAGTCGTATCCTATTATGTATCCTGAGGATGGATCAAAGTATGTGTTCCAGGTGTATGTGGCAGTGAATTGCCCGTAATCGTCGTCTCTCTCGTAATCTGAGTTTCCTTGAGCGAAAATCGCATACACGTTTCTGTTCTCTGGCGGAAGGTAATAGCTGTAATCCCTAGACTTCACAGTCATCGCGGTGTTCAGAAGGTAGAAGGTGCCGCCCTCAGGGATCGAGCTATCCATGCAGAACCAGGCGGTTGGGTTGACGTATCCAGTCTGGTCGTCCGTTCCGTTGATGTAAAGAAAGGTGTTTGAGGAAAAACTGAAATCTCCTGACGAACCTCCACTGTCTATTGAGCCATCATTGCTGCTAAAGTTCCACGTGTAACCGTAGTGGGCAGACACGATTCCGTCTGCAGTCACCCCCTTGACGCTTACTGTCCCGATGACGATAGTCTGGTCAGTATAATCGGAATAAATGCCCGTGCCGCTTCCCACGTCCACAACTTCGTAGTAGCTGAAGTGGTCTTCTTGATGAGGATCATATGTCGCGAAGGCGTGAACCGAGAACAGGGCTAGGCACAGCAAAAGTGCGATAGATACAAAGGATTTTGAATTCAACATGGCTAACCTCCAAAACCGTGCGAGTGGGCAGGATGGGCTCCTCCTAACGCACTGAAAGTTGAATGGTAATACGAATGTGCCAAAATCAGCGGCGTACGGTACCTGAAGAAGACAATTGATGGAAGGTATGTGAACTGGATGGGAGTCAATGTGATTTTTGCGGTTGGATCAAGTTCTTTCACTAGTTCATTCTTGATTCCGTGTATCATTCTGACAGAAAGGCTGATCAGTTCGGAACGTTCGAGGCTTGGAGCGAAATTTCCAAGCAGAGTGGAAGCTTTCTCCATCAGGTCAAGTGTCTCATTAGCTTCAAGAGTCGCTATTGAAGTAAGAATTGCAGTAGCAACAAGTGGATATTCCAGGTAATTCTTGAGTGCATCTAGGATTATAGTCATCTTATCCTTCACTTCATCTCGCGTGAAATCGGAAATCGCTAAATAGGCAGAGGCTAAATCAGTGTCCTCTGATTCCTCGTATCCCCAAGAACCGAATAGCGATCTGAATTGCGTGAATTTGTTAGATATTTGGTCCAACGGGACATCAAGAACAGATAGTATTGCAGCTGATTCGCTGGAAAGTGTCATTTTGGAGAATTCCACCAATTTGTCAATGGGAAATGTGCCGTCATATCTCCTCGCAAACAAAATAGTGGCCGCAACGCCCACCGAAAGTTCCCTAGGAACATGAGCATCGTGCCTAGCTTTCTCTTCGAGACTCGCCAGGGATTCTGCGAGGCTCTGAAGATCAGAATTCGTGGGCACCTGAGAAGGATTCACTTTAGAAGCCGTCATGATTTCCGCCGCCATCATCTTGTTTTCAAGGTTAGATTTGAACTGCTGCACTATATCAAGCGAACGGAGAAATCTTTCACTGATCTGATTTGGGTCGCCCTGAAGCTTCCCTAATCCTATTGAAACGCTCCAGAGTTGAGAGAGACCTTCGTCAGGTAGCTCGGTATTGAGAACAGACACGTAAAAGCCGCCTTTGTGTGCTATTGATCGCAGTTCGCTAAACGTCGCCATGCGTTCCTGACTGAAGTCTGAAAACTCAGTTTCCGAGACCCTGTAGTTCCTGACGTTGAGATCGTTCAGCGTAATCACTCCGAGACCGGTAAGCGATATGTATCTCCCGTCGTACTGCACCATCCTGTCAATCATGGACTTCTTCTGAAGATGCTCCTTTATCTTCGAGTCTACTTCAGCTACATCCGCTTCTTCTTTGGAGACAACTTTCGTTTGGCTTTCCACTCTTTCAAGTTCAGCCTTCTGCTTATCTTTCGACTCAAAATGAAACAAGATTGAATGAGTTTTCCTCTCGTCTTCTTCTAGAAGAGCCTTTGCGCTTTCTGCTTCATCCCTCTCATGCATCGATTCTTCGTTAAGCTTTCCCAAATCTGAGATCTCGGCCAAAGCCTCATCATACTGTTCTTTCTGCATCAAAGAAACGTAGCCGTTAGTCGTCAGAAAATCCATGTCAGCTTCGGGGATTTGCATTGAAACTGACTTGCCAGCTATTTGAGAAAAAAATGTTCTGACGACGCTGCACCGCATCTACGTCACCAATCAATGATTGGGAATTTCTTGGTTAAACGCTTTTCTCCCAAAATATTGCCCAAAACCAGTTGAAGTCTTTCTCCATCACGTGCGACCTCAACAACTTCATCGTCCTTCAGAGCCTCTCTCAAAAAGTATTCAAACTGAACTTTCCTATCCATCACATGTCCGAACCTTGCGGATCGTTCTCGTTCTATCTGTTCGTAAGCATACATGAATTCGTAGAGTGATCTGTATATCTGATCATCTATCTTTTCATGGACCTTTTTCTCTGGAACATTTATCCATTCCAGTCCTTCAAGGTCCGCGAAATAAATGGTGCCGTCTGGAGCGAGGACTGCATCCTTGTCCAACCAGACATCATAAAAGTCTAATCCACTGAAAGTTCCATCCTCGTTGCCTCTCATTGATCTGATGAACAATGTTAGGAAAGCGATTCCGCTTTTAACGAAGTTCTTCAGAAACTCTAGCGCTTTGTCATCTTCGTCGATTCCGAAGAGTCTATAGATTGCGCTTATGTTCCCGCCGATTGTGCTTGCGGAATGAAAATAAACCCGCACATTGGAAGGAACCAGTCTTGTTTCCTGAACTATCCTTCCAGCGAATTTCCGGTACCAGTATATTTTCTTGATTTCATTCTCAAGGTCTTCAGGAAGGAATACTATTTTCACAAGCGGTGCGATTCGAAATCCATGAATGGAGGTAAGGTCGGCCATTTCTGACACTCTCATCGAAGTAGTTGCGTGTTGGAGCCCCTGCCCCCCGTATGGGGAACCTCTTAGCCATAATTCGCCTGTAATGTACCGTGGAGCCTTTTCCTCGGAATTCACGATTCTTTCTTTCAGTCTAGCATCTTTCAACAGGCTGCATATCTCAGCTTTCCCAAGAAGCTGCTGAGAAAAAGGATTGGTTGTTGAACCAACGCCTTTGACCGAAAGATAAAAATCAGTGCCATCCAGCTCCAAAGAAGGCAGTGTGGAAACTGCTCCTCTGTTATCGTCTACAATAAACGCTTTCGTCCCCGAGGGGTTGAGACCCGTGAAAGGTCTCATACTTTCCGGAAGGTAAACCCTTTCAAATTCACACATTTCAAATTCTTGAAAATGCTTGTTCGTCAGCACCTTGGAAGTTTCATATATGTCTAGATTAAGCGGTACACCTTTCAACTTCATAAGAGTTCGACAGTCTCGTAAGAACGGTTTAACTCTCAAACGTTCTCGTTTCGTACTCGTGTGTTCCACGCACGCTACATGATAAGCGCACGAGCTAGATTCATGTATCGGTCGAGAATCGCTATATGACTTTCCGTAGCAGCCTTGTCACCTGAAAATGAGAAGCACGTCCGCTCTGGTTTCCACTAGAAAAGTGACATTGCCGGATTCATTTCACAAAACAACCGATGATCTAGGTTATTCTGGCAAAATAAGGCTTTGGTGGGGCCGTTGGGATTTGCTCCCGGCCCTCAATGACGACATCTCCCGTTATCCAATTTTTTTGGGCTTTCGAGAATCTTGTGCTCGAGCTTCTAGGAAGAATGGGTTTGGCATGGCAAGAGTAGGCATATTTTTAAGGTAGGAAAGTAAGAATATTAATGTGGTGAGTTTATGGTTCAAAACGAGAAAGCTGATGTTACAGTGGTCAGCGAGAAAGGTCAAGTCGTTATTCCTCAAACCATAAGGAAAAAACTTGGATTAAAGCCGAAAACCAAGCTCCTTATTTATGGTTACCAAGACGCAGTCATAATGAAAAAGCTTGAAGTACCAGACGTTACCAAAGAGCTTGAAGCCATCTACAGGCGTATAGACAAAAGAATAGCCAAGTATGGCGAATTGAATGATGAAGATATTGGCATAGTGATCAGGGATCAGCGGGCAAAGAAGAGCGCCAAATGAAAACTGTTTTTGACACGAACGTCCTAATCTCCGCCTTAATCACGACTGGAAGAGCAAGGGAACTTTTCCTCAAAGCTGTTGAGGGGCAAATCCAACTTGTGCTTTCAAAAGGCATACTGAAGGAGTTTACAGAAGTTTCCAGAGACCCAAGAATAAGCAAATACGTAGATGGAGAGGACGTTGCCGCCTTTCTAGACGTTCTCAGGTGCAAAGCCAAAATAGTCCGAGTAAAGTCCAAGTGCCAAATTGTCAAGGAAGACTCAGCTGATGACGTCATTCTGAGAACAGCCATTGATGGCAAAGCAGACTGCATAGTATCAGGAGACAGGCACTTGCTTTCTCTTGGAACATTCAGGGGAATACGAATCGTGACTGTACATGAAATGCTGACGCTTCTGGAAGGAGAAAACCGATAGGTTGTCTCGCATAATGGTCCAGTGTTGAAAGAAGAACCTTCACCACTCGGGAAAAAGTTGCAAAATTGCCTAATTCTCAGCCCTCAGTGGCGGCATCTCCCGCGATCCACTTTTTTTGGCGATTTCTATTCTTGGTCGGTTCTCAAACTTTCCTCCGCAGGATGGCAATTTAACCAGAAACACAGGAGTAACTAAACGTCTTCGAAGATGAATAAGTCATCAATAGTTGTCTGCAAGGCTTTTGCGATGTCGTGTGCCAGCTTGAGAGAGGGGTTGTAGTTTCCTTTTTCTATGAAGAGTATGGTTTCTCTTCGCACTCCGACCTTTTTTGCGAGTTCTTCCTGGGTGAGGTCGTATCTTGCCCTCAATTCCTTTATCCCGGTTCGCATTGTGGTCATGGTTCTCCTTTTCTGCCAAAGTGCCATCGCAGCGTGACAAAGGACAGCGCGGATACAAGAACTGCTGCTATCAGGGGGTAGCCGGCTTCGATTTCGAGCATGCCGAAGAACTGTCTTCCGACAAAGGTAACCCACAGGTATGCTAAGATGAAGTATTGGCAAATGAACATCGCATAGTATGCAGCTTTCCCGTTCAGCTTCTGAGTTCTTTCGTCAGCCAGCGGAAACCCAGACTTTTTTTCTTTGCGCATGGCGCGCGTTTTCCAAAGCAATAAAACGCCGATTAGAATAATCAATGCAAGTATTCCAATGCTTACGATGGGCCAAATGAAATCAGCCATCTCACA
>Ga0209253_10004966_pt1 | contig 11557 bp, 8 predicted proteins | sample FrelakmetBRP12BR_FD_187145 | JGI IMG/M metagenome (GOLD analysis project Ga0209253, IMG submission 187145) | Freshwater lake sediment microbial communities from the University of Notre Dame, USA, for methane emissions studies - BRP12 BR (SPAdes)... | ecosystem: Environmental > Aquatic >...
GCCCGCAGCTCACCAAGGACCGCACGCATTACACCTTCTACCCGCATACCCAGGCAGTGCCCTTTAATGCCAGCCCGCCTCTGCTCAACCGCACGCACAGCATTACCGCTGACGTAGAGATTTCCGCCGAGGGTGCGCAAGGCGCTCTGGTTTCTTTTGGCGGCGTCGATGGCGGTTATTCTTTCTATGTAAAGGATAACAAGCTACAGTATGTTCAAAATTATGTGGCTCGCGACTACCTGCATGTCGAGAGCACCGTGCCGGTCCCTTCCGGGCATCATGAATTGCGCTTCGAATTCGAAGTGACCGGCAAACCGGACTTCGCGAATGGGAAAGGCACTCCCGGTCGCGCACAGCTCTATATCGATGGTAAACTCGTCGGCCAGGCCGATTTCCCCCATACCACACCGTTCAGCCTGGGGCTGACGGGAGGGATCACCGTGGGTGCTGACCCCGGCGCACCGGTAGCGCCTTTCTATGAGCCGCCCTTCGAATTCACCGGTACGATCCACAGCGTGACTTTTGATGTCAGTGGAGAATTGATCCAAGATAAAGAAGCTGAGATGCGGCGCATCATGGCGCGACAATAATCAGCGAGTATAAACAGGTCTCCCTGGTGAGCTCAATGGCGCACTGGGGAGACCATCCCCATGATGCGTTTATTGCAATTAATGTACGATCTAGTCACACTCTTAGGAAACAACAAATGACGACCCTATCGAGCGAACCAGCAGTAGATGCGAAGCAGGCTTTCACCAGCTTGCGCAGGCTGCGCGTGAGCGTGCTGCTCGCCTCGTTGTCCTTCGGTATGCTACAACTTGGCTTGCCGCTTGTCGCCCGCGAGATGGGGGCAAGCGCTCTCGTGACCGGGGGGCTTTTGTCGGTCTCCGCGATGGTCATCGTTGCGGTCCAGCCCGTCGTCGGGCTTGGTTTGGACCGATTTGGGCGTCGGCCTTTTCTGATCGTGGGCTTGCTGGGTTTCGCCTTCTCGAACGCCATCTTCGGATTGGCATCCGGAATAGCAAGCCTATTTCTTGCCCAGCTAGCTCAGGGCATAGGATCAGGACTGTTGTGGGTGGCGGCTCTGGCTGTCGTGTCCGATCTGGCGTCTGCTGACTCGCGTGGCCAGGAATATGGAGGGGTGGAGGAAATGTCATTCCGCGGTATCCTAATTGGGACGCTGATCGGCTTCGCTATGTTTTATCTCCTGGGCCGTGACGCCCTCGATGGCGGATTATCGCCCATTGCCACCTGGCGCATTCTCTTCCTCGGGTTCGCTGCGGCTGCATTACTTGCGGCTGTTATGGTATGGCGCAAGATTCCCGAGTCTCTTCCGCGTAGCACTGACCGACCTCAAAAGGTACCTGCCATCTCCAAGGATCAACCGGTTAAGTTGGACAAAAAATGGCGTCTCTCCAGCCAACTGTTCATCGTGCTTGGAATCGTGATCCTGACGGCGAGCGCAGGCTCGATCATAAGCCCAATTCTGATCAAATACCTTAACGACAACCTCTCGACGAACCTTTTCGGCATTGCGCTGGCCTTTTTACCGGCAGCTATTGTGGGGGCTGCGTTGCCCTCGCATCTGGGTGGGTTGAGCGACCATATTGGGCGGCGTCCGCCATTGATCGGCGCGCTGCTCATGGGATGCATCGCTACGCTGGCTATTCCATTCGTACAGTCGCTCTGGCCGATAGCGCTGCTGTGGGCATTTGAGGCAGCAGCCTTCGCAGCAGCGATACCCGCCGAGGAGGCGCTGGTCGTCGATATCTCGGGCGGTGAACGGATGGGAGTGGCGTTGGGATTCTACACGGCCGCTGCCGGGCTGGGAGCAGTGATCGGACCGCTATTGGGCGGTTGGCTTTTCGACCGCTTCTCCGCGATGAGCGTGTTTGGCACAGCTGCGCTGTTGATGGCGCTCGGAGTCGTATTGATTTTGCTATTCGTGCGCGAGCCATCGCGGCAGAGATTAACTGAGTGACAGGCGAGACATGAACCGGTTATTCCAAATCATCTTCCTCAATGGTGAAGCGCTGCACCTGAGGCGCTTCACTGTCATCTCTTCGGAGTGTTTTTAAAGGTGTATACTACCCAGCTATTGGCTATGCTTCTCCCCTGGTCCATATTTCTCCTGACCGCGCTTATCTTACTCCTGGCGTTTGAGGCAGGCCTGCGCTTGGGTAGGATCATCCAACAGCGCTGGTCGGATAGATGTGGGGCAGGCGTACGACCGTAAGGCTAATACCTTGTGAAGGAGCGCAACTGAAGGCGCTTCATTGTAAATCTATTTCGGAGGGATTGAAAAGATGTTAATTACCCAGCCGCTAGACATGCTACCGATGTGGTCAATTTATATCCTGACTATATTGACATTGTTCCTTTCTGTTGAAGCAGGTTTACAATTGGGTAAACTTGTTCAGCGGCGCTGGCCGGATCAAGATGAAGCCGGTGTCGGCCTAGTGGTTGGCGCTGCCCTGGCTTTCCTGGGCTTCCTCCTGGCATTTGTCACAAGTATTGCGATAGGGAATTTTGACCAAAGACGTCAGTTAGTAATTTTAGAAGCCAACGCTATCGGGACAACTTACCTGCGTGCGGGCTACCTAGCTGATCCATACGGAGCGGAGTCGCGAGAACTTCTACGTGAATACGTCAGTTTACGCCTCAAAGGACTCGATCCAGCAGCTACGGAATCTGCGATTGCCCGGTCGGAACAGATCCATGATGAATTGTGGCTACTCGCGGAAGAGGTTGCGAAGGGAGATTCTGGACCGACGATTGCCCTCTACCTCACGGCTTTGAATCAAGTCATTGATCTGCACACCGAACGTATCAACGCCGAGCTGGGTTACCGCGTCCCACCGATCATCGTGATGGGTCTCTACCTTGTTGCAGTGATGACGATGATCCTGATCGGCGTGTATGACAGCTATCGTGAAAAACACAATCTCATCGCTTTGATTTTAGTAGTGTTGATTGTATCGGTTGTCTTTCTGGTGATCATTGATATGGATCGATCGAATGTAGGCTTGCTCCAGATCCCACAGAAAGCCCTGATTGACCTGCAACAGAGGTTGGACCTGCTGCCATGAGAATATCTATGGGCTTAAATTTTGGAGAAAGAGATCATTATAGAAGGATAAAAATAATATCAGCCGTAAAATTTGAAGCGGATTAGCATTGTGCCACTTTAGGAATATAGTGACATCGAGTTATGCTTAGATCTTATGGAGAAAGGAAGGCGACACAACTATAAATAATGTGGAAGTTAGCGTAACTATTAGGACCGATTGTATCAAATTATAACCAACAAATTTTTAGGAGATATAAATGACAACACTTACTGTATTCAAATTTGCAACTGCTGAGGGTGCCAACCAGATGCTGGAAAAGGTCCAGTCCCTGCAAAAAATGGAACTGATCAAAGTCCAGGATGCAGCCATCGTCACCTGGCCCGCCGGCAAAGACAAACCAAAGACCAAGCAACTAGCCAACCTGGCTGGCATTGGTGCGTTGCAAGGCGCATTCTGGGGTATGCTGTTTGGCTTGATCTTCTTCGTACCCTTCTTTGGCCTGGCGGTCGGGGCAGCTTTTGGCGCACTGGGCGGCAAGATGGCTGATTATGGCATCGACGACAACTTCATCAAACAAACTCGCGAGAAGGTCACCCAGGGCACCTCAGCGCTGTTCCTGCTGACCAGCAATGTAGTGCAAGATAAAGTAATCGCTGAGCTCAAAGGCTTCGAGTTCGAACTGATCGCCTCCAACCTGACTAAAGAGCAGGAAGAGCAGCTCATGGCTGCCTTTGCTGAGGAGTAACTCAACTATGAACACCTCCAATCAAGATCCTATCACCCTGACAACTAATTCCAGCCAATACTCAGTTGCGCCAGGCGACACATTGGAAATCCCTGTGATATTAGCTAACCAGGGTAGAACACAAAACCAATTGAGAATCAGTGTAGAGGGGATACCAATGGTCTGGGTATCCACTGAGCATCAAGTTGTACTGCTTCAACCAGGTGAGCAGAGACAGATAATACTGAAGATTCATCCTCCTGCATTGCCGAATGTACAGATTGGTCGATATATGCCAAGACTGCTAGCAACCAGCGTGATCGACCCTTCCCAGACAACACAGAAGCAGATTACATTGATGGTGGCAGGATTCGAAGCCAAAGGCCGTGTAGGCGTCTTGGTTGGAGGCGTTCAATATGCTGTGATTCCGGGCGAAAAATTGGCGATCCCGGTTGTGATGATCAACCAGGGATTAGGTGCAGATGAATTTCGACTGGCTGTGGATGGTCTGCCAGAGAGCTGGACATCTGTCCCTGATCCGGCATCACGACTGCAGCCAGGTGAAATGAAAGAAGCAGTACTGACCATCGAACCGCCACGTGACCCAAGCGCACGTGCGAGTAGATATCCTTTTCATATCCTGGTTTCCAGCCAGGAAGCGCCTGATCAAAATGTCAACATCGATTGTACCCTGACCGTAGCGGCATTCACGGAGTTTATGAGCTCTCTGGAAGCAGCCCAGCCAGATCAAAACCTGCCTGCGCGTGTACTGGTTCAAAACAACGCTAACATTCCAGCGTCCTTCCAGGTGACCTTTAACAGCCCTGAGGATTCGGTGACCTTTGTGCCGAAGGAGCCTCAGCAGCTCAATGTACTCAGCGGCGAGTCAGCAAAAGTAGAATATACTGCTAAACCATCCCGGCGCACGTGGTTTGGAGGCGAGAAGAGCTTTCCATACTCGGTTAAAGTCCAGGAATCTGGTGGGCAGTCACAGACACACGAAGGGACATTGATGAGTAAAGCACTGCTTCCAATGTGGGCAGGAGTTGTCGGCGGAGTCGTGCTTTTGTTACTGATCTTGATCCTGCTGGGCAGAGTGTTGTTTCCTGGCTTTCTCAGACCTTCACTTACTACTGCGACCCCTACCGTAACCAGCACGGCGACTGTACCTGTGCCCACAGCAACGCAATCCCAGATTGATCAGAGACCACTGTTGATTGAACGTGAGTGGTACCTGGTGGCATTCAACAACACACGCAGCAGCCCAGGTGTCCAGGAAGCCTATACCCTGTTCAACCCGGATGGTACACTGATCGGTTATACGGGCTGTAAAGACCTGAACGCCCAGTATCAGACGAACTATAACCAGATCAGCATCTCGAATCTCAGCCTTGGCTCCGGCGTTTGCCCTGATGCGACCTTACAACAGCAAGAAACTGCAATGATTGCCAACCTGCGCTCTGCGCGGAGCTATTTAGTCGCGGACACAGCGCTCCAGATTGGTGGTGACACTGGCTTTTTGAACTATTCGTTGTCGCCTCTGAACCGTCCTGATGAAATCCTGCCGCCTCAAGCAGTAATCAAGGCGGTTTCTCAATCGCAGGTTGGTCAGGTTGTCGTATTCGATGGCTCAGCTTCAACCGGACAGGTGCCGCTGGTCTCATGGAGATGGGAGTTTGGCGATAATACGACCGCCAGCGGCATCGTTGTTCAGCATACATATACCACGGCAGGCTCGTTCACAGTCCGTCTCACGGTGACTGACCAGCGTGGTCAAACCGGATCATCCACCGCACAGATCCATATCTTGCAATTACCTACCGCAACCTTAACCCCGACGGTTCCTCCACCCACCGCAACACCTCCTCTGCCTACCCAACCGCCTGAGCAACCGACATTCACACCCGAACCTACAGCACAAGAGCCACCCTCAACGCCGGAACCACCACCTGCGCCTATACCGCCACAAGCAAATATAAGCGGTCCAAGCCAGGGTTTTATTGGCGAGCCGGTCCAGTTTGATGCATCCACATCCAAGCCGGGTAGCAGCGAGATCAGCTCCTTTAGCTGGAGCCTCGGCAATGGTGAAACTCTGCCAGCTTCGCCTCAAACCAATATCTCGTTTATTTACAAGGCTGCAGGCAATTATGAGGTGACCGTATCCGTGATGGATAGCAACGGATTGAGCAGCCAGGCAACAACCCGAATTAAAATCGATGCCCGCCTGGATACCGATGTCTGGACCCTATCTATGATCGATACAGAGCCACTCCTGCCCAACACGGCAATCACATTGCAGTTCAAGGAAGGAGAGCTGGCTGGATTTGCAGGCTGTAATGAATATAATGGTGAATACACTGCCGTCGATAATGGCGATGGCACCTATACGATCAGCATCGATAAGGTCGAGACCACCCGCCTTGCCTGTCCGAGGGATATCATGGAACAGGAGGAGAACTACCTGACCATTCTTGAAGAGGCAACCCTAGCGACGATCAAGGAGAATGAGATCATTCTGAATTCACCCTTAGACGATCTTGAATTCTATCTGATTGAAGCCCCATGATCTCACTTTAAGTATTTGCACATCGAGAATCACGGAAAGGGATCTTATATAAAGCTTCACAGTCCTGCCCAGAACAGAAACTACCTTTGAACATGGTACTGGGCAGGGCTGAGGCTGAGAAACCAACGAATATGATCCATATGGAACTAATGAGTTAGCCTTATCGTTTCATTTATATAAAACTAGATTATAAAAGGAGTAACAAAATGAAGAGAATAATTGTTTTTATGACGATCTGCGCTGGTATGATAATTCTGGCAGCTTGCGCTTCACCTGCCAGCGACCTGACCGGCAATATGTGGGCCCTCACAGAGCTCAATGGGGCACCACCCACGGCTGGTGTGGGTATCTCGGTTCAATTCACCTCGGATGGCAAGGTGAGCGGATCGGCAGGCTGTAACCGGTACAGCGGCACTTATACAGTATCTGGCAGTTCGATCACATTTCCTTCTCCGATGGCCACAACGATGATGATGTGCGATGAGTCTGTGATGGCACAGGAAAGTGCCTACCTGAGCGTTCTAGGAGAGGTTAAGACTTATGCAATTAAAGGCGACCAGCTTACCCTGGCAGGCTCGGACAAAACCAATCTCGCCGTATATAAGGCTGAGTCCCAGGATCTATCAGGCACCTCCTGGGAGGCGACTGCCTATAACAATGGCAAGCAGGCAGTCACTGGTGCGCTGGAAGGTACAACTCTGACAGCCGATTTTGGCAAGGATGGCACCCTGAGCGGAAATTCAGGATGTAACACGTACAGCGGAGGATACAAGGTTAATGGGGACCAGATCACAATAGGTCCTCTGGCATCCACCATGATGGCTTGCAGTGATCCAGCAGGTGTAATGGAACAGGAAGCCCAATACCTGGTTGCCTTACAAAGCGTGGCAACTTACCAGATCGAAGGCAGTGTTCTTCAACTGCGGACCAAAGATGATGCTCTGGCAGCAGTTTTCGATAAGAAATAAGAAAGTATCAGGGTAGCAACCTTAACTTTATTGAAGATATAGCACTGACTTTAATAACGATGGCAATGACACAATCACCATCGAATCCGCTAACCAACAGCCGCCTTGCCTGCCCGCAGGATGCATGATATCCCGCGGGCAGGTCTGTAACAGGCGACCCAGCCGACGGTTCAGGAGTACACGATCGTTCTGGATTTACCGTTTGGCAATCTGCAATTCTACCTGATCGAGGAAAAATAACTATGTTACCCGTCAGCAACATGCGTCGTAAAAGACCCTTAAAAAGGTCCTTCTCATCAGGGTTCCTGGAGCGCCTGATCGATCCCATCGATTGGCTCTCCGAAACGACCTTCAGCCTTCTTATATTTCTCTCATTCACACTGGCGTTCTGGTTGGGCGGGCTGTCAGGCGCTCTTCCGATGTTGATCTCACCCGATGAGGTGAATGAGTTTCTGGTTGCCGCGCTAGGCGCTTCGTTGGCCTGGGGAATAATCGACGGCATTCTTTACTTGTTATTCACTGTGTTTGAGCAGGGCGGGAGACGCCGCCTGCTTGAAGATGTTCAGGCTGCAATGACAGATGAGGAAGCACTGGAGATTATCGCAGAAGACATGGACTACTTGCTCGAGCCCATCATCGACGGAGAAGACCGCGTAGCATTGTATGGAATTATCCTCCCCTATTTGCAGAAAGGCAAGCCGCACAATATCGGCTTAAAACGCGAAGATTTTATTACCGTTTTGCTGGGTCATGCGGTTGTAGCCACCCTGGCGGTGATTCCCTCCGCCATACCGTTCCTGGTGCTACGGAACGACTTCGCCCTGGCTCTGCGCATCTCGACGATCGTGTCGTTTGTTATGCTCTTTATCGCTGGGTTTCGCTGGGGAAGGTACACAGGAGTGAGCCCTTGGAAAACCGGTCTCCTGCTGACATCGGTGATGGCTGTCATCGTGGTGCTCATCGTCCTCCTGGGCGGATAACCTTAGTTATCCGGGACCATTACACAAGGAGAATTTTATGCTCAGAATGATACGAAGACCCCTCATACTTTTTGCCTTAACTTTCCTCTTGCTGGGTTGCTCGACCCCGGTTGTGCTACCGACCGAGACGCCAATCATGACGACCATTGCTACGCAAACCCTCGAAGCAGTTGAAGCCAGCCAGGCTCCTACCACAACAGAGGAAGCAAGTCTTCCGATAGCGGTGGAATACAATCTAGGCGATACGACGATCACCCAATCGACGTTTCCGGAGGATAGCCGCTTCCGGAACATGCCGGTACGCCTGAACGGCATCATTGCTGTGCCAGACGGAGAAGGTGGTCCATACCCGGTCGTCATCATCCTGCACGGCAACCACCCAGGCTGCCCTGTCCCTGAAGGGGATACGGTCGATCGTTGGCCATGTGATCCGAAAGTAGAGCGACCCAACTACCGCGGATTCGATTATCTTGTAAGCCAGCTGGCTGCTCAGGGCTATGTTGCTCTTTCGATCAATGTCAACGCAGAAAATACGTTTGGGTTTGGAGAGCCAGTACCGATCGAACGGCTGGGGCAATTGGTGGATCTGCATCTGAAAAGCCTGTCTGATGCCTCGAGTGGGGGGGAGAACAAGTTTGGGGTTGAGCTGCAAGGTCGCGCTGATCTGAAACAGCTGGCATTCATCGGGCACTCGCAAGGCGGGGAAGGCGCTTACTGGCTAACGGAAAAGGCAGGTTTGGCGGAGCCAGATGCCTATGCAAAAATGGGATATGGACCCGTATACGGATTATTACTAGTTGCGCCGTCGGCGAATTGGGGTGGGGCGAGAGGCGCGCGCTTGCCGCTGGCATTGATCTTACCGGCTTGCGATAATGATGTGATCAACCAGGAGGGGCAACTCTTCTATGAAATTAACCGGCTCGAGCCGGATAATAGCTCGTGGGCTTCATCCGTCTGGCTGGAGAACGCCAACCACAATTTTTTTAATAGCACACTAGCAGATGAAGCGATCACGCGCCCGGGCAGATCCGATTGTGAGCCAATATTGCAGGCGGAAGCGCAGCGCGACTTTCTCAGTGTTTATACAATAGATTTTTTGGAACAGATCTTCCATAAAAATGAAGATGCGATGGACCGCCTGGGGATGAATTTCCAGGCGCAAGCGCCTTCTGAGTTGTATGGACTGCCTGCCCGTGTTGCCTCACTGGCACCTGGAGGTGATCGCCTACCCTTGCTGGTTCCAACCAGCTCAGCCGAATTGGAAACCAACCTGGCTGGCGGAAGCGTTACCGCCAAGGGGGTAACGACCTTCTTTTGTGAGGAGGGGTATTACACTCCGTCAATGAAGCCCGGCAGCGAGCCATGCAAACGGGTGAACCTGGTTATCCCAGGTAACCCTGGCATGGTCGTGGCATCCTGGTCGCAAAGCGGCGCCGCCTTGCACTTCTCGCTGCCCGAGGGTATTGATCTGAGCAAGTTTTCATTGATCAGCCTGCGCGCTGCTCTCGATCCACTTTCACCCTTGAACAAAGCTGGCGCTCCGCAGGTTTTTACGATCAAATTGGTTGATCAGGAGGGGAATACCGCCGCTGTGCATACGCGAGCCGATGAGCCCGCGCTGCAATTCCCTCTTGGAGAAATCGAGGAAAATGATACTTTTGAAGGGGGAATGTTCACAGGCCGAGTCCCGTTGACTTCGATCCGAAAACCGTTTACTGATTTTGTTGGGGTCAATTTTGCTGAAATTCGCGAAATCAATATTTTATTCGATCAGACTCCTAGCGGCTCCCTCTTCATGAGTGATCTTGAATTAGTGCGGTAGGGCGTGTTCCTGGTTGAACTTCTTTTATGTATTTTACTGCTTTTATTACCTAGAATATTGTGAATTATTAAAGTGATCCAAATCGATTGTTCAATGAATCTCTATGGGTCGCCGGTTCACGACCAATATTCTCCTAATACCTTGAGTCAAATGGTACAATCGAGCTGCAATATAGCCGGTGGCAATTCAATCTAATGGACGCTAAAATGTTGACTGGACTTTAATAACCACATCTGATGTACTATCATAATCCGTGTCCAGTGGACTATGTCAAAAATAGCAGGACATTGTATGGGAGAAGCACTTTTTTAGTAACATCCTTTCAAGCCATTGGATGAGCGTTCGAGCAGCTAAGTCAAACACTAATTTCTGAAAACAGTTATTATTTTTAATTCAGGACAGAGCTGCGGACTGCCTCTCCTTGCTTCATACTGCGGGTACAATTGGGTACTAATATGCTGAAACAGAACGTTGATTTTGGTAGATATTAAACGTAATATACGGCTATTTTTGCCTATTCCCCTGCATTTTTATCCATCGCACTGAAGAGGGCGCGGGTTCGAATCCCGCCAGGTTCACCAAACTACCCTTAGAAATGATCTCGCCTGGGTCGATTTCCTCTCTGACCATAGATTCGCTGCAGTTCCTAACTGATAGTGTTTATATGGCTAACAATCACCAGGGTTATCACCGTTTGGTTATAACCTGTTCTCAACAATACATAAATTGGGTAACGTTATCCTTGGTAAGATGCATGTAAGGAAATCTGGGTGATTAAAATGTGAATATGCGGGACAGATGTCCCTTCCATGACGGGACATCTGCCTATCGCCTCTGAAACAATAACCTTGTATGATAATCATAGCCTGAGCAATGAAATACGGTCTCTACCGGGCTTAGGCATCACGCTCATGGTTTGCAAGGCCTAATCAAACGCTACTCACACGTTGGCTGGGATGTTCCTGCTGGAGAATTATTCCGGCCTATTTATTTTAATGACTCTTCGATGGAGGCTGCCATGATCAACGATGTTGTTATCGAGAGGATTGTTGTCAGGACTTGAAAGATTGATTCGATCGGATGGCCTTAATAGCCAGGAATGGGTGTAGATATGACTGCTACATGCGTATTGTGGGTAAGGGCCTGCTTGAATTGAGAGCCGCTGTTTTCGTTCCTGGATGGTTTACGCGTTAGCATCAGGCATAGCTTTTAGATGAGTAAACAAAGTATAGAAGTGAATACTTGTGACATGGGGGAAGATTTGGGACATACAGTGACAGAAGTCAAAATCGCCCTCCCGATGTCTCACAACAAAGGTCAAGGAAAACTGTTAGGTAAAGATCAAAAGTGGACACTTGTAAAGTTGAAAAGTGGACACCTTGGGGAAATTCTGGTGTAAAGTTCAAAAGTGGACACTTGGGAATTT
>Ga0209253_10004968_pt1 | contig 11556 bp, 10 predicted proteins | sample FrelakmetBRP12BR_FD_187145 | JGI IMG/M metagenome (GOLD analysis project Ga0209253, IMG submission 187145) | Freshwater lake sediment microbial communities from the University of Notre Dame, USA, for methane emissions studies - BRP12 BR (SPAdes)... | ecosystem: Environmental > Aquatic >...
CCATAATGAAGCGGTTAGCTTGCAATAAGCCCGCGGGGCCAACAAACTTGTCGGGATTCCACCAAAAACTGGGGCACGATGTAGTACACGCGCCACATAAAATACATTCATATAACCCATCTAGTTTGGCGCGATCCTCTGGACTTTGTAGTCTTTCGGTTTCAGGCAATGGATCGTTATTCACAAGATAAGGTTTGACTGAGTTGTAATGTTCGAAAAACTGCGTCATATCGACCACCAAATCACGTATGACAGGCAATCCAGGCATAGGACGCAGCACGATTGGCTCTTCCAAATCCACTAATTTGGTAATACACGCCAAACCATTTTTTCCGTTGATATTCATGCTGTCCGAACCACAAACGCCTTCGCGGCATGATTTACGCAAACTCAAAGTTTCATCGTATTCCTTGATACGAAGCAATGCATCCAAAAGCATATGATCTTCATCGTGCAATTCAATGTCGTAATCCTGCATGTAGGGTTTTTTGTCTACATCCGGGTTATAACGATATATGGAGAATTTCATTTTTTTTGCCATGTTAATAAACTCTCTTTTTAGGCTCAAAAGATTCCACTGTCAGCGGTTTTAAGCGCACCGGTTTATAAGTTAAGGTATTGTTTTGTTTGTAAAACAGTGAGTGCTTTAACCATTTTTTGTCATCACGCTCACCAAAATCCTCGCGGGCATGTGCGCCGCGACTCTCCGTGCGGGCGTCGGCGGCATGCATCGTCGCTACAGCGACTTCCATCAAATTATCCAGCTCCAGCGCCTCAACACGCGCGGTGTTAAATACTTGGCTTTTATCTTTAACGATAATGTGCGGCATGCGTTTAGCTATCGCGTCAATCTCGCCAACGCCTGTACTTAATAAATCAGGGAAGCGGAACACACCACAGTGAGTTTGCATGGTTTTACGCATAGCACCACCTACTTCAGCTACGCTTTCGCCTTGCGCATTATCTAAACGCGCAATACGTGAAAGTGTAGCTTCAGCGGCGTTTGCAGGCAGCGGTTTATAGTCTTTGTTCTGTGCGATTTCTAGTACCATTTTATCGCCCGCCGCTTTGCCGAACACCACCAAATCCAGCAATGAGTTTGAGCCTAGACGATTGGCTCCATGCACGGAAACACATGCGCACTCGCCCACAGCATAGAGGCCATTTACAGGTATTCCCCCCTCCACAACCACTTGACCATCCAAATTAGTAGGAATACCGCCCATCATATAGTGTGCGGTAGGAACCACGGGGATAGGATCATGAATCGGATCCACATTGGCAAAAGTTTTGGCTATTTCACGGATTCCTGGAAGGCGCTTGTTTATTAACTCCTCACCTAAGTGATCAAGCTTCAGATACACTGCATCTTTATTTTTTCCTACGCCGCGACCTTCTTTAATTTCGGTCGCCGAGGCTCGCGCAATTACGTCACGGCTGGCTAAATCTTTGGCATGCGGAGCATATCGCTCCATAAAACGTTCACCCTCAGAATTCACCAAATAACCACCCTCACCGCGCACACCCTCAGTGATCAGCACACCCGCATGTAATACACCAGTCGGGTGAAATTGCCAAAACTCCATGTCTTGCAACGGCAAGCCTGCGCGTGCCGCCATACCGAGGCCATCACCAGTATTAATGAACGCATTGGTGCTGGCTTGAAAAATACGCCCTGCGCCGCCTGTAGCCAGCAGTGTAGTTTTTGCATGGAATATATGAATCTCGCCAGTTTCAATTTCAAGCGCTATCACGCCCAATACATCCCCATCTTTGTCGCGTATTAAATCGAGCGCAAACCACTCAACAAAAAAATTAGTATTGGCTTGAATGTTGCGCTGATATAGCGTGTGCAACATGGCGTGGCCAGTACGGTCAGCTACCGCGCAAGTACGTGATATCGGTGTTTCACCAAAATTCTGTGTCATGCCGCCAAATGGGCGCTGAAAGATTTTGCCGTTAGTGAGCCTATCAAAAGGCATACCGAAATGCTCAAGCTCGATAATGGCTTTTGCTGCGTTTTTACACATGAACTCGATCGCATCCTGGTCACCCAAAAAGTCAGAACCTTTGATGGTGTCGTACATATGCCACAGCCATTTATCATCTGCCACATTGCCCAATGCTGCAGCAATACCGCCTTGCGCCGCCACTGTGTGTGAACGTGTAGGAAATACTTTTGACAACACGGCAACCTTAACACCAGCCTGTGCCAACTGTAGTGAGGCACGCAGGCCTGCGCCTCCGCCACCGATAATCACTGCATCAAATTGATGTTTTTGGATGCTATTTTGGTCTAACGCCATTAATTAAATATTCCATAAAATGATTGATACCCAAAGTAAATAAACCACCAGCAAAATATCCACAACAATTTGCAGATAAGCACGTAATTTTTTGTTGAAAATATAGTCTTTGAACACGTCACTCACCCCCAGCCAGGCATGAATAAACAGACTGATAAAAAACAAAAATGTAATGAATCTGAACCAAATTAATGATACAAATGTATGCCAATCTTTAAAGCCAGCTGGCTGTTTAACAAGGAGCAAAACAACTAATAACACAATATATATCGCCATAATGACTGCGCTTAAGCGTTGTGAAAGCCATAAACGCATGCCAGGGTATTTATTGGTAAGAAGCTGAATTAGCATATTGTTTTAATTAGAACGTTCTACCAAATTACCCATGTAAAAATCGCTACAGAAACGCCTACCATCCACAGCACTACACGACCAGAAAAACGTGCTTTTTGCAGAGTCGTCATCCAATGTACGTCTTGCAACAAATGGCGAATACCCGCAAAAAAATGATGACAAAACGCCCATGCCATGCCAATTAAAACTAACTTGAAGAACCAATGATCAAGTAATTGCACCAGCGAACTATACGTTTCTTGCGAATTTATTAAATGCTGAAACGCTAGTAAAATAAACGGCAGCATGACAAATAGCACCATTCCGGAAGCTCGGTGCAGAATAGACACTACTGCATTAATCGGCAAACGAATGGTGAATAAATTGAGGTTTTTAGGCCTGCTTTTTTGCTGTCTTTTTTGCATAACAACCAATTAGGTTTCTTTTGCGGCTTTTGCCACAGCCCCCGAAACCCTTTCCAATAAACGCTTATCGAAAGGCTTCGGAATAATGTATTCACGTCCGAATTTTAACTCTTTCAAGTTGTAAGCTTGTAAAACATCTTCTGGAACAGGCTCGCGCGCCAATTCACTTAAAGCGTGCGCAGCGGCAACTTTCATTTTCTCGGTAATCTTTGTAGCTTTAGCATCTAGCGCACCGCGGAAAAGATATGGGAAGCACAGCGCGTTATTCACTTGATTCGGAAAATCACTGCGTCCGGTCGCCATTAAAATGTCATCACGAATTGCATGTGCTACACTAGGCAATACTTCTGGATCTGGATTTGCTAACGCAAATATAATCGGATTTTTCGCCATACTTTTAATCAGAGTCGCATCCAGCGCATTTTTCGCCGAAACACCAATAAACACATCTGCTTGTGGCATCGCATCGGCAAGTGTTTTCACGCTACTAGGCTTTATTGCAAGCTCGCGGTTGTTGTCGTGCAAATCAGGGCGCGAGTTATCAATGACGCCTTTTTTATCCACCATGGTGACATCCGTTGCGCCCATCAGCTTAAGTAATTTTGCACAAGAACACCCTGCGGCTCCAGCGCCTAAAAACACGATTTTGGCAGCCGGCAAAGTTTTGCCTTGCAACTCAAGTGCATTTAATAGGGCGGCCGCAACAATCACAGCAGTACCATGCTGGTCATCATGAAAAACCGGAATATCGAGGCGTTTTTTGAGTTCATTCTCAATATAAAAGCAGTGGGGTGCAGCAATATCTTCTAAATTGATACCGCCAAAAGTGGGTGCAATATTTACCACGGTTTGAATAAATTCATCAGGTGTTTTAGCATTGATTTCTATATCAAACACATCAATACCAGCAAAGTGTTTGAACAGTACCGCCTTGCCTTCCATCACTGGTTTGCTAGCCAGTGCGCCCATATTTCCCAAGCCCAGCACTGCCGTGCCATCGGTAATTACTGCAACCAAGTTACCTTTGTTGGTGTACTTATATGCATTTGTAGGATCTGCGTTTATTTCACGCACCGGTTCTGCTACGCCAGGTGTGTAGGCAAGCGACAAATCATCTTGAGTTGCACATGGTTTAGATGATTCAACACTTAATTTTCCAGGAATAGGAAATTGATGATAATCCAGCGCGCGTTTTTTTAAATCGTCCATTTATCTTCTTTTTCAATTAATTATTCTAATTCACTCATGTAATGATGGTCATCTGTGAGACACAGCCCAAGCCGCCATTCCATAGGTTTGTCGCCATAGGTATAGGAAACACGCTCAATGCTTAACAATGGCGCGCCTGGTTTTAAATTTAAGGCTTCGGCCACCTCACCGCTAGCTGCAACCGCGGTAAGTCGCTCCTCTGCACGTATCATGCGGATACCATATTCTGTCTCATACATACTATACATTGAACCATTGTTCTCTTCGACACGGGTACCATTAAGGCCCTTAAATGGCGCGGCTGGTACAATAATATGGTCATATATAAGCGGCCTACCAGAAAAAGTAAGAAGCCGCTTCACTTCAATCAAAGGAGTACCTGCTTTTAATTCCAATATCTTCGCAAGCTGATTGTCTGCTTTGGTTTTACTGCAAGACAACAACTCATTTTGCAGTAATTCTTTTTGTCCGTTTACAGCAGTCAGGCGCAAAAAACGTAGCTTGATACCTTCTTCGTTATGGGTCGCTACAAATGTACCCTTGCCTTGACGGCGGATTAGAATGTTTTCACTCGCCAAACTATCAATTGCTTTTCTTACTGTTCCCTGGCTCACTTTATAACGCGCAGCCAAATCGATTTCGCTTGGGATCATCTCGCCCGGACGCCACTCTCCGCCAATTAAGCTTTGAGTTAACAGCACTTTAATTTGGTCATAAAGTGGCCTATAGCTTGGTGAGTTTTGCGCTTTATCTATCATAATTGTTTGCATCATCGCAGTTACAAAAAATTTATAACAAATTAAAACATATCAAATAAAAATAGTCTAGTATTTTATATCTTATATAAGACATAAGATATTTGTTGACAGTGCAAGAATGCCGTCTATATAATCACTTTAATACTATTTTTAAGCTTACCTTTATGGAATTGTGTTTTCGTCCCCGTCGCTCTGCGCTCTATGTACCAGGGTGTAACCTACACTACTTAGACCGCGCGCGGACACTGCCAACCGATGCTGTGATTCTTGATCTTGGCGACTCAATTTTGGTAGCTGCTAAAGAAGAATCACGCAACAATGTAGTTGCTGCGATTAAACAAGGTGGTTACGGCTCACGCGAAGTGATTGTGCGTGTAAATAATCTCGATTCTATTTGGGGCCAAGATGACATTGAAGCGGTTGCCAATATTGGCGCGGATGCAATACTGTTTCCTAACATCGAATCAGCCGAGCATGTACATGAAGCACTCAGGTTGTTAGATCAAGCGGGTGGTAGCCATATGCCAATTATGGTGATGATAGAAAGTCCAATTGCGGTGCTTAACGCTAAAGAAATAGCAGCCGCGTCGGATCGTATAGTCTGCATAATGATGGCGACTTCAGATTTAACTTCGCAACTGCATGCAAGAGTAACGCATGAACAGAGCGCGATTTTAACTGCCCTATCTTTAGTAATCCTTGCGGCTCGCGCCTATGGACGCTGCGTAGTAGATGGCATCACTAGCGACTTTAAAAACATGCACTCTTTTGAGTATGCATGCCGCTTGGGTCGAGATATGGGTTTTGACGGCAAAACGCTCGTACACCCGGCTCAAGTTGCCTATAGCAATGATGCTTACACCCCAAAGGCGAGTGAAGTTGCAGATGCGCGCGCAATTATTCAAGCACTTAAAGAGGCCAACGAAGCGGGTCGCGGCACTGTAGTAGTAAATGATAAATTAGTCGAACAACACCATGTAAAAGCTGCTCAACGTTTACTAGTGCTGCATGAAATGATTGCTAAGTTAGAAGAAGAATTTATATAAATGACTTTTTCCACAAAAATAAATGCCGGACGTTTTTTTGAAGACTTCACTCTAAATGAAGTGATTCAGCACGCCACTCCACGCACCATCACTGCCGGTGATTGCGCGCTCTATATCGCGTTGACTGGCTCGCGCAATCCGCTGCATTGCAGTGAGCCATTTGCGCAAAGTTTAGGCTACAACACTACGCCAGTAGATGACTTGCTTGCGTTTCACATCGCCTTTGGCAAAACTGTGCCGGACATTTCGGTAAATGCTGTGGCTAATTTGGGATACGCTGATGTGCGCTTTTTGCTGCCAGTTTTTGTCGGTGACACACTTTCAACATCCAGCCAAGTAATTGGCTTAAAACAAAATTCTAACGGAAAAAGTGGCGTAGTTTGGGTCCGCTCAACCAGCCTAAATCAACATGACGAACCTGTTTTAAGCTGGGTACGTTGGGTTATGGTGCATAAAAACAATGTGGATATTCCCGCACCTGCAACAGTCATTCCAGAACTACCAAGTTTTGTTGCGCCAGAAAACTTGAGCATTCCAAGCTATTTTTCGGTGCAAAAATTTAACCAGAAAACAACTGGCGGAAAATATTATTGGGAAGATTATAAAGCTAGTGAGCGCATCAACCACGCAGCTGGAATGACAATCAATCCAGCAGAGCATTCGCTTGCGACGCGGCTTTATCAAAACAACGCACGCTTGCATTTTGACAACCATCTTATGCGCGATTCAAGCTTTGGTCAACGCTTGGTATATGGTGGTGTGGTCATTTCTTTATGTCGCGCATTAAGTTACGAAGGCTTGGAAAACGCGCTTTCAATTTTAGCAATCAATGGGGGGACACATGCAAATCCAAGCTTTGCGGGTGACACTATTTATACGGTGACCGAAGTAATAGATGCTTGGACATTGCCAGACTCTACCGATGTTGGTGCTTTGCGATTACGCATGATTGGAATTAAAAATGCATCTCCAAATGAAATGACAGAAATTAAAACTGAAACTGGCTATCACCCTAATGTGGTGCTTGATCTTGATTACACCGTGGCGATGCCAAAAAGAAACATAAGCAGAGAAAGCAAATAAATGGTACATCCTAACGAAGCTTTATTTGGTGGCGAAAAGCCATTCCCGCTAATTCCTGCCTGCGAGCATTTTGCGGGTAGTGAAAAATTAATATTAAAAGCGCTTTCTCTGCAAGAGAGTATTGGCGCGGTGTTTGATATTACTTGTGATTGCGAAGATGGCGCGGCTTCTGGTCAAGAACGCGATCATGCTGAAATGATTGTGCGCGTTTTAAATTCTGAAGCAAACGTTCATCAAATGGCGGGTGCGCGCATTCACGATTACACGCATCCTGCATGGAAGTTAGATATAGATATTTTGGTCGGCGGCGCGGGTAAGCTATTGAGTTACATCACAATTCCAAAATGTACGGATATTACCCAAGCCAAAGAAATGATTGCCTATATTCAAAAAATGGCAACTTTTCACGGCATCACGCGAGAAATTCCTGTGCACATTTTGATTGAGACGCATGGCGCTCTGAGACAAGTGCACGAAATCGCTGCGCTGCCTTGGCTGCAAGTATTAGATTTCGGATTAATGGATTTTGTAAGCGCACATCACGGCGCGATTCCAGCATCCGCAATGCGTAGCCCTGGTCAGTTTGAACACCGCTTGCTTGCTCGAGCAAAGGCTGAAGTAGTCGCGGCCGCCCTTGCTAATGGCGTGGTGCCTGCACATAACGTAACGCTGGATTTGAAAAATGTGGAAACGACCTTCAGCGATGCAAGCCGTGCACGCAATGAGTTCGGCTTTATGCGCATGTGGAGCATTTATCCAACTCAAATTCAAGCAATTGTCGATGCCATGAAACCTAATTTTGATGAAGTAGCAGATGCTGCCAACATCTTACTTGCCGCGCAGAAAGCAGACTGGGGGCCGATTCAGTATGCAGGGGAATTGCATGATAGAGCCACTTATCGCTATTTTTGGGAAGTTTTACAAAAAGCCAAGCTGACTATGGCAGCAATTCCAGACGAAGCTATTCAAGCATTTTTTAGCTAGTTTTACTAAATTTAGATCAGGTATTAAATATGACAACCGCAACCTCAGCTGGCGCAAGATTTCGTCAGATACTCATCCTCGAAAAACCGCTGCAGATTATCGGCGCCATTAATGCCTACCATGCCATGCTTGCAACGCAGACTGGCTTCAAGGCTCTTTATCTTTCGGGTGGCGGCGTAGCGGCTGGCTCGCTTGGCCTGCCTGATTTAGGAATTTCTACACTCGAAGACGTGTTAATTGATGTGCGTCGTATTACAGATGCAGTAAATACGCCTTTGCTGGTAGATATTGACACAGGGTTTGGCGGCGCTTTCAACATCGCGCGTTCAGTCAAAAGCATTATCAAAGCAGGTGCAGCAGCCGTTCACATTGAAGACCAAGTGCAGGCTAAACGTTGCGGGCATCGCCCGAATAAGGCGATTGTGAGCCAGGCCGAAATGGTTGATCGAGTTAAAGCTGCAGTTGATGCTAAAACCGATTCGGACTTTGTCATCATGGCGCGTACGGATGCACTAGCTGTCGAAGGTTTACAATCTGCGATAGATCGTGCCTGTGCTTGTGTCGAGGCGGGTGCAGACATGATATTTCCGGAAGCGATGACAGAATTGAGCATGTATAAACAATTCGCGGCTGAGGTCAAAGTGCCTGTGTTAGCCAATATTACCGAATTTGGCTCTACTCCCTTATTTACTGTGAAAGAACTCGCGGCAGCCGATGTCAGCATGGTGCTGTATCCATTATCCGCATTTAGGGCTATGAATCAGGCTGCATTAAATGTTTATAAAGCCGTACGTACTGAGGGAACGCAAAAGAATGTGCTCAATTTGATGCAAACCCGCGCTGAACTATATGAATATTTGGGTTATCACGCATTCGAACAAAAACTGGATGAATTATTTAAGGGAGAAAAGTAGCATGTCAAAACCTACTCCAGAATCTAATCAAGAAGCCCCTAAAAAGAAAAAGGGTGTAGCTCTGGCTGGCGTCAACGCAGGTGCAACAGCCATTTGCACAGTGGGCCATACAGGCAACGATTTGCACTACCGTGGTTACGACATTATAGAGCTAGCTAAACATGCTACTTTTGAGGAAGTCGCTTACTTGCTGATACATGGTGAATTACCAACTGCAGAAGAATTAACAGCCTACCATGCACGCTTAAAAAAATTGCGCGGTTTGCCTACTGAATTAAAAGAAGTATTAGAGCGCATTCCTAAAACGGCACATCCGATGGACGTGATGCGTACCGGGTGCTCGATGCTTGGTACGCTGGAGCCGGAATCTGCAGACCGCAATATTCACGATGCAAAAAAATTAGGCGACCATCTTATTGCATGCTTTGGTTCGATTTTAATTTATTGGTACCACTTTAGTCATAACAATAAACGCATCGATGTGGAGTCAGATGAAGATTCCATCGCGGCGCATTTCTTGCATCTACTGCACGGAAAAGCACCATCAGAACTGCATATCCGCGCCATGAATACGTCGCTGGTACTCTATGCCGAACATGAATTCAATGCTTCAACCTTTACTGCACGCGTGATTGCGGGAACATTATCCGACATGTACTCTTGTATCACAGGTGCAATTGGCGCTCTACGCGGCCCCAAGCATGGTGGAGCTAACGAAGCCGCGATGGAAATCATTGAGCGCTATAAAAATGCTGATGAAGCGGAAGCGGATATTTTGGCGCGTATGTCTCGAAAAGAAATCATCATCGGCTTTGGTCACCCTGTTTACACCATCGCAGATCCAAGAAATGAATCAATAAAAGAAGTTTCAAGGAAATTAAGCGAAGATAACGGAAATATGACGCTTTTTAACGTATCTTCACGTATTGAAGAAACCATGTGGCGCGAGAAAAAAATGTTCCCGAATCTTGATTGGTACAGCGCCTCAAGCTATCACATGATGGGCATCCCTACAGGTATGTTTACTCCAATATTCGTGATTTCTCGCACCACAGGTTGGGTTGCACATGTGATTGAACAACGTATCGATAACAAAATCATCCGCCCAAATGCGGAATACACTGGTCCAGACAATCGTCCGTATGTACCGATTAAAAATCGTTAATTTTTTAATTTAATTCAGAAAGAAAGTATTTCATGTCGTCTCACATCTCTAACGTCCGTCCTGCTCCAGACCAAGTCATCGTTGATATTGCAAATTATGTGGCAGATTATGAAATCAACTCATCTGAGGCATTTGATACCGCACGAAATTGCCTAATGGATACACTTGGTTGCGGCTTTGAGGCTTTGGACTACCCTGCCTGCACTAAATTGCTTGGCCCAGTGATTGCAGGCACAATAGTGCCGAATGGTGCAAAAGTACCAGGCACATCATACCAACTAGACCCCATCCTTGCTGCTTTCAATATCGGTGCGATGATACGTTGGTTAGACTTTAATGACACATGGCTGGCCGCAGAATGGGGTCATCCGTCAGATAACTTAGGCGGCATTTTAGCCGTTGCGGACTATATCTCGCGCAAAAACGTCAGCGAAGGCAAAGCGCCGCTAACCATAAAAGACGTGCTCACCGCCATGATTAAAGCACATGAAATTCAGGGCGTATTAGCGCTTGAAAACAGCTTCAACCGCGTAGGTCTAGACCACGTGATTTTAGTCAAAATCGCTTCTACCGCAGTCGTCACCAAATTACTGGGTGGCAATAAAGAAGACATTATCAACGCCGTTTCTAATGCGTTTGTGGATGGTCAAAGCCTACGCACCTATCGCCATAGCCCAAATACCGGTTCGCGAAAATCTTGGGCGGCAGGTGACGCGACAAGCCGCGCAGTACGTTTAGCTTGGATGACTATGCAGGGTGAAATGGGATATCCCTCTGCACTTACTGCAAAAACCTGGGGTTTCTACGATGTGCTGTTTAAAGGCAATGCTTTTAAATTTCAACGCCCCTATGGCTCATACGTCATGGAGCAAGTGCTTTTCAAAATCTCCTTCCCTGCCGAATTTCATGCCCAAACCGCGGTGGAATGTGCATTCCAATTGAACAAAGAAATCGGTAGTAAGCTGCAAACTTTAGAACAAATCGCACAAATCGATAAAATCGTCATTACCACACACGAATCTGCCATCCGTATTATCGACAAAACCGGGCCGCTAGATAACCCTGCCGACCGCGACCATTGCATTCAGTATATGGCAGCTGTTGGCCTACTTAAAGGCAATCTCACCGCGCTCGATTACGAAGACGCTGCTGCTGCAGATCCACGCATTGACGCTATCCGAGCTAAAATGAGCTGCATAGAAAAAGCTGAGTACACGCACGATTATCACGACCCAGAAAAACGCTCGATTGCCAATGCAATTCAGATTTTCTTCAATGACGGCACAAGCTCAAATAATATCGCCGTAGAATATCCAATTGGTCATCGCCGTCG
>Ga0209253_10004970_pt1 | contig 11554 bp, 10 predicted proteins | sample FrelakmetBRP12BR_FD_187145 | JGI IMG/M metagenome (GOLD analysis project Ga0209253, IMG submission 187145) | Freshwater lake sediment microbial communities from the University of Notre Dame, USA, for methane emissions studies - BRP12 BR (SPAdes)... | ecosystem: Environmental > Aquatic >...
CCAGCTCAGTGAAACAGGGGTTGAATTTTTTTGAAAACATCAAGGCGCCACGATTAATATAGATCCCCTCAATCGCTCGCGTAGAAAATCTCCCCCCTACCTCAGATTTCTTCTCATAGAGAGTGAAATCAAGGTTATGTTTCTGGAGATGGTAGGCGGAAGCAAGCCCTGCAATCCCCGCCCCGATGATGGCAATGGTTGGTGTTCTGTTCCTATCCCCCACCTTTTCTACCGCAGTCATCCTTTTATCCCACTATGCGCTCACTATTTGCCCCCAGCAGTGCAGCCTTCGCTACCTCTGGAAGATCAAGCTCCTCTAAGCGTGTAATAGAATCAGAAGTTTTCGTATTACTTGGATAGTCGCTCCCCCACAGAATATGGTCATAGCCAAAGAGTTCAAGGGCACACTTTATCATCAAGGGGGAGGTGGTACCACTCATATCAACATACACCTTTTTCAAATGTTCACTGGGAAGCGCTCCTAGCTCTCTCACGTACCCTCTCCTCCTGAGCATGGTGTAGGTAGTATCAAACCTCTCTCTTAAGAAAGGGAGCACTCCACCAAAGTGGGGAAACACAAAGATGAGATCAGAAAATCTTTCTAAGGTGCCTGACATCATCATCTTCCCTATGCAGATGGTAAGGTCAAAGGTAAATTCAATAACCGGGGTAAGCAATGGATCCTGTACCCGCTCACTACCGATAGGTTGGTTGGTGGTGGTATGGACAAAGATGGGCACTCCTAACTCACGCGCACTCTCATAGAGAGGATAGAACCTCTCATCATCGAGATAGATACCACTGTAGCTTGAAGCAAGTGATACTCCAGAGGCTCCAAGCTCTTCTGTGGCGCGTGTGAGTTCATCCTTGGTACTGCCATTAAAGATGGGCGCAAGCGCTGTCCAGCGAAACTTTCCCGGATACCTCCTGGTCGTTTCACCCATTGCCTGGTTATACACCCTGGCTTCCTGGGCTTCTGTTAAAAGGCCCTTGAGCGATACATCAGTAGTCGGGTAGGAAAGTATCGCCTGATCAATACCTACCTTCTCCATCGACTCCAGCTGCACCTCAATCTTCCCCCACTCATCTGAGTAGAAAGAGGCACCTCTCCTTATCTCATCAGGTAAGAAGTGGCTATGGGCATCAATTATCCTTCGACCTTCTCTCACCTACCTCCTTCAGTTAACGAGGGAGCAAACTATCGAGTGACGGAACTGAATCTTCACTTACTAAGTTGCGTGCCGAAAGCTCCTGTGCTACCTCTTCCAACCCTACTTCTCTCAGTCGGGTAAGAGAGGGGAGTCCTTCCCTGCTATATCCCCGATAGTGATAGTATTCATCAAGCATACCGGGATGGTTTAAATTGATCCTTTGAAAGGGAAGGGTTTCTTTGCACTCACCATTGGTTGAGCGCATCACAAAGTAATCATCCTTGCGGGTTAACCCCAGCTTCACGTTAAAGGCTTTCTCCAGCTGATACACCCGCTCTGCAGCACGAAACAATTCAGCTGCACTAAGAGGAAAACCAGTCGCCGCACTATAGATCTGCGCAATGATCTCAAGAGGAAGATGACCTTCTAAAAAAAGACCTACTACCGGAAAGATGCAAAGTCCCATCGCATCAATGAGCGTCTTAAAATTTTCATGCCACCAGACAATCCTTCCCTTCGCCTCAGGCTCCCGGGGGTTGTATCCCTTCTCATCAGGCAGTACCCCAACAGCACGATCAATAACCTCTTTTCTCCCAGGAGCAAAGATGGTAAAGGGCATTCCCTTGAGGTGGTCACCACCCCTGGGGGAAAGCACATAACTTAACATCCATGCCTGATTGCTATCAATCCTGTAACCCTGCCCTTTTATATGAAAGGCAAACTCTTGAGCACAAGGGCTGAGGATAGTTGAGGCCTTTCTCACCCCCTCTGCAAGAATATCCCCAATCCCCCGGCGATGGGCAATATGCTCAATCAGACGAAAATAACCTTTACCATCTCCCCACCTTACCTCTATCCCATCACCGTCGCGAGCAGTTAAAAGGCCTCGCTCAAGGCACTCGGTAAACATCGCCAGGGTCGAACCTAACTCCATGGAATCCATGCCCAGCCTATTAGCAGCATTAGCGAGGGCTAAAAGTGGGGGAAAGGTATAAATGCCTAAATTTGGTCCTAAAAGGTAGGCATGACCAAATTCAAACTTCTCACCCACCTCTCCTTTGCCCGCTCCCTCATTTACTTTAAAGGTGAGGGTGCACTTAAGTGGGCACCCGGGACAGCCTGTCTTTCCCGCCATATACTTTTTGAGCAATGTGGGAGGAAGAAGCCCTTCTATGGTAGTAGGGTCAAGGTGAAATTGATAATTCTTTTCCCAAAGATCATTGAAGGCACTGTAGGCTGCCATAATATCCATGGTGCCGCACTGGGTGCGTATCTTACACCTTTCTGACTCGCGCATCAGCTTCCCAAAGCGGGAAGACACCTCTTTGAGAAAATCTTTATCAGCAAAGGAACTTGAATAGTCTGAATCGTCTGTCTGTCCTCCCGTGGTAACTACGATCGCTTTCAAATTTTTTGCACCCATCACGCAGCCAAGGCCACCCCTGCCATTGAAGCTTATTCTCGTTGAGGAGGACACGATGTTGGCAAATCTCACTTGGTGTTCGCCCGCGGGTCCAATTCTTAAGGTCTCGCACCTCCCGTGCTTTTTATGCAGCAGCTCATCAGTGTGAAAGGTATCAAGACCCCAGAGATCATGGGCATTAACTATCTTCACCGTTCCCTCATCACTAATGAGCACGTACACAGGTCCCTCTGCCTTCCCCCTAATCACGAGGTGATCGTACCCTTTTCTCCTGAGGGAGATGCCGAAACCACCTCCCGCATTTGAGTCGGTATAAATGCCGGTCAAGGGACTCTTGGAGGTAATGGTAAAACGGGAAGAGGCAGGAAAGGTAGTGCCTACCAGCGGACCACAACCAAAAATCAAGATATTTTCTTCTGAGAGTGGGTCAGCTGAGGAAGAAACCTCATTATAGAGTATCTTGGTATTGATACCGCTGCCGCCGATAAAATTTTTAAAGAGGGTGCTCTCAAGAGTTCTCACCACCGTGGTACCTGAGCTGAGATCAATATCTAAGAGCCTTCCCTCGTACTCTTTTTTCTTAGAGTTACCCACGTTGCTACCTCACACCGCTCACGGTATTTATACCTTCCCGTTCTCAATAAGCTCCTTGATCCGCTTCATATTCTCAACCGAGTGTTTATTGATAAGCGCTTCCACCTGGATATCGGTGTACTTCGCCTTAGGGTCCATCTCAAAATCCTGCATCCAGGTCATCTTAACACCCTCTTCAGCTTCCTCATACGTCCACTTCAAGTTCATATATTTGAAGGGAAAGAGCGGTTCTTCTCGCTGTGCGGTACAGACTTTATTTTTTTTATCGAGCATTCGTGAAGAGCGCCAGGAGTGATCCTCGTTATTGGTGAGCTGAAAGGTAATGGTATTTCCCTCCCTCTTGAGCACCTTCGCATCTTTATATTCTGCAAAGAGCTCAGGCCAACGCTCGATATCATTGGTAATGTCAAAGACCTTATCATAGGGTGCATCAATGATGATACTGTTCTTGGTGTGTGCCATAAAAAAACCTCCTTACCATAAGGTTCATCCAAAAAGTTGAATCGTTCAAGTATAAAACAGTTACATGCTTCGTTTAGAAGTAAGGATTCAAGTGATCAAGGGGTCTAGGATTCAAGTGAAATTTTTTAAATGAGTAAAGAGTCAACTATCCTAATCCTTGAGCCCTCGAATCCCCGAATCCTTGAACCCTTTATACAATCGCCACTGCCCTTACCCAGCTCGCCCCTACCCCTTTTATATTTATTGGAAAACATGCCACCTTGAACCCAAAAGGTTTTGGAATTTTTTTTAAATTTGCCAATCGCTCAATGTGACAGTACTCCCTCTGCCTCCCGTAGAGATGCGAAGGCCAGAGGACACTGGCATCTCCTGTGGCAAGGTAATCCTCAACCATGCGCTTGAAGGGGCGGTCAAACCCCAGGGCGTCAATACCGATAATTTTTACTCCTTGTTCAACCAACCACTCTGTGGCTTCCCGGCTCATCCCAGGGAACTTAAAAAAATATTCCTTTTTCTGCCAATGACGGTCAGCTCCTGTGTTGATGAGCACAATGTCAAAAGGTTTTATGGTATAGCCAATTTTCTCAAGTGCGAGGTGAACCTCTTCCCTGGTAATGGAGGTGCCTGATTCCTTATCCGTAAAATCAAGTACCACTCCATCACCATAGCACCACTCCAGGGGAATATCCTCAATCTGCTTCGCCTCTTTCCCTGCACATCTCGTCCCAAAATGGTAGGGGGCATCGAGATGCGTTCCCGTGTGGACGGAGGCAGTAACCCTCTCTTCAGAGATAAATTCCTCATCGGGGAAGCTGCGTTTACTTATTTTCTTTCTTCCCATAAAGTAACTGATTAAGCCTTGTATCTTCTCTGGCAAACTCTTTTCCCGCGCTATCGCAAGCGCCCAGCCCAAGTAGTCTGCCCCCCGCCGGTGATCCAATCTCTTTATCTTCACCGGAAAAGGTTCTGCTGCGTTCTCATCGATGGGAAGGCTTAAATCAATAATCCTTACACTGGCGTGGGGCATACCGTTACGAGCTCAACGCTTTTCAGGCGAGCGCATACCTCTGTTGAACAGTTTCAATAATCTCTTTAATAGAAAAACTCTTTTTTATAAGACCTTCAGGAATTTTTATCCCTAAAGCCTTCTCTAAACTGAGAAGTATCTCCACCAACTCAGTTGAATCCACGCCAAAATCATCAGCCAGTCCCGCCTCAGGCCTGAATTCTTCTGGTGTAATCTCAATCTTTGCAATCAAAATTTCCTTAAGTTTTTCTGCAACCATCATGGACCCTTTTCACCTCCCCTTTTCAACAGTTATCAGTTGACAGTTATCCGTGGTCAGTGAATATAATGATTAGAGAGTCGATTATTTTTTTCTGCACATTGACAACTGTTGCGCGCTCTCTTTTACTGCTGAAATTTTTGGGCGACTAACACCGTATTGACCCCTCCCCTTCCTCGGGAGTGGATAAGGGCAGTGCCAACCTTATGACGCCTCGCCCTCAAGGGAACATAGTCCAGGTCACACTCCTCATCTTTCTCACGATAATTAATCGTAGGCAGTACATAACCATGCTCCATGGAGAGGAGGGTAGTGATGAGATCAACAACACCAGAGGCCCCAAGAAGATTACCGATCATTGATTTGGGTGCGCTCATGGGAATGTGATAGGCACGCTCTCCGAACACCTTTTTCACTGCCTTGGTTTCACTCCTATCCCCATTTTCAGTGGCAGCACCATCCGCACAGATATAATCCACTTCTTGCAGTGCCACCCGTGCATCGTGCAACGCCCGCTTAATTGCCTTCGCAAGCTGATCTCCTTCAGGGGCAAAATCGATACGATGGTACCCATCAATTTGCCGAATAGCCCACAATCTCCCCATAGATATGAGCCCCTCTGGCGAGGGCATGCTCCATCTCTTCTAAAATAACAATTCCCGCCCCTTCTCCTATGACGAAGCCATCCCGTGAATCATCAAAGGGACGGTAGGCACGTGCTGCCTCCTCATTTCTGGTTGAAAGTGTTCCAGAGGTATTACAACATAAGAGTGCATAGGGTGTGATCGGTGCTTCAGTTCCGCCTGCGAGAATGAGATCAACATTACCTTTTTTGATGGTTCTCGCTGCATACCCCAGTGCCATAAGCGAGCTCGCTCGGTCAGAGACCACCGTTTTGCTATACCCTTTGATCCCATAGTAGATGGAAATCTGTCCCTGCGGGGCAGCGGGGAACCAGGCAGTCGCCTGATAGGGACTTACCCCTTCTAATCCCTCTAGATAGAGGTCACGTAGTTCAGTCTCTGCGTATTGCCATCCGCCCAGCGCATTCCCTAGAAACACTCCCACCCTGTTTAAATCTTCCTGTGTTAAATCTACCTTCCCATCATTGAGCGCTACATCTGCTGCCACCAGTGCCATGTGAGAAAATCTGTCTAGTTTTTTAAGCAATCTATTGGAAAAGGTATCGGGGATGGTAAGCTCTTTCACCTCACCAGCCATCCTCGAAGGGTAGCGCGATGCATCAAATTTAGTAATGGGGGTAACGAATGAATTCCCCTCTTTCATGTTATTCCAGAAAGCCGTTTTCCCAACACCACTGGGGGCAACCACCCCCATTCCAGTAACGACTACTCTCCTGATCATCCTCCATTCTCCTCACGGTAGCCCTCTATGCATCCCATCGTTCAAGCACCATGGATGAGTGAATGCCAGAAAAACCGCTGCTGGTTTTCAGGATGGTATTCACTTTTGCGTCCCGACATACATTGGGGATGTAATCCAAATCACACTCAGGATCAGGCACCTCATAGTTAATGGTGGGGGGTAACACATTTCTCTCGAAAATCAGGGCGCAGGCACCCAACTCCACACTGTTAGCTGCTGCCAGTGGATGACCCATCATTGACTTAATGGAACTGACCGGAATAGTGTATGCCTTCTTTCCGAAAAACGATTTATAGGCATTGGTCTCAAATACGTCATTCTGAGGAGTAGAGCTGCCATGGGCATTGATGTAGTCAATATCACCTGGTGAAAGCCTCCCCTGCTCCATCGCCGAACGAATCGAGTGCAGCAAGGCATTCCCATCGGGAGGAAGGTCGGTCATGTGGAAGGCATTGCAGCTCGTTCCAAAACCTGCAATTTCACAATAGATCGGTGCTCCCCTCCTCAGCGCATGTTGCAACTCCTCCACTATCAAGATGCCACAGGCCTCAGAGACAATGAATCCATCACGCTCTTTATCAAAGGGACGAGAGGCACGTTGTGGGTCATCGTTTCTGGTGGAGAGGGCATTGATTACATCAAATGAGGCAACCGTAATGGGGGTAATGGGTGCCTCTGAGGCACCGGCAACCATGATATCCACATCCCCATCCTGAATGCACTCGTACGCAAATCCTACCGCATCAGTTCCTGCGGTACACCCCGTAGAGAGGGTAGTGGAAATACCTCTCAGTCCAAAATAGGCAGAGATTTCCGTTGAGGGGGTGTTGAACATAGATGCATCGTAGAGGTCTAAGCGTACCTTACTCGGGTCAATAGCCTCCTTCCCCCCGTTAGTCACCCTTAAGAACTCTTCTTCCATATATTTGGTGCCGCAGATGGCATTTGCCAGAGATACCCCTATCTTAGTCCGATCAAGCGCATCCAGACTGAGTTTCGCATCCTGGATGGCCATCTTTGCCCCGCAGACGGCAAACTGAACGTAGCGATCCATACGGTTGACATCCTCTTCGGTCAAGCCGAACTCAAAGGGATCAAAATCTTTTACCTGTGCGGCAATCTTGGTCTTAAACCCCGAGGTGTCAAAGTCAGTAATCTTCCCCACCGCAGATTTACCAGATACCATCCCCCTCCAGAAGGCTTCCTTCCCGATTCCCAAAGGTGAAATAATCCCTAAACCTGTTATTACTACTCTTCTGTTCATTTCTCTTCCTCCTTTTCTTCCGCACGGGTTACCCTGAAGCGAATGTTTCCCCCATCAGGGCAGGTAACTGTCGAAAGCGAGTTGACATTGTCTTCAAAGGGATAGGTTGCACCAAAATTGAGGGCAAAGAGGACCGGAAAAATGGTGTGATAGGCAGCGCCACAAAAACCTTCAATGGTACGCAATCCACTCACCTCAAAGGTATCACCCTCTTGGTAACTGTAGAAACACTTCCCCTTTACCTCCTCTACCGAAATGATCATCTTGCGGGGATGAGGACCGGTGTGTTTACTTTTGTCGACAAAACAGGGTTTGATATCGCCCTCTTCAATCACCTCAGAGAAAAACTGTATTTTACCTCCATCAGGGCAGGTGGTATGAATCGAGCGCTGATTATGCTCAAAGGGATAGCAGGCACCGAAGGAGAGTCCATAGAGGCAGGGGAAAAGTGCACTGGTCGCCCCCTCACAGAAACCAGCAGGTGCTTTGGTAAAATCCTCAAAGACAAAGGAATCACCTACCTTCAGACCGTGATAACATTCTGCATATACATTCTTTACCGTTACTCTTATCCGGGGAAACTTTATCTCCATACCTCTTCTCCTTTCTCATTCAATAGTCATACTTAATTCCTGCATAACTTCTTGGGGCGAAAAGAATTTCTTTGACTCCTCAACCTGGTGTACCATCCCCACCACCTTCTCATTCAATGGGGCTGAACACCCCCTTTCTTTTGCTAAGGCAACTAACTCACCATTGAGGTAGTCAATCTCTGAGGGCCTGCCCCTCCTGATACTCTGGAGAATAGAACCGTAGAGGGGCTCTTTACTTAAGGTGGTCATAATCTTTGAAAAGAGCCGGGCTGATTCTTCTAAGGGCAGCGAGGTGAGCACATGTAAACGCTCTACCGGATAGGTGGGAAGAGAATGAAGGTTAATACCTGCCTGCTCCGTTAACTGTAAGCCTTCCTTAAGTAAGGCTATGCTTACGGTACAGAGGTGTATATCAGCAAAGCACTCCTGCATACTTTTACCAATCAACGCAGGCACACAGTTATTGAGATTAACAAAAAGCTTAAGCCATTTCATCCCCATGATATCTTCAGTCACTATCACCGGAAAAACCTTCTCCACTATATTGACAATTCCTTCCACCGGTCCTTCGCCTCCCTTGAGATAATTCCCCATGATCAGGTCACCCTCAAAGTTATGGATGATTTTCCCTGGGGTAAGATAGGTCGAACCAAACATTACAATACTGCTCACGATGCGCTGAGGATCTATCCGCTCTGCAAGCAGTGTATCTGCACGCACTCCATTTTGGGTAGTCACTACCGGGCAGGCTAAACCGTGAAAGGCATGCTGTTCAAGCGAACTCGCCACATCCTGGGTCTTGACTGCGAGGACAATAAGGTCAACTTCTTCTTCAAACCCCTCAACCGCTCTCACCGCTACCTGTACCTTTCCTCTCACGCCCTCAATGGTCAATCCATTTTCCTTGAGAGCGCGTACCTGTTCCTTCTTACCCACTACCACTACCTCTTCTCCCGCCTGGGTGAGATATCCACCCACCACACCGCCAATCGCCCCCGCACCGATAACGGCAATTTTCACTCTTTTTGGCATGGTAGCTATCCTTACAACACTATAAAGTTCATTACTCAAGCACATCTTTAAAATTGAAATCAGAAATAACTACTAGTCAAAGATATTCGAAATTTTAATCCATTTTAGCACTGTTCTGACAATATGCTTCCTCTCCCTGTAGGGAGAGGATTAAGGTGAGGGGATTAAATCTTTATCACCCCTCATCCTGACCTTCTCCCCTCGGAGGGAGAAGGAACCTTTATGAGATAATTCTCAGCGTATAAGAGCTTTAAAGCCCCCTGGCCGGGCAGGCGCCAGGGATTATTATATGCAATAACTAAATATCAGATGTTCAAAACTAATGTGTTAAATCACACTGCTTTGAAATTTGGTCATTTGAGATTGTTTCGGATTTCGGATTTAGAATTTCGAATTTTTCTCTCTGCTCTAACCCCAATCTCGCTACTGTTTCCGGCAAAGGTATTCCTGTTTTCACATCCCATCCATGGAGCTGGTAGTATTCATCCAGCATCTGGTTGAAACACTGTCTATCTAATTTCATATCCTTTAGACTTTCATTTACCCCTTGAGTCCACTGCAAGGGCTTAAAATAGCGTTCAGGTGGAAAATCATCCTTCCTCCTCACCCCCTCACGGGCAATGAACATCCGCTCGATAGTGGTGATACGCTCACCTACCTCAAATACCTCCTCTGCTGAAAGTTCAAGTCCCATCCCATACTTGATGAGCTGAGCAAACACTTCAAAATCAAACACACCGGGCAGGCAGTGGAACGCAATGAGCTTACACATACCCAGCGCATCAAAGAGACCTACATACGATTCCCACCACCAGATCACCCTTCCCTTACCTTCATAAGAGAAATAGTCAGAAGAGACAGGGCCACCATAAACGCCCCTTAATTGTTCTTCAGGAAGATTGAATGCCTCCCAGGTGGGCCGGCTCCTTAAGTGATCAGCCCCTCGGGTGGCAACCGCATCACCGAGCGCATAAGCCTTCATATAGCGAAGATCAGCAGGGTCAGACTGGGGAAGATACTTTACCCAGGAAATTTTATCTGAGAATCCTTTCCACAGTGGTGAGAGTTCCCTGGCACCCCGCGCGAGCAAATCACCAACACCCTCTCTCAAGGCAATCTTCTCAATGAGGCTGATGATGGCTTCTTCCTTTCCCCACCCCAGATCTATGCCCTGAGTTATATGTTTATCAATGGCTCCTTCCTGAAAAAGTTCAATGGTACAGGCAATCAGATTGGCAGTAGAGCTTGCATCCAATCCATACCGATTGAGAAGCTCATTAATCTTGAGAATGGGTTCCAACCGCCCGATACCCAGCAGAGGCCCGAAATGTCCTAGAATCCCGTACTCAGGACCTTCATTTTCAACACCAGCATAAGCACCTTCTTTAATCTTATAGGCATGTTTACAGGCAATGGCACAGGAGAAACAGGGAGCTTTTCCTGCGTAGTAGCGATGAGCGAGATTTTCAGCACTGATATCTTGGTTTTCTGGAAAGGCTGAATTCAATCCATTATAAGCCCTGCCCATCCCGAGGACATTATTGATAATCTCATAGAGGTGGGCGGTTCCGTAGGTACTAAATGTCTCCATGATAAACTGCTCATGTATCTTCTGATAGAGTTCTTTGGTGAGGGCTTTAAACTCTTGAGGAAACGCAGGAGAGAGCTCACCAGTATCTCCTGCTGCCACTATCGCCTTAACCCTCTTCGCCCCCATCAGGCAGCCCATGCCACACCGGCCCGCGGCATTCTTTTTTCCATGCATTACGCAGGCAAAACGCACCTGCCGCTCGCCCGCCTGACCGATGGTGAGGGACTGTGCTCTCTTACCGTGTCTTTCTTTTATACGCTCACCGCATTCGATGGCATCACTGCCCCAGAGTTCCTGTGCATCTTCTATAGTAACCTCGCCTTTAGTAACCAGAAGGTACACAGGGGCAGATGCAACCCCCGAAACAAGGAGATAACTAATGCCTGCTCTTTTAAGGGCTGCACCAAAGTGACCGCCAATGTTGGCATCACCTAAGAGACCTGATTCGGGAGATTTCCCCGAGATGGTGAGGCGGGCAGTGGTTACCCCTCGCAATCCAGTTAACGCACCCGCTCCGATTACCAGGAGCGCATGTGCATCCAAGGGATTGATATCAGCGTTGAGATGTTGATAGAGAAAATAAGAGTTTACCCCCCTCCCCCCTAAAAACTTTCTCACGATCTCTTCAGGAAGCATAGAAAGGGAAATAGACCTCGTAGTTAAATCAACCTGGGCTATTCTCTGTGGAAAAAGCATGTAACCATCCTCTTTTAAAAATCTAGTCAAATATATTTGAAATTTTTAAGACCCTTTATGAGTGACAGGGGAGATT
>Ga0209253_10004971_pt1 | contig 11554 bp, 8 predicted proteins | sample FrelakmetBRP12BR_FD_187145 | JGI IMG/M metagenome (GOLD analysis project Ga0209253, IMG submission 187145) | Freshwater lake sediment microbial communities from the University of Notre Dame, USA, for methane emissions studies - BRP12 BR (SPAdes)... | ecosystem: Environmental > Aquatic >...
GGTCCGGTGGACAAGCCAACCCCGCTGGGCCGCGGCTACGCGACCTTCGGCAGCGATTCCGGCCATCAGGCCAATGCAAACGGCAGCCGTGATGGCACTTTCGGCGTGAACGACGAGGCGCTGAAGAACTTTGCCGGCGACGCGCTGAAGAAGACGCGCGATGTCGCGATGGCGATTATCCAGACCCGCTATGCGGAGTCGGTGCAGAAGACCTATTTCGCGGGCGGCTCCACCGGCGGACGTGAAGCCCTGCTGGTCGTGCAGAACTGGCCGCAAGACTTCGACGGCGCCATCGTGCTGTACCCCGCTTGGAACGCGGCCAGCCTGGACCTGCAGTTCGGCCGCATTACAAGGGAACTGGCCAAGCCGGGCGCGTATCCGAACCGCGCGAAGCGCAAGCTGATGTACGACGCTGCCATGGAGGCTTGCGATTCGCTCGATGGCGTGCGTGACGGACTGATCAGCAACGCCAGCGCCTGCAACGCGACCTTCAATCTCGCTACGTCGACGTTGAACGGCGTGCCGGTTCGTTGCGCTGGCGGCTCGGATTTGGGCGATTCGTGCCTGTCGGATGCGCAGATTGCCTCGTTCAACGTGCTCAACACCACGCTCGTGTTGAACTACACGCTGGCCAGCGGCGAGACGACCTACCCGGGTTTCATTACTTGGGGCACCGACTTCGGCAATCCGGGTACCAGCTCGTTGCAGCCCACCGTCCTGACCCTATCACTCGGCACGGAGCAGCCGGCGAACCCGATGCCGCCGATCGTGGGTAGCACGAGCCCGCCGTACGGCAGCACCTTCTGGGAGCAGTGGGTGAAGTATTTCGTGACCCGCGATCCGACCTTCAATTCGCTGAGTCTTGATCCGCAAGCCCCTGGTCCTTGGCAGGCCCGGATCATCGAGTTGACCGGCATCCAGGATGCCAACAAGACCGATCTGTCGGCGTTCCAGTCCAAGGGCGGCAAGATCCTGATGGCGCACGGCTCCAACGACGCGCTGGTCAGCACGCGGGCTACGCAGCAGTATTACCAGCGAATCCGCAACACCATGGGTGCGGCCAAGCTTTCCAGCTTCGTGCGCTACTACGAGATCCCGGGTTATGGTCACGCCGTAAGCAGCGTGTTCAACGCGGCCTGGGACTCGCTGACTGCGCTGGAGAACTGGGTGGAAAAATCCCAGGAGCCCCCCAGCCAGGTCGTGTCCGACACCGCTGGCGTTCCGGGTCGCACGCGCCCGCTGTGCGAGTTTCCGACCTGGCCGAAGTACACAGGCACTGGTGACGTCAATTCGGCGCAGAGCTTCAGTTGCGCGTCTCAGTAGTAATTCAGGAATCCAGGGTTTGCCTACGGACGCGAACCCTGGATCTTGAGATCGACGGCTTACGACGTATGTGCTCGGCGGTATCCGAGCGCGCGGAAGCGACGGGAGCGCCCAACTCGGCGGCGGTGTTCGTCAACGACACGACGCTTAACCGCACCTGGCTGGCCAACTGGAAGGCCGGTGCTGGTTCCAGCCTCTACGATGGCAGCAACTCGACCGATGGAAGAGTGACCTAGGGCAAGGCGGACTCGTGGCCGAACAGCCTCGTAGTTAGCGGAAGCAGCAACGGGTAACTGCGCAACGACAGCCCCGCTTCGGCGGGGCTCTTCGTTTCTGTGGCGGCACGAGCCGGGACGAATCAAGCTGGACTAGCAATCCTTGGTCTCATCCCAGTCGGCGCGATGACCGATCTACTCTGCGACTACGGAAGACTCGTGATGTCAGCGTCGCGAAGGTGCGGTGGACGGCGGCCGTGAACGTCCGCTTCACACGAATGCGAGTGACAGACTTGGGGCGACGTACGTCACGCCGCTTACCGCTGCATCGCAGAAGGTCACGACGACCGGCTCGACGGGACGGTGAAGTCGTACTCCGGTCCTTTGACAGAGGATGGTTTGAAGCCGTCGCACGCTGTCTCTCAGGTCACATTCCGGTTGGGACACCTAAATTGACCCGCCTTTTCGGATGCGTCGCCCGTCGGCGGAGAGCAGGACTCGGGCAGACCGTCAGTTCGGCGCTGGTGCCGCCCGCGGTTCCGTCAGGCCGGCAGGCAGGTCGAACTCACCCTTCGATTCGAAGCGCACGCCACCGAAGCCGCTGCCCGCGAGCTTGCCACGCGCCACGAAGGTGACTTTCGAGCGGTCGCCCATCGCGAACATATAGGCCTGTCTCGCCATCGCGAAGGCTGACACCGTGACCGGCACGACGAGCACGGTCTCGCCGAAGCGCGGCACGCTGCCCTGCGCGTCGCTGACGCCGCTGGCGAAGTCGAGGCCGCGCAGTTCGAGGGTCAGTGCCACGCCATCGTAGGTCACCGGCGCATCGTTCGGATCTTGTATGCGCAGCTTCACCGCCATGCGCACTTCCAGGCCCTCGCCCAAGACCCGCCCACCTCCCCGATAGATGTGTCCGATCAATCGTCCGCTAGCGAGGAAGCGCGCGCCGCGCGAGAACCGCCGCGCCTACTTGCCGAACACCGTCTTCAGCAGATCCGTAGTCCGGGCAGCCGGGTTTGTGCGGATCTTCTTCTCCTCCTCGCCGACCATGTGGAACAGGCCGTCAAGCGACTTGTTGGTCACGTAAGCGTCGAGATCCAGCGACTGCTTGCCCATCATCGGCACGCTCTCGTAGCGTCCCATCATGTCCTTGTAGGCACGGGTCGCGCCCACCTCGCCAACCTTCTGCGACACGACCGGCTTGAAAGCCGCGTAGAGCTTGTCGTTCGTCTTGCGGCGGAAGAAATCGGTGGCCGCCGTGTCGCCCCCCGTGAGGATGCCGCGCACGTCCTCCAACGTCATGTCGCGGATCGCGTCGCCGAAGTAGCGGGCCGCCAGCGGCGCGGCAGCCTCGGCTGCACGATTCATGCTGAGGATGAACTCGTCGACCTGCTTCTGGTAACCCGCCATCCGCGCCACTTCCGCTACCTTCTGAATGCTCGACGGCATCAAGATCTTTACCGCCGCATTGCCGAAGTAGCCGTCTACCTGGGAGAGGCTGTTGACGGCCCTCTCGGTGCCGACCGCGAGCGCTTCCTTGATTCCCGCCGCGTTGGTCTTCTCGTCACCCGCGCCCACGCTCGAGCCGACCGCCGGCGCCTTGGGCAGGCTCCCGACCCCCTTCATGATGTCGTCGAGCTTGGGCATCTGCGCCGAGGCCACGCAGGCGATGAGTGCCCCCAGTACCAGAGCCAACCCTCGTTTCATGCTGTTCTCCTCTTTGCGATGGACAGACGCCGCTTCAGTAGCGCTGTCCGATAGGTTTCGACAGTAGTGCCGCAGCCGCCGCGACCGCAGGCTGTCACGGCCGTCATCAAGGCGGCTACCGCATGGGGTTTCAGGAATCGACAATGAATCCGTGCTTTCCATGACGGCCTTGCTGCTGGCCCGCGTCTAGGTCATTAGATGCCCATCAGGCGGAGCGTCATTGACCTGCAGCACACGGGCGCGAAGACGCAGGCCGTGCAATCCGTGGAAGCCGGTGGCTTTGCGCTCGGCGAGCCGGCGCCGCCTCTGCCGCCGCACTCTTGTTGTTGAACGTCGTTTCCACAATGCGCCGGCGGTTATGCTGCGGCCCGCCGCCAGCGAGCGGTCCGCCGAGCCGATGCTCGCCCTCGTCAGCACGCTCGCCGCCAACCTCCTGAGGGACCGAATGAGTGCTTTCCCGTCCGATCGACATCGCAGCAAGCTCCCTGTTGTCGTCCTCATCCTGATCGTTATCGCCGCCGTGGCCGGCAGTGCCTACTACCTGCGGCCACGCTTCGAATCCGAGCCGCCGCAGATCACCGTCTCGCCCAATGCCGACGTGCTGGGCGTGGCACCACTTGAGATCCAGGTCACCGACAAGGGGACGGGCCTGAGATCGGTCACGGCGACGCTGTCCCAGGGCGGGACCGAGCACAGACTCGCCTCCGAGCAGTTCGACCGGCCCGTGAGCGAGAAGAAGATCGCGGTGGCGCTGGCGAAGGTGTCCGGCGTGAAGGAAGGGCCCGCCGTGCTGCGCGTCACCGCACGCGATGCCTCGCTGTGGCATTCCTTCAGCGGCAACGAGGCCGTGCTGGAGAAGAACCTCACGATCGACATCACGCCGCCCACGCTGGATCTCATCGCCGACGACCGCTACGTGAATTTCGGCGGCGTGGGCGCGATCGTCTACAAGGCGTCGGCGGACACGGCGGCCAGCGGGGTGAAGATCGGCGAGCACTTCTTCCGCGGCTTCCCTGGCCAGGTAAAGGACCATCCGGACCACTTCCTGGCCCTCTTCGCGCATCCTTACGACACCCCGCCGGAGGCGAGGCCGACGCTGGTCGCCACCGACAAAGCCGGCAACACGCGCGAGATGCGGCTCGCCTACGAACTGAAGAACGTCCGCTACAAGAAGAGCACCCTCGCCATATCGGACAGCTTCCTGCAGAACAAGGTGGCGCCGCTGCTCACCGACGCCGCCGCGCGGCAGGGCGCGCCGAAGGACGTCTTCGTCGCCGTGAACAGGCGGCTGCGCAAGGAAAACGAGGACCGCATCGCCGCGATCACGACGAAGGCCACACCCACGATGCTGTGGAAGGACGCGTTCGCCCAGCTCAGCAACTCGAAGGTCGAGGCGAACTTCGCCGACCAGCGGACATACACCTACAACGGCGAACTGATCGATACCGCGTACCACCTCGGCTACGACCTCTCGGTGACGAAGAACTACCCGGTCGAAGCCGCCAACAGCGGCACGGTGGCCTTCACCGGCGAGCTGGGCATCTACGGCAACACCGTGATCCTCGACCACGGCCTCGGCCTGTATTCGCTGTACGGGCACCTCAGCTCGATCGACGTCAAGCCCGGCGATTCCGTCGGCAAGCGCCAGATCCTCGGCAAGAGCGGCGAGACGGGGCTTGCCGCTGGCGACCACCTGCACTTCGGCATCTATCTCGATGGCGTCGCGGTGCTGCCCGTGGAGTGGTGGGACCAGAAGTGGATCGACGACAACATCAAGCCCAAGCTGGAAGGGCGCAGCGGGCAGGAGATCGCTCAGGCGCAGAAACCGGTGAAGGGAACGCGGAAGGGCGGGGAGAAGAAGCGGCGATAGTCGCTCGCCGCCCGGCCGCCACCCTAAAGGGATCGCGCGATCAGTTCCTTCATGATCTCGTTGGAGCCGCCGTAGATCTTCTGCACCCGGGCGTCCGCATACATCTTGCCGATCGGGTAGTCCATCATGTAGCCGTAGCCGCCGAACAGTTGCAGGCACTCGTCGATGACGCGGCACTGCTGCTCGGTCGTCCACCACTTGGCCATCGATGCGGTGGCCGCATCCATCGTTCCGTCCATCATCCGCTCGATGCAGTCGTCGAGGAAAACGCGGGCGATGTGCGCCGTGGTCTTGCACTCGGCGAGCTTGAAGCGGGTGTTCTGCATCTCGATCAGCGCCCTGCCGAAGGCCTTGCGTTGCCTGACGTATTCGGTCGTCAGCTCGACGGCGCGCTCGATCGCGGCAACGGCGGCCACGGCGATGATCGTGCGCTCCCACGGCAGCTGCTGCATCAACTGGTAGAAGCCGCGGCCCTCCTCGGCCCCGAGCAGGCTGTCCGCGGGGACGCGCACGTCGTCGAAGAACAGTTCCGCCGTGTCCTGCCCGTGCATGCCGATCTTGTCGAGGATGCGGCCGCAGCGAAATCCCGGCAGGCCCGCGGTTTCGACCATCAGCAGCGAGACGCCCTTCGATCCGGCCGCCGGGTCGGTCTTCGCCACGAGGCAGATCAGGTCGGCAAGGTAGCCGTTGGAAATGAAGGTCTTCGAACCGTTGATCACGTATTCGTCGCCGCGCCGGACCGCCCGCGTCCGCACGCCCTGCAGGTCGGAACCCGCGCCCGGCTCCGACATCGCAATGGCGGCGACGAATTCGCCAGCGGCCATCTTCGGTAGCCAGCGCATCTTCTGCGCCTCGCTCCCGTAGGCGAGCAGGTAGTGCGCGACGATGCTGTGCACGTGCTTGCCGAAGCTCGTCACGTTGGCACGCTGAAGCTCCTCGAACACCACGCACTCGTGCGCAAACGTGGCGCCGGCGCCACCGTACTGCTCCGGCACGTCGGCGAGCAGGATCCCCATCTCGCCCGTCTTCCGCCACGCTTCGCGGTCGACGTGCTGCTGCTTCGCCCAGCGCGCCTCGTGCGGAGCGAGCTGCGCTTCGACGAACTTGCGCACCGCGTCGCGGAACATCGCGAGCTCGCCTGACATCGCCGGCAGTCGGTCACCTTCCATGCCTGTCTCCTGATCCCGTTTCACGCCAATGCTGCGCAAGCTCGCGCGACAGACCCATCGCCGAGCCATCTGCGTACATTACACATGGCGACACGAATTGCACAATGATGTAGCCTAGCGGAATCCATGGCCCCCCGTCCTCGCCAACTGATCCTCCGGCTGCTGCTGGGTGCGGGCGGCGCGCCGCTCGCCGTGCGCGACGCCGCGCGCGCGTGCGCGCTGTTCGCGATCCCCGCCAATGGGGTCCGGGTGGCCCTCGTGCGCCTCGCCGCCGCCGGCCTGGTCGAGCCCGTGGGACGCGGCGCCTACCGGCTGGGTCCCAACGCTTCCACCCTGGCGGCAGACGTCGCCGCCTGGCGAGATGCGAACGCCCGCACCCGCGACTGGACCGGCAGCTGGATTGCCGTTCACGTCGGCGCGCTCGGCCGCAGCAACCGGGTTGCGCTGCGCGCGCGCGTCCGCGCGCTCGACCTGCTCGGGCTGCACGAACTCGACCGCGGCCTGCATGTGCGGCCCGACAACCTCGTCGGCGGCGTGGCGGCAGTCCGGCAACGGCTGACCCGGCTCGGACTCGAACGCGGCGCCGCGGTGTTTCAGGCGGCCGGTTTCGACGCCGATCGCGAGCGACGCGCCCGCTCGCTCTGGAACGGCACGGCCCTCGCCCGCGGCTACCGCGCCACGCGCGCACGGCTCGAGCGCTGGCTTGCGGTTGCCCATCGCCACGAACCCGATGCCGCAGCGCGCGAATCGTTCCTGCTCGGCAACGAAGCGATCCGGCAGCTCGTGTTCGACCCCTTGCTGCCGCGGCCGCTCATCGACGAGGAGGCGCGCGCCGCTTTCGTCGACACCGTCATCCGCTTCGATGCCGCAGGCCAGGCGATCTGGAAGTACTTCCTGCACGGCGACGCCGTAACGCGACGCGCGCCAACGCCGCGCCGTGCCACCACTCGCACCGCCCTGGAGGCGCACCGATGAACGCTCCCGAAACGCCACCGAGATCCACGCTGTTCCTCGCCGAGACGCACGAGGTCGTCAACGTCGCCCGCGAACTCGCCGATTACAACCCGTATCTGCAAGATACCGCGCTGCAGGAGGCGGTCCGCCGCGAGGGCGCCGGCGCGGCGCACGAGTCGCTCGCCGAGTTCGGCCGGATGATCGGCACCGCCGAATACATCGAGCTCGGCGCCGTGGCGAACCGGGTCGCCCCCGAGCTCGACACGCACGACCGCTTCGGCAATCGCGTCGACTTCGTCCGCTTCCATCCCGCGTACCACGCGTTGATGAAGACCGCGATCGAGCACGGGCTGCATTCGTCGCCATGGACCGAGCCGGGCCCCGGCGCCCACGTCGCGCGCGCAGCGCACTGCTACCTGCACACGCAGGTGGAGGCCGGCCACGGCTGCCCGGTCACGATGACCTTTGCCGCCTTGCCTTCGCTGCGAACGACGCCCGAGCTCGCCCGGCTGTGGGAGCCGAAGATCACCGCCTGCATCTACGACCCGCGCAACGTGCCGGACGGCGAGAAGCGCGGCGTGACGATCGGCATGGCCATGACCGAGAAGCAGGGCGGCTCCGACGTGCGCGCGAACACGACCCGCGCCTACCCGATCGGCCCGGGCGGCCCGGGGACGCCGTACGAACTCGTCGGCCACAAGTACTTCGTGTCCGCGCCGATGAGCGACGCGTTCCTCGTTCTCGCGCAGGCCCCCGGCGGGCTGTCGTGCTTCCTGCTGCCGCGCTGGCGGCCGGACGGCAGCAAGAACCCGCTTCAGGTGCTGCGCCTGAAGCGAAAAATGGGCAACGTGTCCAATGCATCGAGCGAGACCGAGCTGCGCGGCGCGCTGGCCTGGATGGTCGGCGACGAGGGCCGCGGCGTGCACACGATCATCGAGATGGTGGCGATGACGCGCTTCGACTGCATGGTCGGCTCCGCGGCCGGGCAGCGCGCGGCGGTGGCGCAGGCGCTGCACCACTGCGCGCTGCGCTCGGCGTTCGGCAAGCTGCTGGACCGTCAGCCGCTGATGACCAACGTGCTGGCCGACCTGGTGCTGGAGAGCGAAGGTTCGCTGGCGCTGGCGATGCGCGTGGCGCGCGCGCTCGACCGGCGCGCGGACGCGCGCGAGGATCTGCTGGTGCGCGTGCTCACCGCGGTGGGCAAGTACTGGATCTGCAAGCGCACGCCGAACCTGACCTACGAAGCCATGGAATGCATCGGCGGCAGCGGCGTCATGGAAGACGGCCCCTTGCCGCGCCTGTTCCGCGAGTCGCCGGTCAACGCGATCTGGGAGGGCAGCGGCAACGTGCAGTGCCTCGACGTGCTGCGCGTGATGCACAAGGCGCCGGCGGCCATCGAAGCCTATTTCTCCGAACTCGCCCTGGCCCGCGGCGCCAACGCCGAACTCGACCGCGCCGTCGACGCGCTGCAGCGCGATTTCGGCGACGCGGCCGATCTGGAGTACCGCGCCCGCGCCATCGTCGACCGGATGGCGCTGGCGCTGCAGGCAAGCCTGCTCGTCCGACACGCGCCGGCGTTCGTCGCCGATGCTTTCTGCGCCTCCCGGCTGGCAGGCACGGGACAGCACAACTTCGGTGCGCTCGAGCGCGCGTCGGATTGCGCGGCAATCATCGCGCGCGCGACGCCGCGCACCTGACTCGCGCCGCCTTGCGGACGCCCGCAATGCCGCGAGTTCACAAGCCCTGGATCTTGCTCGATCATCCGTGACCGGCAGCATCCGCCGCTTCTCGACAGGGGGAGTCCGATGAGGAAGTCAACCGTGTTTCTGTGTGCGGCGACGGCCGTCCTGGCGTCGTGTTCGTCGCCATCGCCATGGCCCTGGGAGTCAGCCAGCGCCGGGCCTGCAAACCCCAGGAAGGTCCTGGTCAGCGTCGTCAACGGCCAGATCAGGGTCGACCAGGAAACCGCCGTGCTGCGTGCCAGTAACGGCGCAGTCCTGTGGGACCTGGCACCGTCGGCGTGGGGCTACAAGTTTGCGGACGGCGGCATCCGCTTCGAATTCCCGGCCCCCAGTATGCCGTCGGACTGCAAGAGCACGCCCAACCCCGTGGAGTTCTTCGACCTGCCGCAATGCGTGCCGGCGGCGAACGGCAGGCAGTTCGTCTGTCCGAGACGGAGCAATCACCTGCCGGGCGCCTGCTTCAAGTACACGGTGAAGCTGCAGCCACAGGCGGGGAGTCCTTCGGTTCCGGACAAGGATCCCTGGATCATGAGCGAGGAGTAGCCAGCGCGACGACTGGGGGCGAGCTGAGCAACGCCTCGACGCGCGCCAGGGACTGGCCGAGCTCCGATTGCGGGCCGGCACGCGCGGCGTCGATCATGCCGCGTGCCTCGTCGAGGGCTTGCCGTGCCGCCGCAGCATTCCCGGCGCGCCATTCGCATTCGGCTTGATCGCAGAGGAGAACACCAAGGCTCAGCGTGTCGGAGACTTGTCGCAGCAGGGCCTGGCCGGCGGCGAAGCATTCGCGCGCCGACTCGAACTCGCGCAGGCGAGCCCGCGTACGGCCGAGATAGCCGAGGAACTGCCCTTCGCGGCGTCGGTCACCGAGTTCGCGCACGGCATGCAGCGCCGCATCGAAGCACGCGAGCGCTTCATGCGGTCGGCCTCGCTCCTCCTGTGCCAGGCCCAGGTTGCACAGGACGATGCCCTCGAGGCGCCGGTGCCCAAGGTCGCGCGCCACCCGCAGTGCCTGCTCGGAAACCTCGATCGCCTCGTCCAGTCGCTTCTGCACGAGAAGCAGCATGCCGAGGTTGCACAGCGTGTTGCCTTCGCGTTGCCGGTCGCCAAGCTGCCGCGCCAGCGCCAGCGATTGCTCGAAGCACCGCCTGGCTTCTTCCATGCGGCCGATGTTGGCGCACAGCATGCCGAGGTCCCCTAGCAGTGCGCACTGCCAGCCAAGGTCACCGGCGTCGCGCGCTCGCGCCAAGGCTGCTTCAGAACTCGCTCGTGCCTGGTCGATATGACCTTGGGCAAAATCGACGTTCGCGAGGCCGTTCAGGGCGGCGCATTCGGCAACGGCGTCGCCGAGTTGCCGTGCCAGCGCCAGCGCTTCGGCATGCCCCGCCCGCGCCTCGGACATCCGGCCCTCGTTGCGGTCTAGCGCTGCAAGCCGAGACAGCGCGTTGGCCTGGCAGGCGCGGTCGCCGCGGTCGCGCGCATGAGTCAATGCAAGTTCGTAGTGGCGTCGCGCCTCGGCCGGACGCCCGAGCAAGTAAAGGACATCGCCATACACCGCGTGTGCGCGCGCGGCAGCAGCGATGTCGAGATCCGCGAGGCCGCATACCGCCTCGGCGAGTTCGGCCCCGATGCTGAACGGTCCATGCAATCTCAAGGCCGCCCATGCGCCTTGCAGCGCACCGGTGGCAACGTGCGCGCGCGAGGTCGCAATCGCACGTCGGCACGACATCACGAGATTGGCGAGGTCGGCGCAGGCGTCGTCGACAGCGCGCTGAGGACCCAGCGCTGCAAACCAGACGCAGTGGCGCTCGTTCGCCGATTGCCGCGCGCCGGCACCGCTGCCGGGAAAGCGGCCGTCGGCGACCAGTTGTTCGGCCGCATAGGCCTGCACACTGCCCAGGAGATCGAAACGATCGCGACGGCTCGAACGCACCAGGGACTTGTCGACCAGCGAGTGCAGCACGTCGACGATCCACGGCGCGTCGTCGCACGCCGAGAGGTCGACCACGGCCTCGACCGCCTCGCGCGTGAAGCCGTCCTCGAACACCGAAAGCTGTGCGAGTGCGCTCTTCTCGGCGGTCGAAAGCAGGTCCCACGACCAGTCGAAGGTGGCGCGCAGCGTGGCCTGGCGGTCCCGGCGCCCCGCCGTTGAGGCCAGCAACCTGAAGCGCTCGCCCATGTGCGCGAGCAGCGTGCGCGGCGACATCACGCGCACGCGCGCGGCAGCCAGTTCGATGGCGAGCGGCAGGCCGTCGAGCAACTTCACCAGCGGCGCGATGGTGGCTCGGTCTTCGGCCGCCAGCGCGAGGCCGCTCTTCGCCGCCTCGGCCCGGCGCATGAACAACTCGATGGCCTCGGTGCCGGGCAGCGGCGCCAGCGCGTAGGTCTGCTCGCCGGGCAACCCCAGCACTTCGCGCGTGGTGACCAGGAAGCAGGCCTGGCTTGCCGCGTCGAGCCAGCGGCCGACGGTCTCCTTCGCGTGCCGCGCCACCTGCTCGAAATTGTCGAGGATCACCAGGCAAGGTCCGCGGCCGGCGATCGCGGCGCCGAGCCGCGCCACCGGATCGCCCTTATCCA
>Ga0209253_10004972_pt1 | contig 11554 bp, 11 predicted proteins | sample FrelakmetBRP12BR_FD_187145 | JGI IMG/M metagenome (GOLD analysis project Ga0209253, IMG submission 187145) | Freshwater lake sediment microbial communities from the University of Notre Dame, USA, for methane emissions studies - BRP12 BR (SPAdes)... | ecosystem: Environmental > Aquatic >...
CTGCGATTTGCGCCGCTTGCCCATTGGTTCTCCCCTTGTTCTAACGACCACCAAAAGATGTCCGTTAAAGCCTGGGAAGTCCAAAAACAGTTTTTCCGCAGCCTGTTAGAGGGGTGCAGTCTCTCTCCCTTCTCTTCCTCTGGGGGGTACGGCCCCTATACTTCGGGGTTATTACAGTACCGTCGTAGAGCGAGTAGTCTTACAAAAAAAAACAGCACCAGGGCAGCATTGCGATTTCAGCAGTGTTCTTTATGAGGATTGTGTGGTGAGGTCTAGCTATGAAATCTCCCCAGTGAAAGGAAGCCATGCGCGTCTGGCACAGGAAGCACTGTCAATGGGTGCATTCATTGAATTCGTGCGACAGACTTGCGATGACTTTGTCCCACTTCGTCGGGGACAAGCCTTCTTAGGGGAGAACGAGCTGATAGGTGGTTCTGCTACGATAGGAAGCAAATCGGTGTTCGCTTTGCTTTATTGCAAGAATGACCCCGGTGTAAATAGCCGTTCTTCTGCACCTGCTAGTGTAAGATCGAGCGGATATCAGACAGCTCAGCATCTTATGCAGCTCGCCTGTAAATTCAACCGTCCTGTTGTTGTATTTACAACTTCCCAAACGTCATTGCAGGGTGCGTGGCTTACCGAACCACACGAAGCACAGGGCTTTAGCAATCACATATTCTCTCAATGCCGCCTTGAAGCACCAATAATCCTAGCCATCCTTACTAGGTGGAGTTCCGGTGACATCTTTGGTGCTTGGCTCGCCGATAAGATTCTCGCATTGGAGCAGACTCGGTTTTCAATGACCGTTTTTGATGAAGAAAAGATCACTCCTGTTCAAGCAAGAGCAGCATTGTTACTCTACCAAGGTGTCATTGATCAGACAGTCTCTGTGCCATCCGGTGGAATGCATGATTCGCAGGTGATGATGCCCGAGCCCAAGCAGTTAAGAGCCGCTCTTAGTAAGATGTTGGAAGAAGTGGCGCATGTTTCGCCCAAAGAATTGATGATTCGGCGGAAAGATAAATTAGAACGAATTTCGGAAATTGCCTCGAGCACATTCGGCCTGCGAAAGCGGATCAGAATGCCTTCCTCGAACGGTTCAATCTCACCTATCTAATGAAAGTGCTAATTGCTTATCTCTTCGAGTCCTGGACCAGACTCTTGAGATCAGTGTGGAGTGGGGCAAAGGGACAACATTGAGTGGATCTACGATGCCGTGGCGGGCCTCCCGCCTGCCACGGTATCAGGCTCCACTCGAAGTCAGATGCCTTTGCAAGCGTTCCCTTGCTGAGAACGCTTGCACACCCGCAGATGGCAAACCGGCAAGATAAAGAAGTTCCAAAACAGAACTTCGCGTTGCACACAATCACCAGCATCCAGTTAAAGACGGCACATTCAGGGTACGAGAAGTTATAAAAGGTGCAATGTTATTGCACTCTGAGACCGGAAGGTGGAGCGGGCGGGGTGGGGTCGCCTCCGTCCCCCCCATTGCCTGGCATTTCTGCGACATACGCATAGACGGTGCCTGATCCCCAGTCGCTATTCCACATCACCTTGCTTCCATCAGGACTGGCGACGGCTTTCGCCTGGGAGTCATAACTGGACTCGGACGAACGATGATGCGCAAACCGCTCCACGATGTTTGTGCCATCAAGCCGCTTCGCATATACCATCCCGAACTGGTTGAGATACGCCCACCCATGCCGACGATAATTCCTCGTGCTGATGTGGGCGTTGCAGCCACTCGGCGAGACGCTGGTCGAGGCGGCGGTGTCGAGCCGTGCGTGTCGGTTCGGACAGACTTGGGCTAGCGATTCGATCTCCGCGAGGTGGTAGCCAAGATCACCGTGTTCGCAGGCGGAGTAGAGCGTGCGGACGAAGTTGAGATTCAGGTCGTAGACATGCACCCCGCCGCCGGTGTTGCTGCACACGGCCACATAGTTGCCTGACGGCGAGATGGAGGTCCAGTCGGATCCAGCCGACCCGATGTTCTTTGAGGCCAGCTCCGTGTTCGTGCTGATGTCATAGACGATGGCTGTCTGGCCGACCACGAACACCACGCGCCCATCCCCGATGGAGATGTTTCCCTCGTTCGGGCCGAGGGCGATATTCCCCTGCGAAAAGGAGCGGATCAACGTGTCGGCGTTAGTACGGACGTTGACTTTCCGAAATTGATTCCCCGTCGTGTAGAAGAGAATATTAGGGTCTACCGTGGACCACCGTGAATCATTGTGGAAGTTCCACTGCTTGAAAATGGTGTAATCGTTGGCGTTCAGAATATAGACCGAACCAACCAATTTGATGAGCGTCATATCCGCATTCCAGGGCTGATCCTTGGAATAGCTATGCTGTAGATAGAGGGCTTGCGAGGGGTTCATTTCATTCCCGCTGATTCGGGTGATGTTCGCCCCAGTCACAGGGTCCACCACCGTCTGCCGGTACGCCGGCCTCGCCAGCGCGGGCGCACTGATGGTGCCAGGCCACGCCTCGTCTGGGGGATAGACGGGAGCGGCCCATCCATCTATGGCCCACAAAATCATCCCCAGTACAATCAATATTCTTATACGAATCATAATGCCCTCCATATTTCAAGAATCTTATCTACCCCAAAAGCAAATTTAGTGCCCGCATTTGCAGTGACGGCCATTACCTTTATAGATACTGCAAATCCATGTAGTTACTACAAATCCCTTAAAGACGGTGAGGGTGACTGGAGGGACAAACCTTGACCAAAACCCTTCGAGCGTAGGGGGTCGCATACATGCAGAAAATTAGAGCTACTCTCTGTGAGAGTTTGCTCTTTTGTTAGAAAAATCTCTGAGGCACCACGATAATATCCTCTGGAAAGACTGGGGCATCGAGAGGGACCTCGATCGTGCGCTCCTCTCCGTCGATGATCCGTAACACCTTCGTCGATTTCTTTGCAGCCTTATCGGTAAATCCTCCGGCCATCGTGATGGCTTTATGCACCGTCAACCCTTTCTCATAGGAATAGTTACCCGGTATCCTCACTTCTCCGTTGACATAAAACTTCTGTGCTTGCGCCACAGTAATGAGATCATCAGGCATGACAAGAGCATCCGGCGAAAGCACCAGGGTTTCAGAAACTTGTCCGTTCAGTCGCTTCACCTTAATCCCGGCCTTGTCTGACTTTTCGGTGAGCCCCCCGGCCATGGCAATCGCTTTTTGGACCGTCAGACCCACTTCATAAGGAAAGCCCCCCGGCGTTTTCACTTCCCCCCCAACATAGAAGTTTCGGTGACGTATGATCGAGACGCTCACCTTCGGGTGTCGAAGATATCCGGCATCCAGCTGCATGGTCAGATGGCGCTGAATTTCCTCAACCGTCTTGCCTTCGACCAACACGGCGCCCAAGAGCGGGTAATCGATTTTCCCATCACCACCCACTTTTCTCTCCACGGTCAAGTCTTCCTCACCGAACACTTGGATTCGCATGACGTCGTTTGGTCCGATCTTATACACCTCATGAGGGGAAGGGGACTCCGTTGCCACCGCATCAATTGCAACAAGAGCGACGAAGAGTAGAGTGAGAATCCGCCACATGGTATTCAGCCCTGCACAATGAATCATCTTATTACCTCAATGGGAACTTCCGTGCGCGCATCGCCGCACCAATCGATTCACCCGAGAGGACAACGGGAGCTGCTGTCCCTGCTGTCTCCACCTTCTGGGTGAAGAACTCCTCTGTAGGAGGCCAGCCTCATATGTACAATAACTATAGGATGCGCTACCAGAACAAGGAAATGGGAAGCTGTTCGCTTCGGCCACCCCTAGTCCATCACTCGGCCAAAGAACGCAGAAGACGGGATCACCGACGCCCTACTCTTCATGCTGACAAGAAAACTCCCGGCTTGCGCCCCCCCGCACCAGTGTTCATTACGTTCCACCTGTGGGTTCTTGCCAGCCACTCGCGACAAGCCCGCTGTTGCCCATGTTCGGACTACCACGGAAACGGAACCTCTCGCCGAAGGTAAGGGTTGACCCCTATCCAACGAGGTCTGCAATAAAACCCGGCACAGTCACAATTAAACCATAGCAGTCCCAATCGATCATCATGATGGCTGTTCTATGAGGCGCATTCCTCGTTCTTGCTTCCTCATTGAGCGATTTATTATAGGAGCCTGGAATGACTATGACATCTTTGAGGTCGCCCCCCAACATCCCAAGATTGTACCTAAACCGATCTTGCGAACATTGGCAGCACCTTCATGATAATCGACGTGACGCTCCGCCCAGCCTCGCCTTCGAAGGAGTCAACTACAAAAATCTGTGGCGAATTATCCTGCCACGCCGATGCCCAGGCGAGTCATACACAAGCTTGAGGTAATTATTTTTATTATACATAAATGTTTGGTAGGCCGTCGCAAAGGATTTCCACATAATAGACACCAAACTGAAAGGCAACCCCCCTTCTATCTGATTCTATGTCACGAACGGCATGGCTGCATTCAAACAGCCGTATCAGCCGATGTACCTTAGAGAATTCTGCCGGCCAACGCGCATATCGCATGGACGGCATGAGTAAGTATACATTTTCTTATGTATATCGAGCGCCTCACCTTGTCGCAGGATAAAACTTTGACTGGAGTTTGTCCAAAATGCCACGCAAGTACATGATTAGATATCGGAGTTCGCGGCGAAGATGCCATGGATACGATGCGTTCGTGGACAACCCGCGCCAATACTGAGACAGACGAATCGAACGCTCGTCGCACGCACGTTTTCCTCGGTCTCCGTAAAACTCAGATATCTTGTCAATGCCCATGCCTGAGGTTTTCAGCCACTCAGGCACGTACTTGCCAAGGGCATCGATATCCGTGAGGACTTTGCTCACCCCCATCGCGCTCGTTGGACACACGTTCTGATAGGAATCGCCGATGAGGACGAGCCCGGGCCGAATATGCCCCTTGACTTGGTACATATCGATAGGACGGATTTCAACCCTACCTGCAATGTGAAAGGCTCCGGTGAAGCGGCCTAACCCGGGAAACGCTTGCAAGAGCTGTTCATGCGGGCATTGCTTAAACTGGGTCGTCCATTCCTCGTCCGGCAATCGGTACACAGCCAAGTTGGCGCGCATGACGTCCCGAACAGGAAATAAATTAAGAAAGCCAACTCGCCTATCAGATTCTAACGGGTAATACGAAAGAGCTTCGAACGAAAAAGGCTCCCCATCTTCCGGTGCGATATTAAATCCAATGACAAGCGACTGCCATTCTCTAATTATCCGCTTCTCAATGCCGAGGAGCGCATGAAGATTGCCTCCCGTCCCACAGGCAAGCACAATAAGGCGCGCCGTAATCGTTTCCCCTCCCTGCAGCGTCATACTGGAGACAGCTGAACCAGGAGAGATGTCTCGGACGTGGTCGGTTTTCCACGTAACAGACGAAGGAAGCTGACGTCGAACACCATTGACCATGTCCTGGTAGAAGGTGCCGTATTGTTTTACGCGCAACCGCCTGATGACATCAGTTCCACGCACGCAGGTTACTTCATGGATATGACTCATGCCAGGCAGAAGCTCATCCATCAGGCCCAACTTACGGAAGAGTTCCGCCTGATCCTGATAAATCTTTTCGGACTTGAAGCAAGCCGGAAAGATTTCGAATGGGTCAACGAGCATCACACGCACGCCCTTCCGTGCAAGCACGACTGCGGCACCCGCCCCAGCTAGCCCAGCGCCCACAATCACAACATCCACATCAGTCGAAGAGCTTCTAAGCGTTGATTCCTCTTCCACCCAGTACCTCGTTTAGTAGGAATATCGCGTTGAACAATTTCACACCACGGCTCTTTGGAACCTAACGAAGCGTACCCAGCATGCCGTGAGCGCTCGTTCTTCATAGAGTAACCATTCTACAACGGGCAACTCTTCGTTGGTCGCGACGAGTGAAATATCTACTTCGTGTGCGGTCATCACTGCATCCGTAAGCTCCCCTGTCAACGAGACACAGCCACGGGTGAACGCCTGGCCTTGTGACGTTGGTCCGATACGTGGCGGGCGGCAGGCCTGCCAACGCCTCATGGGGCCGTTCTTCGTTGTAACTCTGCAACCACTCCGCACTGATCCCCGGTGGCATTCCCGAGCGCACAACACCCTGGTTCATCACTCGCGAACTACTCGCTACGGTGCAATGAATGGGCACTAGGGGACATGCCCCTCATAGGTTTGGGAAGAGGCGGCTCAAGATTTATCTTTGACAGGTACTGAATATACTCCTTATGTAGCGCCTGCCAAATCGCTTCTTGACGATATTCACGAACCACGCGCTCTCGCGCCGCGGAGCCGTGTTGGATTCGCAACTCCGGATCTTTAAGATAACTTCTGATCGCCCCGGCCAACTTCTGAGCGTCGCGGGATGGAACCAGCATTCCGGTGATGCCATCCTCAACAACATCCACGCACCCTGATACGCGAGTGGCAACCACGGGCAATTTCATTGCCCCGGCTTCAAGAAGGACAGTCGGGAGACCTTCTCGATAAGTCGGCAATACAAATAGATCCATGGCAGCAAATAGCGGAGGAGTGTTCCATTCCTCGCCAATCAAGTGAACACGCGGGTCGCCACGTAGCAACTGATCGACGTGGGGGGGGATGGGATCCTCTGACTCTGCGCCACCAACCATGAGAAGATGTAAATTTGGAAACTCCTCACGCAAACAGGACCAAGCTTCGTTTAACTCTACGATGCCTTTGCTCCACACGATTCGGCCGATGAAGCCCAGTACGATCGAATCGCTGGGGATGCCGTACTTCGCTCGCACGTCAACACGGGAACACACCGGCACATTTTCAGGATTGAACCGATCGGTTGAATCGACTCCGTTACAGCTCCCCTGTAAGAGCACCTGTATCTTCTCAGCAGGGCAAAGGCCACCATCCACAGCGAGGGCTTGAACCGATGCACTCACACACAACACATGGTCTGCCAGGCTACATGTCCATTTTTCGACTTGTATCAATAACTTCCGTTTCCAACCCGTAGCAGTGACAAACCGAAGGCCATGCATGAGGTAGATCCGGACCGGCACTCGTGCCAACCAGGCACCGAGCATACCGAGAAGGCCCCCTTTGGGGGTGTGCGATTGAACAATGTCAGGCCGCACTCGGCGCAACCATCGCCAAATCTTGACGAGCGCCAGAATATCGCGGATCGGCGTAATGCGTTTTGTCATCTCCACGGCATGAACCGTTATTTGCTCGCTCTCCGCAAACTTTGACAACAGCTCACCTGGCGAGGACAGACCATAGACCTCAAACCCCCGGGCTTTCATGTACCCAACTTGCCCCTTAATAAAGGTAAAAGAATACGGTACCGTCATAATGTGAACCAGACGTATTGGCTTTGGAGTCATCGTGATGAGTAAATACCTGAGTTAAACGGATAGCCTAAACCGAGAGCCTTCTATCTCGGTGAGGTAGCAGTTAAGAACCTGATCTTACCCAGCTGCGACAGCTGGAACAGGAATAACACGGGCCTACGAAGCTGCTCGAAGAGTATGCAATCGAGAGTACGTATTCTAGCGCGACGATGCGGACGAGGATTCTATCTTTTCTTTTTCTAAATGCCTTGCATAGTCTCCCATTGTCAGAATTCTGAGACGCCCCTCCTTACGCATTCGGCCAGCATAGGAGAAGATCTGCTCCAATCCTGAAAACATTGCATCCGAGTCAGTGTTGAGATTGAACGGATGAAACCATAGGTGATAGAGCCCTCCCGTCTTAACGGCATTATCAATGCCCTTCTTGCTTTTGCGCACTCGGCTGGCGATGGGGATATACTTACGAATGCCATCCCGCGCCATAAAGAAGTGATTGCCAGGAATATTCCAAAGCCCAGGCAGTGTCTCTTCTGGCTTTACTGGCTTGGGCGATATGGCAAAAAGCTGGTCCAGCAAGTGCGCGGCTCGACGTAGCGGGCCTATAGCTCCCAGCGGACCTAAGGCTCCCGGAATGTAATCAGGCGTTGCCCCTCTATAGGTCTGAAAACCATAATTCTTCAGAACTGACAAGTGTCCTACTTGGTTCCGAGGAAAGACGAAACTGTTCAGGGCGATATTCTTCTTGGAAGCCGCGGCGACGGCAGCCTGGAGATCTGCCTGGGCAACTATCGACGTACATTCGGGATCTCCATAGTAGATGTGAGCAAAAGAATGAGAGCCGATTTCATGCTGAACCCTTGCGCCCCTTATCCAATCGAGAATATCTGGAGCATACCAACTGGGGGCATGCGAAGCCTCTGTACAAGGATCAAAACAGTACCAATCGTGAGGAAACCAGGAATATCGAGCAGGGGGGCGAACCTCAACATGTGCTTGCCCCTCTCGATCTCTGGTACAGCTATCAAGCATGAGGTGGCCGACCATAGCCCATGTGGCCGGAATCTCGTAACGGTCCAGTAGCTCGATGAACCGTTTGATCTGCGGTCGTTCTTCTAAGGATTGGGCCTCCAACTCACCTACTGATAGTATGTCGAACATCCCCCACGCCAATTCGAGATCGAGACTTAACACCATCGTGCCGCATGTATTTCTCATCAAAAATTCCTCCTGGAACAACACCCTGAAACTCCTTACATTGTAGGTAAGCGTGCCATTATTCCAGGATTTGTCAATTCCTTCATTGCAATTTCTAGAGTGGCTCCCCATGGCCACTCAGGCCCATGCCCAGCTCGACGAAGAAGCAGCCCCCCCGCCGCGATGCATCGTGTCAGGAAACGTCACGAACGGCGTGAACGCCCTCAGAGACCGCTCGTGGAAGACCTTCAGCTTCGTGACCGTCAAGTCCACCAGCTTGTGCGAGAAGACAGAGGCGCGCCCCCAAAGCGCTACAACGCCTTCTGATGTTCAAGCCACGCCTGGAACATCAGAACATCCCAGAGATCGTATTGATAATTTGCTGTACCAGCAATATGTTCGTTCCATTTTTTCCTGATGGGATCCGGACGGAGAAACCCTTCATCCAGCAACCGTTTCTCGTCCAATAAGCCTTCACCCCATTCCCGTAGGGGACCGCGCAACCAAGCATCGATCGGCACGCCGAAGCCCATCTTTGGTCGATCGATAAGCGTCGACGGAACATACTTGGACAGGACTTGCCGCAACGGCCACTTCCCTCTCCTCTTATGGATTTTCATGGACAACGGTACCTGCAACGCAAACTCAACGACGCGATGATCTAAAAGCGGGATACGAGACTCCAGACTGACCCCCATGCCGGCCCGATCGACTTTGACCAGGATATCGTCAGGCAAGTAGGAAATCATATCGGCACACATCATGCTTTCCTGAAGATGCATCTGTTGGTTGTTCCATGGAAATGAATTCGTACCGGGACTCTCCGGTCCAGACGCCCCGATGACCGGCGAGGAACCATTGTTCCAATGCCAACACATGAGAGCATACATTTCTTCGCCCGTTCCTCCGGGAAGCATTTTGGCGAGCTTGTGCAGTTTTTCACCGGGATTGCTAAATTGAAAACCTGCCGGCACCAGGGGAGTCATAATACGAAAGAGGCTGTTCCACGATTCAGAGGACAACATCCGTATCCCACTCGCCATGGGCTTTCTGATCATCGCCGGTATCTTTTCGATCTTATTCCAAATGTCGAGCCCCAAGAAATACCGTTCGTACCCGCCGAAAAGTTCGTCTCCCCCATCGCCGGACAATACTACCGTCACGTCCCGTCTCGCGAGTTCAGAAATTAAGAAAGTCGGCACTTGAGAAGAATCCGAAAATGGTTCGTCGTAGAGAGCCGGCAACTTCGGTATAACTGCCAGCGTCTGTTCTGGCGTCACGTACAGCTCGGTGTGTGCCGTGCCCAAATGCTGAGCAACAGCCTTCGCGTGGGTAGCTTCGTTGAACTCCGCTTCGTGGAATCCGACCGTAAAGGTTCGTACCGGCCTCTCGCTCTGAGTCTGCATGAGCGCGACGATGGTCGAGGAATCTATACCTCCGGAAAGAAAGGCGCCCAGCGGCACATCTGCGATCATCTGGTGTTTGACTGCGTCTTTCAATAGTTCATCCAAGCAGGCAACTGCGTCTGTATCTGAGCCCTCAAACGGCTCAGCCATACCCCGTTCGGCCGCAGCTTGAACCGACCAATACGTAGTGACCTTAGGAGAACAGCCGGTGTTAATGCTAGAAACAGTCACAATTGTTCCGGGTATTACCTTCGAGATACCTTTATAGATCGAGTGGGGCGCAGGGACGCAGTTACGCTGCAGAAATAACGCTAAGGAATCGCGATCCACTTCCATTCTGGCCCCTGGATAAGCACGTAAGGCCTTGAGTTCAGAGCCGAACATTAGGACCTTACCGACCCATCCGTAATACAACGGCTTCTCTCCCATGCGGTCACGCACCAGATGAAGTTCCCGTTCTTGACGGTCCCATAGCGCGAAAGCAAACATTCCGCGAAAGCGTTTTACCGCTGAAAGAATCCCCCACTGAGAAATACATGACAACATCACCTCGGTATCGGAATGCCCGCGAAACGTGTATCCGAGACCTTCCAATTCACGACGTAATTCCTGGAAGTTATACACTTCTCCATTGAAACTGATCACATATCGCCCGCAAGCCGATCTCATCGGCTGGTGGCCCTCCGGCGACAGGTCTACGATGGACAACCTGCGATGCCCGAGCGCGATCCCTGATCCAGCATCCGCCCATGCACCAACATCGTCCGGTCCCCGGTGATGAAGCCGGTTCACCATTCTCAGAACGGTATCTCGAAGCTCTTGCTCCCCGCAACGACGCGATGTATCGAGAAATCCACTAATGCCACACATAGATTGCAACCCCTTAATTCAGGAAACTACTTGTATGAGAATATAGTGCCCGCCTGGAAAAACACGCCGGCACGATAGTCAGGCCATTAAAACACCCTACACCTCAAGGCGTCTGGTTAGAATCAATATAATGACCGGCACCAGCTTGGTCCAGGAACTCACATTATGTCGAAGCCGCTATTCACCACGGACGAGTTCCTGAAAGAGAGTTTCGTACCGGGCCACAATCTGCGGCAAGTTAAACTGTTCGATGATCCGTTGACGAGCAACCATGCCCAGGTGGCTTCGGCTTTCCGGGCCAAGGTCCACCATTTTGCGCAAGGCTGTTGCCAATGCATCAGGATTTCTCGGCGGCACGACCATGCCTGTCTGTCCCACAATCAGAGCGGCATCCCCCACATCGGTTACCACGCAGGGGACTTCGCAACTCATCGCCTCGCTGACGACATTCGGAAAGCCCTCACTAAAGGACGCCAGACAGGCAATGTCGAAGGCAGCGGTCAGCCTTGGAATATCGCTTCGACTCCCCAGGAGATGGAATTGTGAACGAATCCCTGCTTCCTCGATCCACATGGTTAACTGCTTATTCTCCCAGTCCACGCCATGGCCGCAAAGCACGAACTGCACATCTGGCCTGTCTTGATGGACCAAGCTCGCAGCCCGGACAAAGTTGTGGTGATCCTTTTGCGGATCATAGCGCGCCACCAACCCTACGACCGGAGTCTCGTTGGACAATTGCA
>Ga0209253_10004973_pt1 | contig 11552 bp, 9 predicted proteins | sample FrelakmetBRP12BR_FD_187145 | JGI IMG/M metagenome (GOLD analysis project Ga0209253, IMG submission 187145) | Freshwater lake sediment microbial communities from the University of Notre Dame, USA, for methane emissions studies - BRP12 BR (SPAdes)... | ecosystem: Environmental > Aquatic >...
CGCGGCCCGGCAGACCCGACGAGAGTAAACTGGAGGAACCCATGAACAAGCGTCTCACAGCGGTCCTGGTGCTCGCGCTCACGCTCGTGCTGCTCCTGAGCGTGGCTGGGACCGCGAATGCCGTGACCTACTTCACGAGCAAGCCCAAGGTGTCGGAGGTCCCGCACAAGAGCAATCCCTTCAGGACGTACGGCTACATCCTGCCCAGGTCCACGTCGACGAACCCCGCGGTCGTCAAGATCAGGCTCTGGATGAAGTACGGTGACACCTGGGGCACCATGTGGTGGAAGAAGGCGACCCTCAGCAAGCGTGCCGCGGGCGGCAGCAAGTACTCGTGCTGGATCACGATCCCCATGAAGGGCTGGCATGGGCTCCAGGCATACCAGTATCGTCACGGCAAGCTGGTCTCGAAGTCGAAGATCCTCTACTTCAACGTGCAGCCGTAGGCCCCGGGGCTGCGAGTGACACGGTGACGGCCAGGCCGAGATCGCGCAGCTTCGAGGTCCTGCTGCTCGCGGTCGTCGTGGCGGTCGCCGTGCCCGTGATCGTCGTGGCCTCCAGGGCCTTGGGCTCGGGGGACGGCGCTCCGCCGGCTCCGGTCACGGTGAGCAAGGACGTCCAGTCCTGCGCGAGCTGCTGGATAGACAACGGGTCGCCATCTCCCGACTTCCCCGGCAAAGCCGTGATCGAGGGCGGCGCCCAGGTCCTGAGGGTCGGTCTCGTCGAGGGCTACTACCGGCCCAACCGCTTCACGGTCACCACCGATCTCCCCGTGACCGTCATCTTCACCGGACGCGCCGAGGACTGTCTCGGCGAGCCGGAGTTCCCCGAGCTCGGCGTGAAAGGCAATCTGGACACGGGCACCTTGACGCTGGAGCTGGGCTGGCTGAAGCCGGGGACCTACCTCTGGACGTGCAGCATGGGCGTCAACGAGGGCAGGATCACGGTCAAGTGAGCTTGCGCCGCGACGCCGCACTGCAGCGCGGTGTCGCGGCGCCCGCGCGTGCGGACGACTCAGCGGCCCCTCCGTCTCCCCATTCTCCGCCTTGTGCCGCGCACGCGGCTCGATGTGCGGAGAGCGGCGACCCCGTCTGAGATGTTGACGCGCCGAGCCCGTTGCGCCGGTCGCTGCGAACGATGCCTCACGGCCGGCTGCGGGGAACCCTGTTCGTACTTCCCACGGAACGGGGAATCCCGGTGTCAGCGGCGCGGGCCGTCATCGCCGGCCGCTTCGTGAACGGTCACGAGCACGGTGGACGTTGGCGGTCGGGCGCGACACGCCCGTTGGTTGGCGTCATACTGGCGTAGAGAGAGAGCGGGAGAGCCGATGCAGACGGACACGCGCAGCGCAGCCTTCCAGGACGAGGAGATGTACGAGGTCGCCCGTCGCGCGAGCGACATCGCGGCCAACATCGCCTCGGTCATCCTCGGCAAGGAGGAGGTGATCCAGGCCTGCGTCGTCGCCCTGCTCGCCGGCGGCCACCTGATCATCGAGGACTACCCCGGCGTCGGCAAGACGCTGCTCGCCAAGGCGCTAGCGCGTTCCGTCAACTGTCGTTTCGCCCGCATCCAGTTCACCCCCGACCTGCTGCCCAGCGACGTCACGGGGGTGAGCGTCTTCAACCAGAAGACGGCCGGGTTCGAGTTCCGTCCGGGGCCGATCTTCGCCAACATCGTGCTCGCCGACGAGATCAACCGCTCCTCGCCCAAGACGCAGGCGAGCCTCCTCGAGTGCATGGAGGAGCGTCAGGCGACGATCGACAACGTGACGCACCCGATCGTCGCCCCGTTCATGGTCATCGCCACGCAGAACCCCATCGAGTACGAGGGCACCTACCCGCTGCCAGAGGCCCAGCTCGACCGCTTCATGATGCGCATCAGCATCGGCTACCCGGCGGCCGCCGCCGAGGACGCGATCCTGCAGGCGCAGACCTCAGGGGACCCGTTCGCTGAGCTCGCCCCGGTGTTGGGCGACGGCGAGGTGCTCGCCATGCAGGCGGCGCTCGACAGGGTGCAGGTCGCGGCTGCGATCCGTCGCTACGTCGTCGACATCCTCGCCGCGACCCGCGACAGCAGAGACATCTACCTGGGGGCCAGCCCTCGCGCCGGCATCGCTCTGATACGCGCGGCCAAAGCCCTGGCCGTGCTGCGCGGCAGGGATTTCGTCGTCCCGCAGGACATCAAGGACCTGGCCGGCCGGGTGCTGAGCCACAGGATCATCCTGGCGCCGGACGCCAAGGTCCACGGGCAATCCGAGGAAGCGGCGATCGTCGGCCTGCTCAAGACCATCCCCGTGCCGGGACCGGAGCGATGACGCGTCCCACGGCCCGTGGGCTCAGCCTCCTGGTCGTGGCCATCGCGACCTATCTCGCCGCACGCATCCTGGGCACCTGGGAGCTCTACCTGCTGTCGTTCGCCTTCGTGGCCGCCCTGTTCGTGTCGTGGGTGCTCGTGCTGGGCGGCGGTCGCAAGCTCAGCGTCGTCCGCACCCTCACACCCGAGCAGCCCGTGGCCGGTGACTCCCTGCTGGTCTCGTTCCGCTTGAAGAGCGGCTCCCTGCTGCCGGGGCTGCAGGTGAGGCTGCCGCACGCGGCGGGAGACCTCGGCGAGCGCGACGGGACGGTCGACTTCGAGAGCCTGGGGCCGCGGGCCGAACGAGTGGCGACGTCGGGTCCCTGGCCGGCGCGTCGAGGCGTGCACCGTCTCCCGGAGCTGCTCGCCGTGGCCGAGGACCCTCTGGGCCTCGTGCGCGTCCGCCGCCGGCTCGACGGCGCCGCAGAGTTCACCGTCTTCCCGCGACTGACCCCCCTGCGCTCCTGCGCGCTGCTGCCCGGCAACGGCCAGCGCCGCGAGATCAGCAGAGGGCGGCTCGCGGCGCTCGGCGGCTACGAGTTCCGCGGCATCCGGCCCCACAACCCCGGCGAGCCGCTGAGCCACGTCGACTGGAAGTCGACCGCCAAGACGGGGACCCTCATGCTGCGCGAGACCGAGGACCCGGCGAGCAGCGACGTCACGCTGCTGCTCGAAGGTGCGGCCTCCTCTGTGGTCGGCGAGCTCCCCGAGACGAACTTCGAGCTCGCCATCGAGGTGGCCGGCTCGATCGCCGCGTTCGCGCTGCGCACCGGCCGGGGAGTCTCTCTGCTGCTGCACGAGCGCGGATGGGGACAGGAGCGCCTGACGGCCGACACCAGCGGCCACCAGCGCCTGCTCGAGAGCCTGGCGAGGGCCGAGCCGCACGGTACTTTGCGGCTCGGCCCCTCCCTGCGCATGCTCCTCGCCGGCGGCGGGTCGCGCCTGCGCGCGCAGGTGCTCAGGACGCATAGCCTGACTCTCGTGGTGCTGTCGCTCGACCGCGAGCTCGTGCGCTCGGTGATCGCCCTGCGCGAAGAGGGGCGGCAGGTCTCGGTGGTCCACGTGGCGCCGGATGCGTTCACCTCGGCGCCGCCGGCCGCCGAGAGCCGCAACCTCGCGCTCGCGCTCACGTCCGCCGGCGTGCCCTGCCTGACGGTCGACCGCGGCGACGACCTGGGCGGGGTCCTGTCGCTGCCTCTCCGTGAGGGGCTCTACGCTCGTCCCGGCCGATGATCGCGCGCAGGCTCCTCTACCTTCTGAGCTTCCTCGGCCTCGCCGTCACGGCGGCCCTCGCGGTCGACCGGGTGGGCAGTCCGTCCCTCGCCCGGACGCTCGTGCTGGCGGTCGTCGTCGGCACCGTCGCCGGCGGCCCCGGACTCGTGCATCGGCGGGCCTGGCCCCTCAGTCTCGCGTTGATCCCCCTCGGCGCCTTGCTGGTGCTGCGCCTGCAGCTCTCGTTCCCGCCGACCGTGCACGGCGTCTGGCAACAGCTCGGCTTCTTCCGCGAGCAGCTCGACGCCGGCAGCCGCGCCTACATCACCCAGCGCCTGCCCTTCGACTATCGCCCTGTGCCCGAGCTCAGGCTCCTTCTCTCGTTCGCCGTCTACGTGGCCGTCGCCCTCTCGGCGTTCTCGGCCCTCGGCCTGCGCAGGGCGCTGCCGGCGGTCGCCGTCCTTCTCGTGCTGCTGGGGTTCGGCTTCACGATCGACGCGACCGACAGGAACGTCCTGCTGCCGCTGGCGTTCCTTCTGCTCGCCGGGTGCCTCCTGATGCTCTCGCGGTCCCTCGACCGCATGCGGTGGAAGCCTGCCGACTCTCTGGCAGGCGTGGCGACGACGTTGATCGCCGCGCTCCTCGGCTTCTCTCTGCTCGGTGCGACGTCGGCCGCGGCCAGTCAGCCGTGGCAGGACTGGCGCTCGTGGGGAGGCACGGTCGTCACTCACGAAGCCACGAGCATCGGCTTCGGCGGGATCGAGGACTACTCGAGCCTGCTCGATCCCGCCCGCGATGCGCCGGTCATGACGGTCAAGTCGCCCGTCGCCTCGTACTGGCGCGCGAACGCCCTCGACTACTTCACGGGAGCGAGCTGGTTCGCCTCCGACTACCTGGTGGCGGTGCTGAGGCCCACTGCCGGTGACGGTCCCTTCCGCTACCAGATCCCCAGCGTGACCGCGGAGCCCCCGGGGAGGCTGGTCACGCAGGGATTCCGCCTCGGGTCGCTGTACACGGACTACTACTTCGCCGGGGGCGCGCCCAGGACCGTGGTGCTCGGCCGGGACGTCCCCGTGCAGCTCACCAGCTCGGGCGGGATGCGCGCCCAGGGGTTCGTCGGACCGAAGGTCGACTATGAGGTGACCGCCGTCGTCCCCCGGCTGAAGCCGGCCGACCTCGTCGGCCGCGGCCGCAACTACCCCAGCGACATCCTGCCGGACACGGTGATGTCCTTCCCGACGCTGGCCGACGTCGGGGCCGGCGCGACCGAGGCGGAGTGGCGACGGGTCGTGGCGCAGTCGCCGCACGGGACGGCTCCTGCCGAGGAGTGGCGCGGCCTGTACCGGCTGAACCGCGACATCGTGGGAGGGGCGGCCGACCCCTACGACATCGTCCTGCGTATCGAAGGGTATCTGCGCCTCAACTACATCTACTCCCTGAAGCCGCCCTCGACGAAGCTCGTGTCCCCCTACGCGGCGTTCCTCTTTGAGACGCAGACGGGCTTCTGCCAGCACTTCGCCGGGGCCATGGCCGCGCTGCTGCGCTTCAACGGCGTGCCGGCGCGCGTGGTGCTGGGGTTCGCGACGGGCGAGAAGGCGAAGGGCGGTACGTTCGTCGTGCGCAGGACCGACGCCCACGCCTGGGTCGAGGTCTACTTCCCCCAGGTCGGCTGGGTGCCCTTCGACCCCACGCCCGGCCGCAGCATCCCAGGACAGGGCGCCTCGTCGACGAGTGTCGGCTTCGTCAGTCCCTTCACGGCCGGGGGCGCCGTGGTCGAGGGCCTCTCGAAGTCTGGGACTAGTAACGCCGACGCGCCGATCCGCGGCCGGTTCCCGGGGGGCGGCGGCTACGGGTCCTCGACGGGGTCCTCCAGAATGCGCGCCGTGCTGCCGTGGGTGGCGGCGCTGTTCGCCGTGCTGCTCGCGTGGCCGATCGGACGCGCTCTGCTGCGTCGGCGGGCCGTGCGCCGGGGAGGCGCCGACAGGCGCCTGCGGGCGTCCCTCGCGCTCATGTTCGCCGAGCTCAAGGACTACGGCGTCGAGGTGCCGCGCTCGCACACCCTCGAGGAGACGTCGCGCTTCCTGAAAGAAGACGTCGGCCTCGACGCGACCGGTGTCGTGGACCGGGCGCAGGCGGTGCTGTTCGGCGGCCGGTCGGCGACCCGGCGGGACCTGGCCGACGTCGCCGCCCTGCGTCGTGAGCTGCGACGCAGGCTGCGGAAGCGTAAGGGCTGGAGGAGGCGGGTGCTCGCCCTCTACGGCCTGCCGGCGCCGTCGGCGTCGCGCGGGTAGGCGAGCGCGCGGGTCGGCGCTCGTTCGGGTCCGCGCGGCTCGTGCGCCTGCCGCCGGGGTCAGCGTATATCATGCTGCGCGAGATCTCGCTCGAGGGGAGGACCGGCCGTGGCCGACGCATTCGAGGGTCTGCTGATCGCGGAGGAGGCCGGCGGCACGGAGTTGCGGCTGCTGCCGCAGATGGCCAACCGGCACGGGCTCGTGGCCGGAGCCACCGGCACCGGCAAGACGGTGTCGCTGCAGGTGTTGGCCGAGGCCTTCAGCCGCGTCGGCGTGCCGGTGTTCGCCGCCGATATCAAGGGCGACCTCTCGGGCGTCTCGCAGCCCGGTGGCGGCAACGCCAAGGTCGACGCGCGCGTCGAGCAGCTCGGCCTGGCGCCGTGGGCCTTCGAGGGCTCGCCGGTCATGTTCTGGGACGTCTTCGGCGAGCAGGGACACCCGGTGCGCACCACGGTCTCCGAGGTCGGACCGCTGCTGCTCGCGCGCATGCTCAACCTCAACGAGATCCAGGAGGCCGTGCTCACGGTCGCCTTCCGCGTGGCCGACGACAACGGCCTGCTGCTCCTCGACATGGACGACCTGCGCGCCATGCTCAAGTACGTCGCCGACAACGCCGCCGACATCGGCACGACCTACGGCAACGTGTCGGCGGCCTCGGTGGGCGCCATACAGCGGGCTCTGCTCAACCTTGAAGAGCAGGGCGGGCAGAAGCTCTTCGGCGAGCCCGCCCTCGACCTCTTCGACTTCATGCAGACCGACGCCAACGGTCGCGGCTACATCAACATCCTGGCCGCCGACAAGCTCATGCTCTCGCCGCAGGTCTACTCCACGCTTCTACTGTGGCTGCTGAGCGAGCTCTTCGAGCGCCTGCCGGAGGCCGGCGACCTACCCAAGCCCAAGCTCGTCTTCTTCTTCGACGAGGCGCACCTGCTCTTCACCGACTCGCCACCGGCGCTGCTCACCAAGATCGAGCAGGTGGTGCGTCTCATCCGCAGCAAGGGCGTGGGCATCTACTTCGTCACCCAGAACCCCATCGACATCCCCGACACCGTGCTGGGACAGCTCGGCAACAAGGTGCAGCACGCGCTGCGCGCCTTCACGCCGCGCGAGCAGAAGGCCGTCAAGGCCATGGCCGAGACCTTCAGGCCCAACCCTGAGGTCGACGTCGAGTCGGCGGTCACCGACCTGGCCGTGGGCGAGGCGCTGCTCTCGCTGCTCGAGGCCGACGGCAGCCCGTCGATGGTGCGGCGCGCCTTCGTCGTGCCGCCGCACGGGCATATCGGGGCGATCGCTCCGGAGCAGCGGCAGCAGACAATGGCCGCGTCGCTGGTGGCCGGCCACTACGAGCAGGTCATCGACCGCGAGTCGGCCGAGGAGGTGCTGCTGGTGCGGGCGCAGCAGGCGGCGGCCGCCGCCGACCAGGCCGCGGCCGCCACCGAGGCGGCGAAGCAGGCCGAGGCGGCCGCGAAGGAGGCGGAACGCGCCGCGAAGCCGGCGTCGCGCCCGGCGCCCGCGCCGCGCCCGCGCGCCGGCACCCGTGACAGCATGTATGAGGCGCTGGGCAAGAGCGTGATCCGTGCGGCCGGTTCCCAGTTCGGGCGTCAGATCACACGCGGCATCCTGGGCGGCATCCTGAAGGGCAGGTAGACGCAGGCCCCAGGTTGCCGCTACTGCCCCAGGACTATGGCCAGTCCCCAGAGCAGCGCCGGGATGACGAACACCACGACGAAGACGACCACAAGCGCGATGACGAGGAAGCGGGTGGAGTCCTTCTCCTCACTCCCGCCCTACGCCTCCGCCCGTAGGGTCCCCCCTCCGGCGCCGGCGGGGCGCACGTGGCTCACGAGCGCGTCGCGCGAGCCCGTCGCAGACTCATCCCAGGCCCACCGCTGCGCCGCCCCCTCCTGCGGCTGCTGCGAATCCCCCTGTGGCGTCACCGTGCCAGTGTACCAGCGGCACCCGGCCGGCTCCATGAGGGTGAGAGACGGCCGACCGCGGCCGCCGGCCTACCGGAGCCGGCGCGCGATGAGGTCCCAGAACGCCGGATCCTCCTGGCCCATGACCCAGATGGCGATGCCGGCGATGCGCGGGTGCTTTCTGTGCATCTGGTCGAGCTTGGCGGCGATGGCCCTCTCGTCCTGGTAGTAGACGACGTGGGCGACCCCCTCGCCGTCGGTGTAGCGCAGTGTCGCCTCGCCTGAGGCCGCGTCGCGGCCCACCTTCACCCCGTACCGCGCCGCCGCCTCACTGGCACCGGCGGACCGCACGGCCGTGGCCTTGCCCGCGTGCCAGTCGTAGCCGTAGAAGGGGATGCCGAGGTAGATCTTGCCCGCCGGCACCTGGCTCTCGGCGAAGCTCAGGACCTCGTCGGCCCAGGCGAGTGGCGCCTGCGGTCCGGGATCGCTCCACGGGCCGCTGAAGTTGTAGGTCATCACCTTGAACTCGTCGACGGCGGCGCCGAGGCGCTCGTAGTCCATCGCTCTCTGGGTGTCCCAGCGGCCCCGCTTCTGCGTCTTGGGGAAGACGGCGATGGAGAGGAAGCGTCCCTCGGCGTGCAGCGCCGCGGCGAGTTCCTCGACGAACGTGGCGAAGGGCTGTCGGTCCTCGGCCTTGAGCGCCTCCCAGTCGAGGTCGATGCCGTCGAAGCCCTTCTCCCTGGCGAGGGCGACGAGGTTCTCGATGTGGCGGCGGCGCGACTCTGGCGAAGCCATGATCGCCGCCGCGATGTCGCGGCTGAAGCCGAGCTTGCCGGCCGGCTGGTTGGTGACGGTGGCGAAGATGTTCAGGCCGCTGTTGCGCGCCGCCGCCACGAGGTCGAGGTTCTCGTGGCGGCTGGCGACGCTGCCGTCCTCCTGCGACTGGTACCAGTCGAAGTCGACCTCGTCGACGGCTTCGGCGCCGGTCGCGCTGACGAGCGAGTCGCCGTCGCCGAGACTCCAGGCGGTGACGCGGTAGGTGCGCTCGCCGAGCGGTTCGCGCAGGTAGCCCAGCGGCGGCTTGCCGGGACGCTCGAGCTTCGTCCCCTCCCGGTCGAGCACGAAGAACAGCGCGATGGCGGCCAGTGCCGCCGCGAACGCGGCGAGGGCGGCCCGGCGCCGCCTGCGCATGATGCGCTCACTGGTCGTGCGGCGGGATCCGTTCATCGCGTGGTCCCGGCGCGTGCGGCGTCGGCCGCCGTCCGCGCGGCGTTCTCGTCCAGCTCCGGTCGACTTCGTGAGCGGATCAGCAGCCTCGGCGATCGTCGACGCGGTGGCAGGCCGTCTTGCCCTGGCCGGTCGTCATCCGCGGCAGCGAGAAGGGGTCGTGCAGCTCGACGCGGGGGGTGACGCCGACCGTCGTCTTGGTCGCCGCGACGATCCTCTTCGTGAGCTTCTCCCGGGACTCGTCGGTCAGCTCGCCGAGCTCGGGGACCTCGACCTGCAGCGTGAGCCGGTCGAGGTTGGCCACGTTCTCGACCACCAGGCAGAAGTTGTTGCCGAACTCGTCGAAGCGCACCAGGACTTCCTCGATCTGGCTGGGGAAGACCACCAGCCCGCCGATCGAGAGGGCGTCGTCGCTGCGGCCGGTGATGCGGCCGATGCGCGGGTGGGTGCGTCCGCAGGGGCACGGCTCGCACGTGAGCGAGGAGATGTCGTGGCTGCGGTAGCGGATCATCGCCATGGAGTCGCTCGTGAGCGACGTCCAGACGAGCTCGCCCGCCTCGCCGTCGCCGACCGGCTCGCACGTGAGCGGATCGACGCACTCGACGAAGAGGTGGTCGGACCACACGTGCATGCCGTCCTTCTCGGGGCACTCGCAGGCCATGCCGGGACCGAGGAACTCGCCCATGCCGTACTCGTTGAAGGCGTCGAGTCCGAGCGTGGCGGCGAGCCGCTCGCGGCCCGACTCGGGCCAGGGCTCGGCGCCGAAGAGGCCCACCCGTAGCCTGGAGTCGCGCGCCAGGTCGATGCCGCGCTCGAGGGCCTTGTCGGCGAGGAAGAGGGCGTAGGACGGGGTGGTGCAGACGGCCGTCACGCCCAGGTCGACGATGAGGTCGATGAGCAGCTCGTGGTGGCCGATGCCGGCGGGCACGACGCCGACGCCGGCGCGCTGCGCGCCGTACTGCAGGCCGACGCTCGTCGGCAGGCCGTAAGCGAAGCAGTTCTGCAGGAGGTCGCCCGGCCGCAGGCCGACCATCCAGATCGAGCGTGCATTGCGCGTCGCCCAGTCGTCCATGTCGCGCTGCGACACCCAGATGGGAGTGGGCTTGCCCGTGGTTCCCGAGGTGCTGTGCACCTCCGTGATGGTATCGAGGCCGCAGGTGCGCAGGCCGTCGGGGTAGACGTCGCGCAGCATCGTCTTGTCGAGGAAGGGGAGCCGGCGGATGTCGTCGAGGGAGCGGATGTCATCGGGTGTCACCCGCGCCGCGTCGCACAGCTTCCTGTAGACGGCGCTGCGCTCGCAGGCGCGCGCGACGACGAGCTTGAGACGCTCGAGCTGGAGCGCCCGCAGGGCGCCGGGCTCGAGCGTCTCAAGCTCGGGCTCGAAGTACACGTCCTGTCGGACGGGGCTATCGGCTGTGCGGCTCATCGCCGCGCTCTCCCTCGCTCGGCCTTCACGGCTTTCGCAGCCGCTGAAGCCTGCGCCGGGACGCCGGCCTTCGCCCCTGGGTCGGCCTCTGCCGCGGTGCCGCCTCCGGCCGCCCCGATGCGCTGCCCGGCGGCGAACGCGGCGAGGTTGAGCTGCAGCCACTTCGGCGGGACGTTCCCGGTGATCGCGGCCCGCCAGGTCTCGTCGGCGAACGGCAGGTGCACCGACAGCGCCCCGACGAGCACGACGCCGGCGACCTTGACGTCGCCGATCTTCTCGGCGACGTCGTTGCCGTCGACGGCTATGACCCGCAGGCGCCGGTCGATCATGCGCTGGACCGCGTCGAAGGGGTACGTGTGGGTGCCGGTCGACGCCAGCGGCGGCACGATCTGCTGCATGTTGACGATGGCCAGGCCGCCGGGCGCCAGCGAGGGCGCCAGACGCAGTCCCTCGGCGGCCTCGAACGCGAGCAGGTAGTCGATCTCGCCGGGGCTGATGACGGGGGCGACCACGGTCTCGCCGATGCGGATGTGGGAGCTCACGCTGCCGCCACGCTGCGACATGCCGCGCGTCTCGCTCAGCTTCACGTCGAGGCCGCCGTGCAGCATCGCCGTGTCGGCGATGATCGCGGCGGCCACGATCACGCCCTGACCGCCGACGCCGACGACCATGACGTCGTCGACCACGCCGCCGGCGAAGTGCCCGGCGTTCATGCTCGCTCCGCCTTCGCGATCGCGCCGGCCTTCGTGAGTGCACTTGCCTTCCTGTCCGCGCCCGGCTTCACGCCTCGCTCGCCTTCGCGATCGCCCCCGGCTTGCAGAGCTGCGCGCACAGGGAGCAGCCGGTGCAGGTCTCGGCGTCGATGGTCACCTTGTGGCGCGTCTTCACCATCGCCTCCGTGTGCCGCAGCGACGGGCAGCCCAGCTTCATGCACTGCTGGCAGGCGGTGCAGAGGTCCTCGTCGACCTCGTAGTGGCCGTCGCCGGGCACCTTGCGCGGGAAGAGCATGCAGGGCCGGTTGGTGATGATGACCGCCGGCCCGTCGTAGGCGAGGCCGGCCTTCAGGGCGCCGAGACACGCTTCGTAGTCGTAGGGGTCGACGGTCTCGATGTGCTCGACGCCGAGGGC
>Ga0209253_10004974_pt1 | contig 11551 bp, 15 predicted proteins | sample FrelakmetBRP12BR_FD_187145 | JGI IMG/M metagenome (GOLD analysis project Ga0209253, IMG submission 187145) | Freshwater lake sediment microbial communities from the University of Notre Dame, USA, for methane emissions studies - BRP12 BR (SPAdes)... | ecosystem: Environmental > Aquatic >...
GTGGAGGAGGCACGCCTACGAGGACAGGATGTGACGGTGGATAACGACCTGCACACCGACCTAGCACCTGAGCTGGCACATGGACTGCCACAGCACATCCAGGATAAGTCTGATGAGGAAATAGCAGCCCTGCTACGAGACCTCGAGAAGCGTTCTGAAATTCGTAGGGTAATTATGGAGGACCACAAGCCAGCATTTGGTCCAACCGGCTTGCTCAAGCATGGTCAGTGGCAGCGGATCACGCTACTGCATGCGCCGAAAACACCTACGGTAATCGGAAAGACTATCCAAACGATCGCAGAAGAAAGAGGCAATGATCCTTTCGACACTTATTTTGACCTGATCATCGAAAATGGTCATGGGGCAGAGGCTATCTTTGATTATATCGACGAGGCCAATATTCGCATCCTGCTAAAGCACCCGGCAGTGATGATTTCGTCCGACGGGGAGGTGCTGGCACCCTACGGCTTCCTGAATGAACCGACCCCCTATTCCCCGTGCAGCTACGGTGAGTTCCCGGGCGTGCTGGAGCGCTACGTGCGCAATGAGCCGGTGTTGACTTTGCAAGAGGCAATCCGCAAGATGACCTCCTTCCCAGCCCAACGGCTGGGGTTATGGGACCGCGGGGTGCTGCGACCGGGAGCATGGGCAGACATCGTCGTATTTGACCTGGAGCGGGTGCGCGACCGGGCAACCAACCTGTACCCGCACAGCTATCCCTTCGAAAATTACCCACACCAGTACCCGGAAGGGATTGATTTCGTGTTCGTGAATGGAATGATGGTGGTGAATGGGGAGGAACACACCGGTAATTTGCCGGGGGTGGTGTTAAAGAAGCTGTGAGCTATGAGCTTTCAGCTGAGAGCCCTAAACTGAAGGCTGAAGACTCAAAGCTGGTCGCTTTTTTCAAGGAATCGATACGCCCCCAAGGATTGGATGCCGATGCTGAGGATAGAAGCATAGGCAATGACCTTTTGCCCAACTACCTGGATGACCAGCCCCTGCGGGGAACTAAAGTCGGGACCCTGGATGAGGAGCAGGTAGTAGCCGATCAGCATTAGACAGAAGGCAGCAAAGACCCAGGCAAAGACTTTTGGGTAGCTTTTATCTAGAAAGAGGACCGGGACGTAGAATAACACTGCCAGGGGGAAGAGGCGAAAAGCCCACATGACAAACTGCACGTGAGCAGGTCTGGCGATATCTGCTGGGGTAAAAGCGATACCGACAAAGCTGATGCCTGCCAGGACACCGAAGACCGATCCGAACACGCCAAGCACCCGCTGAATGCGGCTGCTTTGGAACAAACGCGGAAATAGGATGAAGAAGATCACCAGGCAGATGCCTGCGGCAGCCAAAGAGACAAAGAATAAGATTGCAGAGACGTAATTCGGTTCACCGGATAAGGACGTCAGCATGCCCAGGTTGCTGAGAAAGCTGTGGGTGAAGGAGTAACCGGGTGAAGCGTGGTCATCGACGGAGCCGCCTGGGTAGATCAGCATGGCAAGGAAGGTGAGCGCCGCAAACAAGAGGCAGCCGATGGCGATGACGAGATAGAGCTGGCGGGTTTTCTGTTGTGAGGCAGAGGGTATGGTCATATGCATGACTATACCCAGGAACTGGTGGAGAGTCAATCAAACAGAGCTTGCGTTTATAAGAAGTTTTTTTTACAAAAAAGCAAGGTGCCAATTCAGATTAATGCTCTTACAGATTGAGGCACCCTGCCATACAAATCAAGTCAATGAATACTTATTTCAGGATTACAAAAGTTTTACCATCCGTGGCTGCTTTACGTGGCTCACATGCATCCTCACCCACAAGTTTGAAGCTGAGATTTGTACCATCAAAAGACCATTCATAAGTTCCTTCAAATGGACATTCGTCCGTCCCATTTTCAATCCATTGGTTACCTTTAACCGTGTAAGTGCCATCAGCGCTAACCGTTCCCGCATCAAGATAGCTCCAGGTGCCATCTTCGTTGAATTCATATGAAATAAACTTATCAGTAGAAGACATGAATTTTCCAGTGGGGAAATTGGATATTTCTGATGACCCAGCACTGCAGGCCGAAAGGGATAATGTTACCAATAGCAAACCCATTAATAGAATATAGAATTTACTGTTATTCACTTTTTTTATCCTTATATATGGTGTGTTATTAGGGTGAGTAAAAAATATTCATGTACGTTTTTTAACCCTACCCAACCGATATTATACATATATTGTCTTATTTGTCAAGTATTATAGCAATTTAATTTTTTCTTTCCAAAATTATTCTTCGCGAAATTGTATGGAATCCCAAAACAAGGTTTACGTAAGCAGAAATGGAAATGCTGTACTTGGGACAATATCAATAAAGCTTGACGCTATTTTAAATTGATGTATAGTAAACGCATCTAACTCAATCGAAATATTAGCTTAGTTATTTAATTTCACCAGAGGTATTAAACATTTCGACCTTGATGGAAACCACAGCGATCAATTAGGAGCTGAGCCGTGCATAAGATCAACATGCAAAGCTGGCCGAGGAGAGAGCACTTCGAATTCTTCAGCAACTTCAACCACCCGCACTTCAATATGTGCGTAAACGTGGATCTGACAATGGTCCATCCCTACATCAAGGGGCATGGGATATCTTTTACCGCGGCAATTATCTACCTGATCTCACGCGCCGCCAATGCCATCCCGGAATTCCGCCAGCGGCTGCAGGATGGAGAAGTGGTGGAGCATGAGACGGTCAGCCCGTCGGTGACCATCCTGGTTGAGAATGACCTGTTCAGCTTCTGTACCATCGACTACTGCAAGGATTTCGGTGAGTTCGCTGGCAGGGCTGACAGGATGATCTCCAGAGTGAAGAATGACCCCACGCTGAAGGATCCACCCGGGCGGGACGACCTTTTATACATGACTGCCATCCCATGGGTATCTTTTACAAGCTTCATGCACCCGATGAGGCAGCATCCGGCTGATAGCGTGCCTCGCTTTGCGTGGGGAAAGTATTTTGAGGAAGGGAAGCGCTTGAAAATGCCGCTGAGCGTGCAGGGGCACCATGCAGTCATGGATGGCATTCACATGGGCAAGTTCTATGGGTATATAGAAGAATACCTGAATCAACCGGAGAGCGTGCTGGGTGACGGATGAAAACTACAGCACCATTGCGGGTAGAGCCACAGCTTTGGATTTTTCAAAGTCAGGCTTTGCTGAATCAGTGTTATAACAATCAATTAAATTAATTTCGCTCATTGGAGGCCTGCATGTATACGACTGACCAATATGAGGGTATGCTGGCAGAGACGGTGGTCTTGCCTGGGTACCACGCCGACCTGATCAACGCCTATTTCGCACGACCCCTGGGGCAGGGTCCATTCCCGGGGATGGTGCTCATCCACCACCTGCCGGGCTGGGATGAATGGTACCGGGAGACGGCGCGCAAGTTCGCAGCGCATGGATTTGTCACTCTGTGCCCAAACCTGTATTTCCGGGATGGGCACGGCACACCTGAGGATGTGGCAGCCAGGGTGCGCGGAGCAGGCAGCGTTTCCGATGAGCAGGTGTTGGGAGATATAGGCGCGGCGCTCGAAATGGTACTGGCCTCACCTTACGTGAACGGCAAGGTGGGCCTGTTCGGCACCTGCTCGGGTGGCAGGCATGCTTACCTGTGCGCCTGCCGTATCCCGGGGTTCTCGGCAGCTGTAGATTGCTGGGGCGGGCGGGTGGTGATGACACCCCAGGAACTGACCCCCAAGCAGCCTGTAGCACCCGTGGATTACACCGCAGACCTCTCATGCCCAGTGCTCGGTATCTTCGGCAATGATGATCAAAGCCCCACCCCCGAGCAGGTGGACCAGCTTGAAGAGGCACTCAAGCGGCATGGCAAGTCGTACGAGTTCCACCGTTACGATGGTGCCGGGCATGGCTTCTTCTACCACAACCGTCCGAACTACTGCCAGGAGCAGGCAGTGGACGGCTGGAACAAGGTGTTCGCATTCCTGGATAAGACCCTCAAAGGAGCATAAAAATGTGTACGATGATCGCCCAACAAGTGAGTATCAACGGTAGTGGAAAGGCAGGGGAAGGTTGGTTCAGGTTGGACACAGCCAGCGTGAGCTACGACCATCCCTTCGATATGCCCCTCGAATATACGTTGAATCTCGACTTCACCAAGCAGGCGGGTAACCCTGGGGCACGCGTGGCGGTGGAGCTGGATGCAGCCTCGGCGAGGAAGCTGGTGGAAGTGATCCAGGAGGTGATGAAGATAGCGGAAGATGGGGGGTTTGTATCTTAGGTAAATATCATAAAATAGGAGAAGAAATAATGTCACCAAAACGGAAATTCACTCAGCAGGATGCAAAAAGGATCGGAGATTCTCTGGGCATCAATTGGAAAGAGGTCAGGATCGAGGAATTCCAGGCCGGCCTGGGGGTCGAGCTGGAGCATGGTGCGCGCGACCCGGAGACCAACGTTACAAACGACGACGAGATCCAGACGGGTAAGATTGCACTGGCTCATTTGAAAGAGTTTCCTGACTACTACACCCGGCTTGCCCAGATGGAGAATGAAGCGGAAGAATACTGGGCAACCAAACACTAGAAAAACATTATTGCACAATATAAAACGGCTAGGAGGGTTACCATGAAACTACCCACAATCATGATACTCAAGTCTATCTCCGCATTAGTCATCGGAGGGACACTTCTGATTAGTCCAGGCTTTTTCCTTACCTTGTTGGGTGTCCCAAACAGCCAGGGCGCAGCTAGCTATGGAAGACTATATGGGGCTGCATGTATTGGTATATGCATGCTTGCCTGGGTTGCCAGGAATGCTGAAAACTCTATCGCACAACGGGCGATCATCCTGGATTTGTGCGTATATGATGCCATCGCGTTTATCGTCTCTTTATTAATCCTTCTTTCAGGAAGCATCAACAAGCTGGGTTGGTTATTTGCCGCATTTTATTTATTCTTTGCAATTGCATTTGGATATTTCTTAAAGCCCGAGAAGGCATCTGGATAGACCACCGACCTACCGGCCAGGAAGAATCCGCCACCCATTATATACAACACAAGGCGTGGCGGAGACCTGCCCGATACACACCCGAACAATGTCTTCAGCTACGGCTTGTTGGACATCGATAATGCCGTGTCGATGATGCAGGCCGGATGGATCACGCTGCCCTGGGAGACTGTCAACAGGCCATTCGGGGTGATCGAATCCGGACTGTCTACACGATCAACCTTGAATTCAATGCACATGGGCTAATGACCCTCAGCGCCAGATTATGGCAGGCACGGGATGATCCGTACAAATCGGACTTTCGTATCCCGGTCACGATAAACGTTCTTAATCCGTTCTACCTGTCGATCATCAGACGATAATATATATTGTAGCAACACTTGGAAAGCAGGCCTCTGCCTTCTCTTTTTATTTTTCACAGGTTATCATTGGAGCAACGTCATCGACCCAACCTTCCGGGTACCTTGTTTCAGGTAGAGGCGTTTAAGTGGACATAAACAACGTACCTACCCAGTACCCCTCCGCCCCTAACAAATATGGATGATTATCATGGTTTCGCAGAAATATGTCAGTAACTCATCCCATATCATAAGCTTTTAAAAGTGTTACCAAAGTTTTACGTATTAATATAATTCTAAGGAGTATGATAACAATCCTTAAGGTTTTTATGTTATGGTTGTCCTTTGTACGAGATAGAATCTTATAATCACAATGGTTGAATAATGCCAAGGAAAAAAATGAGCAGCGTAGAAAGAGCAAAAGCCACACAAATAGAAAATATCCAGAAAAGAACCGGTAAATCAATGGAAGAGCTGACCGAGCTGATCCAATCCAGCGGTTTGACCAAGCATGCTGAGATCCGCAGCATGCTGATGGAGAAGCTGGGTTTGGGTTATGGAGACGCCACGATGCTGATCCAGTTTGCGCTCAAGAAAGATGTGCAGATCATCGTCCAGGAGAAGGGTCTCACGACCGATGACGTTTTAAATGAAATTTATAGTGGTCCCAAAGCCGGCCTGCGTCCCATCCATGATAAGCTGATGAGCGCCATCAACCAATTCGGCGAGTTCGAGATTGCACCCAAGAAGGGCTACGTCTCCTTACGGCGCAAGCGCCAGTTCGCCATGCTCGGACCGGCGACCAATACCCGGGTTGAGCTGGGGATCAATTGCAAAGACATACAAGCTGACGAGCGCCTGCTCGAACAGCCGGCTGGCAGCATGTGTAATTACAAGGTACGCCTCACCGATCCTGAGCAGGTCGACGATACCATCGTAAGTTGGGTGCGCCGGGCATACGAAGCAGCAGGCTAGGACTGCTCCGACATCCCCATCAGGCAATCCCTACAGTCGCTTGGTGGATTGCAGATGCGTCACCATCAAATTTACACAATTTGACCACACGTGCCTTGCTGCGAAGCAAGGAAGGCACTGCAAGTAGCGCCTGAGCACGGCTCTCTGCTTCAATGATCGCCCAGGCACAGTGAACTCCATCGGGACAACCCCATTCAAATTGATAGAGATAGCCCATGGCATAAATCTGGTCCACTAACATATGGCAATCATGGTCTGTATGAGGGGTTTCAATTAGATATCTGTCCATTTTTTTTAGTGTGGAAACCACACGCCTCCGCATCGGATCCTTCCCGCTTGTATTAATACTATTAAGGTCTAATTTGTAGATATTATTATAAGCTTTATTAAGAGAAAAGTCAAGGTAGAATATCACTAGTGCACCCTTGCATAGAAATAGAGATCAATATCGCTGGACATTTGGACAGAAGATGAAATTCAAATATCGCTTAGAATGAGACAGAAGGAGACATCATGAACACAATGGACACCATCCGCAAACGCTGCAGTCTCAAGATGCATATCTCGGGGCGGGAGATCGAGCTGGAGAAGATCAACACAATCCTGGAGGCAGGGCAGCTGGCGCCCTCCGCCCGCAATTATCAGCCCTGGCGTTTTATTGTTGTGCAAGACAGGAAGGTCGTGGAGAAGCTTGTCAAGGCGTTCTCGGAATCGAACCAGGTGATTGTTGCCGCACCGGTGATCCTTGTCATCTGTGCCCGGGCAGGGGACGATGTGATCAAAAATGGCTTGGAGTATTACCTTTTCGACCTTGGGTTGGCAGTGGAGAACATGGTTCTGGCGGCAACCGAACTCGGCATCGTTACGCATTTGATGACAGCTTTCGATGAAGCGATGGTGAAGCAAATCCTGCACATCCCGGAGGATGTGCGGGCGGTGGTGGCAACCCCCCTGGCATACCCTATTGAAGCGAGTTATCTAGAGGCTGCCCAAGAAAGGTTATCGAAGCGCACACGAACGGATTTGAAAGACCTGGTTCACACCAACCATTGGAGCGAATCAGAGCCGGCATAATTTAGGTAGGTCAAACATATCTGCTTTAGACCAACCTCCCACCAAATATACTAGCCCCGCTTCAGTATCAATTCTACCCGCCGCCCATAAAGAGTGTATCGGCACAACCCAGAAAGGACTGAAGGATTATTATGCTATATAAAAAGATTGCTATGGAACATGATAAAAAGATTGCGCTGGTTGCACATGACAATAAGAAACGGGATCTGGTGGAATGGGCAAAATATAATCGCGTTCTCTTGGCTCATCACGATGTTTATGCCACAGGCACTACTGGTGATATCCTGGAACATGAACTTGGCTTTACAGTCACAAAACTCCAAAGTGGACCCCTGGGCGGTGATCAGCAAATCGGCGCCAAGATTTCTGATAACGAGATTGATTTTCTTATCTTTTTCTGGGATCCACTCGAACCCATGCCCCATGATCCGGATGTCAAGGCACTCTTGCGAATGGCAGTCGTGTGGAATATTCCAATTGCTTGCAATCGAGCGTCTGCTGATTTCATGATCTCCTCCCCGCTCATGGATGGAGAGTATGATCGCCTGGTTCCTGATTATGAGGCCTATCGTAATCGAAAGTTAGAAGTTGACAAAGAAACAGTCTATGGTGCAGGGGACTCCGGCGAAGTAACATTCTATGTCACAGGGGATTCTGACGAAGGAACAGTCCATGGCGCAGGGGACTCTGGCGAAGAGCCAGACCCAATCGTAGACAATGATAGCGAAGAAATAGACCAAAGCTGAGAAGACAACATAAACGGAGTATAGCCAGGCGTTCATCTGGGTTGGCAGTAGGTAAATGATAGATTTCGGGTCATGGATCGGCTGTAAAGAAGGCAATCACCAGACCGTCGTCTATAACGATTCGGGGTGCGAGGAATACGCTTCCTATTATTAAAAAAAGTATCATTTAAAGGGAAAAATCGCAGATCGAATGAGGCGCGTGGGGAAGAGAAAAAGCGGGTAAAATACCCTCCCTAGAGAATCACCACATAATAATTTTTATGTGGCGGGGATGGATACCCACCACTTATTTAATCATCACCACCGCCATCACCGCCATCGGTTGGATTATTGCTGTCGTGGCATGTGAGGCATGTAGCCGTGGAAAGGTTGGTCGTGTGGCAATCCCGGCAGGTTGCCCCTTCGTGATTAATACAGGCATCTTCACCGCAAACGCCGGGATGAGATAGGTTAAAGCTTGCTCCGCTCCAGCTGCTTGTGCTGTGGCACTGGTCGCATGCCATTCCTGCAAATAGTCCAGCATGGAATGCTGGATCAGCATGGCAGGCAGCGCAGGTCTGAGGCGTCCCTTTGAATACGCCGTTGACATGGCAATCAACACACCTAACATTCACATGTGCACCAGTTAACTTAAATGCAGCCAGACTGTGATCAAATCTGGCATCCGCCCAGTCGGATGGGTTATGGCAGATTTCGCAGGCAGTCCCAAAGTCACCGTTGTGTTCATCATCCTGTTGGTGGCAGGAGTAACAATCCTTGGGGGTGCCCTTGAAAGCGTTAATGTGGCAGCTTTCACAGGGCACATCGACATGTTTACCCTCGAGCTTGAAATCAGCCAGGTTGTGGTCAAATTCTGCCGGTATCCAGCCTGTAGGGGCGTGGCATAGACCACATTGTATTCCATATTTACCTGCATGGGCATCATCGGATAGATGGCAGGCTTCACATTCGGTAGGCGTATCCTGCAAATCGAGGATCGTACGGTCGTCCAGGTGACATGCAGAGCATTCTACCCCCATGTGCTCTCCGAGGAGGGCAAAGCTCAATTGGTTGTGGTCGAAATCACCATAGCGGTCAACACCGTCATGACAGGTCAGGCATGAGGGGCTAAAATCATGGGTATGGGTGACGGTAAAATCCATGTCGAGGGCGCGGTGACAATTAATGCAGGTACCCTGATCAAAGGTGGAAATGCCCTGGACATGACAATCACTGCAGGTGAAAGGTTTACCATCCGCTCCAACCTGATGTCCGTTCAGGGAAAAGCCGGTCGCATCATGGGGAAAGTTGACCATTTCCATGAGGGTTAACGAACCATCGGGTCCGTGATGTTCAGTGTGGCAGGTCTGGCAGTTTTGAGCCGTGCCCTGATACAGGATTCCGTGCATGGAAGTTGGATCCGCTATTTCTGCTTGTATACTGGCATGGCATTCCAGGCACAAGACCGACATGTCTTGGTCAGACCAGAAGGCCGCATGGCACTTGCCGCACTGCTTGCCGATCTCGGCATGGGAGGTCAAACCGCCGATTGATGTGCCAGCCTGTGCATTGAGCTCACCCGGGTTGAACATGGAATTACCCGAAATGATCTCGGCCGCAAAAAGGATGACCAGCACAATGCTAGCGGTGATCAGGGCGAGTGGGGAAAGGCAACCGAGGCGCTGTGTGTTCATTTGAGCAGGGTGGCGTAGTAAAGTGCGCCCAGGATATGGGCAAAGGCAGCAACAAAAAGCGCCACGCCGATGGGGATGTGGATGGTGTGCCAGAGCGACAGTAAACGGCGAGCGTTGGCAAGCGCTCCAGCCTGCATCTGGCCGATCAAACCGGTATCTTCAATTCCGTCGGTGGTGCGTGGGATGCGGGTATAGATGTAGCGCCCGATAAAGCCACTAAAGACGATTACGCCGGTCAACAGGGTGGTAACGCCTGCCAGCCCATTGAATTTCCAGGAAGTATGCAAGAGGACCATGAACGGACCCACAATGCCGGTGAAGATGTGGAATTGCAACCAGCTGGACATACTCCCCCAGCGTGCTAGCCGGCTGCGTTTGCGCAGGGAATAGAGCGTTTCGGTGGCAAGCATGAGCAGGAAACCGATAATTCCTATGACGTGCCCATATAAATCACTGGCAGCCGGGATTTGGTTGGTGTAATGGAAAACCAAGACATAGGAAAGGATGATTAATATACATGCCAAAAAGGCATAGATGAGTTCTTTTGATCTACGAAGCATACCGAGCTTCCTGTCCCATTAGCTTACCTTATATCCTGACCAGAAGCGTGCCAGGATATCCGCAACTGGAGCATTAGGAGCTAACAAGGCAGAATGGATGGGCGAAATATCAACTTTATCTCGGACGATAGCCTGGAGGGAGGTGGATAATTTCTGGTCACCCATGACGATGGCTCCCAGCACATGCTTCTCACCTAGCATCAGGCGCAATCGATTGATTTCGAAGCCTTCCTGGGCAAGGATGGCATCTGGTAGCTGGCGCCAGGTTTCACTATCGCCTCGGGCGATGCCGTGCAAGTCTGGGTCGGTGCCAGCACCCACCGCGCCGATGATGGTGGTGGTCAGCCCAGCCAGACGAGTGACGTTGAAGGCAATCGGTTTGCGGTAGGGTTGTTTTTCCCCGCTCATATTATGCCCAGCAGCACGCCCCTGTTCGCGAGCAGGCATCCAAAGGCTATCCAGGATATATTTACCGGAGATTGGATCAAATACCTGAGCCACATCCCCAGCAGCGAAAATATCAGGGCAGTTTGTTTGCATGAATTCATCCACCAGGATGCCACGCTCGCAGGTTATCCCAGCTTCCTGCGCCAAGCGTATACGAGGCGCAATGCCGATGGCAAAGGCGACAAAATTACAAGGAAGCAAGCTCCCATCTGCCAGGCGTGCACCCGTCACGTGCCCTTTTTTGTCCAATATTTCAACAACTTCACTTTTATGATGCAATTGAATGCCTTCGTGCACCAGCCTGCCCTCAATGATGCGGGATTCTGCTTCATCCAGCACATTGGGCCAGTAGCGCTCACTGCGCAGGATATAGTGGACGTGAACTTTGCGGGCTGCCAACCCTTCGGCCAGCTCGAGGGCAGTGATGCCGCCACCCGTGACCAGAGCGGTTCGTCCGCGTTTAGCGTTGGAAAGGAGAGCGCGGGCATCGGAAAGATGGTCAAGTTTGTGAACTCCAATCAGGTCGGCACCGGGGATCTTGAGCGGTAAAGCCTGCGCGCCAGTGGCGATAAGCAAGCGGTCATAGGGCAGGCTGACGCTAGTATCCAGGAGGATGGTTTTATCTGCTGGTTGTATGCGCCGGACACTGGCGGTGAGAAAATTCGCATGGAGCTTCTGGTATTCGTCCTTTTGAAAAGGAAAAAGCAGTTTCTCCGGTACCTCGCCCG